>ERZ1643247.3102-NODE-3102-length-12178-cov-3.887569_pt1 | contig 12178 bp, 10 predicted proteins | sample MGYA00579264_ERZ1643247 | MGnify/ENA primary metagenome ERZ1643247 (study PRJEB29033, sample SAMEA4952262) | chicken gut metagenome | biome: Broiler Chicken; feature: Gastrointestinal Tract; material: Caecum | place: Ireland | collected 2018 | study: Broiler... | reverse complement strand
CCCTTGCAAATGTAATACCTGTTTATCACACAACGATTTGATCCTGACATTATTACATAATCATTTTATGTGGACAGCTCCTGATCCATTCCTATTTTTTCCAAAAACCATTTTTCAAAATCTGACCTTTTATTTTCCTGAGGCAAGAAAACTTTTATATTCCGGGGATTTTAGGTTTTTTACATAAAAAAAGCATGTTTTATGGGGACAAAGTATAGAAATGTACCAAAAAAGATTGTATAATATAAGGCATTAAGAATGAAAGTGAGGGCTCTGAGCTTAGCCGGCGTACGCGGATCAAGACTCCATGACTTGACCAAAAAAGTGGCAAAGCCCGCTGTCTCATATGGCGGAAAATATCGCATCATCGATTTCCCTCTAAGCAACTGTGCCAACAGCGGAATCGATGTCGTAGGTGTTCTGACGCAGTATGAATCAATTCTTCTTAACAGTTATGTCGCGGCGGGACGCCGCTGGGGTCTGGATGCGAAAGACAGCGGGGTATATGTACTTCCTCCCCGTGAGAAATCTGACGCTAACCTAGATGTTTATAGGGGAACGGCTGACGCCATCTCGCAGAACATTGATTTTATCGACTCTTATTCGCCGGAATATCTTCTGATCCTCTCCGGCGACCACATCTACAAGATGAACTATGCGAAGATGCTTGAATATCACAAAGAGTGCAACTCAGACGCGACGATCGCGGTTATAGAAGTACCGCTCAAGGAAGCGAGCCGTTTCGGCATTATGAACACGGACGAGTCTACCGGGCGTATTGTAGAATTCGAAGAGAAACCGGAACACCCCAAGAGCAATCTTGCTTCCATGGGTATCTACATCTTCAACTGGAAGCAGCTTCGCAAGATGCTCATGGCAGACATGAAGAATCCTGATTCGAGTCATGACTTTGGAAAAGACATTATTCCTGCCCTCTTAAATGATAATGGTAACCTATTCGCATACAAGTACAAAGGCTACTGGAAAGATGTGGGAACTATCGATTCGCTCTGGGAGGCGAATATGGATCTGCTGGATAAAAACAATGAGCTTGACCTTAATGATAATACATGGAAGATCTACACTGAGGACGTAACCGCGCTTCCCCAGTATATCGGTGCTGAAGCATCAATTGACCGCGCTTTTATCACCCAGGGCTGTGTGGTAGACGGAGCTGTGAAGAATTCTGTTCTGTTTACCGGAGCGAAAGTCGCATCAGGCGCCAAAGTCATTGACAGTGTGCTGATGCCCGGCGCGGAAGTGGCGGAAGGCGCAGTCGTTACCCGAGCTCTCGTAGCTGACGGCGTCAAGATCGGAAAGAATGCCGTAGTCGGCAGCGCGGACAGTGAGAATATCGAACTTGTCGCAAAACGTGTAAAGGGGGATGAGTAATTGTGAGCAAGGCTTTAGGAATTATCAACTTTGCCGGAAACCACATTCAGGTGGACGGCCTTCAGAAATACCGCCCGGTAGCCGCATTTTCCTATCTGGGAAGATACCGCACAATCGATTTCCCGATCTCAAACATGAGCAACAGCGGAATTGATAATATTCAGGTTTATGTGCGCAGAAAACCGCACTCCCTTACAGAGCACCTTGGAACGGGCCGTCACTACAATATCAATTCTAAACGCGGCAGCCTGAATATCATGTACACAGAGCGGAATCAGATCGGTGATCTGTACAGCACAGATATCGCGGCATATATTGAGAATCTTGACTATATCGAGAGAATGCCTCAGACCTACGTGGTACTGGCGCCAAGTTACATGATCTACACCGCGGATTACAGTAAGTTCCTCAAGGAGCATATCGAATGCGGCGCGGACATCTCCCTGATGTATCACTCCGTAGACAATGCAAAAGAGAACTTTTTAAATTGCGGAATGCTCAACATCAATAAGCAGAAAGGCGTACTCTCCATTGAGCCGAACCACGGCACTGCCAAAAACCGCAATATTTTCATGGACACCTACGTGATGACAAAAGAACTGTTCCTTGAACTTGTCAACAAGGCACATAAGACATCCTCCATGTATACTTTCTCAGATATTGTTGATGAAGAATGCCGTGAACTGGACGTCCGTGCCGTACCGCACCGCGGATACTTCGCGGCAATCACAGATTTCAACAGCTACTATCACGCAAACATGGATCTGATCGACTTAAAGCACGCGTCTGATCTCTTTGATCCTTCGTGGCCGATCTACACACGTACTAATGACTCTTGCCCGACACAGTATTTTGAAGGCAGCAAAGTTACCTCTTCCGTAATCTCAAACGGATGCCTGATCGAAGGCACAGTAGAGAATTCGATCCTTGGAAGAGGCTGCGTCATCAAACCGGGCGCTATTGTTAAAAACTGTGTGATCTCAGCAGATGTTGTCATCGGCAAAAATGTTCATGTTGAGAACCTTGTCGTTGATAAACACGCGAAACTGATCCGCGGCAAACGGGGGATTGCATCGCCTGATAAACCGGGATACATCGAGCGCGGAGATACTCTTTAAACCAAAAATGACAGGATAATTTCCTTCTAACATAATATCCGCAGAACTATGACGTGCATGTGCAGACGGGATATAGATCCCAAATCTAAAATACAGTCATAATTCTGCGGATATTTATTTTTATTTATTTCTTCTCTGTCGTCCCACCTCAAACATCAGCACTGACGCCGCCACAGCGGCGTTCAATGATTCCGCCTTTCCCTGCATAGGGATGCGTATAAGATGGTCTGCACAGGCAGTAACCTCATTCCTTAACCCGTTCCCCTCATTGCCAACCAAAAAGGCACAACCACTGCGGTAATCCTCTTCATCATAGGCGTTTTCCCCTTCAAGATGAGCTGCGTACACTTGTATTCCTGCTGCCTTCAGCTCCTCAATTGTTCCCGGAAGATCATCTGTATATAAGAATGGCAGGCGGAATACCGCCCCCATGGTTGAGCGGATTACCTTGGGATTATAGATATCCACACAGTCCCTGCTAAGAAGAACCCCGGTCGCTCCCGCCGCCTCTGCGGTACGGAAAATGGTTCCCAGATTTCCCGGGTCTTGAAGATTGTCAAGGACGAGGATATGCGGGTTCCGCGGGTTTTCATATCCATCAAGGGGCTTTTGTCCGCCATGTATACTGCTTCCCTCTGCATTCCCAAGGATATCATCTAGAGTATATTCCTTTCTTTTTACAACCGCCAGTACGCCTTGGGGCGTTTTTGTGTCTGATACATGGGCAAACACAGCGTCGGCAAGCACTTCTCCATGGAACGAATGTCCCGTGCTGGAATGCTGTTTTTTCATATAGCTTTCCGACACATAAAACTTCACAATCCTCTCAGGGGGGATCTCTGCCGCCATGCGTGGGCCTTCTACTATGAATACTCCCGCCTCGTCTCTGGCGCGCCCTTTCCTTTGCAGGCGGATCAGTTCTTTTATCTGCGCGTTAGACGTACTCGTGATCATGACCGCTGTCCTCTTCCTTAATATTTTTTCTTAGAATCAAATTTTTCAAGAATGTCGTTGGAGCCGATCACAATGAGTATTCCATTCTCCGGCAGGGGTTCCTGCGGATCAGGCGTCACATCCACTTTTCCATCCACAATGATTCCTACCACATTGATACCGAAACGATCGCGCACTTTTAACTCCATGAGGTTTTTCCCTGCCCATACCGCCGGCACAACAACCTCCACCATACTGTAGTCATTGGACAGGGCGATCCAATCCATGAACTCCTTCGCCACGAGATTTTTTGCCACACGGCTTCCCATCTCGATCTCAGGGTACACGACCCGATCGGCGCCCACACGTTTTAGGATCTCACCTTGAAGTTCATCCTTCGCCTTTGCCAGCACCAGCGGGATACCCATTTCTTTACAGATCATGGTAGACATGATGCTCGCCTCCAGATTCTCGGACAGGGCAACCACGACCCCATCAAGGTTTCTTCCTCCCAATGCCTGAAGCGCGTCCGGATCAGCGGCGTCCGCCCTGATCGCATAGGATACTTTGTCAGACATATCCTGTATCTTTTCATAGGAATCATCTAGTACCAGCACATCACATCCCATCTGTTCCAGCGTCACAGCGACACTGTATCCGAAGCTTCCAAGCCCCAGCACTGCAAACTGTTTTTCCATTATATGTTTCCTCCTTAACCGATCATGATATTCTCTTCGGGCAATTCTCGGAACTGCTCGCTCTTATTCGATTTCCCCGCAAATACCAACGCCATCGTCATCGGACCGATACGCCCTATGTACATCAGAAGCATAAGCACCACATGGCTTCCCCTGCTAAGTTCTGGCGTAAGGTTTGCGGACAGCCCTACGGTTCCCATGGCAGAGGTCGCCTCGTACATTAGATTCAGAAAATCTCTCCCCGGCTCAAACAAAGTCAACGCCGCGATCCCGCAGAACAAGAAGATAAATGTGATCAAAGCAATCGTGATCCCCGACCTGACAATCCCGTTGTCAATCTTCCTGTCAAAACACTCTGTATCCCTCCTGTTCCTGAGCACACAGATAACAGTCAGAAGCAGCATAGCGGCCGTCGTCGTCTTGATACCTCCCGCTGTTCCCGCCGGAGAACCTCCGATAAACATAAGAATACATCCAAGAAGCTTCGAACTCGCCTCCAGACCTTCCTGGGACACAGAAGCAAATCCCGCCGTTCTGGTCGTCACCGATTGAAACATGGACGCCATCAGCTTCTGCGGGACGTTTAGCGGTCCCATGGTCTCGGGATTATTGTACTCAATCAGGAAAAATCCCAGAGTACCTATAAGAAGCAGGCCGGCTGTCATCATCAAGACGACTTTGCTTTGAAGCTGAAGCCTTGTAAACAGCCACTTCAACGGACGTTTGCGCTGTCTGCCACACTTCTTTAGATTTTCCGCGATGTCGTGCCACACCGGGAATCCGAGGCCTGCCGTCACAATCAGGAACATCGTGGTAAAGTTGACCAGAGGGGATGTCACATATCTCATAAAGCTCGTGCTTCCCAATATATCGATCCCCGCGTTACAGAATGCGGATATCGAATGAAAGATCCCATATCCCACGCCTTTTATAAAGCCAAATTCCGGCACAAACTTACAGGCAAAGAGCACCGCTCCTATCCCCTCAACAAGAAACGTCCCCTTGATGATCCGTATGATAAACTTCACCATACCTGACAACGTGTCGAGTCCGTACGCCTGCTGTATCGTAATTCTTGCTTTCATCGTGATCCGTTTTCTCAATATAAGAAAAAAGGCGGAAGTACATGCTATGATGCCAAGCCCCCCGATCTGAATGAGGGCCATAAGAATCACCTTTCCCGCCACTGTGAACTGTTCCGCCGGAACAATCGTCACCAAACCTGTCACACAGACCGCAGTGACCGACGTAAACAACGCGTCTATGAACGCAATAGGTTGCCGGTTCGAAAACGGCAACCATAAGAGGACACCCCCTAAAAATATCACGCCAAAAAAACCAAGCGCAACGATCTGTACTGTACTAAACCTAATTTTCCTTGCGCTTTTTCTTTGTTCGTCCACCATATCTAATGTTCTCCTTACCTTTCTAGCCCGGCTTATTTCAGCCGTATCAAGGCATAATCTATACTATCACGCAGCCCCCTGAATGGCAAGCAATGAAGGGGTAAAGAAAATGCCAAAATCGTTGTAAAATATATTTTTTTATACAGATAACCGATGGAGAATATTGGGAGCTTCGCCTGCCATAACATAAGATATCCACAGAACTGTGATTACATGACGGCTTTAGGGTCGCTGCGCCCTGCTTGCGGTTCACGCAACATAGTTCTGTGGATATCTTCCACAACAGCTATACTTTAAATCGGTATCCCACTCCCCATATGGTCTCAATATACTGAGGATGGGATGTGTCATACTCGATCTTCTCTCTTATCTTCTTAATATGCACCGTAACGGTGGCGATATCTCCAATGGACTCCATATCCCAGATCTCCCGGAATAGCTCTTCCTTCGTGTACACATGATTCGGATGCCTCGCAAGAAATGACAGCAGATCGAACTCCTTTGTCGTAAATGAGCGTTCCTCTCCTCCTACCCACACACGTCTCGCAGTAGTGTCTATCCTCAGACCGCGGATCTCAATGACTTCGTTCTCCTCTACATTGCTTCCAATCAGTCTCTCATAACGGGCAAGATGCGCCTTTACCCTCGCAACTAATTCACTGGGGCTGAATGGTTTTGTCATATAATCGTCAGCTCCCAGTCCAAGACCTCTAATCTTGTCAATGTCGTCTTTTTTAGCCGACACCATGATAATGGGAGTGTTTTTCTGATCCCTGATCTGGCGGCAGATCTCAAACCCATCCACACCGGGCAGCATCAAGTCAAGGATAATCAGATCAAAGTCTTCTCCAAGTCCTTTCTGCAATCCCATATTTCCGTCATTTGCCACTTCCACCTCGAAATTACTCAGTTCCAGATAATCTTTCTCCAGATCCGCAATACTTTCCTCGTCTTCTACAATCAGAATACGCTTACTCATCAATCGGTACCTCCTGATATTTTCTTATTACAAAATACATTGTCGTACCAGCGCCCTCTTCACTGGTCGCCCAGATATTGCCGCCGTGCTCCTCGACGATCTTCTTCACGATCGAAAGACCGATGCCGCTGCCGCCTTTGGAAGAATTCCTAGAAGCGTCGGTACGGTAGAAGCGGTCGAAGATATACGGAAGATCTTTGGCGGCGATTCCTTTCCCGTTATCGCCCAGCTCTATCTGAATGAAATCTCCCACATCCTTTAGCTCCATCGTGACTCTGCCTTTCGGCTTGTCCATATATTTCAGGGAATTAGACACGATGTTGTTGATGACCCTTCGAAGCTGTTCGGGATCTACGATCACCTTAGCGTCCTCCTCCATAGTATTGCGGTAGGAGAAATCCACTCCCTTTGACTCCAGCTCCATGTGGAGATCTTCCGCGCAGTCCTCAAAATAATCTCTCGCCGATATGGTGGTGAAATTATATGGGATCCTGTTCGTGTCGATCTTAGAGTAAAGTGTCAGTTCATTGATAAGAAGGTCCATCTCATTAGCCTTATTATATATGGTCTTGATATATCTGTCCATCTTTTCCGGCGTGTCCGCCACCCCGTCCATAATCCCCTCCACATAGCCTTTGATTGCCGTAATAGGGGTCTTAAGATCATGGGAAATATTGCTGATAAGCTCTTTGTTCTCCCGGTCAAACGCCACCTTCTCCTCTGCGTTTGCCTTCAGCCTTAAGCGCATCTCCTCAAAATCCTGACATAGCTGGCCAATCTCGTCTTCCGACTCCTGATGAATCTCAAAATCTAGCTTCCCCTCTCGGATGTTGCGCGCTGCTTTTTGCAGCTTTGCCAGAGGCACTGAGATACTCCGGTAGATCCAATATACAAGAAGCCCCGTAGTCAGGAAGACCGCGGTGAGATACACTTGCTGCATTTCATTTACACGCTCCGGCGCGAATGTCTTCATCGCCACAGAGGTAAATGTACCCGGCAGGATCATAACAGAGGCAAATACAATAATAAGTTTCGTTCTGAGCTTCATAGGATGCTCCTTTCTCTTCTTAAAATCCAATCTCCGAAGTTATGTATAGAGTAGCAGAAATATAATTTTTTTCAAGAAAAAGTCATTTTAAAATGAATTTTTCTTTATTTTTTATCACTTTAAAATGACTTCCCTTTATTCTCTATTTTTTATAAATATTTTTTCAGATCGTCAGCCTTGTCCAGCCGCTCCCACGGAAGATCCAGATCATGACGGCCGAAATGCCCGTAAGCTGCTGTCTGCTTATAGATCGGTCTGCGCAGATCCAGCATGCGGATAATTCCCGCCGGTCGAAGGTCGAAATTCTCCCTCACAATCTCGACCAGCTGATTATCAGACACTTTTCCCGTGCCGAATGTATCCACAGATATGGACGTGGGCTGCGCCACTCCGATGGCATAGGAAAGCTGGATCTCGCACTTCTTCGCGAGCCCTGCCGCCACGATATTCTTTGCCGCGTAACGTGCCGCATACGCCGCGGAGCGGTCTACCTTCGTACAGTCCTTCCCAGAGAATGCGCCGCCGCCGTGGCGTGCCATACCGCCGTAAGTGTCTACAATGATCTTACGCCCTGTCAATCCGCTGTCCCCATGAGGCCCGCCGATCACGAAGCGCCCTGTCGGGTTGATGAAGAACTTTGTCTCGCTGTCCACCATGTCCGCCGGAAGCACGGCGTCAAATACATATTTCTTAATATCTGCATGGATCTGCTCCTGTGACACTTCCGGGTCGTGCTGTGTGGAAAGTACAACAGCGTCCAGCCGCTTCGGGATACCTTCCTCATCGTACTCTACCGTCACCTGTGTCTTTCCATCAGGCCTGAGATAAGGAAGTGTCCCATCCTTCCTAATTTCTGTCAGCCGGCGGGCAAGCCTGTGCGCCATGGCGATGGGGTAGGGCATGTACTCCTCCGTCTCATCGGACGCATATCCGAACATCATTCCCTGATCCCCTGCTCCGATTGCCTCAATATCATTCTCTGACGTCTTATGTTCTTTCGCTTCAAGAGCCTTGTCAACTCCTAGAGCAATATCCGCCGACTGCTCGTCAATCGTGGTAATCACCCCGCATGTATCTGCATCAAAGCCATATTTCCCTCTTGTATATCCGATCTCACGCACTGTATGACGAACAATCTTTGGAATATCTACATATGCGTTTGTTGTGATCTCTCCCATGACCATCACCATTCCTGTAGTACAGCATGTCTCACATGCCACACGGCTCATGGGATCCTGCTCCATCAGCGCATCCAGTATAGCGTCTGAGATCTGATCGCACATCTTGTCTGGGTGTCCTTCTGTCACTGATTCTGACGTAAATAATAACTTATCCATCATATCTCCTTTCCTTGAACCGCCGCATCTGCCGCGGCATAACTTTCTCTTTCGGATTTCTAGAATAGAGTACTTTTTATATCATAGCGCTTTCCTATGATATAAGAAACAGCCCGCATAAGCGGACTGTCAATCTATCTTAACAATCCTCTTATTGTTCGATCACTCGCTCAGGTTGGCACCTTCCTTATACGGATAAGGGGTTGCCGCAGCTTCACAGATCCTTTGTATCTCCACTGCTCTGAATAAGAGAAAGTCTTGTTGTTTAATTTGTTCCAGTACATGACTTTACATTGGAAATAAAAAAATGTCAATACCCTTTCGCGTTTTTTCATTTTCCTTTAATAGAGTATTCTCTGATTTTCCGTGATAACACCCTCATCGTCTATCTGCGCGTTTGGGGATAATCCCTGAAGAAAATCGTACATTTCCCTCTGTTTCTGAGCGCCGCTTATATACTGAGTGGTCAGCCCGGTCTGCAGACAAGGTGTAAACCACATCTTCTCAAGACCTTCCGGGGAAATCTCAAGGTTGAGAAGTCCCGTATATTTTGTCTCGTCATTAAACCAGAAATCTCCCATACTGTATACGACTGGTTTGCCGTCTATGTATTCGATTCCCTGAAGCACATGAGGATGCCCTCCGACCACAATATCTGCCCCAGAATCCAAAAATTCTTTGCCTTGTTTGGTCTGATAGGCAGCATACTGGTTCTCATCCTCAGGCCCCCAATGTATATATGCGATCAGATAATCGCACTCTTTTGACGCCTTTTGTATCACTTGGCTAAACAATGCTGTATCATAAGCTTCGAGTATCCCCGCCGAGCTTTCCCCCGCCGAAGGTGTATAATGAATCTTTTCCGCATTGCTTGCAGCAACGAAACCAATTTTCATGCCGTTTACAATAAAGTAGGAAGGTCTCTCCGCCTCCTTAAGATCACGTCCGCCTCCCACATAAGGGATACCCGCCTCCTTAAGATAATCCATCGTATCCACCATGGCTTCTTCCCCATAATCGTAGATATGATTATTTGCAAGAGATACCAGATCCGTTCCCATCTCTTCCAGAAGCGCCATGCGCTCTGGCTTTGCCCGGAAGGTATAATATTTCCCTTCCAGAGGTTCTCCTCTCTCACTCACCGTGTATTCATGATTCAAGTAGAAGATATCCGCGCTCCGGACGGTTTCTAAAACCTCTGGAGAAATGCACTGCTCTAGGTCTTGAACCTCATCATATTTATCCAGAACAAATCCATCCTCCTCCAGACAGAGGTCCCCTGCCACGCTGATCCTGTCCGCACTTTCACCGGCAGCGGTTCCGGGAATTTCCCTGTCTTTTACATAAATGCCATATTTCCTTGCTGTATCAGCGTTCTTTAGTTTTCCCTGATACCTGTCTGAGAGAACATGAAGCGTCTGTCCCAGAACATGGTAAGCATCATCCGAAGTAAAGGTGCCGTCCAAGACAGCCTCAGGCAACCCTGTTCGCATAGCTTCCGGATACTGTTCTGATATCCACTGGGCAAATGCGCAACCCTGTTCCCCTGACAATTCCGCCCCTTCCGTGTCATTCATGGCAGCAGTTTCTTTTGCGCTGCCTGCATCAGGCGCCTCCGCTGTCTCATCCACAGAGATGGCCTCACTTAGAAACTGCTCATACCCAGATGCGATCACAACCTTTACATCTTCCGCGCGGTTTCCCTGCCATATTCTGGCAATAATAACCGCAGACGCTGCCACAGCCAATACTCCCGCTCCCGCCAGCAGCGTGATCTGGCGGCGCACCTGAAGCCGCCGCCTGCGGCGCAGCTCTTCCCGCTTTTTCCTGTCGTATCTGTTCGTCTCCATCCTCTTTTGTGCTCCTTGTGTATCTCACTTACGATATAAGAAGGGCAGGACCGTATTCTGTCCTGCCTAAATCTTCTGCCTATTCTATGATCAGCCCACTTTCAACTTGAACTTCTGAATGTCCTTTTCACTGGTGACTTTCTCAATCATGCCGCCAAGGCTTCTTAATTTCTCTTCGAACCGCTCGTAGCCTCTCTGGATATATACGATATCATCCACAATCGTGATGCCTTCTGCCGCAAGTCCCGCGATACACAGTGCCGCTCCCGCCCTTAAGTCCGGAGCACTCACCCGGGCTGCCGAGAATTTCTCCACGCCTTCTATAGTGGCAGAGTTTCCCTCTACCTTGACCTGAGCGCCCATGCGGGCCAGTTCACCGAGATATTTAAAACGATTCTCAAAGATACTCTCCGTAATGGTACTTGTTCCGTTTGCAAGCGCAAGAGCTACCCCGATCTGCGGCTGCATATCTGTCGGGTATCCCGGGTAAGGAAGCGTCTTAACCTGCGTACTGCAAAGCCTTCCTTTTGCGACCACGCGGACCGCGTCGTCAAACTCCTCAACCTCGCACCCAATATCCACCAGTTTTGAGATCGTTGCATCCAAATGCTTCGGAATCACGTTCATCACCGTGATATCTCCCTTTGTCGCCGCGGCGGCGAACATGAACGTCCCCGCCTCGATCTGATCTGGAATAATGGAGTATTCTGTCTTATGAAGGGATCTAACGCCCCGGATTTTGATCACATCCGTTCCTGCTCCCCTGATGTTCGCTCCCATGCTGTTTAAAAAGTTTGCCACATCAACCACATGAGGCTCTTTTGCCACGTTTTCCATGATAGTCATGCCGTCAGCCATTGCCGCCGCCATCATCACATTGATCGTCGCTCCCACAGACACTACATCAAAATACAGATGGGTCCCTCTAAGCTTCTCCGACTCGGCTACGATCTTACCATGCTCGATATCCACGTCCGCTCCAAGGGCGCGGAAACCTTTCAAATGCTGGTCGATGGGTCTGCTCCCAATATTGCATCCGCCGGGCAGCGCAACCTCAGCACGCCTATACTTTCCAAGCAGGGCGCCAAGCAGATAGTAAGACGCACGGATCTTCTTAATATAGTCATATTCGATATTAAAATCACCGATCGTGCTGCCGTTGATCTTCACGGTGTGTCTATCGATGCGCTGTACCATGGCTCCGATCCCGCTGATCGCTTCCAACATTACATTTACATCATTGACATCCGGCAGATTGTCGATCAGAACTGTCTCATCTGTCATAATCGCTGCTGCGAGAATTGCAAGAGCCGCGTTCTTCGCGCCTCCGATCTCAACCTCGCCTACAAGCGGATTCCCGCCTTTGATGATATATTGTTCCATTTCGCACCTCGATTTAGATTCTATTTTATCATAA
>ERZ1643247.3100-NODE-3100-length-12180-cov-10.721485_pt1 | contig 12180 bp, 12 predicted proteins | sample MGYA00579264_ERZ1643247 | MGnify/ENA primary metagenome ERZ1643247 (study PRJEB29033, sample SAMEA4952262) | chicken gut metagenome | biome: Broiler Chicken; feature: Gastrointestinal Tract; material: Caecum | place: Ireland | collected 2018 | study: Broiler... | reverse complement strand
CCGGAGGAGAGGAGAGCGGAGAGCACCTCGTTGTAGATGCGTTCCGGCTCCGCCTTGAAGTTCCTGGCCAGAAGGTCGGCCTGCTCCTGGGAGCCGCAGAACATCTCCAGGGTCAGCAGGTTGCCGGTCTCGTCGTCCAGAAAGAGCTGCAGGGCGACGCCGCCGTCCGTGCGCAGATGGGTCTCGGCCCGCACCTGTGCGTTGCGGCGGAGGATGCCGTTGAGCTTGACCAGCTGGGCGCTGCACTTGCGCTTGACGGAGAAGGGGAGGCTGCTCTCACAGGCGGCGCTGTTGGCCCGGCCCTTCTCCGTGATGGCGTAGAGCCCGTCCTCCAGGGTCAGGTGGCCGGTATCCACCAGCTCGGACAGGGCCTCGGCAAAGTCGAAGTAGTCGATGCCGTCGTCGCACACGGTCAGCCCCGTCACGGTGGCAAAATCCACCGGGGCCGCCACACGGCACATGAAGTAGAGGATCAGCAGTTTCATATCAAGCTTGTCATGGATGAAGCCGTATCGCGCCATGGGGAGCTCCTTTCAGCGGACGGGGATAACCACTATATCTATGTACTTATTATACCGAAGGAACGAAAAAAGCACAAGGGGTATTTTCTGCCCGCCAAAGACGCAAAAACGCGCCTCTGCAGGCAGAGGCGCGGAGTGTCTGGTCTGCCTCCCGCAGGGGGCGATTGCCGCCCTGCGGGAGACAGTAATGGGGGTGGGTCAAAGAGAGGAAAAGAGAGGAGGAGGTTCGACAGGATTGCTTTAGTCTTCCTGGCAGTCTCTATTCTATCAGCTTCCGCCGGTAAGTGGTGAACCATTTCCAAACTTACTATGAACGTTCTATGAACGCCAGAATGCCCCTAAATCTGCGGCTCCCGGATGCGGTAAAGGGCGTTGAGCACCCGCCAGTTCTGGGGGAAGGGCCGGTTGAGATTCCAGTATCCCACGCCGTCCAGGCCGTACTCCGGCACCAGGGCCAGCTTGGCCTGGATGGAGCGGGCGTCCTCAAACCACACCTCGTGCCCGCCGCCGTATTCGTCGGTGTAGCGGAACCAGGGGGCCTGGGACTGCTGGTCATACTGGATCTCCGCGCCGTACCGGACGGCCAGGGCCACCGCCTCCTGGGGGGAGAGGGACTGGGCCCTGGTGCGGCCCTGGACAAAGGGGAGGGGCCAGTCGTACCCGTAGAGAGGCACCCCCAGCCACAGCTTCTCCGCCGGGATCTCGGTGAGGGCGTACTCCACCACCCGGCGCACGTTTGGCAGGGGGGCCACCGCCATGGGCGGGCCGTAGGTATAGCCCCACTCGTAGGTCATCAGCAGAACTCTGCTGACGGCGGCGCCGATGGCGGCATAGTCGTGGCCCTCGTAGAGGGTGCCCGGCTGGTCGGCGGAGGTCTTGGGGGCCAGGGCGGCCAGTACCGGCAGGCCCAGGGGGGCCAGCCGCTCCGTCAGCCGGGCCAGGAAGGCGGCGTAGGCCCCGGCGTCCTCCGGCGGCAGATACTCAAAGTCCACATCCAGCCCCCGGTAGCCCTTTCGGAGCAGCATGGCCTCCAGGTTGTCGATCAGGGTGTCCTGCAGCGCCTGGTCGGTGAGGGCCAGGTGGGCCAGCTCGTTGGAGAAGCCGCCGCTTTCCGTGAGGGTGGACAGGTGCATCAGCGGGGCGGTGCCCGCCTCCGCCGCGGCGGCCAGGAGGGCCCCGTCGTCCAGCTCCACCAGCGCCCCCTGGGGGGTAAAGCCGTAGGTGAAGGGGGTCAGGTAGGTGAGATAGGGCAGGACGGAGGAGAGCAGGGAGGAGGGGATAAAGGGGTAGGCGTAGCCGCTGGCGGTTAGCTCCCCCTCCGGCTCCTGATCATAGGAGATCACCAGGGTCTCCCCCGGGTAGATGTCCGGCCGGCCGCCCAGGATGGGGTTGTTGCGGTAGAGCTGACGGAGGGAGAGCCCATAGGCCGCGGCGATGGAGGCGGCCGTCTCCCCAGCCTGCACCGTGTGGGTCTGAGTGGGGAACTGCACCACCAGCGCCTGGCCCACCGCCAGGCGGCCGGAGCTCTCCAGGCCGTTGTCCAGCACCAGCTGGGACATGGGGATGCCGTACGCCAGGGCGATGGAGTAGGCGCTCTCCCCGGGCCGCACCACGTGGATGACCATGGCGGCGCCTCACAGCAGGGTGATGAAGTCGCCGCTGGCCCAGCCCACCACGTTGTCGAAGCGCACCACATACCAGCCCTCCCACTGGTTGAGGGCGGTGAGCCGGGCGCCGTCGTAGGCCCGGGCGATCACGGCGGAGCGGGTGTCCGGCTTATCCCGTATGTTCAGGTAGCCCCAGGACACGTCCACCACGGCGGGCCGGGGCGCCTGGGGCTCCAGGAAGGGCAGGCCGAAGAACTCGGTGAGGGAGAGGACGATGCTGCGGGCGATGGCGTCCAGATTGTTCTTCACCCAGGCGGCGTCGTCCGGGTTGTCGTGGTAGCCCAGCTCCAGGAACACCGAGGGGGCCCGTACCCGGCGCACCTCGCCGATGGAGGTGGTGGGCTCCGCCCGCACCAGGTTGGGCAGGGGGTAGATGGTTTTCAGGCCGTTGGCCACCAGGTTGGCGGCCCGCTGTCCCTGGACGGAGCCGGGATAGTAGAACACCAGCACCCCGCGCACCTGGCCGTACTGGCCCTCCGGCGCGGCGTTGGAGTGGAGGGCCAGGTGGAGATCGTAGCTGCCCGCGTTGGAGGCCCGGATGGAGGATGCGGCGGTCATCTCGGGGGTGTTGCGGGTGTAGCGGATGCCGGCGGCGGTGAGATAGGGCACCATGGCGTCGGCCAGACGGTTCATCCACTCCTCCTCGGTGCCGCCGCTGACGTACAGGTTGTTCTCCTGGGTGGAAGGGGAGAGATAGATGATGGGCATGGGGATACCTCCTTTTTGCCCATCCTATGCGCCGGGCCGGCCGCCTGACAGCAAAAAAGCGGGACGGATCAGCTCCGTCCCGCAGCAGCCTGCCGAAAAGTCTTTTCGGCAGGCTGAAGCGCCCGGCGGCTTGGCCGCCAGGCGCTTTGAGAAAACGGATTCAGTTGAGCCGGCCCTCCAGAGCGTCCAGCTCTTCGGCGAGCTTCTCGGGCAGCTTGTCGCCGAACTTCTGATAGAACTCCCGGATGCCCTTGACCTCCTCCTGCCACAGGGCCTTGTCCACGCCCAGCAGGCCCTTCAGGGTGTCCAGCTCCACGCCGGAGTCCTCCAGATCGATGTCCTCGGGCCTGGGCTCGTAGCCAATGGCGGTCTCCGCCGCGTCGGCCTCACCGAAGCAGCGCTTCAGGATCCACTCCAGCACCCGCAGGTTGTCGCCGAAGCCGGGCCAGATGAAGTTCCCCTCGTCGTCGGTGCGGAACCAGTTGACGTTGAAGATCCTGGGGGCCTTGTCCCCCAGCTTCTCACCCATGTCCAGCCAGTGCTGCCAGTAGTCGGCCATGTGATAGCCGCAGAAGGGGAGCATGGCCATGGGATCCCGGCGTACCACGCCCACCGCACCGGTGGCGGCGGCGGTGGTCTCCGAGGCCATGATGGAGCCCACAAACACGCCGTGGGCCCAGTCCCGGGACTGATAGACCAGGGGGGCGGTCTTGGCCCGGCGGCCGCCGAACACGATGGCGGAGATGGGCACGCCCTGGGGGCTCTCAAACTCGGGGGAGATGCAGGGGCAGTTCTTGGCCGGGGCGGTGAAGCGGGAGTTGGGATGGGCGCCCTTTTCGGTGGAAGTCTTTCCGTTCCAGGGGCGGCCCTTCCAGTCCACCGCGTGCTCCGGCGGGTTCTTGTCCAGGCCCTCCCACCACACGGTGTTGTCGTCCAGGTTATGTACCACGTTGGTGAAGATGGTGCCCTGCCGGGTGGTGGCCAGGGCGTTGGGGTTGGACTTGGCGTTGGTGCCGGGGGCCACGCCGAAGAAGCCGTACTCCGGGTTCATGGCCCACAGGCGGCCGTCCGGGCCGATGCGCAGCCAGGCGATGTCGTCGCCCACGCACCAGACCTTCCAGCCGGCCTTGCGGTAGTGCTCCGGGGGGATGAGCATGGCCAGGTTGGTCTTGCCGCAGGCGGAGGGGAAGGCGGCGGCCAGGTAGCGCACCTCGCCCTGGGGGTTCTCCACGCCCAGGATCAGCATGTGCTCGGCCATCCAGCCCTGCTGCCGGCCCAGGTAGGAGGCGATGCGCAGGGCGAAGCACTTCTTGCCCAGCAGCACGTTGCCGCCGTAGCCGGAGTTGACGGACATGATGGTGTTGTCCTCGGGGAAGTGGACGATGTAGCGGTTGGCCGGGTCGATGTCCGCCTTGGCGTGGAGGCCCTTGACAAAGTCGTCGCCGATCACGTCGGCCACGGCCTGGCCCACCCGGGTCATGATGGCCATGTTGAGCACCACGTAGATGGAGTCGGTGAGCTCGATGCCGTACTTGGCGAAGGGGGAGCCCACCACACCCATGGAGTAGGGGATGACGTACATGGTGCGGCCCTTCATGGCGCCGGTGTACAGCTTTTTCAGCTTGGCGTACATCTCCTGGGGATCCATCCAGTTGTTGGTGGGGCCGGCGTCCTCCTGCTTTCTGCAGCAGATGAAGGTACGGTCTTCCACCCGGGCCACGTCGTTCTCCGCCGTGCGGTGGAGGTAGCAGCCGGGCAGCTTCTCCTCGTTGAGCTTCTCCATCTCCCCGGTGGCGCAGGCCTGCGCCCGCAGCTCCTCCAGCTGCGCCTCGGAGCCGTCAATCCAAACGATCTGGTCGGGCTGGGTCATGGCCGCCATCTCGTCAATCCAATCCAAAACCGCGCGATTGCTTGTCAATGCCATGAAAGTATCCCCCTTTGATTGTGTAGTGCGGAAAAGTGCTGTTAGGGATATTGTAGAAGAAACGGGCCATTTTTGCAAGCCCTTTTCGACGGATTTGCAAAAACCGTCCGGTTTGCCATTACAGCCGGCGGGAGAGGGCGGCGGCCAGGGCGGCGAACTGGGGGATGCCCAGGGTCTCCCCCCGCACATTGTCGGGCAGGCCGGCCTCCGCCAGGACGGTGCGCAGCCCGTCCTTGGGCACCTGGCTGCCGAAGGCGGAGGAGAGGCCGTTGAGCAGGGTTTTGCGCCGCTGGGCGAAGGAGGCTTTTACCACCTGGAAGTACAGCCCCTCCTCCACCAGATCCTGGGGCGGCTCCTGCCGGGGCACCAGCTTGATCACCGCCGAGGTCACCTTGGGGGCGGGGAGGAAGCACTCCGGCGGCACCTCGAAGAGCAGCTCCGGCGCGGTGTGGTACTGGCAGAACACGGAGAAGGCCCCGTAGTCCGCCGTCCCCGGCGCGGCGCAGATGCGCAGGGCCACCTCCCGCTGGATCATCACCGTGATGGAGGCGAAGCACCCCGCCTGGATCAGGGCGGTGAGCACCGGTGTGGTGATGTTGTAGGGCAGGTTGGCGCAGGCAATGGCTGTAAGGCCGGGGAACTTGTCGGCTGCAAGTGCAGCCAGATCCAGCTTCATCACGTCGCCGGGCACCACCTCCACGTTGTCGTAGGGGGCCAGGGTCTCGTCCAGAATGGGGTAGAGGGTGCGATCCAGCTCCACGGCGGCCACTTTGGCCGCCCGCCGGGCCAGCTGCACCGTCAGGGGGCCGATGCCGGGGCCGATCTCCAGCACGCCGGTGGTCTCATTTGCACCGGACGCCTCCGCGATATCCCTGGGCACCCAGCCCTCGATCAGGAAGTTCTGGCCCATACTCTTGGAGAAGCGGAAGCCGTGGCGGGCCAGCAGGGCCCGGATGTCCTTCTCACTGCATAAATCCATGGGGGATCACCTCGTGTCCCAGGGAGCACATCACCTGGAATTCTCTCTGAAAATCTGTAATGGTTTTTTCCTTCACAGGGAAAGAGCTGTCGAAAGTGTCCAGCTCCGCCGGGTCGGGATCATAGGGGAAGCCCTCGTGGAAGCGCCCGGCGGCGTGTTCCAGGGCGCCGGGGGAGAGCTCCACCGCCTGGAGGCCGGGGAGGTACTGGCCGCTTTCCAGGGAAATGCCCCACTTCTCCCCGCACCAGAAGCCGTAGCGGCCGTAGTGCCGGGGGTCGCCCAGGATCACGGCGGCCCGCTCACCTGCGGCCTGGGCCGCCCGGAGGGCGTGGCACACCAGGGCCCGGGCCAGCCCCTGCTTCTGATACCGGGGCAGCACGGCCAGGGGGCCGAAGGTGACGGTGTCCAGCCGCCCGCCGCCGGCCAGTTCGATCCAGCTGGCGGAGCAGGCGATCTGTCCGGCCAGCCGGCCGTCCGCCTCGCACACGAAGGTCAGCTCCGGCCGGAAGGCGGGGGACTGGCGGAGCAGGTGGAGATAGTGGTGCTCGTTGCACCCGGGCTGATAGACGTTCCAGAAGGCCTCCCGCACCAGCTCCTCCACGGCCCGGTGCTCGGCGGCGCGCTCCTGTCGAATGGTGATTTCCATACAGATACCTCATATTGATGTGATAGTATGTTACAGTATACCACAAAAAGGCGGGACAGGCTACGCCTGTCCCGCGTGTTTTGGCTTTTGTTTCAGTAACAGAAGGGCCTTCACATCCTCCAGCACCTGGGGGGAGGAGACCTCCAGCGACAGCCAGCGGACGGAATTCATGGGCTTGGCGGAGTTCCACAACTCCCTGGTGTACGCCGACAGGGTGGGGAGCAGGGCCTCCGCCTGGGCGGGGGCCGCCACCAGGCAGGTGAAGGCCCCCGGCGTGGGGTAGAGGGTACACAGGGCCCTGCTGCCCGCCCGGTATTTGACGTTCCAGCCCCGGCCCATGGAACAGCGGCTGTAGGCGTATTTGGGGGTAAGGGAATAGGCTTCACAGATCCAGCGGTTCAGCTCGTCCCACAATGGGTCGGACACATAGGCGGCGAGCTGCTCCGCGGTGGGCTCCTCCGGCCCGGGGTAGATGGCGTTCCAGTCCATCAGTTCCTCCATCGCAACAGCATGGGGAAGAACCGGCGCATCTGGTCTCTGGCCTGTTCCTCCGTCATGCCGGGGTTGGCCTGCACCGTCATGGGGACGCAGAAGTTGATCATCTGCTCCATGGTCATATCACCGGTGAAGGCCCCGTTCTGATAGCAGTATTTGCAGTAGTGGGGGCTGGGGGTTCCGTCCCGTTCGGTGCCCCGGAGGGCCGGGTCGTCCATGGGCATTGCGCAGGACTGACAAAAGGTCTGGTTCATGGCAGATTCCTCCTGTGTGTGAGATACACCCATGGTACCACACATATCCTGACATCCTATGTCAGGGTTTCTGTGGTGCTCTGCCATGTTTTCCGCCAGCAGGGCCAGCCGCCGCCGGAGCCCCTCCGGCGCCAGCACCTCCACCCCCAGGCCGAAGGAGAGCAGGTAGCCGTACAGCCATGGATCCTCCGGGAAGGAGACGGACACCTCCAGCGATCCATCCGCCCGCCGGGTGACGCAGCCCTCGTCGAACTCGTCGTACACCCGATAGGCAAAGGCGGGGGAGAAGCGCAGGCGCACCGATACCACCGGCATATCCCCCGTCCAGCCGTTCTCCATGGGCGGCGGGGAGAGCACCTGGTCGAAGGGCTCCCCGGCCTCCAGTGCCAGCATCCGGGTCAGCTTGAAGGTGCGGTAGTCCCGCCGCTCCAGGCAGAGGGCCTGGAGGTACCAGGACTGGCCCTTGAACACCAGCCGGGCGGGGCGCACCCGCCGCCGGGCGGTGGGCCCGCTGGCGGAGAGGTAGAGGAAGGAGAGCTCCCGGCGGGAGAGGATGGCGTCCTTTACCACGCCGAACCTGGCGTCGTCCTGCCCGGCGCTGCCCCAGCGGGAGAGTTCCACCCGCAGCCAGTCCGGCTCCGACCGCTTGAACAGGGCGGACAGCTTGGACAGGGTCTCCGCCGTCTCCCCTCCGGTCTCCACAGACAGGCTCCGGAGGGCGGTGAGCAGCTGCCGCTGCTCCGCCTCGGTAAAGGCGGCCCGGTGGAGGGTATAGCCCTCCAGCAGGGCCACGCCGCCGTTCCGCCCCGGCGCGGCGTACACCGGCACCCCCGCCGCCGACAGGGCGTCCACGTCCCGGTAGATGGTGCGTACCGATACCTCGAAGTGCTCCGCCAGCTCCCCGGCGGTCATGCGGCCCCGCTCCAGCAGGAGGCAGAGCAGCTCAAACAGCCTGCCCTGGGACATTAGGGCGTCCTCAGCCGGGCCATCTTGTAGTTGTCCCGGTACTGCCCGTCCCGCACCACGGACATGCGGAGCAGGGCCTCCTTCTCAAAGCCGAACTTCTCGTAGAGGTGGATGGCCCGAGCGTTGTCGGCAAAGACCTCCAGTTCCACCCGCACCAGCATGAGCCAGTTGTCCGCCAGATCCAGCACGGTTTTCATCAGGGTGCTGCCGATCCCCTGATTTTGAAACTCTGTGTGTACCAGCATACCCAGGGTGCCCACGTGGCGCATCCGGGGGTTGGTGCAGACCTGGAGCCCGGCGGAGCCGATGACGGTGCCGTCCTCCAGCACCGCCACGAAGATGTGGTCGCCGGGGCCAAAACGCTGAAAGCCGTCTATGCTGTGCTGAACCCGCTCGGAGGGGAGGCCCAGGGTGGTCTCAAAGACGCCGGGCATCCGCCGCAGGACGTTGAAGCCCGGAGCGTCGCCGAGCTCCATGGGACGGATGGTATAGTTCATGTCAAAGCCTCCCCGGGGATACGGATGCGGGCCATCTTGCAGTCGTCTACATAGCGCCCATCCCGTACCGTGGTCATGCGCAGCAGGCCCTCCTTCTCAAAGCCCAGCTTCTCATAGAGGCGGATGGCCCGCTCGTTGTCGGCAAAGACCTCCAGCTCCACCCTCACCAGCATGAGCCAGTTGTCCGCCAGATCCAGCAAGACCTTCATCAGAGCCGTGCCCACCCCCTGGTTCTGGTAATCGGTGTGCACGTAGAGCCCCACACTGCCCACGTGGCGCATCCGGGGGTTGGAGCAGACCGTGAGCCCGGCGGAGCCGATGACCGTGCCGTCCTCCAGCACCGCCACGAAGATGTGGTCGTCCGGGCCGAAGCGCTGAAAGCCGTCTATGCTGTGCTGGACCCGCTCGGAGGGGAGGCCCAGGGTGTTCTCAAACACGCCGGGCATCCGCCGCAGGGCGTTGAAGCCGGCAGTGTCGCCGAGCTCCATGGGTCGGATGATGTAGTCCATAACATTCGCCTCCCGATGGGGATTTTGGCAATCATAGCACAGCGCCGGGCAAAAGACAACCGCCCGGAGGAAAATACCTCCGGGCGGAACGGCGTTTTATATCAATAGGCCACCACGATCCCGCCGTCGTTGGCGTACATGGTGGAGATGCCGCCGGTGTCGCTGATGAGGATCTCGCCGAACCGGCACTGGCGCATGGCCAGCTCCTTGACGTAGAAGGCCCGCTCCAGGCAGTTGCAGTGGACGATGGACAGCCGCTTCCCCACATGCTTGAGGTCGTCGGCCATGAGGGCCACCATCTTGTTCAGGGCCTGCTTGACGGACATGGCCTGCCCCTTCTTGCAGATCTCCCCCTCCGGGGTGGCGCCCATCAGCAGCTTGATGCGCAGGGTGCTGGTGACGATGGACTGGACCCGGGTGAGCCGGCCGGCCTTGCGCAGGTTGTCCAGGGTCTCCAGCACGAAGTAGGTCTCCATCTCGTTGATGTACCGGGAGACCTGGTCCACCACGGTGGTGAAGTCCATGCCGGACTGGGCCAGCTCCTGGAGCTTCAGTGCCACCAGCACCTCCCCCGCCGAGGCGGAGCAGGAGTTGAAGATGTGGACGCGGGACTCCGGGTGCTCCTCCAGCCAGATGCTCCGGGCCTGGGCCGCCGCGTTGTGGGAGCCGGAGAGCAGGGCGGAGAGGGTGACCACGTACAGGTCGTCCGCCCCGCAGTCAAAGGCCTCCAGATACTGGGCGGGGGAGGGGCAGGCGGACTGGGGGGCGGTGTCGCTCTCCTTCATCCGCCACAGCAGCTCCCCCTGGTCGAAGGTGTCGTCGTCCACCACGGTGTGGTCCCCCACCCGGATGGTCAGGGGCACCTTGACGAAGCACTCCTCCCGGAGCTGGGCCGGGGTGAGGTCGCAGCAGCTGTCTACGATGATCTTAAAGGACATAGATAAAACCCTCTTATCTTATCTTGAAAATCAGATCCTGGATTGTCCCCATTGTAGCACGGCCGGGCGGGAAAGTAAAGGGAAAAACTGTGAACAATCATCCTTCCCAGGCAAACCGGTCCGGGGCCCCCACCAGAATCCGGGCCCCGCAGGGGGGCACGGGCAGCCAGGTGCGGCCGCCGTCGTTGTGAAAGACGGCGTCGCCGTTGAGCACGTCCTGGAGCACCGGCTCCCGGTGGGGGAACTCCAGGTGGACCTCCTCCTCCGCCAGGTTGAGCAGGACGTACACCCGCTGCTCCGCCGTGGCCCGGCGGTAGACCAGCTGCTCGTTCTTGATCACCACGTTCTCAAAATCCCCCTGCCGCAGGGCGGGGAAGGCGGCCCGGATGCGGGCCAGCTTGGACAGGTGGGCGGGCAGGACCTGGTCCCGCCCGGCCATCTCCGCCAGCTCCAGGCAGGGGCGGAGGGGGGCGTCGGACTCCCTGGTGCGGGCTCCCTCCACGGCCCACTCACTGCCGTAGTAGACGGAGGGGATGCCGGGCATGGTGTAGAGGATGGTGTAGACGTTCTCCAGGTGGCGGCGGTTGGTGAGCTGGCTGGCCAGCCGGTTCACGTCGTGGTTGTCCGCGAAGCTGTAGAGGGCCAGATTCTTGTAGATGCCGCCGGGGCCGAACTGCCGCTGGAGGGAGTGGGCAATCTCAAAGTAATTTTTGGTGTTGTGGGCCGACCAAAGTCCCTTCCAGCACTCGTAGTTGGTCACCGAGTCCAGCAGCTCCGGGTTGGCCCAGCGGGCGTAGTCCCCGTGGATGATCTCCCCCATGAGCCAGAAGTCGGGATTCCGCTCCCTGACATAGCCCTTGAGGGCGCGGAAGAAGTCGAAGTCCACGCAGTCGGCGGCGTCCAGCCGCAGGCCGTCGATGTGGAACCGATCCATCCACATCCCCACCGCGTCCAGCAGGTGGCGTACCACGTCGGGGTGGCGCAGGTTGAGCTTCACCAGCTCGTAGTGGCCGTGCCAGGCGTCGTACCAGAAGGGGTCGCCCATGGGGGAGGGGCCGCCGAAGTTCAGGTTGTGGAACCAGCCGCAGTAGGGGGAGGACTGCCCGTTTTTCTGCACGTCCTGGAAGGCCCAGAAGTCCCGGCCCACGTGGTTGAACACCCCGTCCAGCACCACCCGGATGCCGTTCTGGTGGAGGGCGTCGCACAGCCTGGCGAAGGAGTCGTTGTCCCCCAGGCGGGAATCCACCCGGTAGTAGTCGGCGGTGTCGTAGCCGTGCCTGGTGGACTGGAACACCGGCCCGAAGTACACGGCGGTGACCCCCAGCTCCTTCAGATGGGGAATCCAGTCGTACAGCTTGTCCAGCCGGGGCACCGGGTTAGCGAAGTCGTTGTACTCCGGCGCGCCGCAGAACCCCAGGGGATAGATGTGATAGAAGACCGCGTCCTGTGCCCAGCTCATACAGAGCCCTCCTTTTCTTCCTCCTCCAGCTCACGCAACAGCTTCTGATCCTCCTTGGAGGACAGATCCAGCCTGGCGTACAGATCCGGCCGGCGCTGCCGGGTGCGGAGGATGGACTGCTTGCGCCGCCACCGGGCGATGTTCTTGTGGTCTCCGGAGCGGAGGATGGGGGGCACTTTCCGGCCGTGCCACTCCTCGGGCCGGGAGTACTGGGGGTACTCCAGCAGGCCGCTCCAGTGGCTCTCCTCCTCGAAACACTCCGGGTCGGACAGCACGCCGGGCACCAGCCGGGCCACCGTGTCGGCCACCACCATGGCGGCCAGCTCCCCGCCGGTGAGCACATAGTCCCCGATGGAGATCTCCTCGTCCACGCACTCCTCGATGAACCGCTCGTCGATGCCCTCGTAGTGGCCGCACACCAGGATCAGGTGGTCGTGGTCGTCCCGCAGGCGGCGGGCGTCGGCCTCCACAAAGGTCTTGCCGGCGGGGGAGAGGTAGATGGTGTGCCCCGGGCCGTGGGTATCCACGATGTGCTTCCAGCACTGGTAGAGGGGGTCGGCCTGCATCACCGCCCCGTGGCCGCCGCCGTAGGGGTAGTCGTCCACCTGCTTCTGCTT
>ERZ1643247.3098-NODE-3098-length-12182-cov-4.820071_pt1 | contig 12182 bp, 17 predicted proteins | sample MGYA00579264_ERZ1643247 | MGnify/ENA primary metagenome ERZ1643247 (study PRJEB29033, sample SAMEA4952262) | chicken gut metagenome | biome: Broiler Chicken; feature: Gastrointestinal Tract; material: Caecum | place: Ireland | collected 2018 | study: Broiler... | reverse complement strand
CGGACTTGAATACAGCAAGAACAAACGCCAATTTTTGCAAAATCTTATTAACAAAAAAACAATTAAAGTAACCTTATAAAGGGGGGAACAAATAACAATGTATCACAAGACGAACAAAGCACAATTAAACGCAATTGCCAGGTCCTACACCGAAAAAGGACACCGCCAAATTGAAAGCGAGTTGTTAAAGATTTATCGAACATTGACGGAAGCACAGCAGGACGCCGCCGAACACGGTTACAAAACGATATACACATTTTACCGCTATTTTATCAAGACAGGCAAGGGGGGGGTGAGCCTATGCGAGAAATACGAACGCCGGAACAGTTGCGGCAATGGTTAGCCGAGCAGGAGAACGGCACAACGCCGGACACCTTGACCCCATACCAAATTGAACAAATCGAACTTGCGCGGCAGCGGTTAGAGTTAGCCGAAGAAAAGGAACGCAACCGAGCAGCCGAACAGGAACGGAAACGGCAAGCAGCCGAACGGAAAGAACGAGCCGACCGCAACGCACTACTTTTTGGAATTATCGGAAGTTTGGCAAGTGTCTTTTTGTCCCTAATAATTTTGTTGTGGGTTCTGTCGAAGTATTGACCGAGCCACACAACCAAAGCGGAAACCCAAACGGGCAACCGCTTTTTTATTTGCCCCGAATAAAGCCACAGAAACGCCCACAAACGGCAAAAGACACACGGCAACACAAACAGCCACAGCACCCCAAAAAACCGTCCACAACCAAAGCCACCGCCCCCGAACCCACACGCAATACTATTTCACTATTTAGGAAAATTTCTTGCCCCGCCGATATAGTCACACGCCCCCTTCTTATATTCTACTATCAATTATTACTTAAATATTTTAGTTTTTTGTATTCCTAAGACTATGTTTATTACCCTAATACTAAATATATTCTAATCTAAAATTACAAGATATATATAGCCTTAGGATTATATACTTAGTCTAGAATTAAATATAATAATAATTATTTATATATACTTAGAATTATATACTTAGTCTAGAATTAAATATAATAATAATTATTTATATATATAATAATATATAATAAGAGAGGGGTTAGGAAATAGAGTAATAATAAAATAATAGGGGTTTAAGGGGGAAGAAGAAAAGAAGAGGGGAAAAACCTAGAAAAAAGGGGAAAGGGGCTACCCCTTACACAGCACCCAGGAAGAAAGGGCAACCGCCGAGCAGGGACAGCAGGACGGACGGAACGCCGGCACCGTCTACCAAGACAAGCACCCAAGACGGACAGCCAACCGGCACCCACTTACACAGCACCGCAGGACGAACCCAACCCAAGCAGGGCGGGCGACCACTTGCAAGCAAACCCCCGCCGCAGTTGTTGCAAGACTTTCGGCAACCCCTTGCCACAGTTGCTAGCAGTCAGCCGAGAGAGTGATAACACCCCACCATCCCCCCCCAACAGGAAAACCCAACCCCACCACAAAACCGACACCACTGTTTTGAAGCCGTAGAATTGATTGTGAGCCGAATTTCCCAACGAGCCGACAAATTACCCACGAAACCCCAAAACACCGCCCACAACCCCCAAAGAACGCCCCAGAATTGACGATAGGCGGGACAACTGCGGAAACCCCCACCCCCACCAGACGAAAAAGGGGCATTGGTGTATGCCCATTTTAACCCCACCTATATTTTTCGTAGAAACTCTTGCAAAAGTGTGGGGAATGTGTTAAAATACAGGGGAAACTAGGGGGGCGAAAAAATGGCTACGAAGTTTGCGTGTTTCACAGCGGAACAACAGGCGGCATACGAAAGGCTGACACCTGCACAGCAGAGGTACATCTTGTGTCGTTCACAGGGGTACAATAAGGCGGAGAGTTGGCGGTTGACAGGTTACAGGGGAAAACGGGCGGCGCAGGTTGCTGCTTTGTTGGAGAGAGATAACGCAATCGTCAAGGAGTTGGCTGACATTGTGGTGCAGGACAGGCGGTTGAAAAACTTTACGGACGGGGAAGGCGACCTTAACGACACGGCGGTTATGCTTGCCAAGCAAAAGGGAGTGGAAAAGGCTATCCGTGCAATCGAAGGGGCAGACAGCGAAACCGCCAAGAGAATTGTCTTTTACAGGGAAATCATTGCCGGCAAGATAAAGACTGTGAAAATCAAAAAGCGGTTCAACAAGGCAGGGGAACTTGTCGAGCGTATCGTGGAAGAAACGAGCGACATTGCCGTGCGTATGCAGGCGAGAAAGGAACTTGACAGGCTTTTGGGTTTGAACTCCGTAATGGAAATGGACAAGTTGCAAGTGGGAAGTATCACGGTGAATATCGTGGACGCAAGCAGGCAGGAAGCATTGGCGGACAGCAGAAACAACGTGGACTTGACATTGGACATTGACAAGTACCAAGTGGTGGACGGGGAAGAAACCGTTGTAGTGGCGGAAGAAAGCGAAACTGTTGACGACAGCGACACTCCCAAGAGCAAGTTTTTCGACACCGTTGGGGAAGGGGAATAGGCTATGGTAGGAAAGAATGTGTCCGCAGTTGAAGTGAACAACAACGGCTTGTCTGCCGACAACCTGTTGATACCCCAAGTGTACCAAGAGATTTTTCACGATAACTATCGGTACTTTGTGCTGTCGAGTGGGCGTATTTCCGGCAAGACGAGTGTACTTGTAGCAATATGGTGGGTTACGATAAACAAGCAACCCGACAGGGATATTGTGGTTTTGCAGGCAACGGCAACGGAAATTAAGGACAGCATAATCAACGAAATCGAAAAGTTTTTGGCGAACTCCGGTTTTGATGTGGGCGACAACCTTGCCAACGAGTGGTACATACCGAAGGCACACGACAGGATAGTTCACAGGGGGCAAAAGGGGGCAACCTACTTCTACCCCATAACCGACAGCAAGGGCGGACAGCGTACAAGGGGTATCACTACCACCAACAAACTTTCGCTTGTGTTGTTTGAAGAAGCACAAAAGAACAAAGACGCCAATGTTGTGGAACAGTCCGTTGCAACCTTTATCCGCCAACTTGACAAGGACGCCAAGTTGATTATCGTGGGAAACAACGAAACACAAGGGCATTGGTTTATAGACTTTGTAAACGATAAGCGACAGGACAAAAATTGGTGCTACATTTACGCAAACTGCTATCACATTTGGGGTTTGCTGAATGAGCAGACAAGGGAATATATCGAAAACTTTAAGAACGTGAACTACACGGAGTTCCGGCGAATGTTTTTGGGTGACATTAACGCAAGCACAAGTGATGTGGTGTTCCCACAATTCGACAGGGCAAAGCACTACAAGCGGAGATATGAGATACCCGAACAGCGAATAACAACCCTGCTTATCGGTATCGACCACGCAACGGCAAATGATACCTTTGCTATTGTGCCTGTTGCAATATTGGCGGACGGAACAACACAAACTTTGGAAGTATGCTATGACGACCCACAGGAGAGCCAAAAAGCACTTGCTCCCACCGAGCAATGCGACTTGTTGGACGAATTTTTATTTTTCCTTGACGAAAAGTACGGAATAGCATATAATCAACTTACAACGGTATTGAGTGTAGACGGGGCGGCGGCACCGTTTATTGCACAACTGCGACATTTGAAAAAGACATCTCCACACAAGGCTATGTGGAAATACATACAAGTGAAAGCATTTACCCTGAAAAAGAAAGATGTCAACTTGGGCATAATCAAAAATGCTTTTGCATTTGGTGTCCTGACTATTTTGAATGAAGGAACTTACACTTGGGATGGAAGCCCGAACAGGCATAGGCTGTGCAAGGAAATAGAGAAACAAAGGTACAAGCACGGAAAACTCGACCCAGCAATTCCCAACGACCTTTGCGACGCTTTGGAATATGGCTTGATACCGTATTACAGCAACTGTTACAACATCTCGTTTCCTATTCGTATGCGAAACGCACAAGGCAATTCGCACTACGACGAGATACGGAAGTTGGCAAATATGAAACAAACAACATAGGGGGAACAAAAAATGGACGAAGAAAAAGTAAAGACCGCTGAACAAAAGGCGGAAGAAAAGACTGCCGACAAATTGCTTGAAATGATTATCGGCAAGACTTACGCAGAACACTCCAACCTTACCGAAGAAGAATACTTGAAATCCATCGGCTTTGAAGGGGCGGGGGAAGGCAAAGAAGCGGACTGCAACCGAATAGCCACTTTCAATGTACTTGTGGCTATGACAAAGGAAATCATTGCCACACGGCAAAAGGTGCAACTGATAACAGGCTTGTTGCAGGCATTGTTGGTTGACGAAAGCATTGTAGAAAACAAGGGGGAAAACTAAAATGGAAGAAACAAAGAGAGCAGGCATTGACGCTGATGTCTTGGAAGAAATGAAACGCACCGACAGCGACATAAATGCGGTGCTGACTGACGACACAATGTGCAAGCGGTTGATAGTGCGTGGACTGTGCGAGTTGTTGAGCGAGTTCAAGCAACTGCACAAGGACATTGACAACCTGTACGAAGTTATGTCGGTTTGTGGGGCGGACAAAATGACAGCCTTTTTCCGTGAGGTGTCCACAAATCTCCAAGCGGAAGAAACAAGGGCAAAGGTGAGAGCAAAGATTGCTCAATCGCACAAAAAGCCTACCAAGAAGAAATAAATCATAAGGGGGAAAACCTATGAGCCAACAGGTTTTTGACATTGATACCGTAGGGTTCGGGGAAGCAACATTAGGAAACTTTTTTGACTTTTATGTCAATAACACTTTCTACCTGCTTGCCCCCGAATACTACTACTCGTTTTACGCAATCTATCTCAACAGGTGTATGGCTGTGTATGACGGGTGGGTGAACGGCTTCCACAACAAAAAGAGTGGACTTGTTCCGCAAAGAATGTTGCAAAGCATTACCACAGGCTTGAACAATATGCTGTTTGCACACGGCATAGACTTCAACGGCACAAGCGAAGATTACCGCTTTGCTATGGACTGGGCGAAACGCACGAAGTTCTACAAGGCATTGAAGAAAGCACACAAGTTTGCTGTTGCAGGCGGAACTTCCCTGCTGAAAACCAACCGCACCAACGGGGAGTTATATGTTACAGCACACCGCATTGACACCTTTTTTGCTGACATTGACGGTTCGGGCAAGATTGTTGCTGTTCGTGTATTCTTTGACGCTATCCACAATACTGTCAAAGGCAAGACTTCCACCGACCACTACGGAATATGTGAAGAAAGATACTTCAATGACGAAGGGAAACCCTGCGTCCGTGTTGCCGTGTATAAGGCAGGGGCGAACCTGCAAACCGAAGTGCAAGCAAGGCAGAGCATTGGCGGTAGCCGTGTGAAGTGGGAAAACTTGCCCCCTATGGTAAAAGCCTATGTTAAAGACCATTTCCCAAGTGTGATTGTGGACAAAGAGCAATACCTGCCCTTCCCCAATTCGCTTGGGTGTTACCTTATGAAGTTTACGGACGACATACCGCAAATACCCAACACTCCCTTTGGACAACCCATTGGAGATATTTTGTTCACGGAAAACTTCCAATACGACCAAATGAAATACTTTGAGAAAAACGAAGTTGACTTGGCGAGAGCAAGGGCATTGGTGCCGGAAGAATTTTGGAACAAAGACGACCCGAACTATGACGGCAGGGCATTGAACGAGAGATTTTATCAAAAGGTGTCGAGCATAAATGGCGACGCAGACAAAATCACTCCCATACAGTTCCTGTTGCGTGGTACGGATATGAAAACGCAAATGGAGAACATCTACAAGGACTGTGCTTTCAAACTTAACATTTCCGCAAGTTCCGTTGCTTCCTTTTTGAGTGAAGGTGCAGGGGCGAGAACCGCAACCGAGATTGTAAGCGAACGCACCAAGACTGACACTTGGATAAAAGGGCAAATCAACTTGAACAAACCCGAAGTGGACGAAATGTTGCGTGAGATTATGTACTATTACAATCACACACCTGTGGAAATCATTTTCCGTGCAGAGGACCAAGCACCTTTCCTTGAAAAACTGAAAACAAATAGTGATGTTTTCTCCGCAAGAAATATGTCACCCCGTCAATTTGTCAAACAAACATACAGCAACCTGTCACAACAAGAGCAGGAACAGGAAATTGCCTATTTGGAACAATCTCTTGCCCAAAACGATATGCTGAAACAGGCAACAATGGTGAGTTGGCAGGGGCAAACGGCACCGACAAGTGGTGAAAATACGGGAAAACCGGAGACTTAACCCGCTTTTTTGAAAAATTTTTGTAAAAATACTTGCTAAACATAGAAAAAAATATTATAATGCTCACAAAGCAGGCAGAAACCCAAAGGGCAGTACGCTGAAAGGCTTTATGTGGCGAAGGAGTAACAATGTTCAAAAAAATTATTGTGAACGCCTTGAAATCACTTTCCCCAGACGAAAAACAAGAAGTTCGTAAGGCATTGGCAGAGCAACCTGCTGTTGAACAGGAAGTTGATACAAAGGACACCAAAACTGCCGAAAATGTAGGCGAGCAAGGGGAAAATATTGTGAAAAAAGGAGAAACTGAAATGGGAAAAGACAAAACCACAACCACAACGAAAGAAACAACCAAAGCAATCGAAACGGAAGGCAAAAAGGGTAAAGAAACTACCGAAGTGAAAGACACCAAACCCACCGAAGAAGTTGCGAACACAGAAAATGCCAAACCCCAAGTTACGGACGCACCGACAACCGGAAATGGTGTAAGAATTGAGGACCTTGCAACAAAGGACGAAGTTCAAGCACTTATGGCAAGTTTCGAGGCGAAATTCGCAGCAGTTGTCAAGGAAAACCAAGACTTGAAAGCGAAGAACGAAGAACTTGTCGCGAAATACGAAACTCCCAACTTTGGCGGACAGGCAAGACAGGGTGTTGCACCCCAAGACAAGAATGTTAAGGCTGCAAACCAATCTTACGACGAATACGTCAAAAACTTTATGTAGTTAGGCGGTGCGCGTCCACTACCTAACAACGACGCAAAGAAACCAATATAAAAACTACCAAATAAACACAAAAATTAAAAAATAAGGAGATAACTAAAATGGCAGGCACAATAGTGCCAATACCATTACACCTTTAACCTTATCAAAGGGTTACATACACCGCTGACATAAATGGTTGTCGGGTAAGTAAAAAATAGTGTATGTGGTTACGGGGTAAAAAATAATCCCGTGCTAAAAATTAGTGTGAAAAACTATGAAGAAAGTTTTTAGAAAAATACCGTCTTTGGACTTCCGCTATGAAGTTTCAAAAGACGGAGTAGTACGAAATGTAAAGTCCAAGAAAATAAAAAAACAAAAGATTTCCAAGTCCGGTTATTATCGCACAAGTTATCGTGTGAACAAGACCAACCCACATTACAGTCCAACGCAAGGTTGGGATAGACTACTCCATACGCTTGTTATGGAAGTGTGGGGACCGGCACAACCGGACAGCACCTATGTGATAGACCACATAGACCGCAATAAACTTAACTGCGACATTTCCAATCTCCGTTGGGTGACATACTCACAAAATTATCACAATAGTGATGTGGGGAAAAGGGCAAAAAGTATATCCGCAGGTTTGTGCAAATCACAAAAAGTGCGAAGAGTACCTGTCGCATTAGTCGCCAAAGACGGAACGGAATACCAATTTAATTCTCGTTTCAAGGCGGCAGAATGGCTTATAGCACAGGGGTTCACGGAAACAAAAAGTGCTGTTGGACTTGCAAGACGAATTGCAACACAAAAACATCTTCACGGCTTTGAAATACACACTATAAATGCCGAGAGACTATCGTAAGATAGGGTTGCTATTGATACGCAACTCGAAAGAAGGTGGCAAGGGAAACCTTGCAAGATATAGTCCAATACCACAAGTATTGATTTCAAACTTTGAACGGGTTTGACGTCGAACACGCAAGTTCATTGCTTGTTTACGAAAACCTTTTCCCCGAAATTCAACACATCAATGGCAAAGGTGTAATCGACAACTACACCAAAACAAACGACGTGGAAAGCGTAACATACATTGATGTTATGCGTGTACTGCCCTATGCACCCCGTTTCCGCCAACTTGGTGCAACCAACAACGGCAGTTTCCACAACCAAAACAACGAAGGCGGTTTCCGCAATGCACCGCAATCTCAACACTACACAATTCCTGTGGACTTGATTTATGACGAAGGTGTTGCAATCACATCTCCGCAAATCTACTCCAACCCTGTGGCATTGAAACAGGTAGTGTTGGCACAACTCGTCAAGACGGCAGGTATGTCTATCAACATTATCACCTTTGCAAAGCAAATCGAAGGTTACTTCCGCAACGGTGACAACTTTGACAAGGCAGAAACCCACCAAGTTGGCAGTATCGTTGCCTCAGACATCACCGCAGGCGAAATTGCCGCAGCCGTATTCGCATACGACCCGACAGTTTCCGCAACCGACAGCACAAGTGCTACAAGTGCTTTCCAAAGTGCGAACGAAGAACTGAACGACGGTATTCCCGAAATCGGTGCTTTGACCGTTCCTACGGACGAAAGACAGGCATTTATCACTCCCCAACTGAACAAGATTATGAAAGGACAATACTTGCAAAACGCAAGTGAGGCGTCTGCTCGTATCTTGGCTAGCGGTTTCATTAACCCCTTCACCAACCAAGAAGGCAACCGCATTGACAGCCGTACAGGTATGTGCGGTATGTATGACGGAGTGGATATGTACCTTTTGAACAAGGTAACAAGACGCTTTGTCTATGTTGCACTCGGCATTTCCGGCACGACAGACGATAGCGCAGGCAAACTTCCCACAGTTCGTGGTTTGCTCGACAAACTCGAAGGCTTGTTGGTGTACGGTGCCGGTACTTGTCGTGGTATCGTTGGACCTTCCGTTGAAGCATACCCCAACATTTACTACGGCGGCGTTTACATCTTGCCCAAAATGAAAGTTGGTGTCGAAGTGTTGCACGGTGCTACCATTAAGGCAATGGTGAACGCAGGTGCAGACTTGGCAGGTGCTTGGACGGCAGCAAACATTGCCGACATTATGAACACCATTAAGTTCACACCCATTGACGGCAAGGTTGTCAAGGGAAATGTGGCAGGCTTCAATGACGGCAAAACCAACTAACGGCAGAAACCGACAGTCGCCAAACTATCAATTAAAACCCATAGGGGAAACCCTGTGGGTTTTTTGTTGCGAAAGTTATTTACAAACAAGATATGTTAGTGTATAATATGTGCAAAAGGGGTGTATATTATGGCTAAAATAGCAAAATGCGGATATGGTTCACACGGACAGGGTGTAGGGCAAACTGACGGCTATGTCTATGTGGTGAACGACAATGTGAGAACAGGCGACAAAATACAGGTAGTTGCCACAAGTAAAAGGGGAAGGAAGTTCGGCACAACAGCCGTTCCTTTGCACATACACGGGGAGAATACTGTCAAGGGGCAACAAGCCGTACAGCAGGCAGAACAAGCCACAGGCGAAGTTACAAGGGCATATTCGGCAAGGGAGTTGGGTGTTAGAACTTCGACACGGAAACCTGCGGAAATTCCGCAAGCCTTGCAGGACATTAAGGGTATAACTCCGCAATCGCAACAAACATTGGCGGTACGTGGCGGAAACCTGTCGCAGTATATGCAAACACACCAAGCGGAACTTACACCCTATGCCGAAAAGCAGGTGGAAACCTACGACAGTTACAGCCGACAATTTATGCCAAAGGGGGAATAAAGAATGTTCAAACCGGAAATCTATACGGAAGCACAAATTGAAGAATTGGGAACGGAAAACCTTGTCTATCCCTTCACGGACAAGGACGCAATTTACGACCCGAAGTTGCACCAATACGAACTTACAAACGCATATTTCCAAGAAAGGGGAAGAAACCTTGAAGTGGAAATTGACGGAAACGAGCCGGACAAGGTGAAAAACTTTCTGCGTTATTTGCGTATGAAAGTTTACACACGCATTTACAACCACAACAAAAGCACAAGACAGCAACTCAATTATATGATAGCGAAAAGGGGTTTGCGTGGGTTTGACATCTACGAATACCGCCAAACATTTTTGGAAGCAATGTTCATTGAAGGTTGCTACCTGCTTGACAACGGCGACATTTCAAGCCTTGCAGGAGTGGACTTCGACACAATGCAAAATATGTCCGCAGATGTTATGCGAAACCAAGAGAGAGATTGGCACAAGGACGCTATCGGCTTGTTGACAACACTTGGGTTGAACTACTTTGGGAAATACGGCTTTATCCCGCAAGGACAAGGCAAGGAGTGGTGACAATGAGATTGAAACCTAAAACTACAGTTGGAAAAACGAGAGCATTGCTGTATAAGCGGTTTATCGGCATTGAACAGGCTTTCCACAAACTCGACCAAACCATAGTTTATTATGCCCAATACCGAACTGACAGGGGCGGTATCGTCACACGGAGTTGGTATTTTGACCGCATTAGCCAACAATTTATTGATGTTCCTTCCGGCGTTGAACCCGACCAACAAATACGACTGACTGTTGGTGCGGTTTACACAAGTGGGCAATACTACTTCGTCTTGCACTCACGCAGAGTAGGACAAGGGGTTTCATACACTTGGGAGAGAAGCGAAACCTTGCCGGACACAGCACAAACGCTGCGTGGTATCGGCTTTGCCAATGTTGGCAAGTACCAAACGAACAAATACTACTTTGCAGGCAGTTTTGATTTTATGGTAAAGGGTTCAATGGAAGGAACCACAACGCAGTACATAAAGGGAAATATTGCCCCACTGACTTCGTTCAATATCGTTCACTACAACGATTATGTGCAACTCTCACCGGACGACCTTGTGGTGATAGACGGACACCTGTATTCGGTGGAAAACCCCGACAGCACACCCAAGCACCAACCCAAAGACTACTTTGTGTACCACGCAACATTAAACAGCATTTTGTAAGGGGGAAACAACAATGGCAAAGGACATTGAAAAGGAAGAACAGGAAATCGAGAATGGCGAGAAATTGTCCGCACTTGCCGTAGCACACGAAGTGCAAGAAAACAACGAAGCGGAAGCGGACGCTATCAAGGACTACACCAAATTGTTGGCGGACATTGACAGTTCCGTTTTGGACGACACCGACAAAGAGTTTTGCAGGGAAACTATCAATGAAATTGTGGCTGACGAAATGAACCACCAAGAAAAGTTGACAATGCTTTACTCAATGTTTACAGGCATTATGCCGAATAAAGATTAAGGGGGAAACCGCTATGCTTTACAACATAGAAGAAAAAAAGTTGCAAACACCTGTGGACTGTATGACCTGTCCGCACTTCGACACGGAGAAGAAGAAATGCACAGGCATTGGCAAGTGCTGTTTTGAGTACGACGCAATTACAAAAACTATTATCGACCCCGTGACAGGCTTACCCTTGAAACTGAAATAAGGCGGTGAAGGGGAATGGCAACATTTACAAAGACATTTACCCTAAAAGACATTTTCAACAATAAGAAACTGCAAGGCAAGTTACCTTTAATCAATTACAAGGAAAAGGAAACCGAAACAGGCAAGATTTCCGTGCGGACATCTCCCAAAACTGTGCGAAAACAAGTATTTGACACGGCAACAACTACCGCAAAGGCTTATTACAAGCCACTGCTTGCCACGAGAGCCGAAAATACACTCACCATAAGCGGAACACTCACGGGAGACTATGACGAAGCCGTAGAGAGCATTTACAAGGCTTTACAGGGCATACGCAGTTTGCTTATATGGACAGCCAACAATGGTGATATTATCCGTGACGCACTCAAAGAGAGCGAAAAAAACAAACGGCTGTACGGCATTGACAGTAAACTGCTGTTGCGTGTTCAATCAATGGCACAAATTGAAGGAATGAGCCGTCCGCAGTTGCAGGCACTTATGGCTGACATAATGGAGAACATTGTGTATGGTGACGATTTCCCACAAACGCAAAAAAAGTGGGGCGTACAGAGTATGCCAACAAATAGTCCGTTCGACTACAATGAACGGAAAAGGCGGTGGCAGATAAAGGTAGGGAAACTATGAGAACACTTTTCACAAGCGAAGATAGCAAAAACTACATAGCACAGTTGTTTGCAGACAATACGGAAAGCATTTTGCTGACGGACATTGACACAGGCGAGCAGACGGAAACCGACATTGCAGAATATCTTAACATTA
>ERZ1643247.3096-NODE-3096-length-12184-cov-4.816308_pt1 | contig 12184 bp, 12 predicted proteins | sample MGYA00579264_ERZ1643247 | MGnify/ENA primary metagenome ERZ1643247 (study PRJEB29033, sample SAMEA4952262) | chicken gut metagenome | biome: Broiler Chicken; feature: Gastrointestinal Tract; material: Caecum | place: Ireland | collected 2018 | study: Broiler... | reverse complement strand
ACGGTAAGTTTTTTAATATCGGTAATCATAATTTCAAATCCCTGATGTTGGTGACTGGCGGCTTTTTGAAAAGCTCATTAAAGTCTTCAAGGCAATCGAGCGCATTGGCAATTTTTACCAGCGAAAGAAGAGATATTTCGCCCGTCTGTTCAAACCTCCGTATTGAGCCATAGCTGACGCCCGTGCGCTCGGCAAGCTGCTTTTGGGTGAGCTTTTTTGCCTTCCTTGCCGCCTTTTCGCGCTTAACAAGCTCATATACTGTGCCTGTCAATGACTGCGCCGGCACAAAATCTGATATATCAAATGTGTTCTTGAGCATAGTACCAATATTTTAGCAATTATTCTTCATTTTGTCAATATATTGCCAAAATTTTAGTAGTCTTAAACTTGTATCTCAGTAAAAACTGCGGCGCCGAGACAAAACCGGCGCCGCAGAACTCACTTAAAAAGCTTTTTTAATTTTCATTCACTTAATGTCTTCATTTTTACTGTAATCAGTATAGCACATTTATGAGTTTATTGCAAGTAAAACTCCTAGTGCTTTAATTTCTGGTCAGAATTTAATTACAACAGGAGCGTGGGAGAATGAGTAAATCATCGCCATAGCGTCCTTAAAATAATACACCGCTGTATTACCGTCGGGACCCGTCGTGTACATTTTGCGGAGCGAAGGATAGTCGTCAAGCATGCTCTCCTGAGCTTCTACACGGTCGTCCAAAATGAGCGTCCCGGCGATGCGAATCCACTCGTCGCCCTTCATCGCGCATATTTCCACCTTGGAGTTTGCGTTAATCTGCTTGGCGACCGCCTTGCCTTTGCCCGTCTGTATGTATAGCTTGTCCTCAAAGATATGAGCCGTACCGAACGGTCTTACTCTCGGCTGGTCGCCGTCCATTGTTGCGAGGTAATATGTCCCCGCATCCTTCAAAAACTGACAAACCTGTTTCATAAAAATTACAGCCACCCATTCTCATATATAATATCAATCATAAATTCTATTGATTTTTTTAATGCCGCCTCAAACTCGCTTTCCGAGTGTCTATATTTCCTCCTTGCCGGCTCATCTGGACGAATTTTCTTTGGATGATCAATTACATTCCTCATATATGTGGGTAATGTCTCATATTCAGAAATTGCCCCACTAAAATTTCTATATCGTCTAGATTTAGTATCATACTTTTTCTTGTTACTAATGAACGCTACCGTTTTTCTAATTTCATCATCCGTTTGATTAGGACGGCTACACCCAAATTTAGATTGCAAATAAGAATACAACGATATATGAAAATCTATTGTGGGCATATCAAAGACAGTCCATTTAATTTCACCCAACGTAATCGTTGGTAAAATACGATGACTGTTTTTTGTATAATATAACGGCAAAAAATTATGTATTTTTATCACTTGACCATTATTCTCAATAACATGTTTTATGATATGATCACTATGCGTTTCAATTATAATCTGACAATAATTTGACATAAATAATAAAAACTGCATAAGTTTAATTTGTGCTGCTGGATGTAAATGTATTTCTGGATTTTCAATTATAAAAGTAGGTCTTTCTTGCGCTTTATTAACAGCAATACTCAACACCATAATTATAATTGAAACCACGTAGCTTAGTCCGCTTCCTGTGTTCTTATTTCGTACTTGTAATCTTTGTCCATCTTTAACATATGTAGCCCTAGATCTATCTGTCTTATCTAAATTATCAGCATTAATTTTTTCACCTATAATTTCTTTTAACCAGTAATTGACCTCGCCTAAGAAAGTATAGTTACTAGGAATATCTTTATCATAAATATATTTTTCATCTATTGCATAATCTTTAAATTTAGCAATAAACCCAATCGCATTTTCTCCTTGAAAACCGATAGTTGTTCCTTTATATTTATCGTATACATCCTCTGGACCAATCCTGTCTGCAGAAATATAAAAAATATTTTTCTCTTCTTTGAGCTGAAACTCTTTTATTTTTTTCTCACATCTAATTGAATCTGCGTTTTTTGATTTTTCTAGTTTAAAGATATATGATTTTTTTGCAGTATCATACAATTTAATCTCTATCGGTTTAGCTGCTGATATTTCATAATTTTTTATCTCGTCAAACTCATCGAAATGAACAAATTTTCCATTAGTTATTAAATTATTTTGTTCTGTATCAATATTCTGCAATAAAAACAATATCGCTTGTATTATAGACGACTTACCTGACGAATTCGGACCGCATAATACATTAAAATTTTTGAATCTGATAGTGCAATCTTTATAGCACTTAAAATTCTTCATAACTACTTTTGAGATCATATCATGCTTTACCTTTGTTTCTATCAATTATTTCCAGCAACCATTTGACTCTATCAGAAAAATTTTCTTTTCCGTCTCTGTGATACTTAATATTCCTAAAAAATGGAGTGTTGCCGTCAGAATCCAAGTCATCCTTATTATAATCTCTGAACTCTTGAAGCATTTCAGCAATCTGGGCATCTGCAAAATTTCCCTCACGGGTTAAAGAAACAAACAATAATGAAATTTCAAATAAAATCATATTTATTGGTGCTTTCTCATCCAACTTAAAAGCATTTTTTCCAAAAATATTTTTAGCTTTATTAAACGAATAGAAAAAATCCTCTTTAATTTCATCCAACTGATTAGTTGTAAATGTGTTAATTGCGTCCATAGAATCGGCTAAAAAAGAATTTATCTCTTTATATTCTACGGACGTGCTCTTGCCGTTTTCACGATAAATCTTTAATTGCTTCAAGATATAAAGGCGCATTGCTATATAACGAAGAAAAAGATATCGATCCTTCATTCGCTCCTTTGCATTACCTTTCATAAAGTCAGTATTATCTGAAAGTAATTTTAGTAAAACAGTAATTGCTCCCTGATGCAAAGCGTGCCGCAATTCCTGATTATTCAGTTTTGTGCCGTTTTGGTTAACACGTTCAAATATTTTTAACTTGAAAATTTCAGGCGTATCAAATCCTACCCTAATAACATGCAAGTGCGAATCTTCGATTTTTGCCATATAATTTTCATACTCGAATGAAGAGTTATCCGTCAAATCCTTTGCTTTCTTTCCGTTAAGCTCAGTGATAAATTCTAGATTTGACAACGAAAATTTATTATCTAAAAATTGAAAAATTGCAGACAGGCGTTGCCTTCCATCTATTACTATTAGATTGCCATACTTCCCCTCATACAAATATAAATATGGAATAGGAATACCAAGTATTAAGCTTTCAATAAGCTGACTTTTTTGCTTTCTCGTCCAGACCGTTTTGCGTTGAAATGAATCGTCTAAAATTAAAACTCCCTTTGCGTTGGGATCACCGGATCTTTCATATCTTCGCTTTAATTCATATACCGAATAATTTAACGGCTCACAATCTACATACCTTTTATTGATAAAATCTAAGTTATTTACATCACTCTGTAAATTAATTTCAACAAGGTCTTCCGCCCCGTCAAATTCAAAATTTTGCTCCGGGTCCTCATTGTTTACTCGGTCCCTATAGTAGTCAGATTTCTTCAAGTAGTCTAATCCAATCTCATTTATTACAAGAAGAGATGATTTCGGATCATAATCTACAAATTTCGGATAAATTTTTTTATGCGAAATTAAATTCCTAACTTTTTGACTAAATCTTGTGTCTTTACGACCGAATAAAAGCTCAGCATCCTCACCGGTAGGGTTCATTAAATCAGCTAATACTTTTATTAACTGCCCTGTAGTAAGCTGTCCATCGTGCTTATTTATTTCATATAATGCCGGTAGCAACAAATCATTTTCTGAATATATTTTTTCCATAATTAATTACCCCTTAATAATTCATTATGATTAAATGCTTTACTTTCTTTTTATTCCTATTTTTAAAACTGACAAAATAATTTTTATCAACTTCTATTATCTTCAATCCTTTATTTGCATATAAGTTATTAATAAAATCAGTTTTTTTGATAATCAGCATAAATTTACATTTACACTCGTCTATTAAGTAATCCGCAAGACGTCGCTGGTCATTCATTCCAAAAGCATTTTTATCGTATTCACTGAACGTTGTATCATACGGCGGATCTAAAAACATAAAGTCGTTAGGTTGAATATCTATGTTCTGCACAAAATCATAAAAATCTTCATTATATAGTTCCGTATTTTTCAGTAATGCTTTAAGTTTTCGTTTTTTATAATATTCTTTCTTTTGTCTTAAAGATTTTTTATTGTAGGAAACACCACCATACGGAACATTAAATTCTCCTTTATTGTTAAATCTAAACATTGAAGAAAAACAATATTCCCTTATAAAAAGATAAATAGCAACTTTCCTTGGCTTTGACAAGTTATTGTATTCTGCCGGTTTATTATATACATCACGTAGGTATGTATAATATGCGGATTTAATCCCTGCCTCAAGATTTTCTTTTAATCTATCATCATCTAAAATTTCATCTTTTTTATCTTCATTCTTTCTAATCAGCTTAAATTTTCTAACAAGACAATCCGATAAAAATGTTTCAAATCTTACGGCTTTCCGTAAATTAAACATGGGGGTCTCATCAATTTGCCTATTGACTATTTCCTTGATTTCAGTCTCCATATCCAATTCTTCGCCGCTTCTGTATTTTATATATAAATTAATTATATTGACATCATCTGCCAAATTCCCAAGCCTATCCCAGTTGTTGATTATTATATCCAACTCTTTGAAAAAAGTACGATTTCCATTTTTCACATAATCATACAGCAACATCAATTCTTCCGACTTATCATTAATAAAATTTTTGTCGTGATTTAAATAGAAGAACACTGCTCCTCCGCCAACAAACGGTTCAATATAATTACTGAAATCTGTCGGTAAATTATCTGAGATAATCTTTAGCTCAGAAGATTTTCCGCCAGGATATTTTAATAACGGTTGCAATTGATCTTTCATACGAGTCATCTTTCTTTTCACAAAACTAAAGTAATGTATATGATAACTAAGTCATGTTATCATCAATTTAACTAATAAAATGAATAAGCAAATCGTCTTAAGATAACACACTATGTATATTATCAGCTATTCTCCTGATAGCAGGGACGCAAACGGTATTGCCCAATTGTTTATACGCATCATCTAACGAAATCTCTTTTGGAAATTCAAAGTTTTTAGGAAATCCTTGAAAATCCAAACATTCTCTAATTGTTAATTTCCTAATCCCATAGTCATCCCAAACAACGGGCACCCTGTCGGGGTACGTACCCATATTTGCCGTTAATGTTGGACACATTGCATTTTTTGTCCTGCGCACCTCGTGATCAGTGATGCGATAAATAGCATCCTTATCCCACATATTATTTTTCAGATAGTCGTACAGCGGTAAGCCATTGTAATAATACAAACTATCTTTTCTTATATGGCGATTGATAATTTGGTCAGATGATACTTTAAGTGGTATAGGGTCAGGATGATGATATATTTTTTCCTCATCCCTCAACGCAACAATATATATTCTTTTCCTAATCTGCGGCAAATTGCCATAATTATTTGCCGCCATTACTTTGTAATAGACAGTATAGCCAAATTGCGCCAGCGAATTATAAATAACTAGAAAGGTTTTCCCCTCGTCATGTTCAATTAAGTTTGCTACATTTTCAAGAAAGATTACAGGAGGCCTCTTCACATCAACTATTCTTGTAATTTCAAAAAACAGGTTTCCGCGCTTATCTTTAAAGCCTTTTTGTTTGCCTGCAATAGAAAATGGCTGACAGGGAAATCCCGCAGTTAAAACCTCAAAATCAGGCAATGAAGTCGCATCTATATCGCGTATATCGCCTTCCACCAAATAATGATTTCCAAAGTTATGGCGATACGTCATGCAGGCGGCGCTGTCGATGTCATTTGCCCAAACAATCTCAAAACCAGCCTGTTTAAAACCGAGACATATGCCGCCTATGCCTGAAAACATGCTTGCTATACGATGTTGCATTTTATAAATCCGATAGCACAAGTTGCCTATTCAACGAAAAGAGTTCACGAATCTTAGCATGAGAATAGGGTTCAGCCTGTTGCTTTTCCACCATTTGTATTACACTTGAAACGGTTACCGCACTTCCGTTTACGCCAGTTTCATTGACAATCTTCATGAGTTGAGCATCAATATTAGAACCGAAACCTCCGGCAATGTAGGAAAAGAATGCCAACGGATAGGGTGAATCGCAATAATTTTTAAAGCCTTCTATGTAGTTATGAATCATGCGATTATGATGGTCGTTGCTAATGCTGTACCGACTGTATGCCTTATTGTCGATTATAGCGCTATATTTGTCAGAATCTGACAATAAAAGCACGTCAGGCGTCAGTCCAATCGGTCCAACGTGTTTTGAATTGAAACCAAACACTTCATTAAAGATTGTTACCGTTGCTTTTTCAAATTCCGTTGCCTCATCTCTGCCCTTTGTTGCCATATCGAAATACTGCGTCATGAAGGCGCCAATTGCACCATGAGGATATAAGCGTTGCAAATTTTCTTCAACAAGTCTTCCGTCAATGCCTGTCTGTTCCACAATTTTATCAATAAGCCCAACGGTTATTTTTGTGATGGGTGCTTTGAGTGATTCAACAATAAACGCCTTTTTAATTTTTTGTTCTGCAATTAATTTGGCGGTTATAGTACGACTTGCAGTAAGATTTCTAGTATCTTTTTGGTGCTTGGGATCCAACCCATATTTACGTTGAAAATATTCGTGCTCTTCCGGTCTGTCGATAAAAGGAGGCACTGAACCGAGAATGGAAACAACTTCGTTTTCTTTTTCAGGAATAACTCTTAACTTTTTATCCTCGCTGTCTCTTTGGGCAAGTTGCGTATACTCCATCCAATTTATCACCGTATTGGCAATATCCATTAAATGGCTGAACGGATGTGCAGGATTAACTTTGCCTGTCTTTGGAGCATATTTTTTGAAGAAATCTGCATCAAGGCCTGCATCGCCATAAGCACGAAACGCTTTCAGCCTATCTACGACAAATTTATAGCAAGAGTCTGTTTCATTTTCTGCATTAGTGATAACGACTTTTGCTATTTCCTCTTCAGAAAGGCCATCCACTTCCTTGTCCATCAGCATTCGCAAAAGAAATCTGAATGGCCTGATTTTAAAGCGAGGGGCAACATCTACACCCCGTCCAATTGAAAATGAGGAAGGGAACTGATACTTTAAAATTTGATTTTTTAATACAGCAACGGGAGAATCGCCATCCATTATAGCTTCGCCCGCCAAAGTAAGTTTTAATTGTTTCGTGGATTTCTGTATAAAAATCAATCCAAGGCTGGATATCCAAGCTTGATATGTGCGAGCACCGCCACCGGTTTGGTCTCTTCGTTCGCCCTTTCTCTTAAGATTCGCCTCTTCAAGCGCTTCCTCAAGCGATAGATGCATTCCGCGCTGACCCTTCCACTCATCATCCAAAGATACTTCCGCAAAAGTCGCAAGCACCTCAGGCACAGCATTAAGTTTTCGCTTCGGTCTTGTTACCCACCATGTATTAATCATTATTCCCCACATCCTCCCTTAACGAAGGTTCAATAGATTCATATTCAATGCCCGCAAAAGTTTTTAAAATTGCTTCAAAAATTATCCTTGCGCCGCGACATGGAACAGCCATGCCTATCTGCTTACGCACCGATTCTTTAGACCCCTCAAAAACGTATGTGTCCGGGAATGTTTGCAACCTTGCTCTTTCACGATTTGTTAAAGCGCGAGGCTCCGCCCAATGATATATATGAGTTCCACCACCACCAGAACCAGTAACCGTATAGGCTGGCTTTGCCGGGTCAAGACGCTTATAAATCTGACTTATCTTTGCTCCGTGCACATTAAGTTGCAATTCAGGCGGAAGATTTGCATTAAAAGCGTTTTGACCGGGGGCGATATGTCTTAACCTCTCCACAACAATGGCAGATTGCCTTGTTTGCTCGTTGTTCGGAGCGTCTTGGGGTATTGGAGGATTTGCTATTGCATTCTCACAAGTTACATCCATATTTGCATAGGGAGCAAAGCTTGGTATTTGAAATTCATAGGGCAAGTCTTGTCTAATTCCAACAATTATTATTCTATGCCGTGCTTGCGGAACACCATATTTTTCAAAGCAATACAGATTAGGATAAATTCTATATCCTGCCTCTCTCATATCGGCAAGTATCTTATTAAACGCATTGCCCTCATTGGCACTGCGCAACCCGCCGACATTTTCAGCTAAAAACCACTTTGGCCGATGAGATTTTAAAACTTGAATCCCATAAGTATAGAGAGGGCCATATGTGCCATTAAATCCTTTTTGCTCTCCGACAACCGAAAAATCGTTGCAGGGAAATCCGAACGCAAGCGCATCAATCTCTGGCAATTTTGAAAGATCTATTTTTCGAACATCTCCGCAAATTACGGATGCAGGAGCATCGGGACAAATATTTCTCGTATAAGTCATACATGTGTCTTTATCATAATCGTTCGCCCACTGATGAACAATCCTATATCCCTCAACATTGGCAGTGATTGCCCCATAAGCTAATCCTCCCGGACCGCAAAACAACTCACCTAATTTAAACTCAACCATAACATCTCACCTTAGTTTTACTTCTTGCTTCTATTCTTTAATGCTCTTTCAACTTTGTCGGCACAAGTGTTCAAATCATTTTCTATATCAAAATCCCAGAAGCGAAGGACAAGCCAGCCGAGTTCGATTAAATCTTGCGTAACTTCGAAGTCTCGTTCACGATTGCCTTCAATTTTAGGAATCCAATAATTACGATTGCTTTTAAAGTTATTCTTTGTATGCTCCCAATCATAGCCATGCCACATGCTGCCATCTACAAAAACGGCAATTTTTGCACCAAGAAAGACAATGTCCGGCTTGCCGCTCAAATATTTATAGTTTTTGCGATAACGCAGGCCACGCTGCCAAAGTTCTTTGCGCAACATAATTTCCGGCTTAGTATCCTTGCTTTTATTGCTACGCATATTGCGTGAAATCTGCTCCCTTGTATTTGACATATCATTTTATCCACATAAAGCAATAAGCATTACAAACACAGCAAATACCAAAGAAAATTATAACAACCCATTTTTAGGATATTATATCATGTTTGCGCGAATAATTCAATAATTGCAAAAGGTGTTTGACAAAATACATCCAATTAAATTTCTGGAAGTCAGGCGCGGCGGAGGAAACTCCGCCGCGCCGGTTTTGTGGGGGATTATTTAAACTTCACTTATTTTATCTCCGCGGTCAAGATGCGGAACTTTTGACCGTTGGCGGCAGTGTAGTTAATGCCGTCGCTTGAGCATTGGCAATCGCCGTCAAAGTATTCAGCTATCAGCGGATGAAGGCTGCACAAAATATCATCGGGTAAAATATGTAATTTTTCAGGCTTCATTTGCGACAAAACTTTATCATTTGTAGAATTTTTCGACACGTTTTCCATAACGTTCCTCCGTTAAAATTTTTCTGCAACAGTGCGTGCTTATTGCGTACTTATATTATACCCCTGTGTTTGACCAGACTGCAAATTAATTTGGTCAGACTGTGGGATAATATTTTGGCGAAGGAACACTATTTTATGGATATTTTGTCGAAACTCTCTGAACGGCTCAAAGAACTGATGGACGAAGCAGAAATTAACACTCAATCTCTTTCGAAAGAAATTGCCGTTGACCAATCTGCAATAGCCCGCGTATTGAGAGCCGAGCGCATGCCTTCATTAAAAACCTTAGTAGCATTTGCAGACTTTTTTCACTGTTCGACCGACTATTTATTAGGCTTGTCAGACAACCTTGAAGAAAAAGTATTTAAGAACCGTCCACCGTTCGGTGAACAACTCACGCTGTTGCTTGACCACTTTAAAATCTCGAAATACAAATTAGAAAAAGAGACGAAACTTACGGAAGAAACGGTAAACCGTTGGCATAAGGGCAAGTATGAGCCCACGGTGGAGAGCATTGTCCGCCTCGCAAAATATTTTGAGTGCAGTACCGATTTTATCCTCGGCAGAGAAAGCTGATATTGATTCGCCCCGATTTCGGGGCGATTTTTATTTGCTCTTTCTGGTTACAAAGTTGCGCGTGGCGGCGTTGGTGGGTTTAACGGGTGGCTTGTAGTCGGCGGCGTGTTCGGGGTGGAGCTTTAAGTACTTTTTGAATCGCGCAAGAATCTTCTCCCTCCCGTGTGGGAACAGCAGATTATCGCAGTATTCGGCAACGGTCAAATCTCTGGCCTTCGCCGCTTTTCTTACCGTCTTTATAAATTCTTCGTTCGGACTGTTGTCGCGGATGCCGAACCGCCGTACAATGCTGTCGACCTCATTTTCGAGCGCAATAAAAAGCTGCCGAGACCATATACGCAGTTTTGCCGCGTGCTTTTTATATAGCTGATAGCTGATTTTATTGAGCACCGTCTTGGGGTTCTGCACGGACTTGGTTTCAGCGGAAAAGTATTCATACACCCAAAGGAAACAGAACTTTATCAGTTTCTGCTGCCCGCGCATTAAGTAGAGGTAACGCAACTGCATTTCCTGCGGCATACTCAGGAGAAAATCATAGACAAAGACATCGGCGAAACTTTCGCACTTACCCGTGCGGATAAACCTATTGTACTGCATAATCGCCTTAATTTGCGTCTCCGTGCGCTCGCCGTCGTCCAGCATGTCGTACTCGATTTTGTCCTCAATAAACCTCATTCGCCGCGTGATATGTGCCTCCGAAAGCCCCATAACGGCGGCAATTTGTTTCTGCTTCATGTGTTTTTCGCGGCTGTATAAAAATATGTCGAGGTCCTCGTCCGACAGCGTGTTCAGCACCCGTTCCAAATCAAAAGCATTGACCCAGAAGGGCTCGTGATCGAACCTGTCCCAGTTGCCCATAATCGCGTAGAAGGGGTTGACTTGCTTGTCCTTAATTCTGATATTGAACTCCAGCTGTTGGTCTTCAAAGCGGTTTGTATTGAAATCTTCCTTGTCCTTGTTGTGGAGCTTCCGGAACTGTTCGAGGGTGACCTCCACGCTCTTGCGCGAGACATGCTCGTCGTAGACCTTGACATATTTATTGCCGACTTTGACCGCGCGGGGCGTGAAATAGCTTTCCATATAATAGTAATGGTAGTAGCCCTCGCGGTCGGCGGGAACGAGTTTGCGGTTTAAAAGGTAGGGCGAAAAATAGCCGAACTCGCGCACGAACGGCGGCTTGCGTTGCTTTTTGATATGGGTAGGTCGGAATTTGAAAGGCTGTTCGTCTTTGTAATACTCGTCGTTCATACCCGCATTATAACACAGTAAATATGACAGAAATGGGCACAATTAAAAAATTTTTCTGCCGTTTTTCAAAAATTTTTTTTAAAAATTTTTGTTTGACTGAAATTTCAGGTAAAAATTTAATCTACATATATAGCGGGAGCTGTACATATCGGTGTTCTAAGCAGTATAAACATGCAAAGGCAGAATTTAACCGAATGAAATCATAAAATCTCGCCGAATGAAAAAATTTTTAAAGAAATTTAAAATTGCCTGAAATTTTATGTAAAATTTAAATCTACTTAAATAGTAGGAGCTTTACATTTTAATATAAGCCAATGAAGGGCGGCAGTTGCTTTAATGCGACCGCCGCCCTTTGGCGTGCACAGAAATAGGAGGTAAAACAATAATGAACGTAACTATCAGACCGCCATAACGGGCATTAACCCACTAATATATGGCAATTAACTAAATTTTAAAAACAATAATAAGGAGGAATATAATGATTAAAAAATTCAGATTTTACTTGACTTACGCCGATATTATCGGCGAATTTGCAGATGACGAAGCGGGGCAATTTATAAAAAAGATGTGCCGCTTTATGTTTGCGGACGAACCGCTGGACGACAAGGCTGCGGATAAGGCAGGCAGCGTTTTGATGCTGATAAGCGAAGATCTTGAAGAGCAGAAGAAAGAGAATGCGCCCGCGCGTAAGATTAAATCTTTTGCGTTTTTGAAAGTGTATGCGAACATATTTTACTCTTTAAAAGATGCGCAGGCGGGACTGCTCATTAAAAGGGTGTGCGACTTTATGTTCGGCGGCAACCGCGTGAAGGACAAGGATTGCAGCAAGATTGACAGCTATTTCAACCTGTTGAAGGGCGAACTTACCAAGAGCAAAAAGAAGGCTTCAAACGGC
>ERZ1643247.3095-NODE-3095-length-12185-cov-3.659934_pt1 | contig 12185 bp, 13 predicted proteins | sample MGYA00579264_ERZ1643247 | MGnify/ENA primary metagenome ERZ1643247 (study PRJEB29033, sample SAMEA4952262) | chicken gut metagenome | biome: Broiler Chicken; feature: Gastrointestinal Tract; material: Caecum | place: Ireland | collected 2018 | study: Broiler... | reverse complement strand
GGAAGCTCGTCGGGCTCATAACCCGAAGGTCACAGGTTCAAATCCTGTTCCCGCAATCCAAACAGCGCCTCCGCAGACCGGAGGCGCTGTTTTGCGAAGCAGGAGTATTCTTCGAACAACGGATGGCCTGCGGCTGCTGAAATTTAAAATGAAGAAAACGAGAGAAAAGGAGATACAGAAATTGGCCGGGAAAAAGAAAAAAAAGAAGAAAAAAGGCGGCGCGGTCAGCGCCCTTCTGACGCTGGGAATTATCATATGCATCGCGGTCATGGGTTATTCTGTCTATCAGCTGGTATCCACAGGACTGGCCTATAAAGAGGGTGAGGATGAATACGCAGGCCTGCAGAAGTACACGATGAAGACAGTGGAGGATACAGGAACGGATGCGGAACAGGAAGCGATTTCCGCGGATCCTGCGGAGCAGGAGGAAACGGTTACGCCGCCGCTGCAGGTGGATTTCGCTTCGCTTCAGGCTATCAATCCGGATATTGTGGGCTGGCTTTACATAGAGGCACTGGATATCAGCTATCCGGTGGTGCAGGGATCGGACAACGATTATTACCTGCACAGAACCTTTGAGGGAAAGAACAATTTTTCCGGTTCTATTTTCGTGGAATACAGGAACAGCGGTGACTTTACGGACAGCAACACCATTGTGTACGGACATAATATGAAAAACCAGTCTATGTTTGGCAAGCTGAAGCTTCTGCAGGAACAGGGACTGTATCAGAACAGCTCCGAATTCTGGATTCTGACGCCGGAACATAATTACAGATACCAGATTTTCAGCATGCATGTGACGGCCCAGGACAGCGACGTATATACTTTGTTTACCAATCCGGGCCAGGAATTTGTAGATTATCTGAATAAAATGCTGAACGAGTCGGAGACGGCGCTGCCGCTGGAGCAGGATTTCACTGCGGAGAGCAGGATCGTAACGCTGTCTACCTGTACCAGCAGCGAGACAGACCGTTTCGTGGTACAGGGACTTCTGGTTTCAGAATAAACAGATGGAAGGGGGAATGGCTGTGAACGGTATTGAGCGGCTGCAGAAGATTGTCGACAGGTATGAGAATCTGGTGTTTTTCGGAGGAGCCGGCGTCTCTACGGAGAGCGGAATCCCTGATTTCCGCAGCGTGGACGGGCTCTATCATCAGAAATATGATTATCCGCCGGAGACAATTCTGAGCCATACGTTTTTTATGCGGAATCCGGAGGAATTCTACCGGTTCTACCATGACAAAATGCTGGCCCTGGACGCGAAGCCCAACGCCGCCCACCGGAAGCTGGCCGAGCTTGAGCAGGCGGGAAAGCTCCGGGCGGTGGTCACGCAGAACATCGACGGGCTGCATCAGGCGGCCGGAAGCAGAAACGTGCTGGAGCTTCACGGGAGCGTTCATCGGAATTACTGCATGAAATGCCATGAATTTAATGATGCTGAATACATGGCGGCGGCAGAGGGCGTTCCCAGATGTGAGAAATGCGGCGGCATTATCAAGCCGGATGTGGTGCTGTATGAAGAGGGGCTGGATCAGAAGACGCTGGAGGCGGCGGTTTCCGCCATTTCCCGCGCGCAGGTGCTGATTGTGGGCGGCACGTCCCTGGTGGTGTACCCGGCGGCCGGCCTGCTCCGGTATTTTGGCGGCGACAGAATCGTTCTGATCAATAAAGGGGCCACCTCCATGGACAGTCAGGCTGATCTTCTGATACAGGAGCCTATCGGTCAGGTGCTGGATCAGATTGCGGGGAGGTAGGAATATGGATTACGCGGTGGGAGATGTTGTAAAACTGAAAAAGGCCCATCCCTGCGGCAGCAGCGAGTGGGAGATTCTGCGAACCGGAGCCGATTTCCGGCTGAAATGTATGGGCTGCGGACGCCAGATCATGATTGCGCGGAAGCTGGTGGAAAAAAATACCCGGGGCCTTCGTAAAAAGGCGGACGGCGAGTGACAGTCCGTCCGCCGGTTCCCGGTCTGCCGGCTGTGCCAGAGGCTGGCACAAATTGACTTTTAGGGGTGATTATGGTAATATTATAAGCCATGACACACAAAAACTCGGGAAGGCATTGAGGTAGAAAGTATGAATAAAGTGATTTTAATGGGAAGGCTTACAAGAGATCCGGATATCCGGTATTCCGCGGGAGAGAATTCCACGGCGGTGGCGCGCTATACGCTGGCGGTGGACCGCAGGTTCCGCAGGGACAGCGATCAGGGACAGAGCGCGGATTTCATCAGCTGCGTGGCGTTCGGCCGCAGCGCGGAATTCGCGGAAAAATATTTCCATCAGGGAATTAAAATCATAGTAACCGGGCGGATTCAGACAGGAAGCTATACGAACCGGGAAGGAAATAAGGTATATACCACGGATGTGGTTGTGGAAGATCAGGAATTTGCCGAGAGCAGGAACGCCAGCGCGGAGAACAGCGCGGGCTTCCAGCCGTCTTACCAGCAGCCGTCTTATCAGCAGCCGGCTGCGGCATCCGCACCTTCACCGGCTCCGGCATCCGCAGACGGTTTTATGAATATTCCGGATGGAATTGATGAGGAGCTGCCCTTTAATTAATGGCGGGCTTTCCGCCTGAGGGGCGGCCGGCGGAACGGACAGGGAAGGTTCCGCCGGCGCGCTCCGGCAGAGCGGAAATTCGGCCGGATCCGTCTGCGCGAACTGCGGCAGATGCGGACAACGTGCTTTTCAAAGGAGCAGTAGGGAATGGACAGAACTGAAAAAGTAAAATTAAACGGACAGCTTCGCAGCTATCTCCGGTGCCCGCTGGCGCTGTTTGCGCTGCTGGTGGCTGTCAATATCGGTGTGTATTTTATCAATGCCAATGCCGGGCTGATGGTCAGTGCCGGCCTGGTTCTTTATTTGATTATCGCACTGATTTTTTATTATACGAAGAAGAAAACGGTTTTCAGCGAACTGATTACCTTTGCCGCCCAGTACGGGCAGGTCCAGCGTCAGCTGATTATGGATCTGGCGCTGCCTTATGCGGTATTGGATGATGACGGTCAGGTTCTGTGGTTTAATCAGGCCTTTGCAGAGCTGACCGGAAAAGAAAACCGAAAATACAGGAAATCCATTACAAATATTTTTTCCGAGATTATCCGGGAAAAGCTCCCGGAAGAAGGCCAGGAGGCGGATTATCATTTTTCTTATATGAGAAAGGATTTCCGCGCCCATATCCGGAATGTCAATATCGATTCCATGATTGAGCATACAGAAGGCCTGGAGGCCGGAGAGTCGGCGCATCTCTTCGCCCTGTATCTGTTTGACGAAACGCAGATTAATGAGTACATCCGGAAATATGACGAAGAGACCATGGTGACGGGGCTTATTTACCTGGATAATTACGACGAAGCTCTGGAAAGCGTGGAGGAAGTCAGGCGCTCCCTGCTGACCGCCCTGGTGGACAGAAGAATCAATAAATATTTCAGCGATATTGACGGTCTGGTGAAGAAATATGAAAAGGATAAATATTTTCTGGTCATGAGAAACCGGTCGCTGGATGAACTGAAGAAGCAGAAGTTCAGCATTCTTGAGGAAGTAAAGACGGTTAATATCGGCAATGAAATGGCCGTGACGATCAGTATCGGCATTGGCGCCAACAGCGGTTCCTATGCGAAAAATTCAGAATACGCCCGGGTGGCCATTGATCTGGCTCTGGGCCGCGGCGGCGATCAGGTAGTGCTCAAGGACGGAGATAAGATATCTTATTTCGGAGGAAAATCCCAGGCAGTGGAGAAGAGCACCCGCGTGAAAGCCCGCGTGAAGGCTCATGCTCTCAAGGAATTTATGGACAGTAACGAAAAGGTCATTGTCATGGGCCATAAGATCATAGACGTGGATTCTTTCGGAGCGGCCATCGGTATATACCGGGCGGCAAAAACGCTGAATAAGAAAGCCCACATTGTGATCGACAAGCCTACGTCATCCATACGGCCGCTGATGGAGGGCTTTCTCCACAACCCGGATTACGATGCCCACATGTTCCTGAACTGCCACGACGCCAAGGAAATGGCAGATGATAATACGCTGGTAGTCGTAGTAGATACGAACAAGCCCAGCTATACGGAGTGTGAAGAGCTGCTGCACAGGGCGAAAACCATCGTGGTGCTGGATCATCACCGCCAGGGCAGTGAGGTAATCCGCAACTCGGTGCTTTCTTATATAGAACCATACGCTTCTTCTGCCTGCGAAATGGTGGCGGAGATTCTGCAGTATTTTGCCGACGGGATACGGATCCGGAATATTGAGGCTGATGCCATCTATGCAGGCATTATGGTAGATACGGACAACTTTCTGCAGAAAACAGGTGTCCGAACCTTTGAGGCGGCAGCCTTTCTGCGGCGCTGCGGTGCGGATGTAACCCGAGTCCGCAAGCTGTTCCGGGAAGATATGAACGACTACAGGGCCCGGGGAGAGACAATTCGGAACGCTGAACTGTTCCGGAATGCGTTCGCCATTTCCGAATGTCCTGCGGACTATGTGGACAGTCCTACCGTAGTGGGGGCTCAGGCTGCCAACGAGCTTTTAAATATCATCGGCGTGAAAGCTTCATTTGTCCTGACGGATTATAAAGGAACAATTTATGTCAGCGCACGGGCTATTGACGAAGTAAATGTGCAGATTATCATGGAACGGATGGGCGGCGGCGGTCACCTGAATATCGCGGGCTGCCAGCTTGAGGGATACTCTGTAAGCAGAGCAAAGAATTACCTCAAGGAGGTTCTGACAGAAATGCTGGATGGAGGAGAATTATAATCATGAAAGTTATTTTGCTGGAAGATGTAAAATCCCTGGGGAAGAAGGGAACAATCGTAAATGTCAGCGACGGCTATGCCAGAAATATGCTGCTGCCGAAAAAACTGGGCGTGGAGGCGACGCCCAAGAATCTCAACGATCTGAAGCTGCAGAAGGCCCATGAGGAGAAGATGGCAAAAGAGGCGCTGGAGGCTGCGAAGGTATTCGGCGGGAAGCTCGAAGCCAGCGAGATTACGGTGGCCATCAAGGTGGGAGAGGGCGGAAAGGTCTTCGGCTCCGTCTCCGCCCGCGAGATCGCGGAGGCCGCGAAGGAGCAGCTGGGTTTTGAGCTGGACAAGAAGAAAATACAGATGGACGGCCCCATCAAAGAACTGGGGACGACTACAGTAACGGTAAAGCTGCATCCTCAGGTAGCGGCTTCGCTGAAGGTAAACGTGAAGGAAGCCTGACAGGGATATGACGGAGAGCCGCGGGAGTGACATCCCGCAGAGTCCGGAAAAATACAACGGGAGGGAAGCTGCATGGAAGAGGCTCTGATAAAGAGAATACTGCCTCACAGTGTGGAAGCGGAACAGTCGGTGATCGGTTCCATGCTTATGGGCAGAGAAGCTATCATGACGGCTTCGGAAATACTGACCAGCGAGGATTTTTACCAGCATCAGTACGGTATTGTATTTGACGCCATGGTAGAGCTGTTCAACGAAGGCAAGGCGGTGGATGTGATTACACTGCAGAACCGGCTGAAGGAAAAGGATGTGCCGCCGGAGATTTCGGCCATGGAATTTGTCAGAGATCTGCTGAACGCGGTGCCCACCTCGGCCAATGTGAAGTATTATGCCACCATCGTCAGCGAAAAGGCCATGCTCCGCAGGCTGATCCGCCTGACGGAGGAGATTGAGAATACCTGTTATCTGAACAAGGATCCGGTGGAGGAGATTCTGGACTCTTCGGAGAAGAAGCTGTTCCAGCTCTTTCAGCAGAGGGACTCCGGAGACATGGTTCCCATCCGGCAGGTGGTCATGGAGACCCTGGAGGGTATTGAGAGAGCGTCCAAGACCAAGGGAAATGTCACAGGGCTGGCTACAGGCTTTACCGATCTGGATTATAAGACCTCCGGACTGCAGAATTCCGACCTGATCCTGGTGGCGGCCAGGCCGTCCATGGGAAAGACGGCCTTCGTTCTGAACATCGCTGAATATATGGCGTTCAAGCAGAACCGTTCAGTGGCCATCTTCAGTCTGGAAATGTCCAGAAACCAGCTGATGAAGCGTCTCTTCGCCATGGAATCCCGGGTGAATTCCCAGAACCTGCGCACCGGCAATCTGAAAGATGACGAATGGGGAAAGCTCATAGAAAGCGCCGGCATCATAGGCGATTCCAATCTGATTATTGACGATACGCCGGGCATCAGCGTCCGGGAGCTGCGCTCCAAGTGCCGGAAGTACAAGCTGGAGCACGGGCTGGATATTGTGATGATCGACTATCTGCAGCTGATGACGGGTGGCGGCAGAAATACGGATTCCAGGCAGCAGGAGATCTCGGATATTTCCCGGTCTTTGAAGGCGCTGGCCCGGGAGCTGAACGTGCCGGTGGTGGCGCTGTCCCAGCTGAGCCGTGCGGTGGAGAACCGGACCGATCACAAGCCCATGCTTTCGGATCTGCGTGAGTCCGGAGCCATCGAGCAGGACGCGGACGTGGTTATGTTCCTCTACAGGGACGACTACTATCACAAGGATTCCGACATGAAGGGCGTGGCGGAGGTGATTATAGCCAAACAGAGAAACGGTCCCATCGGAACGATAAATCTGGTATGGCTTCCGGATTACACAAAGTTCATGAATTATGATAAAGGCGGCCGCCAGTAGCGCGGCGGCCTTTTTTGTCGAACGAATTTCGTTGTATTGCGGGGTACAGATGGTATAATGAAATGGACAAGTTGATTCTTAAAGGGAAGGGGCATATCCATGGAACAGACCTTGTACTCCGTAGCGGAGGCTGCCGCGCTCACAGGTGAAAAATCCTCGGCGCTCCGGTACTGGGAGGAACAGTTTGCGCTTGACATAAGAAGAAATGCCCGGGGAAGCCGCTGCTACAGCGGGGAGGATATTCGGATTTTCCTGTGTATTCAGGAACTGAAGAAAAAAGGCTATTCCTTAAAGGAAATCGGAGAGGTGCTGCCGCTTCTGCAGAATCCGGCAGATGTCCGTGAAGAAGAGGAACGCCGAAAAAGATTTTATGAGATTCTGGAGCACCTGTTCCGGGAGCTGAAGCTCCGGAAACGGCAGGAAGACAGATACCGGCGGGTAGACGAGGCAATCCGGCGGCACCAGATTGCCCGCAAGCAGGTGGCGGTGACGGAAGAGCAGAGCCGAAAGAAACGAAAATGAGGCGGGTCAGATGGCGGTGCTTCCGTAGGTTTTCCGGTATTTGACAGGGGTTATCCCCTCTGCCTGTCTGAATTTTCGGATAAAATGGCTGGCATTACAGAACCCCAGAGCTTCGGATATGGCGTCTACCGGCATGGCCGTCTGTGTCAGCAGGACACGTCCCTTGCGGAGTCTGCGGGCCATAATGTATTCCTGAGGCGTCATGTGGTAGATTTTCCGAAACTGCCGCAGAAAATAAGAAATACTGATGCCGCATACGTCCGCAAGCTGCCGGTTGGTAATAATGGTGTCCATATGGGCGTCGATATAGGCCTCGGCACGGATGAAATTCTGCCGTATGTCCTGGGAGATTTCCCTTGCGGACATACGGTTTTCATTTTCCAGGATTTCCAGCAGAAGACGGTAGAGTTCCAGCGACAGGTTGGGGGTTTCTCCAACCATAAGCCTCTGCTGCAGCAGACTTAAGGCTGCAGACGCGTCCGAAAATACGGCTCCTTCAATAACAGGCCCCTGCGTATCAGCGATATGGCGGATGATTCGGGCAGAATCGCCGCCGCAGAACTCTACCCAGGACATGCCCAGGGGCTCCTTTTCATCACTGGAATAGGAATGGGCTTCACCCGGAGGAAGGACGACGAGCTGCCGCTTTCCGAGCTGCCAGGTGCGACCGCGGAAATGCAGCGTTCCTTTTCCGGAAAAAATGCAGAAGATTTCGCAGTATTTTGCTGCACTGCTGCGTTCAACGAAAAAAAGATTCGGAGTCCGTGTCTCAATTCCTGTCCGGTTTATCTGGTAATACAGGCTGTCTTCCTGTGGGGCTGATGGAGAGACGTAATAGTAATCATGAAACTGCAGGTCTCCATCGCACAGGAAAACATCGGCGAAAGGTGCGTCATAAGAATAATTCATGGCAATTCTCCTGTTTGGCTTCTGTACTATTTTCAGTATAGCTCTTTGCGGGAAAAGCGTCAATTTTCTTCTGGAGAAATAATACTCCTGTACTATTTTGAACGCCTTTGGTATCTTGTGCGGGAGGCGTCTGTTTTTTATAATAGAGTTATCAGGAACAGATGACAAGCGGAAAGGAGAAAGTAACAATGACGGGAAAAGAACGTTTTTATGCGGCTGCCGCCAGACAGAAAGTAGATCGGCCGCCGGTATGGATGAGCGCGCCGGTTGGGCAGGAGTTGAAGAACATGTGTCAGTATTACGGGGTGAAGGACTGGCATGAGCTGCAGGTGAAGGCGGGGGATGATGTGTATGCTTTCGATATCCCCTATGATTCGGGCTACGCTACCAGTATTGCCGCTGCCTTTGACTGGTATATGAACGGTTCCAATGTGGATCCGGAGCACCGGACGCTGACGGCGGACGGCTGTTTTAAGGATGCGGAGGAGCTGGAGGATCTGGCGTTTTTCGACTGGCCGGATCCCACGAAATACATTGACGCCGACGAGGTGCGGAGGCGCTGTGAAATGGCTCCCTCTGACAGAGCCGTGCTGGCCCAGGTGTGGAGCGCTCATTTTCAGGATGCCTGCGCGGCCTTCGGAATGCAGACGGCGCTGATGAATATGGTGACGAACCCGGATATTTACCGGGCGGTTGATGAAAAGATCGTGGAATTCTATCTGAAAGCCAATGAAGTGATTTTCGAGGCAACAAAGGGAAAACTGGATGCGATTATCATCGCCAATGATTTCGGAAGCCAGCTGGGGCTTATGATTTCCAGAGAAATGATTCATGAATTCGTCATGCCCGGAGCGAAGCGCATTATAGACCAGGCTCACAGCTACGGGGTAAAGGTCATCTATCATTCCTGCGGAGCGGTATTTGACGCTATGCCGGAGATGATCGAGGCGGGAGCAGACTTCATTCATCCGCTTCAGGCCACGGCGGTAGGCATGCAGCCTCAGAGGATTAAAGACGCCTATGGCGACCGCGTTTCCTTCTGCGGCGGGGTAGATATTCAGGAACTGCTGCCCAACGGTACGCCGGAGCAGGTGCGGGCAAAGGTACGGGAGCTCAGAGAGATCTTCCCCACAGGGCTGATTATTTCTCCCAGCCAGGGAGTTATTCTGGACGACGTGCCGCCGGAGAATGTGGCGGCCATGCTGGATGAGGCGCTGAAGATCTGACAGTAAGGCCAGGGTTATCCGCCGGACGGGTGATCCTGGCTTTACTGCTGCGCAAAAAAAAGAGGATGGCCCGGAACAAAGCGTTCCGAGCCACCCTCTTTGAGCGTTCGAGTGACTGCCAGATTATTCAGCAGAAATAGCACCTGTCGGGCAGGCTTCCTCGCAAGCGCCGCAGTCTACACAGGTAGAAGCGTCGATTTCGTATTTTCCGTCGCCTTCGCTGATCGCGTCAACCGGGCATTCGCTTACGCAGGTTCCGCAGGATACACACTCATCAGAAATTACACGTGCCATCGTTTTATCCTCCTTCAAACTTTGACGATAGTCTGACGGACTTCTTTTCTGAAGTCCTAAGCACATTCTAATATATATTTTTTCAGAATACAAGTACAAAATTAGGAACATTCATTTTATATCTGTGCCCTTGCGCCGGAGAACAAAAGGTATTATAATGGGAAAAGCACAAAACAAGGAGGAAAAACCAATGGCAAAAGTAACCAAAGATATGACGATTGGAGAACTGCTTCAGGTAGATAATAATATTGCTGGAATTCTGATGAGAGCTGGAATGCACTGCCTGGGCTGTCCGTCCGCACAGGCTGAATCGCTGGAAGAGGCGGCTATGGTGCATGGGCTGGATGCGGATGTTCTGGAAGCTCAGATTAACGATTACCTGGGCGCGTAATGCCGGAGAGCAGAACAGCGGGATGAAACAGAGGAGGGTGTCTTGAACCGGAAAGTTCGCGGATGTGCATCATCCGGACTGCGGTTGGGACAGCCCTCTTATTTTCTCAGCAGAGATACTTTACCCGGAACCAGTAATTGTACAGATAGGAGAAGCCCAGGGAAGAATACAGCCGGATGGCCGGATCGTTGTTGCGGACTACCTGCAGGTAAGCGCGGCGGGCGCCGCGTTCCAGTCCCCGGTTCAGAATGGTCCGGCAGATAGCCGAGGCAAAATGCCGTCTCCGGCAGTCAGGATGTACATGGATAGCGTAGATGCCGATATATTCCCTGTCCAGAATGCCGAGTCCCGTAGCCACGATCCGGCCGCCTTCGTGTATGGAGGCGCAGATGGTTTCCTTAGGGATAGCCCTGTACATGGAAGGAACCACCATCCGATGCATGACATTTGTGGTTCCCTTCAGGGCAAAGAGAGCGTCGATCCAGGTGCGGGGGATAAAGGAACTGATGTCCACCGGAGCGCCGGACTCCGGGTAACGGCAGAGTTCGGGAATAACCATCACATTGGTGGAATGCTGGACAACATACTGGCTGTGTTCCAGCCGGGCGTCGAAATCCGGAGAGATCAGAGGGGAAATCTTGAAGATGCACGGAGTTCCCCATTTCCGGTAAACGTCCTCACAGTAGGCGATTTTTTCCGGAATCGGCAGTGCCGAAGGGCCGATCTGCTCCACGCTGTTGGTCCGGTGTGTATAGAAATAAGAAAAGCGCAGCAGCCAGCCGTCATATATCTGGATCTGGTGGGACGGCCAGGCGTTCAGCGATAAATCTTCAATTGTTTTGATAACGGAATTCATGCAGGCCTCTTTTCTGCTTGGCCGGCTTCGGTCCGCCGGCAGCAAGTTCATTATAATATAGAGAGAAAAATCCGACAAGCAGAAAATATGAAGGAAAACAGGTTTGCATAATTGCAGAAAAGGGAGTATAATAGACGCGATACAATTGTGTAAAACGAATGAGGAGAAATACGAATGGCGAAAGTTTTGAAAGTGTTCGTTAATGTGATATTGATACTGTTTATCCTGACCGGTCTGGCGCTTCTCGTTCCGCCGCTGGCGGGCATCACTACGGTTGTGGCTGAAGCGGAGATGGAGACGAATATGCAGACGGGCTCCGTGACATACGGTCTGAGCACGTCTCTTGGCGATCTGAATGCGGGCGACAGGATTCTCTGGGCGGATGACAGTTCTGCATATATATATGAAGTAGTTGCAGTGGATACAGAGGCGGGTACTGCCACGGTGCAGACTGCCGCAGGAGCGCCTGAACGGGAGCTGGAACTGGGGAATACGGCTCAGCGGGCCGTGTTTACAATTCCGTTTATCGGTTACGTGTCCATCGCCCTGCAGACCATGGAAGGGCGCATTATCCTCGGGCTGGCCGCGCTGCTTCTGATCGTGCTCTTTATCGTGGCGGAGGTATGGAGCCGCCGCAGCGATGAGGATACGGAAGAGGACGACGAGGATGAAGAAGATGAGGAGCTGACCCGAAAGGAGCGGAAGGCCCGGGAAAAGGCCAGAAAGCAGCAGAAGAAGGAGAAGAAAAGGAAGGAGAAGCGGGGCGAGGGAGAAGAAGACCTGTTTTTCCAGGAGCTGGCAGATAAGAAGCGCTCTGCGGATGCCGAGAGGGAGCAGAGAATGCAGATGAAAACTGATCCCGCAGATGAAATGGCAGAGGCCAGAAACCCTGTTCCGGAGCAGGATGCAGAGGTGTTCATCCAGCATGTGGACGGTTTTGCAGGAGAAGCAGAGGATGAGACGGAGCGCCTGCGCCGGGAGGAGGAAGCTCTGACTGCGGAACTGAAAGCAGCAGATGCATCAGGAGATACTGCAGAGGCGGATGATGTTCTTGAGCCGGATAGCCTGCCGGATGACCGGGAGATGTCGGAAGAGGATTCCGAGGTTCAGGAACTGAAAGATGCTCTGGCTGAAAATGATAAAGGAAAAGAAATCGGAACTGATACGATTCCAAATGTGCAGGCGGCCCTGGAGGCGGCGCTGGAGACCCAGCAGGTCAGCCATTCGGTTCAGGTTCCGGAGACAGCATATGCAGAAGCGCCGGAGGAGACAGGAGAGATGCCGGAAGAGATTGAACTTGCCATGCCGGTAAAGAGTGTGGAAGAAATGCTGCAGGAGGCTTATACGGACGGAGACGATCC
>ERZ1643247.3094-NODE-3094-length-12185-cov-8.035449_pt1 | contig 12185 bp, 8 predicted proteins | sample MGYA00579264_ERZ1643247 | MGnify/ENA primary metagenome ERZ1643247 (study PRJEB29033, sample SAMEA4952262) | chicken gut metagenome | biome: Broiler Chicken; feature: Gastrointestinal Tract; material: Caecum | place: Ireland | collected 2018 | study: Broiler... | reverse complement strand
CCACCGGTCCCATGGCAGCCGGAGGCAGCACCACATCAATCCAGCGGGTGCCGAATTTGTATACAATGAACGCCAGGATGCAGCCGCAGAAACCCACCACCACAAATCCTCCCAGGGCATATTCATAGCCCATGGTCTCGATGACAATGCCCGCCGGGGCCAGGAAGGCGAAGCTGGAGCCCAGGTAAGCCGGGGCTTTCCCCTTGGTGACGGCAATAAACAGAAGGGTTCCCACACCGTTCATAAACAGCACCACCGCCGGGTTGATTCCAAAAAGAAACGGAACCAGGACCGAAGCGCCGAACATAGCGAACATGTGCTGAATGCTCAGGGGAATTAAAAGCTTCAACGGTACCTTGTCTTCTACTTGAATGATGCGATGATTCTCCATTTCGTCCTCCTTTGTATTTCTTATGCTCGTTTGCTCTGACGATGTGCCGTTCCTTTTCCCCGATGACCGCCTTTGGAACGCCCCCGTTCAAAACAGCGCTCGCAGATGGAAAAGGGATAATCCCAAGCCAGCTCCTTTCCGCAGAAGGAACATTTTCTGGAATAGCTGGCACACTCGTCCTTTAAAATCTGGCTGATTTTTCCCTCCGTCTCCCTGCGCTCCGCCGCCAGGTTTTCCTTCTGGACCGGCAGTCCCACCTTTCGGGAAAACTGGAAGTAGAGGTCCAGCATTTTGTAATAGCTCTCCAGGTCGTACAGGTCGTCTCCGGGACTGTAGGGGAATTCCAGTTCGTCCACCTCCCGGTACTCCCGGCAGTAATCCCTCCACAAATCCATCACCAGCCGGCTGTCAATGTCCACCGCGCAGGTAATCAGCTTGTAAATCTCCTGCTTGGTGTACTGTTCCATATCCTGAAAATGGACGTCCTCGAAAATCTGGTACAAAGCCAGAAGCTCGTCCACCTCCATTTTCTCGTAGATAGCCGGAGCCTCCATCCCCGCCCATATCTTCACCAGGGTGTCAATGGGAGCCGGCAGGTTCAGCACCTGCTCCGGGAATCCCACATACGCTTTCAGGATAGGCACCGGCCGCCGGGAGAGGCCGTCCTTAATCAGTTCCACATTGTCAATGGCCGCCACAAAGCCCTCATTGTAGAGGCCGAACCGCCCGGCACGCCCTGCAATCTGCTTGATTTCCTCCGGGTTTAAATCTCTCCGGTTTACCCCGTCAAATTTTCTGGTCTCCACAAACACAATCCGGCGGATGGGGAGATTTAAGCCCATGCCGATGGCGTCCGTGCTGACCACCACATCCGTCTCCTTTGCCAGGAAGCGGCGGACCTGCTCCCTTCTGGTGGCCGGGGGAAGGCTTCCGTAGATGACGCTGCTCTTGATTCCCATGGTCTCCAGGTGGGCGGCCAGGGCCAGCACCGATTTCTTGGAAAATACAATCAGCGCGTCGCCCTTTTTCAAATCCTTTCCCAGAACATAGGGTTTTTCCTCCAGGGTCAGCCGGGTGTTCCGTTTATGACGGACAATCCGATACTGATCCCCGCAGCGGCGAATCATCTGGACAATGATATCCTCCGCCTCAGGGGCCATGCACAGATGGATTTCCTCCGCCCGGATTCCCAGAATGGCCCTGGTCCAGTTGTGCCCCCGGTAAGGGTCTGCTACCAGCTGACACTCATCGATGACCGCCACATCGAAATATTCGTGGTCGTTGAGCATCTCCACCGTGCAGGCCTGACAGACCGCCCCTGGGATTTCCAGCGTCTCCTCCCCGGTAATCATGGAACAGGGCACCTGGTCCGTATTCATCCGGTCGTACACCTCCAGGGCCAGAAGCCGCAGAGGGCCGAAGTACGCCCCGTGGAGAGCCGTTTTCAGCCGTTCCAGGGCGTCATGGGTTTTCCCGCTGTTGGTGGGGCCGATGTGGAGGATAAATTTTCGCTGCATCTCCCTGGCCCCCGGGTATTCCAGTTCCGGCTTCTTCTGAATAGATTCCTGGATACCCTTCTTGATGGTTTTGGGCACATAAAAGAGCTGGTAGGCCCGCTCCAGGGAATTGCTCAGAAGATAGCGGCGGATTCCCTGCATTTTCAATACCTGTTCCAGCTCGTCCCTGGTCAGGGGCGGGAGAAATTCCAGGTCCTTTGCCGCCAGCTGATGGCAGAAATCCACCAGCCGCTCCCGCAGCTCATCCCACTCCCTCTGCTGCTCTTCGGTCCTGGCCCGCTGCCGGCGCCCCATCACATAGGAACAGGCCTTGGCCGTCATGGCGTGGATATCGCTCAGCTCATTGGGCTTTGCCACCTCCTCCAGGGTCTGGGCGTTCAGCCGCTCCATCCGGCTTTTCAGCTGGGCGGCGGTCATGGACCGGTAGCGCTTGTTCACATTTCCAAAAAATAAATCCTCGTAACAGTCCGCCAGATAGACGCAGCTGTCCGTCATTTGCCTTTCATCCCTCATCTTATCCCCTACACCATGGTGGTATCCACAAAATTTTCAAATCCGCTGATTCCGAATTCCCGGGCAATGGCGTTGATGCCATCTACAATCTCCTCCCTGGAGTAGCCGCTGGAATACAGAAAATCGTCGTCAAACTCATTCAGATAGAGATAGAAGGAAAGTCCCATCTCCAGGTAGGAAGGCTCCGTATCCATCACCTCGTCAAAGAGGAGGTTTTCCGCCTCGTTAATCTGTCCGGCCTCCACCATGGAACGGATTCTCCGGTACTTTGCCGCCACCAAATCATCCTGGCTTTCATCTGCCGGAAGGATGTAGTCCACCTCGTCCCTTCCCAAAGCCAGCCGTCCGATGGCCGTCGCCAGATTTCTGATGGTTCTTAATATATAATCGTCCTGAACTGCCATAATTTCATTCTCCTTCGATGATTCGCAGCGCTGAAACCGGTTCGGCCCGCTCGCAGCGCACCTGAGTCCAGTATAAATGATTCATTCTTCCGGGTCAATACGCAGGCTGCTGTGAATGTACTGCTCCACCTCATTCCAGGGTACGGCAAAGCCCGCCCCGTGGGAGCAGAATACGGAGGCGGAGGTATGCTCCGGGTCTCCTTCCTTGTCATAGCCGATTTCCCGGATTACCTCCTCCTGATTATGGCAGGGAAAATAGCCGGCGTTTCCCATGGAAAGGGTTCCCTCCCCTCTGGTCATGGAGGCCAGCTCCCTGGAAAAATCCATCAGACAGGCCACCGGGCCTCTGCCCCGGATGACCGCCTGATTCCCATACTGCTCCATCGGCGACAGCTGGGCAAAGCGCTTGGAGAGTTCCGCCATGATGCGTCCGGCCGCCTCGGCAGGAGCGGAGATTTCCACCTCGTACCAGGGCTCCAGGAGCACGTTGTCCGCCTTCTCCAGCCCTTGGCGGATAGCGCGGTACACTGCCTGACGGAAATCCCCGCCTTCGGTGTGTTTTAAATGGGACCTGCCGTCCATCAGGACCACCTTCACATCCGTCAGAGGCGAGCCGGTGAGGATTCCCCGGTGGACCCGCTCAAATACATGGGTGCGGATTAGGCTCTGATAGTTAGCCGCCAGTACGTCCACATGGCAGCGGCTTTCGAAGGTGATGCCGCTCCCCCGTTCCCCGGGCTCCAGCAAAAGGCAGGCCTCCGCGTAATGTCGAAGGGGCTCGTAGTGTCCGTATCCCATAACCGGCTTTGCAATTGTCTCCCGGTAAAGGACTCTGGGCGGAGCAAACTCCACCAATACGCCGAAGCGGCTGCTCATCAGCTCTTTTAAAACCTCCAGCTGGATGGTTCCCATCACTTGCACGCAGACCTGGATGGTCCCATCCGCCATCTTCCGGCTTTCCGCCTGCAGCTGCGGCTCCTCATCTTCCAGGCTTTTTAAGATTTCAAGAAGCCGGTGATCATCCGTGCCGTCCGTTGCCAAAACCTGTGTTTCCAGGGACGGCACCATCTGGCTGCCTGGGAATGTCCCCTCCGTCCGGCCCAATACCGTCCCGCACCCGGTCTCCTGGAGGCCGGACACCGCCACCAGCTCCCCGGCCTGAGCCTGGGCACAGGGAATATAGCGGCTTCCCATTACCTGGTAAATCTGATGGATTTTTTCCTGGACCGGTTCCTGCCCTTCCCGCGAAACAGTCACCGTATCCCGGGGCTTCAGCCGTCCGCTCAGAATCTTTAAGTATACCAGCCGCTGTTCCCTGGTCCTCCTGACCTTGTAGGCAAAGGCGCCGAATGGGGCTTCCGGGTTGTAATCCCTTTGGACCAGCTGTCCCAGAAGCTGGAGAAATTCCTGAATCCCATGGTCCCTCAAAGCGGAGCCGGCCATGGCGACCGTCAGTTCCCCCTCTTTCAGCAGCCTGGCCAGCACTCTTTTTCCTTCCTGGGGGTCGATGCCACCCTCCAGATACTGCTCCAGCAGCCCTTCGTCCCGCTCCGCCAGACATTCCCCCGCTTCCCCTTCAAAAGAGAAGGGATTCTGGCTGTCCAGAAAAATCACATTCTCTGTCAGACGGTTCCGTATGGATTCCATAGCGCCCACAACACTTGCCCCTTCCATATCCATCTTGTTCAGGAAGAAAAATACCGGCTTTTTCCAACGCCGCAGAAGCTTGAAAAGGGTGACCGCTCTGGCCGATACGGCCGAGGAGGCGTCCAGGAGCAGCACCCCGCAGTCCATGGCCCCCAGGGCCCGCTCCGCCTCGGGCCCGAAATCCACATGCCCCGGCGTATCCAGCAGATAGTACCGAACGCCCCCGTAAGTAAAGTAGGCCTGGTCCGTAAAAATGGTGATGCCCCTCTGTTTTTCAATCTCATTTCCATCCATCACCGTATCCTGCCGGTCCACCCTGCCGGGGCTGCGGATGGCCCCTCCGTGAAACAGCAGCTGCTCCGAGAAGGTGGTCTTTCCCGCGTCCACCTGAGCCAGGATGCCCACGGTAATGCAGCGCTGGGATTTTTCTGTTTTGTTGAGGTCTTTGTTTTCGGACGTATTTTCCATGAAAATATTCCTTTCCTATATTCGCTTATATCTGCGTCCTTTATTTTTTCCTGATACTGCTATCCTGCCCGACATCGCAAGTTCATTTAGCAGCATTCTGGTCCTTGATTCTTTTAAACCAATAACTTCTGACAGTTCACTGGTTTTGTATTCCTGATTTGGAGCCATATGTTCCAGTATATATTCCAGTTGTTGTTCTGTCCTTTTCGTTATTTTCTTTTTATCGCCACTTTTTATCGCCACTTTTTTATCGCCATTTTTTATCGCCACTTTTTTGATTAACGATAATTTCAAAATTGTTCTGTCGGGACCATATTCTTCTATGACTTCCGGCTGTTTCCATCCCTGTTGTTCCCACACGCTGTATATGTCCGGCACGCCACTGCCGGCTCTCTCGCCAATGCCAATCAGGTTAAACATTTTCATTAAAACTTTATTGCGGGGATCTGATATACCGCCTTTCAGCATCTGCGCTTTTCCGGTTCTTATACTTCCCGGATTCTCCATGACGATAGACTCTGCATCTTTCCGTATCACAATTCCTCTCGGGAAATAGAAATCTGTATTTACCAGGCAATTTGCCAGGGCTTCCCTCAATGCCTTGTGTACAGGCGTATCATCTATGCGGGTTATTCCCTCCAGTTTAAAAGGAATTTTCAAATCTTTCACAAGTTTTCTATAAACGCGGAAGAAGAAATCAAATAAGTTTCTTCCGGCTGGTCCCGGAGCATTGCAAGCACCTCGCTGCGGTCGCAATGATAATCTCCCTCCCAGTTTCTGCGGAAGGTTCCACGAAACATATCCCCATTTATATATACCGGCTTCTGTTCACGCTTTGCCTTTGGAACATGGATAACCATTATAATACCGTTGTTTTCTTCAAATATCTCTATATCATTGTCCGTCAGCAGATTTACCGAAACCTTATTTTTATTATTAATCGTATCCCAGAAGTCCTTTCGCAGTTTTGCCGCATTGTCCAGCCCGGTCATATACCAGCTGCCATCTTTATTTTCCTTTACGCCAAGGATAATGACGCCGCCATAACAGTTGGCAAAAGCAGAGTACGTTTCCCACAGCGAAGTTGGAAGGCCGCCTTGTGCCTTTTTAACTTCCCGCCGATTATCTTCCCGGTATGAGTCAAATTGAGACATATCAAATTTCACTTTTTCACCTCTATTCATATGCAATTATCAGTTTAGGTAAATTATATTCTATGAAATTTTCCAGACAGCATCTGGAAAATTTCAGTATTCCCTTTCTCCCTATCATAACACAGAACAAAACACCTGTCGATTCATCAAATCCGCTCACCCTGAACTCTTCCACCCCATATCCTAAGAATAAGACCTCCGCTCCGCCCCTTTTCCAGGCGGGTGCGGTCCGCAATCCGGAGCGATTCTTATGAAGCTTCCTCTGCCCCTTTTCCTCATAACCGGCTGCCCCAATTCAGGAAAGACCGCTCTCTTCTGCGGCCTGACGGGGCAGGCGGACACCTGCTGTTACTGGGCCGGCTCCACCACGGCTCCCCAGACAGGCCTCTGTAAAGCAGAGGAACAGGAGGCCTTTCTCCTGCTGGATGTTCCCTCTTCCAATACTCTGAAGACCGGAGGCACCTGGGAAACCATCACCGGCGATTTTCTCTCCAGCGGCCTGGCAAGCGGCGTTCTGGCGGTGTGCAGCTGTCTTTCCCTGGAGCGGGGACTGAGTTACCTAAAGGAGCTGATTGCTCTGGAGCCGGTGCGGGACCACGGCCTTCCGGTCATCCTTTGCTTGAGCTTCTGGGAGGAGGCCGCCGCCTGCGGTCTGATGGTTGACACGCCTCTTCTGTCCGACGTCCTTCAGATTCCGGTTCTCCCCTTCATTCCGGGAAATCAAAAGCAGCTGGCCTTAATCGCCCAGGCCTGTGCAGAAGCCCGGGGACATCCTCCGGGACCCTGGGCCTATCGCTGCCTGGATTTCTCCCCGAAGGCACTGGCCCGGGCAGCCCTGTCTTCCTCCGGGGAAGGGACTTCTGCCTCAAAGGTTCCCGGCCCTTTTCTGTCTGCCTCCTGGAGAATGTTCCCAACCCGGTCTGCCGCCGTTTTTATCATGTTTTTCCTGTTGTTTTTTGTCCTCTGGGGAAGCCTGGCTCTTTCCTCACCCTTCAGCCGTTCTCTTTCGGATACTGTGGACTGGCTGGAGAAAATCATTTCCTCATTTTGGCCTCAGGGGCTTTTCTGGGAACGGCTTGCCCATTTCTTCTTGCAGGGACTCCTGCTCCCTCTTGGCCGGACCCTGGCCATCGTCCTGCCGCCTGTGCTGCTCCTGCTCCCGCTGTTTGCTCTTTTGGAGGAAATCGGCCTCGTTCCCCGGCTGGTAATGGCCATGGACCGGACTCTCGCCCGCTGCGGCATGTGCAGCAGACAGGGCTTTGCCATCCTGGCCGGTCTCTGGGATGAGACCTGGGGCCTGGCCTGCTGCCGCGCTATCCCCGGTCCTGTGAAACGCCTCCACGGCTATCTCACCAACTGCCTGATTCCCTGCTGGGGAAAGTTCCCGGCACTGCTTTTTCTGGCTCTGGCGCTCACCGTTCCCGCTTCCGGCTGGGCGCCTGCCCTCCTGCTGGCCGCCGGCCTGGTCCTGTGTGTGACAGTCTGCCTGGGCTTTTCCCTAATCCTGAACCGGCTGATTTTTCCCGGGCGCCCCTCCTTCTATCCCCTGGAGCTGCCGCCCCTTCGCCGGCCACGCTTCCTGCGCCGGCTGCCGGAACGGCTCTTGTCTCCCCCGGCTGTCTTTCTGGGGAACATGGCGGCCCGCTTTTTCCCCATCGCCGTCCTGCTGTGGGGATTGGACCAGATTCCGGGACCTTTCAGCCTTCTGGAACGGATTCTGGCTTTCCTTGAACCTGCCGCCAGGGTAATTGGATTAAATGGCGCCGCCCTGCTCGCTCTTCTGCTGTCTTCCCTGGGAAATGAAGTATTCATCCCCTCGCTTCTGGCCATCTGCTTTCTCACAGCTCCGGAAACAGCGGCGGACCTTTTGTCCATGAATCCAGGAACCGGCTGGAGCAGCCTCCAGCTTCTTTCCACCATGATTTTAGTCCTGTTTCACTGGCCCCAGGCCAAAAGCCTGTCCCTGATTTACCGGGACACCGGCTCTCTCCTGTGCTGTTTTTGGGTCCTTCTCCTCCCCCTGGCTGTGGGAGTGGGAATCTGTCTTGTGCTGGGAGGATTGTTTTGAGATTACTTTGAGAGGCCCCCGTCCTCTGGACATCCTGGAAAATCTATACTATGATATAGCTAACTACACTTGCATCCACAGACAGGAAGAAAAATGAACAGATTATCCACAAACAGACCATTCAAATCCACAGTAAAAGGCAGACCATTTCCCCTCACCGTCCTTTTGACCCTGGTTTTCCTGGGGGCAGCCCTTCTTCTGCAGTTGGCAGCCCGGAAGGTACCGGGCTTCGGCCAGTGGTATGCCGTCACCATTTACCCGCTGATTACCGGAAGCCTTGGCCGCTTTATGGGCATTTTCCCATTTTCCGTGACCGAGCTGGGACTGTATCTTCTCATCGTCCTTTTTGTTGTCTCTCTGGTCCGCAGCTGGCGCAGGCCTCTCAAAATTTTAGGGAGGCTTTTATTTGGAGCCTCCCTTCTGTTTTTCCTTTTTACCGTCAACTGTGGAATCAACTATTACCGTCAGCCTTTTTCCTCCCTCAGCGGGCTGACCATCCAGCCTTCCTCCTCCCAGGAGCTTTACGATTTGTGCAGCTGGCTGGTGGAGCAGATTCAGGATTCTGTCCGGCAGCTGGAGGACCAGGCTTCCGAGGAAAATGGATTTCCGGCCAGACCTCCCGCGAGCCTCTTCCCTCCTATGGAAAGCTTCTGGAATATGGCCGCCAGGGGCAGCTGGCTATGAGGCGGCTTGGAGAGGAATTTCCCGTTCTTGCCGGATTTTATCCCGCTCCCAAGCCCCTCCTCCTGTCCCGCATCCTCTCCGTCCAGCAGCTGTGCGGAGTCTACTCTCCTTTTACGGTGGAGGCCAACTACAACCGGGAGATGCCTTTATACAACATTCCTCACACCATCTGCCATGAGCTGTCCCACCTGAAGGGCTTTATGCGGGAGGATGAGGCTAATTTCATCGGCTATGCCGCCTGCATCCACTCGGAGGACCTTTATTTCCGGTACAGCGGCTACCTGATGGGCTGGGTCTACGCAGGCAACGCCCTGGCCCAGGCAGACCCAGAAGGCTTTGCCGCCCTGCGCTCCGCTCTCCCCCAGGCAGCTCTGACAGACCTTTCCTACAACAACGCTTACTGGGACGCCTTCCAGGGAAAGGTGGCGGAAGTTTCCACAAGAGTCAACGACACCTATCTGAAGCTTCAGGACCAGCAGGACGGCATTCAAAGCTATGGCCGCGTGGTAGACCTGATGCTGGCTTACCATCGCCGGCAGTAGCGGGCTATTTTTTCCGTTTGCAAATCTCCCACAAAATCACAGCTCCCACAGCAAAGCAGGCCAGCTGCAGCTCCATCACTGCCGCCGCACCCATAATCACGATATGGGCCAGCGACCGGATCCCCTGATTTCCTGCGGCCCCGCCTGTTTCCTCCTGGGGCGGCAGCCCTTCCTCCCAAGGGATTTCCTCCTCCCAGGGTATTTCTTCTTCCGGCGGAGTTTCCCCATCCCATGGAATCCCTTCTTCCCATCCACTGCCATCCAAATCCAGGGCTTCACCTATCTGCTCTGTCAGCTGGCCAATGGCATTTTCCTGGAAAATGCTTCCCAGACCGCAGGTATCCACCGCCATCTGGTAGGGCTGAGATACCCCCAGAGCGGATAATTCCATGTACCGGTCCACCGCCCCCTGCCAGTCAGTCTGAGACTCCAGCCACAGCTCCAGTGCCGGATAGGCGGAGGTGGCATAGCTGATATAATACAGGGGATTCTGGAACAGGTGGCCCACATTGACCCAGCTGTAACAGAGCCCATCCTGGTCATTGGTAAAATACCACTGGTCATATTCCCCGTTCATCTGACCGAATCTTCGGTTCAGCTCCTCCAGGCTCAGTCCCGGCTGTTCGTATACCCAGGTCTCAAACTCGTCCAGCATAGCGCCCACCACGATGGAATCCATGGCGTTTCCCACATTCTGCAACTGGGCATCGGCTGCCAGTTCTCCAAACAGACTATCCTTGTAATGGAGCATTAAAAGCTCCAGCCCCTGGGACTGGATTTCGCACACATCCGTATAGGCAGCCTGGTAGAGCCAGGGCATATCCTCTTTGCAGGACGCCGCGAAATGGCCAAATTCATGAGTCAGGGAAAAGAAATCCTGAAATCCGCTGTCCTTGGTAACAAATAGGAAGGCGTCTCCATAATAAGGCATATCAATGGTAAAGCTCCCGCTGCGGCTTCCATTTTCCCCGGACCAGTCCACATCGTAAAGGCCCATGCGGCGCATATAGGAAAATGTCTCTCCCAGTTCCCGGTCCATATCCTCCACGCAGTTCTGCACCTGGTCCAGCAATTCCTCCGTATCCTGGGAAACGGCCTCCGACACATCCTCATACTGGGCGTACCAGCAGTCCTCCAGCAAAAGCAGGGCGCTGTCCTTGATGGGACCGTAGAGTTTTTCCGTATCCTGTGGAGTAAAATCCCGCCCGTAAACCGCCTCATAGGCGTAAGCGCTGTAAGTATCGTATCCATTTTCCACGGCAATCTGATTCCGGACCTGAACCAAATCCAGATAAATCTCCCCCAGTCTGCGGTTATTTTCCTTCTCCAGTTCCATGTAAATCCGGTAATAATCCTCATAGCCCAGGCCAGCCTCATCCAGAGAAGCGTAGTTCCACTCCCGGCCGTCCACATCGACGGTAAAGCCTTCTGAATATACCTGGTTGTAGCGCAGCATCAGCTCCAGTTCCTGGTCCCACAGCTGAGTCAGCCTCTCTGAGGCGGGCTTATAATCCTTCACCGCACCGGCAAGCTCCGGTCCCATCTCTGTCTCCAGAGCAGCTCCCCCCGGCATTTGCAGCGCTCTCTGAAAACCCACCAAAACCATCTCCATGGCTTCCTGGGTCTTTCCGGAAGCCTCCTCGTACTGAGACGCCAGCGCCTCATCCTCCATATTTCTGCTGTATAAAATATCCGCCAAAGCCATCTGGGTGGCGGCCCAGTCCACCTCTCTCAAGACCTGCCGGTAAATCAAAACAGGGTCGCCCAGGCTTTCCTGCCCCTGGGCCATCTCCATGGCCTCCTGTCTCTGAGCCGCATCCATAGCCCCCTGGCCCTGGCAGGCCCGCTCCAGCTGGCCCAAAAGCTGCTCCAGCCGGGCCAGGTCAATCCCCTCATAGCTTCTTTCTCCGTAAGGCACCTCCAGGTTCTCACCGGCCTCCTGCCGGCTCTCCCCTGCCGCTCTCCTCTGCCCTGCAAAGACCATAACCTCCGGGCTTGCGCCAATCAATGCCGCCACGGACAGAAGCGCCGCCGCCCGGCCTATTATTTTTCCGTATCCCATCACCGCACCATGCCTCTCTGCCGCTTATCTCGTGTTCCTCTGCTCCCACCAAACGGCTCCACCCGGAGCTGCTGATTCGGGGCAGTTTGCACCACATATTGTATCATACATTGTAATACGCTACAAGAAGAAGCAAATCGGAAGCATTCACAGCCGTAAAATCCAGAGCTAATTCCGGCGATTTTCCATTTTTTTCAGTTCTCCCTTAAGGATCAGGAAGGAAAATACCGCCGTCACCCCTTCCGTAATCCAGAACGCGTGCCACACACCTGCCGCCCCGACCACGCGGCTCAACAGGAAAGCCGCCGGGATAATGATGACCATATACCGGAGCAGTGAAATAACAAAAGAGGGGCCTCCCATCCCCAGACCTTCCAGAGCGCCGGAGAAAGTAACGGAGACAGAGGACAGGATAAATCCCGCGCTGATAATCCTCAAGGCTGCCGCTCCCATAGAGACCGTCTGACCGTTGGAGGTAAAAAGTCCCATAAGCCGGTCCGGAACCGTCTGGCACAGCAGCGTTCCCACAATCATGATCAGCGCCGTCATCCAGAGGGCAGTCTTACAGATTTCCTTCACCCGCCTTGTTTCCCCTGCTCCGTAATTGTAGCCCACGATTGGCCGCATACCCTGAACGATTCCGCTGGCCGGCAGGTACAAAAAGGTCTGCAGCTTATAATAAATTCCCAGCACCAGCACATAGCTCTCTGAAAAGGCCGACAGCACCGCGTTCAG
>ERZ1643247.3093-NODE-3093-length-12196-cov-42.129808_pt1 | contig 12196 bp, 11 predicted proteins | sample MGYA00579264_ERZ1643247 | MGnify/ENA primary metagenome ERZ1643247 (study PRJEB29033, sample SAMEA4952262) | chicken gut metagenome | biome: Broiler Chicken; feature: Gastrointestinal Tract; material: Caecum | place: Ireland | collected 2018 | study: Broiler... | reverse complement strand
CCCTCCCCCGGCAGGCAGATGCGACCCCTTTCGTCCACATCGGAGAGATGGACGTGTGCGATGTGCCCCTCCATATCCTTGATATACATGGGATACGGATAGCCGGAGAGGCGCGCCTGCTTGACGTCGAGCACGCCCAGCAGGTCCGGGCAGGCGGAAACGAGGGGACGGAACAGGCCCGGATGATCGTACAGAGCCCAGTGCACCGATTCGAGGCACAGGCGCACGCCGTGCTCGGCGCAGGCATCGAGGATGGCCCGAAACGAGGGCACGAGGCGGGCGGGATCGGCCGGAGCGCTGTTCTTTTTCAGACGCGTGATCCCGTGAAAGGTATAATATGTTGCGCCGAAGATATGCGCGGAGGCCATCGCCTCGTGCAAAATCCGAAAAGCGTCGGCCCGGGCACGCGGATGCCCGCCGAACAGCTGCGGCTCGAACTGCGTATTGAGCACGTGCACCGAGTGGACGTGCAGACCGCCCCGCCTCGACAAAAGCAGGCGGGCAAACTCCTCCGTATATTCGGAATAGGTGGTCAGGAAAATTTCCGTTGCGCGCACGCCCAATCCGTTGAGGACGGCGAGCGCGTCTTCATTCATCTCCCGCAGGAAGAGGCAGGATGTGGAAACGCCGCTGTACATGTTCTTTCTCCGCGCGGCGAACCGACGCGCCGCTGATTTTCTCCCGCAAATTGTATCACAAACGGGGCGCTGCCGTCAACAGGTTGGCGCCTCCGTTTGACTTCGCACGGACGCCATGTTATAATGTTTCCGAAAAAGGAGGTGCGGCATGGAATGGATCCCTTACCGCCATAAGGCGCAGTATTACGAGACGGATACGATGAAGATCGTGCACCACTCCAACTATATCCGCTGGATGGAAGAAGCGCGCGTGGATATGCTCGAGCAGGTGGGGCTCGGATACGACACGATGGAAAAGGAGGGCGTGCTCAGCCCCGTGCTCTCCGTGGAGTGCGAATTCAAGGGCATGACCCGCTTTGCCGAAACGGTGGAAATACGGGTGCGCCTGGAAAAATATACGGGCGTACGTTTCGAGCTTTCGTACGAGATGACCGGCCCGGACGGCACGCTGCGCGCCCGCGGGAAGAGCGCGCATTGCTTTATCGACGGGAGCGGCAGGCCCATCTCCCTGCGGCGGCGCTTCCCCGCTTGGGACGACCTGTTCCGCCGCTGCGCCGAACAACCGAACTAAATCCAACCGGAACGGCATTTTCCGGCGCGGCCGATCGGGCGGCATCGCACAATGTGCGATGCCGCCCGATTTTTGCATATACGTCAAAAGAGCTGCAGCAGGTCGACCAGGACGGCAAAGGCGATGAGGAGGACAAATCCGACCGCATGGATCGCCCCCTCGATCTTGCGGGGAACGGGCTTGCCGCGCACCCACTCGATGAGGGTAAAGACGATTTTGGAGCCGTCCAACGCGGGGATGGGCAGTAAGTTGAATACGGCAAGATTGACGCCGATGAACGCCGCGATCTCCAAAAACGGCTGGATCCCGCGCGAAGCGATCTGTGAAGTCAGACGAATGGTCGTGACGGGTCCGCCGAAGGCGGATAGCCCGATATCCCCCGTCAGCAGCTGCCCGAGGGTACGAAAGAGCGCTCCGCCGATGCGAAAGGAATACACAAAGGAGCCGCCGACCGTTTCCCAAAAGCCGAACCCGCGATAGGAACAGGAAGCGACGCGGTACACATCCCTCTCCGCCGAATAGCGGACGCCCAGTGCCCGCCAAAGGGCGCCGCTATCGGCGAGATTGGCGAAATCCGCATCCGAACGCAGCACGATCTCTGTTTCGACGACCGTGCGATCCTCTCCGTCCGCGCGCGAAAGTTTGAACAATGCGCGGTCCCCTGCCCGCCTGCCCTCCAGCGCATCCATCAGATCGGAGACGAGATAGACACTCCGCCCCTCGCAGGCGAGGATGATGTCTCCGTCCTGCAGCGAATAAGCTGCGGCAGCAGGGTCGTCTGCGGGCTCCACTTCCAGCACCATCGGCTGGAGCCGGCCGCAGAAAGCGAAGGAAAAAAGGATGAGCAGCAGCGCAAGCAAGTAGTTCATCAGCGCCCCGGCAAACAGGACGATGATGCGCTTCCACGGCGCTTTATTCGGAAAGGCATCGGGATGAGTGTCCTCCGCATCTTCCCCCGCAAAGGCGCAAAATCCGCCCAGCGGGAGCAGGCGGACGGAGAAGACTTCCCCGTCCCTCTTGGTATGCGAAAAGAGCTTTGGCCCAAAGCCGACGGAAAATTCTTCGATCTTAAAATGCAGCAGCTTCCCCGCGGCGTAGTGGCCGAACTCGTGTACGGTGACCATGGCGAGCAGAATGAGCAGAGCCAACAGCACCGAACCGATCGTGCGGAGCACATCCGCCGCGGCAAGGAGAGAAAATATCATGCGAACCTCATGGAGACGGGAGGAGGGAGCGGGCGCGGGCGCGCACTTCGGAATCCAGCGCGGCCAGATCGCCGTAACTGTGCGCCGCCGGCCAGGAGGCATCCAACGTTGCCTCGATCAGGGGGGCGATCTGCGTATAGCGGATGCGCCCATGCAGGAAAGCCTCCGCCGCGACCTCGCCTGCGGCATTGAGCGCACACGGGTAACCGCCGCCCCGCTCTGCACAGTTCAACGCGAGGCGAAAACAGGGATAACGAGCCTCGTCTACCGGCTCAAAATGCAGCGCACCCAGCCGCGCAAGATCCACTCGCGGCAGAGCACAGCCGAGTCGCTCCGGAAAAGTGAATGCGAGCTGGATCGGCAGCTCCATCGACGGCACTCCCAACTGCGCGAGCACCGCCCCGTCCGCAAATTCCACCATCGAGTGAATGACGCTCTCGCGGTGGATGAGCACCTCGATCTGCGAGAGGGACGCGCCGAACAGGTGCATCGCCTCAATGACTTCAAAACCCTTATTGAGCATGGTCGCACAGTCGAGCGTGATCTTCGGCCCCATCTTCCAATTGGGATGGGCGAGCGCCTCCCGCGCGGTGACGGAAGAGAGCGCCTGGAGTGGGACGTCGCGCAGAGCGCCGCCGCTGGCCGTCAGCAAAATGCGCGCATACGGCGCGGTGCGGTCAAAATGCAGGCACTGCCAGACGGCGGAGTGCTCGCTGTCGACGGGAAGGATCTGCACGCCCCTCTCCCGTGCGCGGCGCAGAACGAGCTCGCCGCCGACGACTAAGCTCTCCTTGTTGGCGAGGGCAACGTCCTTGCCCGCCCCGATGGCGAGCAGCGCCGCTTTCAGTCCCGCAAAGCCGGATACGGCGACGAGCACGATATCCGCGTCCGGAAAGGCGCAGGCCTCCTCAAAGGCGGCCTCGCCGCGGGCAAAGCGGACGCCTGCGGGGACGGAAATGAGATCCCCTGCCGCGCGCAGCGCCGCAAAGGCGGGCCGCACGGAAGCGACCTGCTCGGCAAAGAGGCTTTGATTGGAGTTGGCAGCCATGGCGACGACGCAAAAACGTTCGGGATAGCGGGCCGCAACGGACAGGGCCTGCCGCCCGATCGAACCGGTACTGCCGATAACGGCGATCTTTTTCATACGATCTCCTGCAATAGTGTACGCGCGGCGGGGGCTGGATATGCGCGCCCACCCGCATTCCGGCAACCGGACAGCCCGTTGCCGCTATAAAAAGAAAACGCAAGGCGGATGGACCGCCTTGCGGAGCGTTGCCTTTGCCCTTACGCGATGGGCGGTACCACAAACAGCGCGAACACGATGTACACGAACATGCTCGCGAACAGCGTGCCGTCGATGCGATCGAGGATACCTCCGTGCGTCGGCATCAGTTTGCCCATATCCTTGACACCCAGCCGGCGCTTGATGACGCTCTCGACCAGATCCCCGAAAACGGTCATCAACGAAGTGAGCAGGCCGAGCACGGCAAAAACCACCCACGGAGCGCCCGCCCACGCGCTGCCGATGCCGGTATAGACATAGTCGGAGGTGAGCGTATAAAGCCAATACAGGAGGACGCTGGCGCCCGTACCCGCGACGACGCCGCCGATCACGCCGGAAATCGTCTTGTTCGGACTGATCGAGGGGCATAGTTTGGGCCCGCGGAAGACGCTTCCGACCGCAAAGGCGAAGGTATCTGCCGCGGGAGAGATGACGTGGATGAGCAGCAACCCGAGCGTGGACCCGACGGCCAGCTCGTTGGTCAGGAGCATGGTCGAGAGCATCGCCGTCGGATACAGCGCCGTGAGCATCGCGGCTCCCGTTCCGGCGAGCGTCGTGTTGCGGTGATCGAAGACGAGCAGACAGAGCAGCGCGATCGCCAACACGAAGGACAGAACGAGCAGCCCGCGGTAACCCTGTCCCTTTGCGAGCCCCTCTACGATATAAAAGACAGGCGTAAACAGGAGCGCATAGGCATAGACACAAAAGGTCTGCGAGCCGCTCATGCGCAGCGCGCCCACCTGCGCCTCCGCCGTCTCGTTGTGCGGGCCGTTGATGGCGTGCACCATCTCGTAGGTGCCGATCAGCGAAAAGGCATAGATCAGGATACCGAACAGGCGGTGGTCGATATTGCGCAGGAAAAAGAAGGCGACGAGCACCCCCACATAGGCAAGGCCGACACCGATGCGCTTTGCCATATACAGCACCATGGCTCAGTCCTCCTCTTCGATATTGCCGAAGCGCCTGTCGCGCGCGGAATAATTTTCGATCGCCTTTTCGAGGTCGCGCTTAGAAAATTCCGGCCACATTTTATTGGAAAAATACAGCTCGGAATAGGCGGCCTGATAGAGCAGAAAATTGGAAAGGCGCACCTCTCCGCCCGTACGGATGATGAGATCGGGGTCGGGCAGCCCGCCCGTCTGCAACAGGGCGGCAAAGCTCGCCTCATCCACAAACCGGCCCTGCGCGACTGCCGCGTTGACCGCGCGTACGATCTCCTGCCGCGAACCGTAATCGAGGCAGATATTGAACAGCCCGTCCGTATAGGAATTGGTCTCATCCATCACGTGCAGGATATTTTCGCGGATATCGGCGGGAAAGACGGACAGATCGCCGATGACGTTGATCTTGACTCCCATCTCGAGCAGCTTATCCTTCTTTTTGGAAAAATAAGTGCGGATGAGTTCAAACAGTCCGTCCAATTCTTCCTTGGGGCGGTATAAATTTTCGGTAGACAGCGCGTATACCGTGACGATGCGCACGCCCAAGCGGAATGCGTGCGAGCAGATGCGCACCATATTCTGTACGCCCATGCGGTGACCGTATGAACGCGGACGGAAGCGGCGCTTGGCCCAGCGGCCGTTGCCGTCCATGATCAGGGCGATATGCGCGGGAAGTTTGATTCGTCTCATCAGCCTGCCTTATACGGACATGATCTCTTTTTCTTTTTCGGCGGTGTGCTTTTCGATGCGCTCCATGCACTTCGCGACGACCTTTTCGACGTCTTTTTCGGCAGAAGCGCACTCGTCCTCGGAGATCTCCTTGGCGTTCTTCATCTTTTTCAGGGAGTCCATCGCCTCACGGCGGATGTTGCGTGCGGCGACCTTCGCCTCTTCAGACAGCGCCTTGATCTGCTTGGCGATCTCGCGGCGGCGCTCCTCCGTCAAATCGGGGAAGATGAGGCGGATGACCTTGCCGTCATTGGTGGGATTAAGCCCGATATTCGACTGCAGGATCGCCTTTTCGATGCCCTTCAAGAGGCTCGAATCCCACGGGCTGATGACGAGGCACTTGGCGTCGGCAACCGAAATATTGCCCACCTGATTGATGGGGGACGGCGTGCCGTAATAGTCGACCATGATCTTGTCGAGCACGTGTGGATTGGCGCGGCCCGCGCGGATGTTGGTGAACTCTTCGCGCAGGACGTTGGACGTCTTATCCAATTTATCTTCCATAACGAGCATCATTTCTTGCACTTTTTCGTTATCGATCATTTTCTTTTCCTCCTTCCGGAATGTATCAGCGGCTGCAGCCGCCCGTCAGTCGTTGGTAATGAGCGTACCCGTCCGCTCGCCGCAGATGGCGCGCACGATCGCATCCTTCTCAGACAATGCAAAGGCAAGCACGGGGATATTGTTGTCCATGCACATGGTGATCGCCGTCGTATCCATCGCCTTGAGGCCGCGGTTGATGATCTCCATATGCGTAATGGTATCGATTTTTTTGGCATTCGGATTGAGCTTGGGGTCGCTGTCATAAATGCCGTCTACATTTTTCGCGAGCAGCAGGACATCTGCATTGGTCTCGCAGGCACGCAGCGCGGCGCCCGTATCCGTCGAGCAGTAAGGGTTGCCCGTGCCGCAGGCAAAGATGACGATGCGCCCCAACTCGAAGTGGCGCAGCGCCTTGCGCAGAATAAAGGGCTCGGCAACGCTGACCATGTTCAACGCCGTCTGTACGCGGGTCGGTACGCCCTTCTTTTCGATGGCATCCTGCATGGCGAGCGAATTGATGACGGTCGCGAGCATGCCCATATGATCTGCCGTGGTGCGGTCCATATTGGTACCCTGCCTGCCCCGCCAGAAATTGCCGCCGCCCAAAACGATGCCGATCTCCACGCCCATATCGTGTACGCGGATAAGCTGGTCGACGACCTGCTCAATGATCGTTTCGTTCAGGCCGAAGCCGTTCTCGCCGGCGAGCGCCTCGCCGGACAGCTTGAGGATGATCCTCTTATAAATAGGTTTTCGTTCCATGCCGATCGTTCTCCCCGTGCAGCGGGCTGCGCGCCCGCACGTTCCGCCCGCTAAGGCGGCCTTCTCAAAGACGTTTTATTTGCAAAAAGGGCACACAACGCTCGATTGTGTGCCCGATAAAGCCGATGGATTTCAGCCCTTCATCTTGGAGACCTGCTTTTCGACTTCTTCGGCGAGGTCGTCCTTCTTCTTTTCGATGCCTTCGCCCATTTCAAAGCGCGCAAAGCGGCGGACGGTGATCTTTTCGCCGATGGATGCGATCGCTTCCGTGATGAGCTGATTGATCGTCTTGGAGGAGTCCTTTACGAACGGCTGTTCGAGCAAGCAGAACTCTTCGTAATACTTTTTGATGCGGCCCTGCACCATCTTTTCTGCGATGGCCTCGGGTTTGCCTTCGTTCATTGCCTGGATCTTGAGGATCTTCTGCTCCTCTTCGAGCACCTCGGCGGGGACCTCCTCTTTGGTCACATAGAGGGGCTTAGCCGCTGCGATCTGCAGCGCGATGTCGTGGACGAGTTCCTTGAACTGATCGCCGCGCGCGACGAAATCCGTTTCACAGTTGACCTCGACCAGGACGCCGACCTTGCCGCCCATATGGATGTAGCTGTCCACGATGCCCTCGGCAGCGATGCGGCCCGCCTTTTTCGCTGCGGTCGCCATGCCCTTTTCGCGCAGGATCTCGACGGCCTTATCCATATCGCCGTTCGCTTCAGTCAGTGCCTTTTTGCAATCCATCATGCCTACGCCCGTCTTCTGGCGCAGAGCATTTACGTCACTTGCGGTAATTGCCATGATCTTGTTCTCCTTGAATAATATTCGGTATATGCTTTACACCGCCGATGCGGCGAAACGATTATTCAGCCTTGGGAGCCTCTTCTGCGGGAGCCGCAGCTTCTTCTGCCTCTTCGACGACGTCCTCGATGGACTTATCTTCCGCTGAGACCTCTGCCACAGCCTGCTGCATTTCCGCATTGACGGCCTCGCCCTGATTGGCCTCGATGACCGCGTTCGCGATGACGGAAGAGAGCAGCTTGACCGCGCGGATCGCGTCGTCGTTGCCGGGGATCACGTAGTCGATCAGGTCAGGATCGCAGTTGGTATCGGTGATGGCGATGATGGGGATGTGCAGCTTGCGCGCCTCCTGCACGGCGATGTCCTCGTTGTGCGGGTCGACGACAAACATGGCGCCCGGGAGCGTCTTCATCTCTTTGATGCCGCCCAAGTTGGCCTCGAGCTTCTCCATCTCTTTTTTCAAGCCGAGCACTTCCTTTTTCGGAAGCAGATCGAACTCGCCGTTCTCCTCCATCTTTTCCAGCCGATTGAGGCGGTCGATGCGGGAACGAATGGTCTTAAAGTTGGTGAGCGTGCCGCCCAGCCAACGGGAATTGATATAGAACTGGCCGCAGCGGGTCGCTTCGTCGCGGATGGCCTCCTGCGCCTGCTTCTTGGTACCGACGAACAGGATGCTCTTGCCCGCCTTGACGGTGTCGACGACAAAGGCATACGCCTTTTCGACGAGGCCGACGGTCAGCTGCAAGTCGATGATGTGGATGTCGTTGCGGGCCGCAAAGATGTACTTCTTCATCTTAGGGTTCCACTTTCTCGTCTGGTGGCCGAAGTGCACGCCCGCTTCGAGCAGCTGCTTCATGGTGATGACTGCCATATTCAAAAACCTCCGTTTATTCCTCCCCCGCGCGCGAAAAACCTCCGCGCATCAGCCCGCCCGGTTGAGATTTTGGCAGGAACGGAACGCGGAACGCCCGAGGTGTGAATTTTTATCCCGATTATTTTAACATAAGCAGGAATTTTTGGCAAGCAAAAACCGCACACAAAAGCTCTTTTCATAGGACAAAAGGACCTTTGTGCGGGAAAAACGGCCTGTGCGAGGAGAAGAAGAGCTTTACTCCTCCTCTTCCTCCTCGTCTTCCTCTTCTTCCATCATGCGGCAGAACTCGTCGAACACTTCGTCGAGCAGGGCGTCGTCTTCAACGGGAACGAGCTCTTCCTCCCCGTCCTCGCCCACGATCTGCAGGATCGTGACTTCGTCCTCATCTCCGTCCTCTTCGTCCGCCGTCTGGAAAAAGGCATACCAGCCCCCTTTATGTTCGATGGTGCCGATATGATAGCATTTGTGCACTTTGCCCTCGTCGTCGACCAAATCGACCACGTTGACCTCTCCGCCGGCGCATTCGTCGCAATCGCAATCGGCGTCATGTGCCTCGTGCAGCTTCTTTTCTTCGCTCATGTCTGCTCGTTCTCCTTTTTTGATTTGATTCAAGCGGCCGAGATACCCTTCCAAAATATAGGAAGCGGCAATACTGTCGACCGATCTCTTTTTTTGACTGCGGCGCGCGCCGCCCTCTGCGAGCACCTGCTCGGCCTCTACGGAAGTGAACCGCTCGTCCTCTTCGACGACGGGGATCTCCGTCTTTTGGCGCAGCAATGCAAGGAAGCGCCGCGTCTTGCGCGTCTGCGCCGATTCGGTGCCGTCATAATTGTACGGTACGCCGCACACGATCAGCCCGGCGCCCTTTTCCGCCGCGATTGCGGCGAGCGCCGCGGCGTCCTTCTCCGCGTCTTTGGTGCGATAGTAGGTCGTGCCGGGCAGGGCAAAGGTATTGTTCGGGTCGCTCGCGGCGACGCCGATCCGCTTGTCGCCGATATCAAAGGCGACGATCCGCTTTTGCATACGGCCTCCGTGCGCACAATTCCGTGCTGTAAACAGTATATCATATCCGCCCGCCCTCCGTCCACAATTTTTTGTGAAATGTTGCGAATTTTGTCGCCTGCCGCCCGCTGACACAATACGATACCCGCCGTGCCTTTCGGCGCGGCGGGTACCGTAAGAAAAAGTTGTTAAGAGTGTGGTCTGAAAAAATCGCGCGCCGTGACGGCGGCGCCGTTGCGGCGCAGCGCCCGCCTCAGCGGCGGCGCTTTTTGGCGAGGGCCGCGGCCGCTCCCGCAAGCAGCAGGACGGCGCACGCACCGCCCGCCGTGCCGACCAGAGACCCGCAGCCGCTCGAACCGCAGCCGCCCTCTTCGGGTGCCGGATCGGGATCGGGCGTGGGTTCCGGATCGGGAGTCGGGTCGGAATCCGGCGTGGGGTCCGGGTCGGGAGTCGGCTCCTCGGCCGCATAGCTGAGCCGATACGAAGCGACCGTGCCGGACACCTCGAAGGCGGCGAGCAGGTACACTTCCTCTCCCGCCTGTGCAAAAGCGAGGCCTTCGGGCGCGACGTCACCCGCTACGGGTGCATTGAAATCGCGGGTATTGACATAATTGACGTATGCCGCAGCCGCGGGATCGGTGATGTCATAGACCATGATGCCGCCGATGCGCTCGAGCGCGATAAAGGCATAGGTCTTTCCTCCCAGCTCGGCGACGGCGACCGCCTCCGGTTCGATGCCCTTTTTGGCGGTGCGGCTCTCGAGATCTGCGTCGTCGTTGGAAGCATTGTAATAGGCGGGAAGATATGCAAACGTCTTTGCTTCAAAGTCGGCGGCGCTGTCGAATGCGAGGGCCAGTCCGTCCTCGGTCACCTCGAACAAGCTGAAGGAACGCGCCCCGTACAGGTAATTCCCCTCCTCCGAGATGCCAGCCTTGACGGCATTGTCCAGCACGCGCACGCCTTCGGCCGTCACCGTACCGTCGGCAGAGGTGAGGTCGCGCTTGACTTCGTCGGAAAAATCCCCCCACTCGCGCGCATCACCCTCGTTGGCAGTGGCGATATACGTCTTTCCGCCCGCCTCGTACACGGCGATGCCGTCCGGCATATAGACGCCGTAGGTGTCCTCGTACGTCTTGGGGGAGTAGGTGCCGTCATTTTCATCCAGGTCGACGGCGTTTTCCGCCGCGCTGTAATCTTTGAAGCCGAGGGGCAGGATCTGTTCCACCTGCGCAGCGGCGATATCGACGACGGCGATCGCGTTCGCTTCCTGCAGGGAGACGTACGCCTTGCCGCCGGAAACGGCGATGTATTCCGGTTCGAGGTCCGTTTCGGCCGAAAGGATGGCGCCGTCGATCCTGTTGAACACGACGCCCTCAGCGGCGAGCTCTTCCGCATCGAATGCGGCAAAACCGGCGACGCGCGCGGCATTCTCTTCCGCCTGCGTGTCGATGACGGTCACGGAACCCGCGGGATCGGCGATGCCCTCGCCGTAACCCTCGCGCGGTTCGCCCTCATCGGCGGTCAGAATATAGCGCCCGTCCTCCGAAAAGGTGACCATATCCGGCTGGACGCCCGTCGTATATACGGCGGAAATCGAGCCGTCCGCACCGAACAGGGCGACGCGGCCGGGAGCCGTATAATCGGCATCCTGCAGAGCGACCGCGACGGCGCCCTTCGAAGAGACGGCGACGCTGGTCATATCGCCATAGGTGAAGGCGGGATCTGCCTCCGCCATCAGCGCGGCCACGTCACGCTTTTCCGCTTCGCCGAAGCTGCCGTCTGCACGGACGTCAAAGATGTTGAGGACGGACTCCTGCCCGTTGACGACGTATGCCTTGCCGTTTTCCTCGTCATATGCGACGATCTCGGCGACGCCGCCGTCCGCATTGGGCGTACCCAGCGCGATGCCGCCCGCCTTTTCCAGGCCGAGCGCCGCATCCGCTTCAAAGCCGTCCTCTTTGACGACGTACGGCTCCTCCTCTTCCTGCGCGGAGATGGTCTCACCCGCGCTGTTCTGCACGGGAACACCGGCGGGAGTCACGTCCGAATAGTCGAGATCCTGCGCGTCTGCGGCGTTGTCGTCGGTATCTGCAAAGTTTTCGCGGACGACCGCCTTCTTTTTGGACTGCTCCGCCTCATACGTGCCCTCGTAGGCGGGCGGGATCTGCGCGTCCTCCGCGTCGTTGCCCTGGATCGCGAGCAGATCTACATAGTTTGCGGGGCGGTTTTCCTCCCCGATCGCGCCCGCAAAATCGGCATCCGCGTTCAGGTCGGCTTCCCCGCAGAAGAGGGCGACGGACACTCCCTTGTTGTGCAGCTGGATGTTCCACTCCATGTCGCCCGCCGGCACCAGCCAGGCGCCGTTTGCGAGCTCGTCGACCGCGCCGCAGCGGATCAGGAAGTGCCCTTTGCCGGCGATCTCCCCTTCCAGCGCGAAGGACTGCCACGCTTCCTCCCCGCCGTCTGCGGAGGATTTATACCACAGGTACCAGCCGTCGAGCGTGACGGCCGTATCCGCCTGGTTGTACAGTTCGATAAAGCTGTGGCTGACCACTTCGGCGTCGTCCGACGCGCCGAATACCTGGTTGACGACGACGTGCGGAACGGTGACGTCGTACCCGTCCTCGCCGTACGGCGTGCCCGCGGCCTCTGCCGCGCCGACCGCCGCCACGGGGACGGAAGTGAGGAGCATCGCTCCGCCCAGTGCGGCGGCGAGTACCCGTTTGCCCAAACGTTTCATGTGCATTTCTCCTGTCAAATTTGTCTTACTGCAACCATCATAGCAAAAAGTTATCTAAAATTTTCCAAAAAGTTTTCTCCAAGATGTAATAAAATGTAATGAAATTGTAAAATTTTT
>ERZ1643247.3092-NODE-3092-length-12205-cov-8.891852_pt1 | contig 12205 bp, 13 predicted proteins | sample MGYA00579264_ERZ1643247 | MGnify/ENA primary metagenome ERZ1643247 (study PRJEB29033, sample SAMEA4952262) | chicken gut metagenome | biome: Broiler Chicken; feature: Gastrointestinal Tract; material: Caecum | place: Ireland | collected 2018 | study: Broiler... | reverse complement strand
CCACGGGCGAGCGCATGGCGTTCGCCGCGCCTCTTCCCGACTATTTTGAGGATATCTTAAAAAAGCTTAAACCGGTATAAAAGCGGCCATACCTGCGCAAACGCGTTTCAGTCGGCCGTTTTTTCGTATGCCAAAATATGTTCAAACTGTTGAAATTGTTTTTCTTCGGTGGTATAATTATTGCATAAAAATATAAAGGAGATTTTTTATGGCTGAAAATAAGAAGACAACAAAGAAGACTACAAAGCGTACTGCAAACAGGGTGGATATCGTAAAGGTGTGCGCCTTCTGGGGCATATTCATTGCCGCGCTGCTCTTTGTCGCAAGGGGCATTCTGGGGTTGTTCGATCTCGGCGGCGTTGGCGGCACCATAATGAGCATTTTCGATATCCTCGGCAAGCTCGCCCTGTTGGTCGCCGTAGCCTTCCCCGCATACAGCTATGTCCGCGGCAAGGCCAGGGTATGGCAGATAATTTACTGGGCGGCGCTCGTAGTCTATATTGCGGGTTGCGTACTCGGGCTCATAAGTTTCTGATCTGCCGCGAAAAAATACATACCGCAAAATTTTATATCAACGCAAAAACGGCTTGTTTAAAAGGCAAGCCGTTTTTTCTTTACAAAACCTCGGGTTTTATTTATAATAATGAGGAATAAAAAATTTTTTTCGGCAGGTAAAAGATGGCTAAACCACTCGTCGCCATAGTCGGCAGACCCAACGTCGGCAAGAGCACCTTCTTCAATAAGGTCGCCGGCAGAAAAATTTCAATAACCGAGGACAGGCCGGGCGTCACGCGCGACAGACTTTATGCCGACGCCGAATGGCGCGGGCGCGCGTTCTCCATGGTCGATACAGGCGGTATCGAACTAAAGTCTCAGGATACAATGTGGCGCGAGATAAAAAAGCAGGCCGAAGTCGCCATAGATACGGCACAGGTCATTCTGTTCTTCGTCGACGGAAGGGAGGGGCTTACATCCTCCGACTACGACGTCGCCGACATGCTCCGCCGCAGCAAAAAGCCCGTCATACTGGTTGTGAATAAGATTGACGAATATTCCGAAGAGAAGATCTTTGAGTTTTATTCCCTCGGCCTGGGCGAGCCCTACCCCATCTCCTCCGAACACGGCACGGGTATAGGCGACCTTCTGGATGAAGTTGTCAGCTACTTTGAAAAGATTCCCGCGGAAGATGACAACAGCATAAAGATAGCCGTGGTCGGTAAGCCAAACGCGGGCAAGTCGAGCCTTGTAAACAAGCTCCTCGGCTTCGACCGCTCTATAGTCACCGACATTGCGGGCACCACGCGCGACGCGATAGACACGCGCTTTGCCGCTCCCGATGGTACGGAATATACCATAATCGACACGGCGGGCATAAGGAAGAAGAGCAGGGTAGAGGACGACGTCGAATACTATTCGGTGATGCGCGCCTTCGACGCCGTGCGCCGCGCCGACGTCTGCCTTTTGGTCGTAGACAGTACCGAGGGCCTCACCGAGCAGGACACAAAGATAATCGGCTACGTCCACGAGCAGGGCAAGCCTTCGCTCATCATCATGAACAAGTGGGACCTCGTCGAAAAGGACACAAACACCATAAACACCTTCCAGAATAAACTCAAGGAAGATTTAAAGTTTATGGACTATTTCCGTTCGATATACATCTCCGCAAAGACGGGTCAGAGGGTAGATAAGATCCTCGCCGCCGTAAAGGAGGTCTACGAAAATTCGCACAGTCGCGTGCAGACGGGCGTTTTGAACGACGTAATAAGCTCGGCCGTGCGCGCCAACGAGCCGCCCTCATATAACGGCCGAAGGCTCAAGATCTATTATTCCACGCAGGTAGCTGAGGCCCCGCCCGCGTTTGCGCTCTTTGTTAACGACGGAAGGCTTCTGCACTTTTCATACGAAAGGTTTTTGGAGAACACTCTGCGCGCGGCCTTCGATTTTTCGGGCACGCCCATAAAGATCCTCACGCGCGACAAAAAGGAAGATGTGTGATTATGGCCTATAAAATCAGGCAAATGGACATCTCCGACTATGAAAAAGTCTATTCGCTTTGGTTATCGTGCAAAGGGATGGGCTTGAATGACCTCGATGATTCCTGTCAGGGGATAGAGGCATACCTTCGGCGCAACCCGCACACTTGTTTTGTCGCCGAGGAGGGTGGCGTCATTGTCGGCGCAATAATTTCGGGTCACGACGGCAGGCGCGGCTATATCTATCACACGGCCGTATCGCCGCAGTTCAGGCATAAGGGGATAGGCTCATCCCTCGTTAATTCGGCGCTCGCCGCACTAAAGGCGGAGGGAATAAACAAAGTGGCGCTTGTAGTGTTCAGCCGCAATGTAGCGGGTAATGCCTTTTGGAAAAAGCTTGGTTTTTCTGCGAGGGAAGATTTAACCTACCGCAACTTTGCTCTCTGCGATATCGTAAGAATAGACACATAAAATATTTTTTGGCAGGCTTAAAAATGACAGAGTTCTATATTTCCGAAAGGTGGTACTACCTTCTGATTGCCGCGGCGGTGTGCTACCTTGTGGGCTGTTTCAACTTTGCGGTGATAATCTCGCAGTTCAAAAACCGCGATATCCGCGACCAGGGCAGCGGCAATCCCGGCACCATGAATATGATGCGCACATTCGGCTTAAAGATAGGCATCATAAACTTTTTCTGCGACGCCTTAAAGGGCGGCCTGCCCGTGCTGTGCGCCTACTTCATATTCCGTAACAGCGTGTTTGCCGGCACCGACGTGATCGTTGCCGACTTCATGCGCTACTTCTGCGGCCTGTTCGTAGTGATCGGCCATATCTTCCCCGTCACCATGAAGTTCAAGGGCGGCAAGGGTATAGCCTCCACGCTCGGCCTCTTCTGGGTGGCGCTCTCCTGCGAGTGCTGGTGGTATGTGTTCGTCGGCCTCGGCGTGTGCCTTCTGGTATTTCTGTATATCGCCGTGTCGGAGTGGGGCTCGATGGGCTCGCTCCTCGGCGTTTCTGCATTTTCAATCTGGCAGGCGGTGGAGTTCTTCGTGCGCTACGGCGCAGAGCTTTCAAACGGCTGGGTGATAGGTTGCTTCATGCTGCTGCTTGCAATTAACCTCTTTACCTGGATAGCCCATCACAAGAATTTATACAAGCTCCTGGGAGGGGAAGAGCACCGCACCTCGATAAAGCGCATGATAAGCAAAAAACTTAAAAAATCGCAATAAAATTTCATCATAAAACGCGAGCGCCGCGGCAAGTTTTGCCGCGGCGCTCGCTTTATATGCCTCCCTTGCGAAAGGGAGGTGGGTTGGCCGGATTTATCAGGGCAACCCGGTGGGATATATATGATTAACTCTGCCTCAATGCTGATCGCAATTGCCGCAATATCGCCTCCTCTTCAGGGGAGGGGTCTTGCCCGTGGGCAAGACGGAGGGGTTCAGCTCCTTACGATTTTTTCTCGTTATCTTCTCCGGTGCTCATCTTTGAGTTTATGCTGTATTCTATCCTCGGGTTTATGTCGAGTATGGCCTGCACGAACTCTTCATACCATTCCTCTTTTACCACGATGACGATAAATTTCTCGTCCTTGAACACGACGGTGAGCTTGTTGGTCTTTCTGTCGAGCGTCACGGCGTCGATATTTTCGATATCGTACCTGCTCTTAATAAAACCGAAGCTTGTGATTATCGACTTCGATTTTTCGTCTACTGCGTAGTACGAGGATATCAAAAGAGATATAAGTATGACGAACAGCGCCACCGTAACTATGAACATGAGTATATATCTTATAACGGTAAAAGTGGGGTTGGCGGTGTCCAGCCCGAAGTCTATAACCTGCCACAGCGTGATCGCAAAGCCCGCAACGCTCAGCGCGAGTATTACCGCGATGAGTATGTAGATGAGTCTTGTAAACTTGTACTTAAAAATTTTCATGGCAGAATTATACACCAAAGGGGGCGCAAAAGGCAAGGCTATTTGCGGCATTAAAATACTTTGTCACACAATTTTCCAAAAGCTCTGCGCGGCGCGGTCTTCCGCCGCACAAATTTTTTTGCCCGCGCGGCAATTTGTTTGCGGCAAAGCCTTGTGCACGGCGCGATTTTTTGGTATAATAAACAGAAAAGCAAAACCAGTAAAATTCATAAAGGGAGAGATCAGAATGATAAAGCTCATAAAAGGCGGCGTATACTATATGGAGGGCAAGCTCTTCAAAGAGAATGCTGCTTTCATGGTCGAAGAGAAGAAGCGCAGGGCCATAAAGAGTACCATGGCCTATAAAATACTTTCCGCGCACAACAAGGGCGACGAGAACAATCTGAAGATAAAGTTCGATGCCCTTGCCTCGCACGATATAACGTACGTCGGCATAATTCAGACGGCCAAGGCCTCGGGCTTAAAAGAATTTCCCCTTTCATATACGCTCACAAACTGCCACAATTCGCTGTGCGCAGTCGGCGGCACCATAAACGAGGACGACCATGTGTTCGGCCTCTCCGCTGCAAAAAAATACGGCGGCAACTACGTTCCTCCGCACCTTGCGGTAATTCACCAGTACATGAGGGAGATGGAGGCAAAGTGCGGCGCCATGATTTTAGGCTCCGATTCTCACACGCGCTACGGCGCTCTCGGCACCATGGCGGTGGGCGAGGGCGGGCCCGAGCTTGTAAAACAGCTCCTTGGCCAGACTTACGACATAAAGCGCCCCGAGGTTATCGCCGTGTACCTCCGCGGCAAGCTCAAAAAGGGAGTGGGTCCGCAGGATGTGGCCATAGCGCTCGTCGGAGCCACCTTCAAAAAGGGCTTCGTCAAGAACAAGGTGCTCGAATTTATCGGCCCCGGAATTGCCAATCTCTCCATGGACTTCCGCCTCGGCATCGACGTTATGACTACCGAGACGACCTGCCTTTCCAGCATTTGGGAGACAGACGAAACCACGCGCGAATTTTTCAAAGTTCACGGCAGGGAAGGCGACTTTAAAGAGCTCCGCCCCGAACAGCCCGCCTATTACGACGGCGCCGTCGTCATTGACCTCTCGCGCATCGAGCCGATGATAGCCCTTCCGTTCCATCCCTCGAACGCTTATACAATAAGGGAAGTCATCGAAAACGCCAACGACATTCTGGGCGAAGTGCAGGCGCAGGGCAACAAATTGAAGGGCGCCGAAACTTTCCGTCTCACCGATAAAATAAAGGACGGCAAGATCTATGTTGACCAGGGCATAATAGCAGGTTGCGCGGGCGGCATGTACGAAAACGTCGCCGAAGCGGCCGAAATTTTAAAGGGCAAGAGCTGCGGCAACGGCGAATTTTCCTTGAGCGTCTATCCCCAGAGCCAGCCGGTGTTCAAGTGCCTTGTCGATAACGGCTATATCTCCTCTCTCATGGGCGCGGGCGCGATAGTTAAAACGGCGTTCTGCGGCCCCTGTTTCGGAGCGGGCGACACTCCCGCCGATAACGCCCTCTCAGTCCGCCACACTACGCGCAACTTCGAAAACAGAGAGGGCTCCAAGCTCGGCGAGGGCCAGCTTTCGGCAGTCGCCTTAATGGACGCCCGCTCTATCGCGGCAACCGCGGCAAACGGCGGCGTGCTCACCCCGGGTACAGAGGCGGAGTACACCAAAAAAATCAAAAAATATTACTTCGACGGTTCTATATACGAAAAGCGCGTGTACCGCGGCTGGGGTAACCCGCAGCCGGAGACCGAACTCGTGTACGGCAACAATATTGCCGACTGGCCCGAGCAGATACCCCTTGCAAACAGCGTCTTGATGAAAGCGGTATCCGTGCTCACAGATTCCGTCACCACCACTGACGAGCTCATCCCTTCGGGCGAGACTTCCTCATACCGCTCCAATCCCATGCGTCTCGCGCAGTTCGCGCTCTCAAGAAAGGATCCCGGCTATGTCGGCAGGGCAAAGGCCGTAATGGCGGACGAGGCGGTAAGGCGCGAGAGCGGCTCCCTCCCCGAAGAGGTGTTAAAGGAGGCGGGCATTGCGCTCGATAAAGATACTATGTACGGCAGCTGCGTGGTCGCAAGAAAGCCGGGCGACGGCTCCGCGCGTGAGCAGGCGGCCTCCTGCCAGCGCGTTCTTGGCGGAGTTGCAAACATAGCTACTGAATACGCCACCAAGCGCTACCGCTCCAACCTCATAAACTGGGGTATGCTTCCGCTTGTATGCAGGAATTTTGACTACAAGCTGGGCGATTATATCTACATTCAAGACATAGTAGGACTTTTGAAGGAGGGGGCGGAGGTCGTGCCCGCGAAGCACATTTCGGGCGGCAAAGTTAAAAATATCCAGCTCGAGCTCGGCTTCCTCACGCCTGAAGAAAAACAGATAATTCTCTCGGGATGCCTCATAAATTATAACAGGCAGAAGGCAGGGCTCTGACGGGTCATTATTTTCCGTACATAAAAAAAGCCGACGGCGCGCGGAATAATTTCCGCGCGCCGTCGGCGCTTAAAAAATTGAAAGGCGGCCGCAGCCGCCTTTCAATTTTTGCTGTAACGCCGTATTTTATCGGCTAAGCGATACGTTTTGTGCAGGGCGTCTGTTTTGTTTGCCACCAAAAAATTTGCGTCTTTTTTCGCCCTTTTTGTTCTTTTCGTCCTTGTTGTTCTGTTGCTTTCCGTCTTTGTCGCCCGCTTTGTCGCCGCTCTGCTCGCTTTCTGCGTTCCTCTGCCCGGCATCGGGAGCCGGCATGTTATCCTCGCCTTCGGGGGGAGGGGGCACGGGCATAGGTCTGCGGCCGTTTAGCCGTCCGTCCGGCGCAAAAATGCCGAATTTTGCGCGATCATCGCCCGGCCTTTTGCCTGTAGTGTCCCTGTCAAATTCAAAACCGTCCATGTTTCCCGTTCGTTCGTCGTTAGGTATCGGCCTTTTGCCGTGCCCGTGGCGCATGTCTTTCCTGTTGTCTTTGGTGCCGCCGTCTTTTTCACAGTCGCAGTTATCCCCGCAGTTGCAGTTATTCCTGCAGTTTCCCTCGCATCCGCAGCCTTTGCCGCAGCCGCAGCCATAGCCGCCTTCGCCTTCAGTTTCCCGGGTATACCCGCTCAATGTGTTGTTGCCGCCGCCTGTCTGCCCCTTGGAGCACGCCGCTGCGCCGCATGCCGAAGCTGCAATGGCGGCAGTAAGTAAAATCATAATCAACTTTTTCATGTCAGCAGTATGTGAATATCGGCAAAGGTTATGCAACCGCTTGCCTTTTTTTGTGCCGTATGCTAAAATAATTATTGCCTGAGCGGGAAGACTATTCTGACTGTAAAGGGGTGAATATTGCTTTTGCTTGCGGAGCTTAAAACAGCCCGCAATGTTTTTGTGCATGTCTCCCTGTCCGCTTCGGCAGGGAGTTTTTTCATGAGTGAAAACAGAGTTGCGATAATCAGCGTGATAGTGGAAGACAGGGCTTCGGCCTCGGCGATAAACGCCCTGCTGTCGGAGTACGGCGAATATGTGCTTGGCAGAATGGGAGTGCCGTACAAGGCAAAGAATATCAATGTGATATGCGTTATCGCTGACGCTCCCGCCGAGGTCCTCAATACTCTCACGGGCAAAATAGGTCAGCTAAAAGGCGTGACCGCCAAGACTCTAATGAGCAAAGTTTAGTATTTTATCTTCATCATTAAGCGCAAATTATAGCTTTATGCTATGCATAGTACTCTGCAAATATCGCAATGTAAAACAATATCGGATTAATTTTAAAAGGAGAACATACATGAAAGTTTTAAAGAGAGGAGTTTTAACGGTAGTCTGCGCGGCTACGGCAGCAATGTGCGGTTTCGGTCTTTCGGCGTGCGCTCAAAACGAGGCCGACGGCGACTTTTCTTATACTGTCGCCATGCCCGACGGCGCGCCCGCGCTCGCAGTCGCACATCTCATGGTCGAAGATATGCAGTTCGGCGGCGAAGTCAATTACAAGGTGGTAAATTCCAATGCTATAGTTCAGCAGGTTTCTGGCGGGGAGGCCGATATCTGCATACTGCCCGTAAATGCGGCTGTGCAGGTGGCAGGCAGCGGCGAAGAGTATTCTCTTCTCGGTACCGTGACGCACGGAAATTTGTACATGCTTTCTGCTAAACATCCCGACGGGCAGATTACTGCGTCCAATCTTTCAACGCTCGTCGGCAAAACCGTGGGCTGCATGCAGCTTTCAAGTTTCGTCGGCAACGTGTTCAAAATGATTCTTGACGATAACGGAATCTCCTACGAGGTGGTGGAGAGCGCTGACGTCGCCAAAGAAGATTGTGTAAATCTTATAAACATCGCCGATCCGGCTTCGGGCATTTCGCCTTCCGCCGAGTTTGACTATATGATAGGGGCCGAGCCTGTCGTCACGGCCAAGATCAACGGTTCGGCAAGCGCCGCCGCGCCGCTCAGGCTTGTGGGCGACCTGCAGGCGCTCTACGGCGAGGAGGGTTATCCCCAGGCCGTCATGCTCGCCAAAAATTCTGTTATAGAAGAGAACGAGGAGTTTATAACCGACTTTATTTCCGCGGTGGAGGCAAACGCCGAATGGATAGCCTCCGACGGGGCTGTTATGTCTGATATAGTAGCCGCAATAAACGCGAATTACGGCGGCGCTATCAGTTCGCTCACTGCAAACAATCTCAATTCCGCGGTAATTTCCCGCTGCGCCATAGAGTTTGTCTCCGCTTCGGAGTGCAGGCAGGAGATAACGGAATTCATCGGCAAGCTTGAGGTTCTGACGGGTACCTCGCTTACGATATCGGACAGTTTTTTTCTATAACGCGGATTGATTGCGCTATTCTTGGCAAAGGGCAGGGTAAATAAGATTTGAAAGAAAAGAACGCAGGAAAAATATACAACTTAATAGTGTCGGTCGCGGCGATAGCCTGCATGTGGCTTGTATGGCTTATTGCATGGATCGTGGTTGACGACGGCTACGTCGTCCCCTCTGTCGGCGACTCCCTGTCGCAGTTCTTTTCGCTGCTCGGCACGGCAACATTCTGGTCGGCCTTCGGCATGACGCTCTTGCGTACGGCATATTCATGGCTGGCAGCCGCGGCGCTTGCCGCGGTGTTCGCCTCGTTCAGCGCGGTATTCAAGGGGGCGCGCGCCTTCATTGCGCCGTTTATCGCCGTATTCCGAACAGTGCCCACAATGGCGATAACTTTGATGCTGCTCATCTGGGCGTCGCCGCGGGTGGCTCCCTCGATAGTCACCGTGCTCATGGTTTTTCCGCTCTCTTACGCGCAGATGATGGCGGCTTTTGACGGGACCGACAGAGGGCTTGCAGAGATGGCGCGCGTATACCGCGTGCCCCTTTCCGCGCGGCTGTTCAAGATATATGTTCCGCAGATCCTGCCGCCCGTTCTTGCGCAGGCGGGTGCGAACTTTTCGCTCGCGCTGAAGGTAATGCTCTCCGCCGAGGTGCTGTGCAGCACATTCAATTCTCTCGGCGGACTTATCTACCAGGCTAACATAAACTTAAATACCGCGCTCATGTTTGCGCTCACTTTAACTGCGCTCGTCACTGGCGGTCTCTTTGAATGGGGGCTTTCCCTGCTCGTTCGCTTCACCGATAAGTGGACGGGAAAGAGCGCCGCCTCAAACGGCAGCGTTCCGTATAAAGGCGGCGTCCCGCGCTGCCGCATGCTGGCTTGCCGCACAAGGTATTGCTACCGCAAAAAGTTGCGCTTCGGCGGCCGCGGTTCGCGCACGGGGGTGCAAATTGATAGAGTTTAAAAACGTCACGAAAAGATACGGCGCCCTCGCCGTGTATCGGAACTTCAGCTTTTCGCTTGCGGAGGGTGAGATAACCTGCATCCTCGGCGAGAGCGGCTCGGGCAAGACAACGCTTTTGAACATGCTCGCGGGACTCACTCCGTACGGTGGAGAAATTACGCCCAAACCCTTATGCTCTTACATCTTTCAACAGCCCCGCCTCGTGCCGTCGCTCACGGTTTTCGGTAACTTAAAGCTCGTCTGCGGGGATGTGAACGCCATAAACGGTATGCTCTCCGCTGTAGATCTTTCCGATAAGGCAAATTCATATCCCGCACAGCTTTCCGGCGGTCAGGCGCAGAGGGTGGCGATCGTCCGCGCCTTTTTATATCCCTCCGACGCTATTTTAATGGACGAGCCGTTTTCCTCTCTCGATTTGGGGCTAAAGCTCAAAATAGCCGCGCTCTTTCTTGCGCTGTGGAAGAAGGAGAGGCGTACCGCCGTGTTTGTAACGCACGACGTCGACGAGGCGGCAATGCTTTCAAACAGAGTGGTGGTGTTGAAGTCGGGCCGCGTGGCGGCGGATATCCGCCCTTGCGGCGAGCCTTCGGCCGACCTGTTTGCCCGCGCGGAGCTAAAACGAGAGTTGATTTCGGCGCTGTGCGGAGGCAGGAGCTGAACCCCCGGATTGCCTGCAGGGGCTGCAGAAATATATGCCGGGATACATAAGACGGACATATCAGCCGCGCCGGTTGCAAAAAATTTGCAACCGGCGCGGCTTTTTCACCTTTAAAAAATTGTAAAAAATTTTCTTTCAAATCGTTTTATTTTCTGCCTGTATTGTGCTATAATTTCTTTGTAATTTCACAATGGGGCATAAGTTTCTTTTGCTTGCAGCGGCGGCTCTGCCGCAGCGGATCACGCACTGCCTACGATAAAGAATGTGAAACCCGATTTGAACGCGATGTAAAAGAAGTATATGTTCAGAACGGCTATCACGGGCATGAGTATCATCAACATAAGGTTTTTAAGTCGGTACTTCATTGCAAACATGGAACAGTATATGCCCAGCGCTCCGCCCAGCAGCGCGGTCAGAATAATTTTGCCGTCGCCGCTGTGTTTTTTGTTTTCGTCGTCGCCGTCCTCATCCCGTTGCGACTTTATCAGCATCACGGCGTAAAAGTTCACGGCGATTATGTACACCGTCACCAGAATATACAAAAGTATCATACCCAAAGTATGTTTCAAAATTCCCTTTTTAGCCAAGGAGGTTGTTTATGGCAAAGGTAGCCGTTTTAATGGGCTCCAAATCTGATTTCCCTGTGGTAAAGCCCGCCGTAAAAGTGCTCAAAGATTTCGGCGTGGAGGCGGAAGTGCGCGTAATTTCCGCACACCGCACGCCTGACGAGGCTCATGAGTTTGCCTCAGGCGCCAAAGGGCGCGGAGTTGAGGTTATCATCTGCGCCGCAGGCAAGGCCGCACACCTCGGCGGCGTGATCGCCGCATATACCACGCTGCCGGTAATCGGCCTTCCCGTAAAGACCGATATGATGGGCGGGCTCGACAGCCTGTTATCCATAGTCCAGATGCCTTCGGGCATCCCCGTCGCAACGGTGGGTGTAAACGGCGGTGAGAATGCCGGCCTTTTGGCGCTTCAGATCCTGGGCGTAAAATATCCTGAAATCGCAGAAAAGCTCGCCGCATACAAACAGGCTATGAAGGCTAAGATCAACGCAGACGACGCCGCATTGCAGGCCGAACTCAAGGATATGTAAGATTCTACCCGCAAAGCCGCGCGCCTGCGGGTATTTAAGTTTATTAAAATACATAAACACATAAAAAATTTTTAAGGAGAAAGTTCACATATGGAAAAGAAGGAACAGCTTTACGAAGGCAAGGCAAAAAAGGTTTTTGCCACCGAAAACCCCGACTACGTTATTGTGTCGTATAAGGACGACGCCACTGCGTTTAACGGCCAGAAGAAGGGCACAATCGTCGGCAAGGGCGTGATCAACAACAAGATGAGCAACATGCTCATGGCTATGCTCGAAAAGAAGGGCGTTCCCACACACTTTGTAGAGCAGCTCTCCGACAGGGATACCATAGTCAAAAAGGTACAGATAGTTCCCCTAGAGGTCATCATCAGAAACGTAGCCGCGGGTAGCTTCTCAAAGCGCTACGGCGTAAAGGAGGGTACCAAGCTCTCTATTCCCACGATAGAATTTTCTTATAAGTGCGACGAGCTCGACGATCCGCTCATCAACGACTATCATGCGCTCGCTTTAAATCTTGCCACCGAAAAGGAGATCGCAAGGATAAAGGAACTTGCCTTCAAGGTAAACGACGTGCTCATCGAGTTCTTCAAGCACCTCAACATCGACCTCATCGACTTCAAGCTTGAGTTCGGCCGTTTCCACGGTGAAATAATTCTCGCCGACGAGATTTCGCCCGACACCTGCCGTTTCTGGGAGGCGGGCACCTGGGATACCGAAAAGCACGTCAGCCTCGATAAAGACAGGTTCCGCCGCGACCTCGGCGGCGT
>ERZ1643247.3091-NODE-3091-length-12209-cov-48.197795_pt1 | contig 12209 bp, 17 predicted proteins | sample MGYA00579264_ERZ1643247 | MGnify/ENA primary metagenome ERZ1643247 (study PRJEB29033, sample SAMEA4952262) | chicken gut metagenome | biome: Broiler Chicken; feature: Gastrointestinal Tract; material: Caecum | place: Ireland | collected 2018 | study: Broiler... | reverse complement strand
GAAAAACAACCAAATTAAGGCAGGGAGACATCATAGATGTTGAGGAATATCATGACGGGAATTATGGAGCCCCCGGACAAAAGAGGCAGAAAAAGAAAAAGCCCACTAAAGAGGATATCCGGAAAAATAATGCTTCTCAGAAAGCCAGAAGGACAAGGCTAAGGCTCCTGCAGTATTTTGGTCCTGGTGATTGCTTCGCTACATGGACATATGAGAAAAGCAGGAGACCGGAGGATATGCAGGCAGCATTAAAGGATTTCCAGAAGGCTATCCGGAAAGTCCGGGAAGATTACAAGAAAAGAGGATATGAACTTTTTTGGATCCGGAATATCGAAAGGGGAACAAAGGGAGCCTGGCATATCCATCTGATCGTGAATGAGATCGGGGATACAGCCAGCATACTGAAAAAGGCCTGGGGCCATGGCGGGACCTATGCCACAGAGATCCAATTAAGCGACAAGGTCTATGATGAGGATTTCACCAAGCTGGCCAACTACATCACAAAAGATGAGCATACAGAATTTCTCAAAGCAGACGGAACCCCGGCAAAGCCCAGGATCCGGGAAGCAAATTATAACATATCCAGAAATATGCCTCTTCCGGAGCCGAAAGTGGATAAGCTTCTGAGGTGGAAGCCGGAGCCAAAACCCAAGAAAGGGTATTACATAGCAAAGATCATTGAGGGGATCAATCCCGTTACCGGGTTTAAGTATCGTAGGTATACCATGATCCGGATCACAAAGCGAAAGGGAGGCGGATAAAATGCGGAAAGTGACCTTGTACATAGAGTGCAGCAGCACCTACATAGGAAAGAAGTCCCGCCTATCCGGATATGTCCTGGAATACATCACCCATGGCCTTCCGGTGACCGGTCAGTCCTTCCGGGAAGGATCCGGGACCTACAACCAGGAATATCTCATGACGATCGCAGACGCCCTGGGGCATATACGGGAACCCGTTGAACTCCTGATCTGCGGCAGCAACCGTTTTGTGCTGAACATGATCCGAGACCGACTGCAGATATGGGTGGAGCATGATTTTACCTCAAACGGACACCCAGTGATGAACCAGGAGGAGTGGCAGGCCGTCTGGGAGAAGATAAAAGAACACAAGGCAAGCGTCCAGATCGGGAAACACAGTTATTCCAGTTGGCTGCTTACAGAAATGGAGGGAAAGAAAAATGAGAAACCAAAAAGAACCCCAGAAACCGAGGACAAAGATACTGAAGACACTGCAGGAAGCGGACACGACAGAAATAATGCCGATGGCGGTGATCTACAAGAAGCCGAAAGACTATCCGGATAAGTATGTAGTCAGGATCTTTGACGGAAAGACCGGGAGACCGACCAATTTAGCCATATTGAGAAAGACCCTGGAAGAGTGCCGGGAAGACATTAAAGCCAGCGGATACTCCGCTTGTTTCCCAAGATCAAGATATGATGATCCGATCATTGTGGAGAGTTGGCTATGAAAAAGAGAGTAAAGAAACAAAAGAGTATACTGCAGGACCAGAGCTGTAAGCAATGCTATCTCTGTATGCTCCTGGAAGGAGACTACCGGGAGAAGATAGTAGAGGACCATCACATTTACTTCGGATCCAACCGGAGGAATAGCGAAATCTATGGATTTAAGGTGAATTTATGTATTCCTCATCATCGGGAAGGGAAAGAAGCCGTCCATCAGAACCGGAACAACGACCTGATCCTGAAGAAGGTATGCCAGCAAGAGTATGAGAAGACCCATACCAGGGAAGATTTCGTCCGGATCATTGGAAAATCTTACATAGGTGGGGGATTCAAAAGACCTTGATTTTACTGAATCGGAAGGTCCTTTTGAAAGCCGATTTTTGAAAAATTATGGAAAAAGTGGGATAGAATCCCCACTTTCCACATAATTCATGTGGATAAAAACCGTGAAGCACTGATAAACACCAATCTTTTTAAGGTGGAAGGAATTATGAATAAAGTAATTTTAATGGGCCGTCTGACCCGTGATCCGGAGGTAAGATACACCGCCGGAGAAGAAGCAAAAGCAATCGCCAGGTATACTCTGGCCGTAGACCGTAGGTTTAAGCGGGAGGGAGAATCCACTGCAGATTTTATAAGTTGCGTAGCCTTTGGCCGCCAGGCAGAATTTGCCGAGAAATACTTCCGCCAGGGCATAAAGATCCTGGTGACTGGCCGGATCCAGACCGGGAGCTACACCAACAAGGAAGGCCGAAAGGTCTATACCACAGACATTGTAGTAGAAGAACAGGAATTTGCCGAGAGCAAGAAGACAGAAGAACCAGCAGCAGGAAATGTAGACGCAGACGGATTCATGAATATCCCAGACGGGATAGATGAAGACCTACCATTCAATTAAGGAGGAGCTATGGAAAGACCAGAAAAATGGGAGACCTGTCTGAACGTCCTCAAGCACGAACCAGACAGGATCCTGCTTATAAACAAATGCCCTGGCTCCCACAAAAGAAAAGGGACCCTGGTGTTGGACAAGAAGAAGTGCGAAGACTGTCAGCAGTGGAGAGGCTGGAGAGAAAAGACCGAAAAGGAAACTTTGAAGATAAAAATGTCAGACTGCAGGTACTGCAAATACTCCAGCAAAATGCAAAGCGCAAACAGCGCAACAACCTGCAATTACATCGGGATCACCGGGCACCAAAGGCCATGCCTTCCAGGGAACTGCCGGGCAGCAGGCGTGTTCCTGCGAAAGCGATAAACCATAGGAGGAGAAAACATGTTTGAAAAATTCGGAGAGTTTGACTCATTTGAAGAGATCAATGGACTGGCAGAAAATCTGTTCAACGAGGACGATATAGAAAGCTTGAAAGCAATGGCAAGGGAAAACGGGATCCAAAATGACTTTGTGGAGATGTATATCCAGGGAGACATCCCGGTGCTCTGCGACCCTCTGACAGCAGCCATGGGAAAAATCGATGTAGAGGTAGCAGAATTGAAGCCGAAAGAGATCATGGAAGACTGGGTGGAATACCTTCGTGGCCAGTGCATGGAAAATGAGCTCCTGGCCAGACAGGTCCGCAAGAAAGGGAAGAGCCTGAAAGGCTGCATTGCCGCCCTGCTGAAATGGTCATTTTCCAATCAGCAGCAGATTGATAAGGACATCATCAAGGCGGCAGGCGTCTCCGCCGGGAAAGTGACACTGGGGATCCCGGGCATGGCCAGGGCGAAAAAGATCATCATGGACTACTACATGGGAGGGGAGAAAGCATGAAACGGACAAAGTTATTGAAAACACAGCCCTGCGAGGCTCCCCGGATCAGCAGCGAGGAGGACGTGATCTGCGCCAGCCAGATCGTGGAGGCGGACGGAGAGAAGGCCCTGGAGATTTCACTGTTTTACAAGGGCAAGCTCAGAGGACGGTATTTTGCGGATGAAGAAAACCACAATGCCTGGATAGATGGAAAGTGGTACACATTACGGCTGAGAAACGTGATCCGGGTGTGCATGGATGCGTCTCCTTTGAAAAATGACTATTACTACTGTACGCCCAGCACAAAATGGGCGGCGCCGGAAGACAAGGAAAGGGCATACGATTTTCTGGACACCTACAGCATAGAGGACTATGAGGTAAGGCTGGGAGCGAGAAAGCGACAGAAAGCGTTTGAGAAAAAGCTGGAGAGAATAGACCAGATGATGGCGGATGTTCCCTGTGTTCCGGAGGATGCGGAGACCTGGATGGAAAATGAGATATTCCCGGAAAACATACTCTTTTTCAGAAAAGGGGAAAAGCGGATCACATACAGCTGTACCGCCTGCGGGGCTACCAGCTGGAGAAAGAAAGCCTGGAAACACGGAGAGAAAACCGTCTGCCCGAAATGCGGGCGCCCAGTGACAGCCAACTGCCGGCAGCAGGAAAGGACAAGGAAAGAGCCGATTGTCATATTACAGACGTATGGAAGCGGGTGGATCGAGCGCCAGTTCCGGGCAATCTGCAGATGGAGCTACGGAGAGAAAAAAGAGATCCAGCTCAATGAAGAGATCCGGGCGATTATCCCGGAAGGGCAGCAATGGGGCAAGCTGTGGTATGGAACCATGTACAATGCAGACGAATTTGAGCAGGAGTTCTGGGACAAGAACCAGCTCAATAAGCACTTTTTATCCTCATACCTCTATCCGGGAGACCTGCCAGAGACTCTGAAAAGAGGAAGCCTGGAACACAGCGGAATGGATCTGCTGGCCGCCAGGCGGGAGAAATTCAATGTGAACAAGTATATTACGACATTCTACAAGCGGCCATACCTGGAGTATCTGGCCAAAGCGGGACTGACCAGGCTGGCGGCGGAAATAGTAAACACATACGGATGGTGGGGAGAGCCGAGTACGATTTTTCAATGTGGAGACACCATGGTGGATGTTCTGCAGATAGACGGAAACCGAGTCAACCGCATGAAACAGATCAACGGAGGACTCCATGCGCTGGAGTGGCTGCAATATGAGGAGGACATGGGCGTGAAGATCTCCCAGGAGTCTCTGGAATACCTGGAAAAGAAGAAAGTGGGCCTGGACGGATGCAGGCCGATCCTGCAGGAGGTAAAGAGCGTCAACCGGATGGTCAACTACATGAAGAAACAGAAAGGCGAAGTATCAAAACTGTGCATTACCTGGGCGGACTATCTCCGCATGGCAAAGGGGGAGGGATACGACACCACGGATGATATTGTGAGATTTCCGAGAGATCTGAAAGCCAGACATAACGAACTGGTAGAGCTGGACAACAAACGAAAAGATGAGAAACGCCTCCAGAAATATAAAGAGCTGGATCAGCAGATCAAAGAAAGGCTTCCGGAAGCGGCGAGATACTTCTGGGAGGATGAAAAGTATATGATCATTCCGGCTGGAAAATGTGAGGAGCTGATCAACGAAGGACGGACGCTCCACCATTGCGTGGGCCGTGACGACCACTACATGAAGAAAATGGCAGCAGGCACCAGCTGGATCCTCTTCCTCCGGAAGAAAGAGGATCTGGAAACGCCATACTACACACTGGAGATTGACATGCAGCAGGACCGGATCCTGCAGTATTACTCTGAATTTGACCGCCAGCCGGACAAGCCAATCATCACAAAGGTCCTGGACAAGTTCCGGAAGGGTATCAGGAGACAGCAGAACCGGATCCGAACGCAGGTGGCGGCGATCGCATAGGAGGCCGATATGATTGAGGATTATTGGATCAAAAGCAGGGTAGGCAGGTCAGAGGGCACCGGAGTATATGAGATCACAAAACGAGGAACCAGGAGAGAAAAGTCAAGGTTTGTGGAAAGGTACGAGACTCCGGCGGGAACATTCCTGCCGGAGGAATGGAAAAAACGGGCGAGGGCCGCCATTGAGGCGGAGGGAGAACTTGCTCTCCTGGAAAGAGTCAAAGATCACTGCAGAGAGCACTGTGCATGGCTGCACACAGAGAGCGATCTGGAAGAGTATGCCATAGATTGTACATGCGGCCGGATATATAGACACTGGAAAGACTTTGAGGACATAGAAACAATAATCTGGATGTAAGGAGGCAGAAGATGGAATATGTGCAGATGACACTCAACGACTGGGTGGAAATGAAAAGGAAACTGAGACAGGAGCTGCTGGGAGTAAAGCAGAGCTTTGTCCGGATCGGATACGCACTCCGAAAGATAGAGGACCAGAAACTCTATGAGAATGATGGATACAAGAGCATAGCGGAATTTGCCAAGGAGGAGTATGGCCTGGAACCGTCCACCACTTCCCGGTTCATGAGCATCAACCGGGAATACTCCATTGATGGCTACTCTGAACAGCTTCGGCCGGAATTCGCCGATCTGGGCAGGAGTCAGCTGGAAGAAATGCTGAAGCTTCCAGAAGTAGACCGGTCCATGATCCAGCCGGAGACCTCACGAGAGGAGATACGGGAACTGAAGCGGTTTAATAAGGCAGAACCGGAGGCAGGTGTAGCGGATGATATGCGCCAGCTGGTAGAAAAATTTTATTATGATAACCCGGGAATCCTTAATGAGGTATTCGAAGAACCGGAATTTACGGAGGAAACGATTAAACGCTTTATAGAGATCGTAAATCCAGGAGGGAACCGGTCATACAAAAAAGGCCTTTATTTTCTGATGATGTACGAGAACCGTGTGGCAGTTAAGAAGTTCGGCACAAATCCGCAGAATCTGAGCTGGTGGAAGTTCTGGCAGATCACACGGGATATTTTCGGAGAAACGGCAGCAGGGCCGAAAACCTGGCAAAACTATTTTGGAGACGAAGAAAAAGAAGAACAGCCATCTGAATCTGATATCTCAGAAGAAAACAATCATATGCAAGCAGAAACTCATGAGATACATGCGGAGAAACAAACCAAGAAGACTGCTGATCAGAAAGAGGATAGTGAATCAGAAGAAATCAGCGGGCAGATGGAAATCCAGGATTATCCTGAAATCCTCCCGGAAGAGAAATCCGAGTCAGTGCAGCAGGAAAGCATTGCGTCGGCGCAAAAACCTGAAAGGGAAAGAGAAGAGGAAATAAAAGAAACGGAAGAAACATCAAAACACAGTTTTACAGCCATGAATGAACCGGAGATCATCGAGAAGCCTTTTGGAACCAGAAAAGACTATATGGACTCCCTGACTGCATACGGAATGGCAGAATACATAGCGGCAGAATACGAGCGGCACAGCCTGAAGGCAGGATATCTGTCAAGCAAGATAATGTTGGAAAACTGGCTGTTAGAAAAAGTAGACGCTAAGGGCTACTCCATGGCAGAGGAGAAGGATGATGAAGAAAAATAGGATAATTCCTAGAAAGAAATATCTCCACCACCGGAAAATCATTATTGGCGGGCGCCAGTTAGAGGCAGAGCGCTGGATCCAGTGCCTGGAGATCACCGGCACTGGAGCGGTCTTCCGGCATGAGTTTGAAGTAATGGAGCTGACGGATAAGGAAATTAGAGAGCAGATTGTAAGCTAAACAAGCATTTGGAGGGAATAAATATGCGACATTGGACAGAGAAAGAGCTTATTAATAGTGGTTACACTATCGAAAATGCACAGATCACAAACGTATCGCTGAACATGGAGAATCACGGTTGCCTTTGCCTTGACTTAACGCTTGAATGGAAAGGGTGTGGATGTGTGTATGGAGGCTATGTCTTAGGAAAAGGCTATGTCGGTGCAGATGATGACTTCTTTAGCGGTTCCGAAAAGGGATGCGAAGCAATTATGAGAATTATGGATACAGTTGGAGAATCTGAGCTTCTAAATATGAAATGGAAGTATATAAGAGTCGCACATAAAGGATGGGGAAGCTCGGTAAAAATTATTGGAAATATTATAAAAGATAAATGGTTTGATTATGGAACATTTTTTGATAATTAAACAAGCATTTGGAGGAATGAAGAAATATGTATGATAACCAAAATGAAATAGACGCAGAAGAGAGAAAACTGAAAGCAATAGATCCAACCTGGAGTATTGGAGGGTATGCGCGCACTGGAAATAAAGTAATTGCAATAGAATTTTCTCTTCCAATCAAAGGAAATGCAAAGAAAATTAGAGAACTTGAAAATGACGGATGGACGAGAGAAAGGCGGTTTAAATCCAATGGGATTCCGTATATATCAGAGGGAGCCACAATGTTTCAGAAAATGAGAAAATTTATGAGCTAAACAGCCATTAAGGAGAAAAAATGATTTTTGAAAATTCACCTTTTGAACTAATTAATAAAGCATTTAAGGGTCTGTATTCGGGGAAAGAATACAGAGCCTGTATTGAACCGGATATCACAGATGATCAGGGAGAAAAAGCATATGGAATCACAATTTTCTATGAAGACGAGACTCCTATAGTTGCGATAAGTGCAGAACTGTCCATCAAAGACGCTGCAGAAGTATTTGCCCACGAACTGGCGCATGTGGCAGCAGGAGAGGAAGCCGGACATGGAAAGGAGTGGGGAGAAGCCTTTGACAACATATGCAGGGAATATCAGAGAATAGGCGAGAAGATGTTTGGAAGAAGGTGACATAAATGGAAAACCGTTGCATCTTCTGTGGAGCGATAATCCCAGAAGGAAGACAGATATGTAGAAACTGTGAGGTAAAAACTATGAACAAAGAAGGATACCCAGACCCAACAGCAGAAAGAGCAGTCCACAATGCCAGCAGGATCCCGAAAAATATCCGGAGCATCTACAAAATGCTCAATGCGGCAGCAGGTGTCTCCGGCCTGGAGATCATAGGCTTGCGAGATAAAGAGACAGGAAGAGAATACAGGAGGTGATCCTGATGGAACTGAAAGAAGCCCTGGTCCAGTATTGCGAGCTCAGGGAAGAAGTCAAAGATCTTAGAGAAAGGATAGAAAGAGATGAGATAAGACTACGACGGATAGAGGAAGAAGGCGTGGTATCTGATACGGTACGAGGCACCAGGAAGGATGGAACCATCGGGCCGATCAAGATCACGGGCTTCCCTGTTCCGGAATACAGCAAGGTAAAAACAATGCTGAAGAAAAGAATAGAAAAACTTCGGATTACGGAGGAGGAACTGCATAATGCGGTGAACCAGGTAGATGATTTTATAAACGCAATTCCTAAAAGCGATCTGAGGCAGATGTTCCGGTTTTATTACATAGACGATTTTACATGGGAAATGGTAGCTATGAAAATGAATTATCTATACCCAAACAGAAAGATAGAATATACGAAAGATAATTGCCGCATGAGACACAATAGATATTTAGAAAAAGAAGAAATTTTGTAAAATGTTCGCCAATGTTCGCTAAAACTATGTTAGTATTTAAACTGGCAGAAGAAACGAAATGATCCATAAGTTTTTCTCCTCCGAAAGTTGTGCGGCAGCAGGGTGTCACAGCTCTGTTGCTGTATCAGGTTTAGGCGGTTCTCCTGTAGGCTGCCGATAGGCAAATAGCCCAAAAGACCGTCGGATCTCTTTTCTTAATTTTACGGTTAACGTACTGCGCCGCCAGATGGCAGTCTACTTCATGGTTATGTTACTGCCTTACAAAAAGCGGGACAAGAAGTCCTGGAAACCATCACACAATCGGCATTACGGCGCATGTGGATTGTGAATGTTCGGAATAGCTTATATCGTAGAAGCAGACAAAGAACTAGCTGCTTTGTTCCAGGTTCAACTCCTGGTGTTCCGACTCTCCCTATGTGGAGATACTCCCCAATACATTTTTTTAAATACCCTGTAGAAATACGGGGTATTTTGTTGTATGATAAAAGAAAAAGTATCGGGGTAATAAATATGAATGAAAAATTAGAAAAATTATTGGAAGAAACAGAAGCGTCAGATTTCTGCTTAACTAATGCGAAGCTATATACTATAAAGCCACATTTAAAACTTCTTGCAGAAAGTATTCTAAAGACGGATAAATATAATTCATTAATTGACGGAATCGGAATATATGAGGAAGAAAAAGTACGAGGAATTATCAAATTAATGATAGAGGATTACGAAATAAATAATATGAATAATGATATTCTAGAGAATTCAAAATCATATCAATCCTTAAACAAAAAGGACAATAAAGAAGGAAAAATTTTTATTGTACATGGCCATGATGGAGAATTAAAATATAATGTTTCAAATTGGCTTCACGAGATTGGATTATCCCCTATTATTTTACATGAAAGAGCAAATGGTGGAGTTACATCTATCATTCAAAAAATAAAAGTGAATTCAGATGTGGATTGTGCAATAATACTTATAACTGCTGATGATGAGGGAAAGGCAATAAATGAAACAAATTATAAGAAAAGGGCTAGACAGAACGTTGTGCTTGAAGCTGGATATTTTATCGGAAAATTAGGAGAGGAACGAGTCATAATATTACAGGATGAGGAAATTGAAACTCCAGGGGATTTAGGAGGGTGTATATATATTTTTGCTGACCGATATGATGGATGGAGAGATAAGGTAAAGAAGGAATTTAAAACAATGGGCATTAATTATCATGAATAATTAGTATGAATAAGTATAGCAATGCATTTGAAGTGTAATTGGTAAAGTTCGGAGTAAATAAATATTGACTTAAATACAAGAAGAAAAGGCGTCTGAGAAATCAGGCGTCTTTTCTTGTATCTTTATGGAGATGGAATTATGCCGATATATAAACGCTGCAGCCGCTGTGGAAAGCGCCTGCCTGAAGGAACAAGGTGCTCATGCCAGAAGAAAAGACATCAGGAATATGACAGATACTCAAGAGACAGAAAGAGTAAGCAATATTACAACAGCAAAGAATGGGGGACGGCCAGAGCTGCGGCACTGGAAGCAGATGGAGGAATAGATGTATATGTATTCATGACCACAGGCCAGATTATATTGGCTGATACAGCACATCATATCATTCCACTTAAAGATAACTGGAGCAAAAGGAACGATATAGAGAATCTCATGAGCCTGTCACATGATACCCATAGACTTATCGAAAAGAAATACAAGAAAGATAAGGATAGAATGCAGAATGAGCTGAAGGAAATGCTGAAGCAGTACAGAAAGATGAAGAGGGGAGGGGCGGTCTGAAAAGTTTTTGGTTTTCGAGGAAGACCGCATGTCCTCCGCACCTTACATAAAACTCCGAAAACGATAAAAAAGTTGGCAATTAAAGAGAGGAGGGGAGGCAATGCCAAGACCGAAAAAGCCGATAGATATGCAGAAAGCACACCTTACGCTGGTAGAAAAACAGAATAGAAAAGCTGAAGAAGACAGTGTAACTACTGGAAATAATCAGTTAAAAACGCCTCCCCGGTGGCTGATAAATGACGTTGCAAAGAAAGAATGGCGCAGAATTGTACGAGAATTAAATAAGATACAGATTGTAGGAAACCTGGACTATGCAAATCTTGGAGGATACTGTAATGCATACGCAAATTATATACAGGTAACAGAAATATTAAAGGATCAGACTTATTATATCGAAAGAAAGACCAGGACCGGAACCATAATCGTAAAAAATCCACTGGTGGACATACAAACAAACTACGCAGCGGAAATGAGGAGATTTGCCGCACTTTGCGGACTGACCATAGATTCCAGATTAAAAGCTGCTGTTGTTAAGACAGAAAAAACTGAGGATATGATCACAGAAAAGTTCGGAAATATATAAAACGTGATGGAGAGAAAAAATATGTATGACGATTCTTAGCGAACTGGTACAGTACGCCCAGAACTGCCTGGAAGATAAAAAAGTATCAGAGGACGAAGATTACATAAGCTGCAGAAAGCACAAGCAGGCCTGCAGCAGGTTTTTAAATGACCTAAAAAAGTCAGAAGCAAGAAACACTTTAGACTCGCCATTTCCCTTCATATGGGATGAAGAGGAAGCGGAAAAGATCGTTGTGTGGTTCTCGCTTCTGAAGCACAGCAAAGGAGACCTTGCCGGACAGCCAATCATATTGACTGACTGGCAGAAATTTGTCCTATGCCAGATATACGGATGGAGACATGAGGAAACAGGCAGAAAAAGATTCAAACAGAGCTTTGTTGAAGTGGGAAGGAAAAATGCAAAATCCCAGATGGAGGCCGGCGTGGCACTCTATGAAATATCTACCCAGTCCACGAAAAATGGGGAAGTATATGAGTATTACACAGCCGGGGTAAAGCGTGATCAGTCCAAGATTATCGTAAACGAAGCGAAGCTCATGCTGAGAGGATCACCACTGAGGTCAAAGTTCAAAATCACCAGAGACCTGATCGAACACAGAAAGACAGGAAGTTACCTGAAAGCTCTGTGCAAAGAAGATGGCCAGAAAGGTGATGGAACCAACCCGGCAGGCTTAATACTGGACGAATATCACCAGCACCAAACAACAGAGTTTTACGATCTTGGATTGGGAGCAAATACCAAAGAGCCTCTGCTAATGATCATTACAACGGCAGGGGTAGATTTGACATATCCATGTTTTACTCAGGAGTACGCTTATTGCTCCAGGATCCTGGATCCGGATGTGGATGTAGAAAATGACATTTACTTTGTCGATATCTTGGAACTGGATCCGGAAGACTATGAAGATATGAGTAATGTCTCAAAAGAAAGACTCTGGTGGAAAGCAAATCCTATCCGAATGAGCTATGAAAACGGCCGGGACAAGATCCGGCAGGCTTTTAGGATCGCAAAAGATATTCCGGAAAAAATGACGGCATTTCTGACGAAAATGCTGAATGTTTGGGTGCAGGCTCAGGACGGCGCCTATATGGATATGGCC
>ERZ1643247.3087-NODE-3087-length-12226-cov-30.179772_pt1 | contig 12226 bp, 9 predicted proteins | sample MGYA00579264_ERZ1643247 | MGnify/ENA primary metagenome ERZ1643247 (study PRJEB29033, sample SAMEA4952262) | chicken gut metagenome | biome: Broiler Chicken; feature: Gastrointestinal Tract; material: Caecum | place: Ireland | collected 2018 | study: Broiler... | reverse complement strand
GAAATTTATCCATTGTTCTCACTGTACACTTCAAATGATTTTTCCATTTTCTCCAGTATTTCTGAGTACTGGAGAAATGCGTTTTTCATCTCGATTTCATTAAACGGCTGGTTCTTATAGCAGATCCGGTGTTCCATTGCGGCCCAGAAGTCCATGGATATTGTACGAAACTGGATTTCGACCGGATAATATTCCATACCATCCATATAATAGATCGGAACACCGATGATCATATGATAGCTCCGATAGCCGTTTGGTTTTGGCGCAGATATGTAATCCTTCTCTTTAATCACAATAAGATCCGACTGTTTTCTTAAACATTCCACAAGATGTTTGATATCTTTTTCAAAAAAGCAGATCACGCGCACTCCGGCAATGTCCTGCAGAAGCGCCTTGGCGTCCTGAACACTTGTGGAAGCGTTCTTTTTCCGTAATTTATTTTCAATACTCCCTTTTTCTTTGATGCGGTTCGTGATACTGTGGATCGGCTGGAAATCTTCGCTCTCATAGGTCGTATGGTTCAGTATTTTCAATCTGGTCAGGATCAGGTTCATTGCATCCTGATACGGATGGATCAGCGTGTAATATTGTTCATCAGTCATTTTGTTATACTCCCTTCAACAATGAATAGCTTATTGCGAAAATGTGACAAAAGTGTGACGATAAAATTATGATTTGATAATAAAATATTAAAAAATAAAGGCTGTAGATTTTTATCATCAATCGGAGAATAACTTTTTATAACGGATGTAAGTTTGTTGATAACCCCATTTTCCGTGACATTTCTATTGAAAGATAAAAAATATCATGTTATGGTTTAATGCATCTGAAATGTGTTCCGTGACAGATGCATTTCAACTGTCCGTACGGTCTGAAATAATCATAATAAATTTGCAGATGTGCAATTCACCGGCGATATCGCCTAAAATTCCTGATACCCGAAAGTGGCTTTTTTCTTTTTAGAAAACGTGATAAGATGGAGGAGAAATAAATATGGGTATAAACAACGACAATTTTATAATGCTTCCCACCGTGGATTTCTGTTTTAAAGAACTGATGAAGAATCCAAAAGTACGGAAGGGATTTGTAGGGGCAATACTGGGAAAAGATCCGAAAATGCATTCATGTGAGTATACTGGATTTTGTTCATTTCCCGCAGGATCAGAGGTGTTACAGGAAGATAGTATTCTGTGATGCGGAGACAGGAGCGCAGTATACAGATCTGCTGGAACTTCACATTCTGGAACTACGGAAACTGCCTGCACAGGACCAAAATGAGGACGGCATCATCCGCTGGATGAGATTCCTCGGTGGCAAGAAGCGGGAGGAGTTTGAAGATATGGCAAAGAAAGACGAATATATTGAAGCAGCATACGATGAGCTGAAGAAATTGAGTCTGGACGAACAGAAGCGGCTGGAGTATGAACTGAGGGAGAAGGCAATCCGTGATCATAATTCTCTGATGAAGAGTGCCCAAAGGTTAGGTCAAAAGCGTGGGGAACGTCTTGCACTAAAGCGTCTTGTGGGAAAAAAGATGGAGAAGGGGATGTCTCAGGATGAGATTGCAGAACTTCTTGAACTGGAGCCGGATGTGGTAAAAGAACTGGCTGATGAATGGGTGCGTGAACAATGAATACTGATTTATTTAAAAATGCTTTCCCCTTTTGGGAAAGCCTGCCAGAAACTCAAAGAGCGGAGATTGTAAATAATACGACAAGAAATCTATGTGAGAAAAAGACGCGGCTTCATTTCGGGGGAGGCGAATGTGCAGGTGTACAGATTATCGGCTCCGGCAGGGCACGTGTATTTATCACATCACCGGGCGGCGGAGATATCACTCTGTTCCGGCTGCTGGACGGGGATGTGAGTATATTAAGCGCAGCGTGTATGCTCAACGGCATGGATATCGAGCTTGACATGGAGATGGAGAAGGACTGCGAGATCTATACGATCCCAAAGAAAGTATACCGGAAGCTGTATGATGAGAGCGGAGCAGTGAAAGACTATACGATGGAGATGATCTCGGAGAAGTTTTCGGATATCATGTGGCTGTTCAACCAGTTCGTGTTCTCCAATGTGGCATCAAGGATTGCGGGAGCGCTGTTGGAGCACAGAGCTATAGAAGGAGGAGATGAGCTGAAGATCACCCACGAGGATATTGCGAAAGACGCCGGGACTGCACGGGAAGTCGTCACAAGAATCCTGAAGCAGTTTCAGTCGGACGGACTCGTAAAGCTGACAAGAGGGAAGATTACCATTATTGACGCCAAAAAACTGGGCAAGATATAATAAATGTGATTTTGTCACTGAAAAATCACCGGATTGTGGTATACTAAGACCATGAAATGACAATAGATATAGATTTAGAGGATTTATAAGGAGGATATAAACATGGCAGTTGTAAAGTTGACAACAGAGAATTTTGATCAGGAAGTGCTTCAGGCAGGGCAGACAGTGCTCGTTGATTTCTATGCAGACTGGTGCGGACCGTGTAAGATGATGGGGCCGGTTGTAGAGGAGATCGCAAATGAAGAGACAGGTGTAAAGGTGTGCAAGATCAATATTGATGAAGAGATGGCAGTCGCACAGAAATACGGTGTTATGAGTATTCCTACATTTATCGCATTTAAGAATGGAGAGATTGCAGGAAAGCAGATCGGTGCAGTGCCGAAGAGTAAACTGCAGGATATGATCCGATAGAAAATACTGGAATCAGATAAAGAAAATAATTATTACAAAAAACTCTGTACAGATGGAAGAGACCACCTGATACAGAGTTTTTATTTGTTTAATAGGAAGCTTCGTTCTCTATTAAACAAAACGCTCCGCGGGATGCGCAGCAAGCCGAAGTCCGGGTCTGACAGGAATCCTGGCGGCTGCTTACAGTTCGATGATTTCCGTCGCGATTTTTTCACGGAATGTCCGGTCGTGTTCCACGAAGAGCATGGACGGCTGACAGGCAAGCAGCAGGTCTTCCAGCTGAATGCGGGAAAATATATCGATATAATTCAGCGGTTCATCCCACACAAAGAGATGGGCCGGTTCACAGAGTGATTTTGCAAGCAGTACTTTTTTCTTCTGCCCTTCGCTGTAAGTTTCAATTCTCTTTTCAAACTGCGGGCGCTCCAGTCCCAGTTTGTCAAGTACGGTGAGAAGAAGAGAAGCATCCACGCCGCAGTGCAGTGCGAATTCGGACAGTGTGCCATGAAGTTGCGAGGTATCCTGAGAGACATAGGAGATACGCAACCCTGACGCGGCGGATATTTCTCCGGTATGGGGAATGTTTTCTCCGAGGATCAGACGAATCAGGCTGGACTTGCCGCACCCGTTTTTCCCGGACAGGGCGATACGGCTGCCTGACCGGATCTCCATTGACAGACCGGAGAAAAGCGGTGTGTCAGAATCCGGATAGCGGACAGAGAGATCCTTAATTGTGACAAGGCTGCTGCTGTGATAATGAAGCATATTGATCTTCAGAGGCTCGGGAGATTCTATATCCTTTAAGAGTTTCTCTTTTTCCTGCACGGCGTTTTCACGCCTTCGTTCCAGCATTTTAGAGCGCTTCATCATTTTGGCAGCCTGATGACCGACGAATCCGCGGTCTCCTATGTGGTTCCCGATCTTTGAAGCCTCCGTCTTATCCGACCAGCGCGCCGCCTGACGCGCGGCGTCTTTAAGTTTGCGGATGTCCTTTTTAAGCCGGGCATTCTGCCGGATCTCGGATTCATCCCGTGAAAGTTTGTCCTCATACCATGATGAAAAGCTCCCTTTCCGCACCTCGATGGATCTTCGGTTGAGAACAAGGACATGATCTGTGCAGCAGTCAAGAAAATCCCGGTCATGGGAGACAAGAATAAATCCTTTTTTGTGTGCAAGGTAGTCTGCAATTTTATCCCGTGCAGCTGCATCCAGATGATTCGTCGGCTCATCGATCAGGAGAAAGGCGTGCTCTTTAAGAAATAGAGACGCCAGCAATACTTTTGACTGTTCCCCGAAGCTGAGTGTGCAAAACGGACGGTACAGGATTTCTGCATCCGCGTCGAGAAGATTCAGTTCGCGCAGAAGCTCCCACTGTTCCATGGCGGGGTTGACGGATTCGGCAATCTCATAAGTGAGCTGCGCTTTATTTTCCACCTGATATGGAAAATATTCAAAATCAACAGAAGAGAGGATGGTGCCGGAGTATTCATATTCTCCGGTCAGCAGCTTCAGGAAAGTAGTCTTTCCCTTGCCGTTTCTGCCAATAAATCCCAGCTTCCAGTCCGTGTCGATCTGGAAAGAGACATTTTCAAAGACAGGGTCGAAACTGTCCTCATATGTGAAACTCAGATTATGAACCTGTATCAGTGACATTGTTGATCAGCCTCCTTTATAAAATGATACATTGCAGAAAAGGACCGCGGGAAAGTAAATTCCGCGGTCCTTCTGACATACTGATCCTGTTTCTGTATGAGTCGGGATGATGAGATTACTTTCCTGCGGTCACATGACAAAACAGATAGAATAAATAGTAACGGTTCAGCCCGCACCATTAAAAAACATACTGACGTGCTGAATGCGGCTGTACAATCGCTTCTATGTTTATGTGTTCTGTCATGCAGTATAAAAATCAGCAGGAAGTAATAATCATCTTTTCAACTCCAATCTTACGAAAACAAAAAGAGTTTTCTTTATTCTGCATAGAGGATAACAGAAACGAAAGGGAATGTCAATCACCGGCTTTTTATCCGGGGAAAATGACAGGAAACAGGCGGTGTGATATAATGATTGCGCAAAGCGCAATCCGAAGCGGAAGAATCGCTTCGCCCTGCAGCCTTTTCTGCGCACGCAGTATATTCACAGGTAAATGAATCCGGACGAATCCGTGACATCAGGGAGCAGGCTTAATAAGGAGGAAATGTATGTCATTACAGTTTATATTCGGCAACTCGGGCAGCGGAAAATCTCACTGTCTGTATCAGAGTGTGATCGAGCAGTCTATCCGGCATCCGGAGAAGAATTATTTTGTCCTTGTGCCGGAGCAGTTTACGATGCAGACGCAGAAAGATCTGTGTCTGATGCATCCCAGAGGCGGGATCATGAATATCGATGTCCTGAGTTTCGGACGCCTTGCCCACCGGGTGTTTGAGGAGGTGGGACAGGACGACCGGACGGTGCTTGATGATGAAGGCAAGAACCTGATCCTGAGAAAGATTGCGGGAAATTATGAAGATGAACTTACAGTGCTGAAAGGAAATCTGAAGAAACAGGGATACATCAGTGAGGTGAAGTCGGTCATATCAGAGTTTACCCAGTACGGGGTGGATTTTGAACGGCTGGATGAGTTTATGGACAGCATCAATCCGGACAGCTATCTCTATTATAAATTGAAAGATATCCGGAAAGTGTATGAAGGCTTTGAAGATTACCTGAGTGAAAAATATATTACAAAAGAAGAAATGCTGGATGTGCTGAGTGACGCTGTGCCTCGGTCGAACATCTTAAAAGGCAGCGTTGTGGCAATGGACGGATTTACTGGTTTCACGCCGGTTCAGGACCGGCTGCTGGGAGAACTTCTGAAGGTGTGCGACAAGGTTATGATCACTGTGGAGATGGATGAGAGGGAAGATCCTTTTGTATACCGTCATCCGTATCAGCTTTTTGCATTGAGCAAGCAGATGGTGGCTTCTCTCGTGGAGATCGCGCGAGATACGAAGACAGAAGTGGAAGATCCGGTGTATCTGTATCAGAAACCGCCGAAACGCTTTGAACACAATGCAGCGCTGGCGTTTCTTGAGTCGGAATTATTCCGGTATTCCGGAAAGCAGTATCGCCAAAAAGATGAGCCGGGGAAAGATGGACCGGAAGGAAAACAAAACGGCTATGCAGGGGCGGTCTCTCTTCACGAGGCGCGCAATCCCCGGGCAGAAGCGCAGTATGTGGCGGAGGGCATCCGGTATCTGGTGAGAGAGAAGGGATACCGTTACCGCGATATTGCGGTCATCACGGCAGATATGAATGTGTATGCGGATGCGTTGGAAAAGGCGTGCGGCCTGTTTGATATTCCTGTATTTATGGATCACAAGAAAAGCATTCTGCTCAACGCATTTGTGGAGTATTTAAGAAGTCTCCTTGCCATGGCGGAAGAAAATTTTACCTATGACAGTGTGTTCCGGTTTTTGCGGACCGGACTGTGCGGGTTCACGGATGAAGAGGTGGACCGGATGGAAAATTACTGCCTGGCGCTGGGCATTAAAGGATATAAGAAATGGCAGCAGGCGTGGGTGAGACAGGCTTCGGAAGCCGGTGAAGCAGAACTTCAGGAGCTGAACCATCTGAGAGTCCGCTTCGTGGAGAAAATCCAGAGCCTTATGTTTGTGATGAAGCAGAGAAAGAAGACTGTGCGTGATGTGACGCTGGCAGTCTATGAGTTTATCTCTAAGGAGAAAATGCAGGAACAGCTTGGCGAAATGGAGCGGGAATTTCAGGAAAAGGGAGAACTTGCACTGGCTAAAGAGTATGCCCAGATCTACCGGATCGTGCTGGAACTGTTCGATAAGTTTGTTGAACTTCTTGGAGATGAACAGATTTCGCTGAAAGAGTACTGCGATCTGCTGGATGCCGGTTTGGAAGAGGCTAAAGTAGGCGTGATCCCGCCCAGTCTGGATCAGGTTGTCATCGGTGACGTAGAGAGAACGAGGATCAAAAACATAAAAGCCTTGTTCTTTGTAGGCGCGAATGACACTCTGCTTCCCGGAAATGCAGGAGCGAGAGGCCTTCTTTCCGAGCGGGACAGAGAGCAGTTTTTAAGCGGGAATATTACGCTGTCTCCCGGGCCGAAGGAGGAGGCGTATATACAGAAATTTTATCTTTATATGAATCTGACGAAGCCATCGGAGTATCTGTATCTTTCATGGTCCAAGGTATCCGGGGACGGAAAAAGTCTGCGGCCGGCTTACCTTATATCGGATGTCAGAAGGCTGTTCCCCGGACTCCGGACTGTTGATGAAGAGAAACGGACAATGGAAGAGACCGAGCTCACCAGAAAGACCGGTATCCTGAAAGTGGCAGAGGGAGTCAGGGACCGCAGATCCGGCGTGGACAGCAGCTGGAAAGAGCTTTATACATGGTTTCAGCGGGATGAAAAGAGCAGAGATGCGCTGGAAGAAATTTTGGATGCGGGATTCCTGCGGCGGGAGTATCCGGAGCTTGGACTGGAACGTGCCAGACAGCTGTATCCGGATCCGGACCGCGTCAGTGTGACACGGATGGAGCAGTTCACCTCCTGTGCATACGCACATTTCCTGAGCTACGGACTGCGCCTTTCTGACCGTCAGGAGTACAGCTTTGAGGCTGTGGATCTGGGAAATATTGCTCACCAGTCGTTGGAGCGTTTTTCACGGAAAGCGGACCGGGAGAAGATGCGCTGGGAAGAAATGCCGGAGGAACTGAGGGATGAGCTGATCGATGAGAGCGTGGAGGAGAGCGTGATCGATTACGGAAATACAGTGCTCTTCAGTTCCGCAAGAAATGAATACATGATCGCAAGGATCAAGCGCCTGATCCGCAGATCGGTGTGGGCTCTTACAAGACAGCTGGAAAAAGGAGACTTTGTGCCCGGGGGATATGAGCTGAAATTCGGAAGTGGAAAGATCGACCGGATCGATATCTGCGAAGACGACGAGTGTGTGTATGTAAAGGTTACGGATTATAAGACGGGGATGAAGAGTTTTGACATTACTGCTCTTTATCACGGTCTGCAGATGCAGCTCCCTGTCTATCTGAATGCGGCGCTTGATGTGGAGAAGAGAAAGTACCCGGACAAAGAGATCATTCCGGCGGGCATCTTCTATTACCGGATTCAGGATCCGGTGGTGGACAGGAAAGACAATGATGAAGATGTGGAGAAGAGTATTCTCAAAGAGCTCCGGCTGGACGGCCTTGTAAACGGGGATGAGAAAGTAATTTCCCATCTTGAGAGAGACCTGACAGGCAGTTCCCTGCTGATTCCCGTTGGGCGGAACAAGGACGGATCACTGAGCAAAAATTCCCGGGCGCTTCCGGGAGACACGTTCCGTGCGGTCCTGAAATATGCACAGGAGAAAGAAATGAAGATCCGGGATGAGATCAGTTCGGGTGAAGTGTCTGCCGCGCCTTATGAAATGGGGGGAGATACCGGGTGCGATTACTGTCCGTACCGGGATATCTGCGGCTTTGATATCCGAATCGACGGATGCGGATACCGGAGACTTGAAAAATATTCTATGGAAGAAGCTGTGGCGAAAATGATGCTGGAGACAGAACGGAATGACGGAGGTGCGGAAAGTTGAGCGTGAAATGGACAAGTGAACAGCAGAAAGTCATTGATCTGAGGAATCGGAATATCCTTGTTTCCGCAGCGGCAGGATCCGGGAAGACCGCGGTGCTTGTGGAGCGTATCATCAGACGGCTGACCGAGGATGACACGCCGACAGATGTGGACCGTTTGCTGATTGTGACATTCACGGAGGCGGCAGCCGCTGAGATGAAAGAAAGGATCGGCGCTGCCATAGAGAAAAAGCTGGAAGAACGGCCGGGCGATATAAGGCTGGAGCGGCAGGCAACTCTGATCCACAGCGCCCAGATCACTACGATCCACAGCTTTTGTCTTGCGGTCATTCGGGATCATTTTCATGTGATTGGGATCGATCCGGGATTCCGCATCGCGGAAGAAGGAGAACTGAAGCTTTTAAAGCAGGATGTGCTGGAGGAGCTTCTGGAAGAGTGCTATGCAGAAGCCAAAGAAGAGTTCCTTGATTTTACAGAGCGGTTCGGGAGCGGAAAGAGTGATAAGAAGATCGAGGAGATTATTCTGAAAATGTATGAGTATTCCCGCAGCTATCCCCGGCCTGACCGGTGGCTGGATCAGTGTGTGAAGGCTTATGAGTCAGAGGATCTGGAAGTGCGTGCGGAAGAAAGAGTCCGTATGAGGGCGGCGGATATCGAGAGAGTGCTGGAGCGTGGGCTTAAGATCTGTGAGGAGCCGGATGGCCCATACATGTACGGCGATATGCTGGACTCCGATCTGGAAGAACTGGAGCGGCTGCAGCGGGCGGAAAACTTTGACGCAATGTACAGTGCGGCTGCCGGCTTTAAATGGAAGCGTCTCTCTTCCAAGAAAGATGATACGGTATCTCCGGACAAGAAAGAGAAGGTCAAAAAACTCCGGGAACAGGCAAAGAGTCTTTTAAAAGGGATGCAGGAAGATTATTTCTATGCTCCCCGCGAGGTATGGCAGCAGGATATGCAGGACGCCCTGCCGTCCGTCGTCACACTGACAGAGCTTGTGAAGCGGTTTGCGCATATGCTGGATGAGAAGAAACGTCTCAGAAATATGATCGATTTCAATGATATGGAGCAGTTTGCCCTTGCGATTCTGACTGAAGAAAAGGACGGGGAGCTTGTGCCATCTGCCGTTGCCGGAGAATATCAGGACCGGTTCGATGAGGTGATGATCGACGAGTATCAGGACAGCAATCTTGTTCAGGAGACGATCCTTACCAGCGTGTCGAGAGTATCCAGAGGAGAATATAACATTTTCATGGTGGGCGATGTAAAGCAGAGCATCTACAGCTTCCGCCTGTCCAGACCGGAACTCTTTATGGAGAAATACAATACTTACAGTCTGAAAGACAGCGTAACGCAGAGGATCGATCTGCATAAAAACTTCCGCAGCCGAGAGGAAGTCCTTGACAGTGTAAATGATATCTTCCGCCAGATCATGAAGAAAGAGCTGGGCGGGATTGAATATGATGACAGTGCCGCACTCTATCCGGGAGCGGAATTCCCGCCTCTCCCATCCGGAAAGGAGGATTTCTGCAAGAGTGAACTTCTCCTTCTCGATAAGGAGGATACAGGAGGAGAGGATGAGCGTCAGGCGGAGGCGAGGATGATCGCGCGCCGTATCCGGGAGCTGATCCGGGACGGTGTGGTGCTGGACAAGGAGACCCGGGAATACCGCAGAGTACAGTACAGAGATATTGTGATCCTGACCCGGAGCATCCGCGGCTGGGCAGAAGTCTTTTCGTCGGTGCTGGGAGAAGAAGGAATACCGGCTTATTCCGTGAGCCGGGAGGGATATTTTGAGACTTACGAAGTGAGTGTGCTGCTGGATTATCTGAAGATACTGGACAATGCCAGACAGGACCTGCCCCTTGCGGCTGTACTGACCTCGGTCTTTGGAGGGCTTGATACAAGAGAACTGGCGGAAATCAGGATCGCATATCCCAATGTGCCTTTCTACGAGACGGCAGCAATGTGCGCCGAGAGTGACGCGGCGGGAAATGCATGTACGGAAGAGCTGAGAGGGAAACTCCGGAGATTTTACGATCAGGTCCGTTATTTCAGAAAAAAGGTGCCATATACCCCGATCCATGAACTCTTAGAAGAAATCATCGACAAGGCCGGGTACGGACTGTACATTGCCGCCATGCCGGGCGGTGCCCAGCGTATGGCTAATGTGGAGATGCTGACAGAGCGGGCGGCGGCATTTGAGGGAACGAGCTATAAAGGACTGTTCAACTTTGTCCGCTATATTGCCCAACTGAAAAAGTATGATGTGGATTACGGAGAGGCCGGAATCATGGATGAGCAGGCGGATACGGTGCGCATCATGAGTATCCATAAGAGCAAAGGTCTGGAATTCCCTATCGTATTTGTCGCGGGAATGGGAAAGAAATTCAATACTCAGGACACGAAAGGAAGTGTGCTCCTTCATCCTGACTGGGGCGCCGGAGTGGATCTGATCGACCTGAAAAGGAGAACAAAGACGCCTACATTTCTAAAGAAGATGATCCGTGAGGAAACTGCTCTGGAAAATCTTGCAGAGGAAATGCGTATCCTTTATGTAGCGCTGACCCGTGCAAAAGAAAAACTGATCATGACAGGAGCAGCAAAAATCACAGAAGACGGCGCTGTCTCAGATATTCCCAGTGTATTTAGGGCAGAAGGGGCTAAATGTTATCTGGACTGGGTGCTGCCGTGTATCTTATCCGATGAGACGGGAAAGGTAAAACAGGAGTCGCCTGTGGAAGTCTCGGTGTTCGGAGCAGAAGATCTTACCCCTCAGCAGGAAGAGGCTCAGGCAGAAGTCATGGCAGAGGATGTTCTGCGGAATTGGGATGATTCACAGGTTTACGAGCCTGAATTGAGAGAACGTCTGGATGCGCAGATCGATTATGTGTATCCGTTTGAAGATGAAGGGAAGATGAAACTGAAATTCACAGTATCTGAGCTGAAGAAATGGGCGTCTCTTGCAGAAGAAGCCGGGGAAGAAATGTACGAGGAACCGGTTGTGGTGCCGCTTATCCCGGAGTTCCTGAAAGAAGAGGAGATTCTGACCGGAGCACCGAGGGGAAGCGCATATCATAAACTGCTGGAGCTTTTGGATTTTACGGTTGATTATGACGTGGAAAATCTGATTGCGGCAGTGCAGCAGCTGCGGCAGGAAGGCAGGCTGACAGATGAGATGGCGGAGTGCATCCGTCCGAAGGACATCCTGCGTTTTCTCGGATGCAGAAGCGGCAGGAGAATGGCAGATGCCGCCCGTAATGGAAAGCTGTATAAGGAGCAGCCTTTTGTCCTCAGTGTAGATGCGTCGGAAATCTATCCGGAGGACCGTTCCGGTGAAAAGAATCTTGTACAGGGAATCATAGACGTGTATTTCGAAGAGCCGGACGGTCTTGTGGTGCTCGATTATAAGACAGACAAGGTGAGGACTGGAAACGAGCTGAAAGAAAAATATCATGCACAGCTCGATTATTACGCACAGGCGCTTGAGCAGCTTACGGAAAAACCGGTGAAAGAGAAGATCATTTATTCATTTACACTGGGAGAGGAGATCGAAGTATGAGTATTCTGGTATGGTATCTGGCAGCGATCAATTTTACAACATGGGTCGTGTACGGACTGGATAAAGGCAGGGCAAAGTCCGGGAAATGGCGTATTCCGGAGCGGACACTTCTGCTGCTTGCTCTGGTCGGCGGCTCCCTGGGCGCGCTGGCAGGCATGATCATGTTCCGGCATAAGACAAGAAAGCCGAAATTCTATATCAGCGTCCCGGTCATGTTCGTTGCGCACTGCGTCATCGTAACGATGCTGGCGTTGAAGTTAAGATAAATTTCGATTTTTCGTACCGACTCAGGAAAGGAAAATCGTTTGAAAAGGGAGCAGATACGGAATGACTGACTCACGTATCCGCAGGCAGAGA
>ERZ1643247.3085-NODE-3085-length-12231-cov-4.075312_pt1 | contig 12231 bp, 9 predicted proteins | sample MGYA00579264_ERZ1643247 | MGnify/ENA primary metagenome ERZ1643247 (study PRJEB29033, sample SAMEA4952262) | chicken gut metagenome | biome: Broiler Chicken; feature: Gastrointestinal Tract; material: Caecum | place: Ireland | collected 2018 | study: Broiler... | reverse complement strand
AAGATTTTTACACTATTTACTTCTTTAAGCTCTGTAAGAGAATTTACAATTGAATATATTGAATTCATTCCACTACTATTTAAAAATTCTCCAGATAAATCAACATATGCACAATCACTTTTAAGCTCTACTTTATTTACCTTAGTTCCTTCTGGTATTGGATTTTGTAAGTTTTCTTCTTCCGTACCATTAATTAATAAATTTACAATATACATATATGGATTGTCTAATAAATCTTTTGCATCCACTTTTCTTTCTTCTTTCACTAATTCTAGGCTTTCTTTATCCTCAAAATATAAAGTTAGTGATGTTTGTCTCATTTGTTCTTCTGAAATTTCTTGTTCTGGCTCAATTTCCGTTTCGTTTTCCACATTTTCTACTACTTCTGTGGAAAAATTCAAAAATATAAGTATTGATAAAATTAGGATTATACCCACAATTAAAATTGTTCTAAAAATTACTTTCTTCTTCATATTATCCTCCCTGTGAAATAATATGAGACATGTTTTTAATTTATAACATTTTTTATGATAAATTGGCAATGATTAACTACCTAATTTTATTGACAAATTGAGCTTTTAAATATACAATATAGTAGAGATTTTATGTCTTAAAAGGAGAAAAGGAATGAACAAAATTTTACATGTTGGTCTTGATGTAGGTTCTACAACAGTAAAGATTGTAGTTATGGATGAAGACCTAAATATTATATACGAAAATTACCAAAGACATTTTTCAGATACTAAAAATACTGTATGTCAAGTTTTAGAGAAACTTGCAGAAGATTATAAAAATTATCAATATACAATAGCATTAACTGGCTCAGGCGCAATGTCAGCTGCCAGATTTTTAGACTTACCTTTTATTCAAGAAGTTGTTGCTTGTAAAAGGTCTGTTGAAAAATACATACCAAAAACCGATGTTGTAATTGAACTTGGAGGAGAAGATGCAAAAATAGTTTATTTTGGTAAATCCATTGAACAAAGAATGAATGGTACATGTGCTGGTGGTACAGGTGCATTTATTGACCAAATGGCTTCACTATTAAATACTGATTCTAGTGGATTAAATGAACTTGCCAAAAATCACAAAATGATATACCCAATAGCTTCACGTTGTGGAGTTTTTGCGAAGACTGATGTTCAACCACTATTAAATGAAGGTGCAGACAAGGAAGATATTGCTGCTTCTATTTTTCAAGCAGTTGTAAATCAAACAATTAGTGGTCTTGCATGTGGTAGACCGATTAGAGGAAATGTAGCATTTTTAGGAGGACCTTTAAACTATTTATCTGAATTAAGACAAAGATTTATAGAAACATTACATTTAACACCAGAACAAACAATAGTCCCAGAAGATGCACACCTTTTAGTTGCAAAAGGAGCATCCCTTGATTCATTAGAAAATAAGCCTGTTTCTAATGAAAAATTAAAAGCTAAAATTGAAATGTTAAAAGCTTCACATGATACAACTTCAACACCACTTGCACCTCTTTTTGTAACAGATGAGGATTACAAAGAGTTTAAAGAAAGACATGATAAAGACAAGGTTGTAAAAGGAGAATTAAAAAATTTTAGTGGAGATTGTTTTATCGGAATAGATGCTGGTTCTACAACTACAAAATTAGTTGTAACAGATAAGAAAGATAGACTTTTATATTCTCTATATCGTAGCAATGAAGGAAACCCTTTAAAAAGCGTTATGAAAATGTTAAAAGATCTATATAAGGTTATTCCAGAAACCGCAACTATTAGGTATAGTGGAGTTACAGGCTATGGTGAAAAACTTATACAAACTGCCTTAAATGTTGATTTGAATGAAATTGAAACAATTGCCCATTACACAGCAGCACAAAGATTCTTACCAGATGTTACAAGTATTGTCGACATTGGTGGACAAGATATGAAATACATTAAAATAAAAGATGGCACTATTAATAATATAATGTTAAATGAAGCTTGCTCTTCAGGTTGTGGTTCTTTTATTGAAACTTTTGCTAAAAGCTTAAATTTATCAATAGAAGATTTTGTAAAAGCTGCCTTAGAATCACGTAACCCTGTTGATTTGGGTTCAAGATGTACAGTATTTATGAATTCAAAAATTAAACAAGCACAAAAAGAAGGCTCTACAGTTGGAGATATATCAGCTGGACTTTCATATTCTGTAATAAAAAATGCTATTCAAAAAGTTATGAAAGTTAGAGATGTTAATTCTCTTGGTAAACATATTGTTGTGCAGGGCGGTACATTTTACAATGATGCTGTACTTCGTGCATTTGAGCTTATAGTTGGTAAAAACGTTATAAGACCAGATATTGCTGGACTTATGGGTGCTTATGGAGTTGCAATATTAGCCCGAAAACAATATGAAGCTAATTTAGATATGGAATATACATCAACAATATCTAAAGAAAAAGATATAGATAACTTAAAAATTGAAACATCCCACATAAGATGTAATGGATGTGAAAATCACTGTTTACTTACAATAAATAAATTTAATAATGGTCAAAGACATATTTCTGGAAATAGATGTGAAAAAGGTGAAGGCATTGTAACTGGTAAAAAAGATTTACCAAATCTATATAAATATAAATTTGAAAGATTATTTGGTTATACACCATTAGATGAAAAAGAGGCTAAACGTGGAACAATTGGAATACCTAGAGTTTTAAATATGTATGAAGACTATCCCTTCTGGTTTACTTTCTTTACAAAATTAGGATTTAGAGTTGTACTATCTGAAAAGAGTAACAGAAAGACATATGAAAAAGGTATGGAATCAATGCCTTCAGAGTCAGTTTGCTATCCAGCAAAATTATCTCACGGGCATATTATAAGCTTAATCAATCAAGGAATAAAAACTATATTCTATCCTTGTATTCTGAAGTATTGAAAAATAATATTCCAGAGATAAAGGAAAAGGGAATCAAATTCTTAAATCCATTTTTACCATTTGAACCAAAAAAATTGGTAGAAACAATAATGTCTCTTCCAGAATTTGAGGAATACAATTTTACTAAAAAGGAATTATTACAAGCAGCTAAAGATGCTGAAAATGAATATCAAGCATTTAAAGATGATGTACATAAAAAAGGTGTAGAAGCTTTAGAATACATGGAAGAAAATAATGTTCATGGTATTGTACTTTCTGGTAGACCATATCATGTAGACCCAGAAATAAACCATGGTATTGATACATTAATTACAAGTCTTGGTTTATGTGTACTTTCAGAAGATAGTATTTCTAATCAAACAGAAGTAAAAAGACCAATTAGAGTTGTAGACCAATGGGTATATCATGCAAGACTATATGCTGCAGCAGATTTCGTTGGAAAACACGACAACCTAGAATTAGTACAATTGAATTCTTTTGGATGTGGTGTAGATGCTGTAACAACAGACCAAGTAGAAGAGATTTTATCAAGTTATGATAAAATGTATACTCTAATAAAAATTGATGAAGTTAATAATTTGGGTGCTGTCAGAATTCGTATTCGCTCACTGTTAGCTAGTATGAATAAAAGGATAGATAGAAAGAAAAGCGAAAATAATAATGGTAATTATGAAATAGATAAGAAGATCTTTACAAAGGATATGCGTAAGGATTACACAATATTAATACCACAAATGGCACCAATTCATTTTGAATTATTAGAGTCAGCTGTTAAATCTTGTGGATATAATGTTCATTTACTTAGAGAATGCACACCACACACAGTCGAAGTTGGATTAAAATACGTAAATAACGACGCTTGCTATCCATCAATACTAACTACCGGTCAAATGATAGAGGCACTAGAATCTGGAGAATATGATGTAAATAAAACTGCATTAATTATGTCTCAAACTGGTGGTGGTTGTAGAGCTACAAACTACATTGGCTTTATAAGAAAAGCACTAAAAGATGCTGGATTTCCAAATGTACCAGTTATATCTTTCAACGTAGTTGGACTAGAAAAAATGCCTGGATTTAAGATAACACCAAAATTAGTAGAAAACCTTATAAAATGTGTTATTTATGGAGATTTACTACAAAAAATGCTTACTAAAAATAGAGCTTATGAAGTAAATAAGGGCGAAACGCAAAAGTTATTTGATAAATGGATGGAAAAGTGCAAAACTTTAGTTGCAAAATCAACAATGAAAGAATTTAAAGAAAATATTTATGATATGGTAGAAGATTTTGAAAAAATTGAATTAGATACTTCTATTAAAAAGCCTAAGGTTGGAATTGTTGGAGAAGTACTAATAAAATATCAGCCTTTTGGAAATAACTATGTGGTGGATAAATTAGAAGCAGAAGGTGCTGAAGTAATACTTCCAGATTTTATGGGATTTATAAAATTTATAGCTACACATAAAATTACTTTTAATCAATTAATTAAAATAGATTCTGGAAAAGCTAAAATATTTAAACTAGCCATTAAATTAATAGATATTTTAGAAAAAGATGAAAGAATTGCATTAGCTAATTCTAAAAAAGGATATTTACAACCATGTGACATATTTAAATTAGAAGAAAATGTAAAAGATATCCTTTCTATTGGAAATCAAACTGGTGAAGGTTGGTTCTTAACTGCAGAAATGGTGGAATATATTGAACATGGAATACCAAATATAGTATGTGTACAACCATTTGCTTGTCTACCTAACCATGTAGTTGGAAAAGGAGTTATAAAAACAATAAGAGATACATATCCAGAAGCAAATATTTCTCCAATTGATTATGATCCAGGAGCAAGTGAAGCTAACCAAACAAACAGAATAAAATTATTAATGGCTGTTGCAAAAGATAACTTAAAAGTGCAAGAAAATGAAAAGAAAGCTATTACAAAAGAAAATACAAGTAGTAACAATAAAATAAAGATAAATAAATAAAAGGGGAATTTTATGGGAAATTTAATGCCTAAAGAAAGTTATAGTAATATATCTGATATAAGCTTAGATTATTTAATAAATGATATACACATTAAAGGGCTTATTTTCGATTTTGACGGCACATTACGTAGAAACAAGACTGTATCCATTGATACATTAAATTTCCTAAAAAAGGCCCATTCTAAAGGCTTAAAACTATCTTTATTAAGTAATAATCCATATGTTAGTAAAACTATATTAAAAGTACTTAATATACCTACTACAAAAAAATTTGCCTGTAAACCTTTAAAAAAGCCATTTCTAGACATGGCAAAGAAAATGAATCTTAACCCAGAAGAAATAGCAGTTATAGGCAATAATAGAATATCTGACATATGGGGAGCCAATCGTGCAAATATGTATTCTATATACATTCAAAATCTTAATGGATATATATTTAAAAGAAAAATAGAAGATAAATTAAAAGATTTGGGTATAAAACATATAAAATAGGAAGAATTAAATCTTCCTATTTTTCTTGTTTTTTTGAAGAACTTAAAATATTTATTTTTCCAGTTTCTAAATCTATTTCTCTACTCTCTTCCCATATGTCTCTTGGTAATTCTTTTTTAGGTTGATACATCCATAAAATATGTTTTACAAACATATTATTAGCATCAGTTGTTCCAAGGATTTCTGATCTTTGAGCTAGTTTTAATTTTTGCTCCTTACTTATTGGAAAAAGCAGATTAGTTGATATCCAATCATTTTCATTTTGAGCAAAACCTGTTTTAAAATCTTTTATTCCTCGATATACTGGCATTATAGTTCTTCCTGTAACATTTTTGACTAATTCTTTTAATTTATCTTTATGATAATGTAATAATATAGGTGCATTAAATCCTTTTAAGTCTACTCCAATTAATGATTTAGAACTTTTCCTTTTATTCTCTTCTTCTACATATCCTGCATTAAAGTAATTATCTGAAGTTAACATATATGTTACCATATTTTCCATCAACATATCCTTTTGGTCATATAAAAGTTGCGAAAAGTTATTTAATGTTAAAACTGAACTTAAAATAAAATCTAGTTTCTTTTTTCCATATTCTTTTATTTCCTCTTCACTAAACATCTCCTCTAATTTTACATCAACTTGAGCAAATCTTGCATCATCTAAAGTCACAACATCTTGCATATCATCTTTTTTCTTTAATTTGTAATTAGTTAGACATGATGTAATTGTTTTATATTCTGCTAATCCTGTTCTTATAGCTAACGTTCCAAGTTCTTCTTTACCATGAAAAAACATGTCCATTTGGTCAGTTTTAGTCAAAACATAAACTGCTTCATTTAATCTTTCTACTTCTTTAGTTAATCTATTGGTCCAAAATGCATTTAGGGCTAGTAAATCTGAAACTGGCATTCTATCTAAGTTTTGTTTATTAATAAGTTTCTTAAAGATTTCTTCCGGCTCGCTCACTCTAAATATTGAAGAAAGAGAAATTCTATCTAATAATTTATTATATTGCTTTGTGTACTCGTCAAATCTCCCCATATCATGCAATAATTGTAATTTTACTACTAAACCATCTACTAATCCTTTTGTTAGTATTCCTTTATATCTTTTATGTAACTTGGTTAGAAAATCTTTTTGTTCTCTAACAAACTTATTTTCTTCATAAATTGAAAACTCTCCATCTTTTACTCTTTGAATTTCTGTATATATGTCCATTATTTCATTTCTTAATTTTAAATTTTTTGGATCCTTAGCGCTTTCTTCTTGCAGTCTTAATAATCTATATTTATAATATACATCAAAATATTCTCTTAAAATTGATTTTACATCATTATCTTGATTACCATTAAAAGAATTTTCTGAATCACAAAAATATATTTTTTCACGTATTGCCTTTAATAAAATTTCATCTGTTCTTTTGGATTTTAATACTTTTTCTAATGCAAAAAATCTATAAAAATCCATATTATCAAGATTTTGAGATTCACTCAATACTTCTATAAAATTTCTATACAATGAATTAACGCATTGATTTGCTGTTAAATCTCTATTACTTTCTTTTATCCTTGCTATATTTTTTCTTAATTGTTCTAGAGCTTGATAAAAATGATTCATATCTTTTTCAGAAAGACCCATTGCTCTTGTAAGTATTTTTCGTTTTATATTCATTTTTTTCCTCGCTCATCTAAATTTTTTAGGAAATAAAAACGCTATAAGTAAATTACTTAAGCGTTTCCATTGGCGGAGATGAGAGGATTTGAACCTCCGCGGCCCTAAACGAACCCTAGCAGTTTAGCAAACTGCCCCCTTCAACCACTTGGGTACATCTCCATAATTTTTTATATAAAAAAATGGCGGAGAGGGTGGGATTCGAACCCACGGTAGGCTACAAACCTACGCCAATTTTCAAGACTGGTGCCATAAACCAACTCGACCACCTCTCCATTATACTGTTACTATTTCTGTAACAGTATTTATAATACCACATTTTGGTCCAATATGTCAATAGAAATTTCCGAATTTCTCAACTTCCTATTTCGTTCCAAATATTCTATCCCCCGCATCTCCTAAACCAGGTACTATATATCCTTTATCATTTAATTCTTTATCTATACAAGCTGTAAAAATTTGAACTTCTGGATTTTCTCTTCGCAATCTTTCTATTCCTTCAGGAGCTGCTATTATACACAAAAATTTAATTTTTTTTACGCCATCTTTTTTTAGCATATTAATTGTATCACTAGCAGAACCTCCTGTTGCAAGCATTGAGTCCAATATTATAACTTCCTTATCCTTAATATTTTTAGGCATTTTATAATAATATTGCACAGGCTCTAGTGTTTTCTCATTTCTATATAAACCAATATGCCCAATTTTTGCATTAGGTATCATAGTCAATAACCCATCTAACATACCTGTACCTGCTCTTAAAATTGGCACAAAGGCATAATTATCTTCATCTAATACTTTTACCTTTGTTTTACAAATTGGAGTCTCTATTTCGATTTCTTTAAGTTTGGCGTCACTAAGTGCATTGTAACATAATATAGATGCTATTTCCCCAATTATCTCTCTAAATTCCTTTGTTCCTGTATTTTTGTTTCTTATTATAGCTAATTTATGTTCTATTAATGGATTATCTAAAACAATAACATTTTCATTCATAACAAATCCCTTTCTAGTCTTTTAATAATAATTTTTCCTTTTTTTCTTCTTTTTCATCTGGTAGTAATAAATTTAATATAATTCCTATAATTGCAGCTAAGCTCATTCCAGAAATTGTCACTGACAAATCTCCGTAAATTATTGAAATTGCAGCTCCTCCCAGTCCTAAAACAAGCATTGTAGATGCAACTACTACATTTTTAGGTTTTCCAAAATCAATTCTGTTTTCAATTAGAACTTTTAGTCCATTAACTGAAATAAATCCATAAAGTAGTAAAGAAACGCCCCCTAATACTGCATTTGGAATAGTTGAAACTAATGCTGTAAATTTTCCTAAGAATCCTAGACAAATTGCAAATATTGCTGCTAGTCCTATTACCCATACAGAAGCTACTTTGGTCATTCCTACAACCGAAGTATTCTCTCCATATGTAGTATTAGCTGGTCCACCTAATAAACCTGCAACAAGTGTAGCTAAACCATCTCCCAAAAGAGTTCTATCTAATCCTGGATTTTTCAATAAATCCTTTCCTATTATAGTACTTAGCGCCGTATGGTCTCCTATATGTTCTGCCATTGTAACTAATGCAATTGGAGCTATTGTTAATAATGCTGAAAAGCTTGGTGTATAACTTACGAAAGGTATGATAAATTCTGGCATACTAAAGAATGCTACTTGCATTATCGGAGTAAAATCAACTAAACCAAAACAAATAGCTGAAATATATCCAACTACTATGCCTATAAGAAATGGTATTATTTTAAAGAATCCTTTGCCTCTTACCATTATTATTGCTGTAACTAAAAAAGTAATTAAAGCAACTAATACCGTTCTTACGTCAAATTGTTCTCCTGTTCCTAATCCTATTTGTGAAATTGCACTTGGAGCTAAACTTAAGCCTATTATCATAATCATTGGGCCTATAACAATAGGAGGCAATAATTTATTAATCCAATTCTTTCCTATAAAATGTATAATTGTCGCAAAAATTACATAGATTAAACCAACTGCCATTACTCCAGTTAGTACTCCTGAAATTCCTCCTTTTAAATATGCTGCTGCCATAGGTGCAATAAATGCAAAAGAACTACCTAAATATACCGGAGATCTTCCTTTCGTACATAAAATATAAATCAATGTACCAATTCCAGATGTAACTAATGCAACTGGTATTGTCAGTACTGTTTCACCAGCTGAAGTATTTACCATTATAGGTACTAATATTGTGGCTCCAAACATTGCGAAAACGTGCTGGAGGGCTAATATTATCCATTTCCCCTTTGTAGGTTTTTCATTCACGTCTAACAGTAATTTCTTCTGTTCCATAATGTCTCTCCTTTCTAAAAAAAATATCAATTCTTAATGAATTGATATCTAAAAAATAAATATAAAATTTAGGGAATAATAAAAAAACTGCCTTTCTAAAAAATTTATGTAATTTTCTATTTAATAAGTAAATTTTTTTCGACATTTTTTTCACCCTTGCTATAATATATATCAAGGAATTAAAAATTACAATACTAAAATAAAAAATAGATAGTTTTTCTATCTATTTTCCATTGCTTTATTTAGAGCTTCTTTCTCTTCATCAGATAAATTATATTTTGAAGTTCCTTTTGCTATTGATTTAGAATAAACATTAGAACTGTCTTGTCCATAAATTGAATTAATAACTACTCCATTATTTTCTTTATCTAATAATGCAAGTGCAAAACTCAATTTATTATTAGTATTTCCAAAAGCATCATATCGATAAAGTCCCACTTTTTTTATGCAATGAGCTAATTCATTATTTATATTGTTACAAACTTCAATTATTTGATCATCTCTTTTATTTAGCTTTTCCACTTGTGAAACATAATCTTTAACCATTTCTGCAAAATTCTCGCCATTTCCAAGTTTTTTCATATTTAATTCATATTTTTTATATATTTTAATTGAAATATATATACTAATTATGGAAATTACAAGAGATATAATAGAAAAGATTATTAAGTAAATATCTTCCATGTCAAACCTCCACTATTCGTTATTTTTAATTAAATCCAATAATCTTTCTAATTCGTCATTTGATGAATATTGTATAACAATCCTTCCACTATTAGCTTTTGCTGCTACTTTTACTTTTGTTCCAAAAAAGTGTTGAAAACTATCTTCTATATCTCTATACACTGCTTCATATCTTGCATTTTTCTTAGCTAAATTTCTTTTATTTTTTACGGTTCTTTCTATATCTCTAACACTTTGGCCTTTTTCTATTATTCTAAGTGCTGCTGCATATTGTCTTTCTGGATTTTCAATAGCAAGTAAAGATCTGCAATGACTTTCTGTTAATTGACCTTCAACTGCAAGTTCAATTACTCTTTTATCTAAGTTTAGAATTCTAAGAGTATTAGTTATATTAGATCTGCTTACACCTAATTTATCTGCCAAATCTTGCTGTCTTAAGTTATAATTATCAATTAATTCTTTATAGCCTAAAGCTTTTTCAATTGGATTTAAGTTTTCCCTTTGAATATTTTCTATTAAAGAAATTTCTTTACTTCTTTGTTCATCTTCATTTCTAATCATTGCTGGTATTTCTTCAAGACCCGCTATTTTGGCAGCTCTCCATCTTCTTTCTCCAGCTATTATTCTATAAAATCCATCTTTGTTTTCAACTATAATTGGTTGTATAACACCATATGTTTTTATAGATTGTGCTAATTCTTGCAATGATTCTTCATCAAACTTTTTCCTTGCCTGGTTTACATTAGGCTCTATCTCAACTAATTTTATATTTTTTATTAATTCTTCCTTGTTTTCTGCTTTTTTCATATCCTTTAGGACTGAACTTTCTGCAAATAAAGCATCTAATCCCTTCCCTAAACCTGAACTCTTTGCCATTTGTCATCATCCTTTCGCTTATTTATTCTTTTTTATAATTTCTTTAACTAATTTTTCATAACTTCTTGCACCTTTTGACATAGGGTCATATAAAACGATTGGTAAACCATAGCTAGGAGCCTCGCTTAGTCTAACATTTCTTGGTATAACTGTTTCAAAAACTCTATTTTCAAAATATCTGTTTACTTCTTTAACTACTTGATTAGATAAATTTGTTCTTGCATCATACATTGTAAGAACTGCTCCTTCAATCGTTAAATTACGATTATAATACTTTCTTACAAGTTCAATAGTTTTTAGCAGTTCTCCTACACCCTCAAGGGCAAAATATTCGCACTGTACAGGAATTAATACACTGTCTGAAGCACTTAGTGCATTAAGTGTAATCAATCCTAATGATGGAGGACAATCTATGAAAATATAATCATAATAGTCTTTTACTTTGTCTAATTTATCTTTAAATCTATATTCTCTGCCTACTGCAGATACAAGTTCTACCTCAGCTCCAGCCAAACTCATGTTCGCAGGACAAATATCTAGATTTTTAAGCTTTATTTTCTGTATAGTATTAGGAATTTCCACTTCATTAATTAAAACATCATATGTCGAAAATTCGCTATCTTTTCCTAATCCTAATCCACTAGTAGCATTTCCTTGTGGGTCAGCATCTACTAGAAGTACTTTCTTATTCTTTTTAGCAAGCATAGCGCTTACATTTATTGTGGTTGTAGTCTTTCCAACGCCACCTTTTTGATTTGCAACTGATATAATTTTTCCCAATTCTGTCCCTCCATTTCTCGTTATATGATATAAAAAAAAATGTAATATGTCAATAAATATATTACATTTTTCTATCAGTTTTTTCATTTTTTTACTTTATTGGTTCTTTGCTTGGAGTCCCTGATTTTCTAGGATATTTGCTGCTAGTTTCCCTAATTTTCTTGATAATTACTATGTTTCTTTCATTATCTGACTCCGGTAATTTAAAGTTCTCTATTTTTATAACTTCTCCACCTAATTCCTTTATTGCTTTTTTTGCATTTTTTAATTCCTCCTCTATATTAGGACCTTTCATACAAATACATTTCCCACCAATTCTAACAAACGGTAACATATATTCGACTAATGTACTTAAGTTAGCAACAGCTCTTGAAACAGCGACATCATATTTTTCTCTATGATTCTTATTTCTTGCTAATTCTTCTGCTCTACTATGAATTGCCTTAACATTATTTAATTTCAATTTATCTATCACATCATTTAAAAACACAATTCTTTTATTTAATGAGTCCATAAGGGTA
>ERZ1643247.3081-NODE-3081-length-12247-cov-8.096457_pt1 | contig 12247 bp, 9 predicted proteins | sample MGYA00579264_ERZ1643247 | MGnify/ENA primary metagenome ERZ1643247 (study PRJEB29033, sample SAMEA4952262) | chicken gut metagenome | biome: Broiler Chicken; feature: Gastrointestinal Tract; material: Caecum | place: Ireland | collected 2018 | study: Broiler... | reverse complement strand
CGGGGCAGAGAGTTTCGGCCCCCTTCCCCTGGGAGTGCCTTTTGCAAAAGCCGGGGTTCAGGCAGCTGCGGAGGTATCCGGCGCCGGTCCGGAGGCGGAAGAGACCTGGCAGGACATGAAGATTGACCGTGTGCTGGAGGCAATGACTCTGGAAGAAAAGGTAAACCAGCTTTTTATGATTACTCCGGAGGCGCTGACCGGGGTGGGAACGGTGATCCAGGCCGGGGACGGCACCAGGGAGGCCCTGGAGGAACATCCGGTGGGAGGTCTGATTTATTTTTCCCAGAATCTGAAAGATCCGGACCAGACCAGAACCATGCTTGAAAACACGCAGGAGTATGCGTCTGCCCGGTGCGGATTCCCCGTCTTCCTGTCCGTGGATGAAGAAGGCGGACAGGTGGCAAGAGTGGGAAGCAATCCTGCATTTGGCGTGCCTGAGATCGGAAATATGAGCGACGTGGGCGCTGGCGGCGATACGCAGGAGGCATATAAGACCGGAAGTACCATTGGCGCCTATCTGAAAGACCTGGGCTTTAATATGGATGCGGCGCCGGATGCGGATGTGCTGACCAATCCGGCAAATGAAGTGGTAAAGTACCGGTCCTTCGGTTCGGATCCGGATCTGGTATCCCGGATGGCGGCGGCAGAACTGAAAGGGCTGAATGATCAGGGAATTATCGGCATGTACAAACATTTCCCCGGACATGGAGGGACTACGGCGGATTCCCATGAGGGCTATGTTTATGTGGAGGATAATCTGGAAGAGCTGAAAAGCGGAGCTCTGGTTCCGTTTCAGGACGGGGTGGACAACGGACTGCAGGTCATTATGGTCAGCCATATTGCCTGTCCGGAAGTGACCGGGGATAATACACCGGCTACTCTGTCCCGGAAGCTGGTTACAGACCTTCTCAGAGAAGACATGGGATTTGACGGGCTGGTAATAACAGACGCACTGAATATGGGAGCCATTACAGAGCAGTATTCCTCCGGGGAGGCTGCAGTGGCCGCCCTGAATGCGGGGGCGGATATGCTCCTTATGCCGGCAGATTTTCAGGCAGCGTATGAAGGCGTTATGTCTGCTCTGGAAAACGGAGAACTGACGGAAGATCGGATTGACGAATCGGTAAGAAGGATTCTGGAGATCAAACTGGAGATGGAATAAAAGGGAATAAATAGAATATACAGGAGACGCGAGGGGGGGAACCTGGTGACCTGAAGGAATTGTCAGAAAAACAAGGGACTCAGAATCTGATGTCGGAGTCAGAGATGAAACTGTTCGAGTGAAGCAAGTTTTTCATCTCTGGCTCTGCTTTTAATCAGATCCTGAGTTCCTTATTTTTTATTCCGAAATGGAAGAGGGTTCCCCAGCTCCGCATTTCCGTCCGGTTTGAACCGGGAGAGGGAGTACGGAATCTTTTTGGAAATTTCTCGGGAAGTTTCCTCTGATAAATCCAGATACAGATTACCTTAAGAATGTATACATATCATCTTAAGAATTATTACAGGACATATTAATATCTTCCCTTTACAATAAATCCCAGCAAAGACGTAAGGGGTGATGACAAATGACTTTAAAAAAAAGAGACACACAAGAAGAATATAACAGCATTCTCGACAGCCTGGAACAGACCGAAGAGAAGTACAGATATAAAACTGCCGTGTCTGACACAAGATTGTCACTGACATGGCATGAGCTTGCCGTAATGGCCCGGAAAATCGGAAGCGGGCTTGGCCGCCTGGTTCCGGAGGGGAGGCCGGTACCTGTTCTTATGGAAAAAAGCGCAGTTACTCTGGCTGCTATGTTCGGAACCGTATATGCGGGATGCTTTTATGTCCCGGTAAATCCGGACAATCCGGGAGACCGTCTGAAGAAAATCTTCCAGACTCTGGAGGCGGAGACGGTTATTGCAGACGAGAATGGAAAAAGGCTTCTGGAGAATGCCGGGCTTCTGGCGGACGGAAAGCTGAAGCCGGTACTGGCGGAAGATCTGCTTCAGTCGGAAGTGGATCCGGAGCTGCTTGCAAAGATCCGGATGAAAAGGCGCCGAACCGATCCGCTGTACGGGCTGTTTACATCCGGTTCCACGGGAAATCCCAAAGCAGTAATTGTAAGCCATGGGGCTGTGCTGCAGTTTATCGGACATTTTACGGAATGCTTCCATATAACAGAGCAGGATGTGCTGGGAAACCAGGCGCCCTTTGATTTCGACGTATCGGTAAAAGACATTTATTCGGCGGTGATGACGGGGGCGGAACTGGCGCTGATCCCGAAAGAGTATTTTTCAACGCCGCCCAGACTTCTGGATGATCTGTGTGAGCGCAGAGTGACAACGCTGATCTGGGCTGTGTCCGCGCTGACGCTTGTATCCTCGCTGAAAGGTCTGGCCTACCGAGTGCCGGAGCAGGTAAATAAGGTGATGTTCAGCGGCGAGGCCATGCCGCCAAAACAGCTGAGACTCTGGCAGGATGCTCTTCCGGACGCAGAGTTTGTGAACTTATACGGACCGACTGAAATAACCTGTAACTGCACATTTTACCGTGTAAAGCGCCAGTATGGCGATAAGGAGAAAATTCCTGCGGGACGGGCATTCCCGGGACGGGTTGTATTCCTTCTGGATGAGGAGGGCAGAAAAATCGCTGCGCCGGGGCAGCAGGGAGAGATCTGTGTGGCTGGAGAGTCCCTGGCGGAAGGTTATTACCGCAATCCGGAACAGACGGCGCAGAGATTTATTCTGTATCCGGTGAACGGAAAGGAAAAGACAAGGATTTATAAAACCGGTGATATGGGATGCTTTGATGAAGATGGAGAGCTGGTATTCGCCGGACGGAAAGATTTTCAGATCAAGCATATGGGACACCGGATCGAGCTTGAAGAAATAGAAAGCGCCATGAACAGCGTAGAGAACATTCAGCGGAGCTGCTGCATATTTGACCGGGAGAGAAACCGTATTGTCGGATTTTATATGGGGGATGCAGAATCTTCAGAAGTGCGCAGAACGCTGAAGAAAAAACTCCCACTTTACATGGTGCCTCCCCGCCTGGTTCAGATGAGTGTTATGCCGCTGAATAAAAACGGAAAAACAGACCGGGATTATCTGAAAAAAATTGCGGCTGAGAAAGGAAGGTAGGAAATTTGAAAAAAGAACAACTGGAATATGCGGCAGCCCGCTATGGAACTCCTTTGTATGTGTTTGATCTGGATCTGCTGACGGATCAGACTTTAAGGCTTCGGAATGCTTTTGGGAAGGATATGGGCCTGTGCTATGCAATGAAGGCAAATCCCTTTCTGACTGCCCACATGTCCCGGAAAGCGGACCGGATTGAAGTGTGTTCCATGGGCGAATTTGAGATCTGCAGGAAGCTCAGGATTCCGACGGAGAAACTGTTTATATCCGGAGTTCTCAAGAGGAAGGAAGATATATTCCGGATTCTGGAATACTGTCAGGGGCGCTGTGCGTATACAGTGGAATCGGTAAAGCAGCTTCATTATTTTGTGGAGTGGAGCGATGCCCACAGGGTAAAACTCAGACTGTACCCCAGACTTACAAGCGGCAATCAGTTCGGAATGGATGAGGATATGCTTCAAAGTGTATTTAATGTAGTAAACATGAGTCCGTATCTTGAAGTGGAGGGGATTCATTATTTCTCCGGAACTCAGAAACGTTCTCTGAAGCAGCTGGAGAAGGAGATTGCCATGCTGGATGATCTGCTGATGCGGATGCGCGACGAGTGGAAAGTATCTGTTCCCTGTCTGGAATACGGGCCGGGTATTGCAGTGCCGTACTTCCGTGGAAAAGGCGCGCAGACGTATGAAGAGGAAGGGCTGTCCGGTCTCAGAAAAGCCATTGATTCCATGCGCTGGAAAGGACATGTGACAATCGAACTGGGACGGGCCATTGCGGCCGAGTGCGGTTATTATCTGACGCAGATCCGGGATATAAAGAAGAATGGCGACACCCAGTACTGTATCGTGGACGGCGGAAACCACCAGATCAATTATGACGGACAGATCCGGGGAATGTACGAGCCTCACATACAGGTGATCCCGGGGGAAGCCCAGGGCAGGGAAAAAGCATGGACGATATGCGGCGCACTCTGTACGGTAAATGATGTACTGTGCAGAGATGTAAAACTGACGGGAGTTCAGAACAGAAAAATCCTTGTTTTTGAGCGGACGGGAGCCTATTCCGCAATGGAAGGCATGTCCTTGTTCTTAAGTCATCCCCTTCCGTCGGTTGTGACATACCAGAAAGAAGAAGGATGGCATCTGATGAGAAAGCAGAGAGATACCTATTTGTGGAATATGCCGGAAGACGGCGATGACGGCAGAAAAAGCCGTACGACAGAAGAAATAACAGAGATTGCAGGAGGTTTATCAGGATGGAAACTTTAATGAATATTTTACGGGAGATTGACGACAGCATTGATTATGAGAAGGAACAGGCGCTGATTGATGACAGACTGCTTGACTCTTTCGGAGTGATTACTTTAGTGGCGGAACTTGAAGACGCGTTTGATATTTCAATCGAGGCATCTGAGATGGTTCCGGAGAACTTTAATTCTGCCGAGGCAATTTACAGAATGGTTTGCAGACTGCAGGAGAATTAAACAATGTCTTACGATTCATTATTATATATTCTTTTGTTCCTCCCGGTATGTCTGGCAGCTTACCAGCTTGCGCCGAAAGGCTGGCGCAGGCGGGTGCTGCTGGTATCCGGCTACGTATTCTTTTATCTGTTCAGCGGAAAGCTGCTGGTATACCTTCTGGGAACTACGCTGCTGGTCCACTGTATCGGCATCTGGCTGGAGTGGCTGAAATCGGAGGGAAAAGCTGCCGCCGCCGGAGTTTCGGGGAGCGAGCGGAAGGCGGTAAAAGCGTCATATCAGAAACAGAGCAGACGGGTGCTTCTGCTGGGAATTGTACTTCTGCTGGGCGTACTGGCATATCTGAAATATTATAATTTCTTTGCCCAGAATATTTCCGGCGTACTGGAAATGTTTCATCTTCCGTTTTCACTGGAAGAGAAGTCTCTGATTATGCCGATTGGGATTTCTTTTTATACTCTGCAGGCCATCAGTTATATGGCTGATGTGTACTGGGGGAAAATAAAGGCGGAGACAAGTCTGGAGAATACAGCGCTTTTTCTTGCATTTTTCCCTCAGATTATGGAAGGGCCGATCAGCAGGTACTCGGATGTAGCTGATACGCTGTTTGCAGAAAAACCGCTGGAAATGAAAAATCTGCAGAATGGATATATCCGGATCCTGTGGGGCTTTTTTAAGAAAAAGATTGTGGCCGACCGGCTGGCGATTGCGGTGGGAATGGTGTTTAAGCATTATACTTCCTACAGCGGCGTGGTTGTGGCTGTATCGGCCGTTGCCTATACTGTACAGCTCTATATGGAATTTTCAGGATGTATGGATATGATTATCGGAAGCGGCGAGCTTTTCGGAGTCCGTCTTCCGGAGAACTTCCGGCAGCCATTCTGTGCAAAGAATGCGGCGGAGTTCTGGAGAAGATGGCATATTACACTGGGAGTATGGTTTAAAACATATATTTTCTATCCGGTTTCCATGTCAGGAGTTGTAAAGAAATGGAATCAGTACGGCAGAAAACATCTGGGAAAATATATAACTATGCTGGGAACGTCTGCCATGGCCCTTCTTCCGGTCTGGATATGCAACGGATTATGGCATGGCGCCAGATGGAGCTATATTTTCTATGGCCTGTATTATTTTACCCTGATTCTGCTGGGCATTGCCGTGCAGCCGGTAAGGGACCGGGTGCTGAGCGCCTGTCATATCAGAGAGGATTCCCGGGTATGGCGTAGAGTTCAGATTACAAAAACCTGGGTCATCATTTTTGTGGGCGAACTGTTTTTCCGGGCAGATGGATTCCGGGCAGGACTGCATATGTTCCGGAGTATATTTGAGGACTTTCAGATCCGTCAGCTGTGGGACGGGACGCTTCTTAAGCTGGGACTGCAGCAGTCTGATCTTATAGCGGTTGTGGCCGGCTGTATTGTGGTGGCAGTAGTCGGCATGATAAAAGAACGGGGAATATGTGTGAGAGAACGGCTTGCCCAGTGCCGGATTCCGGTGCGCTGGTGTGCATATTATGCGCTGATTCTGGCAGTGATTCTATTTGCGGCATATGGGGACGGCTATCAGAAAGTTGATCTTATATACGCAGGATTTTAGGGGAGTATTTACAGTATGACGAGGAGGAAGGTTTGAAAACAAAAAAGAGAATTATTTTATTTATTTTAATTTTCGTACTGCTGCTGGGAGGGCTTTCTTTCGGCCTGCAGAAAGTGGCTCTGAGTATGAAAAACGGTATTGTGGGGAGAAGCCGTGCATTCGCGACAGTCAGTGCAGAACCGAAAGAGACGCTGGATGTGCTTGTGATCGGGGACAGTGAAAGTTATACGTCCATGTCCCCGATGGATCTGTGGAGCCAGACGGGGATTACCTCTTTTAACTGCGGACAGCCCGGGCAGAGGATACAGGAGACCTGTTTTCTGTTAAAGGAAGCATTGAAGACACAGTCGCCGAAACTGGTGATACTTGAAACAAATGCCATGTTCCGGGATCCGGGATTTCTGGAAAATGTCTCCATGTCCATTATTGAGCCCATCCGCTATTATTTCCCTGTTTTCCGTTACCATAATCTGTGGAAACAGATTTTTGACGGAAAGAAAGATAAGGGACGCAGTGTATTTAAAGGGTTCGAAATCCGGGATAAGGTAGTTCCCTATGAGGGTTCGGATCAGTATATGAAAGAAACAAAAGATGTACAGGAAATCCCCGGATTTGTCCGGCACTACATGGAAGACATCAAGAAGATGTGCGAGGAGAAAAACATAGCTCTGCTGCTCATGAGCGCGCCTTCCCCACATAATTATAATTACAAAAAACATAATGCGATTGAAAATTATGCAAAAGAAAACGAGCTCCCGTATATTGACCTGAATATGAAGACGAAAGAAATCGGGATTGACTGGAAAACGGACAGTTATGATAAAGGAGATCATCTTAATCTTCACGGCGCGCAGAAAGTTACTGCCTATATGGGAAAATATCTGACAGAAAATTACTCCATGCCTGATCACAGAGGAGAAGACGGCTATCAGGAATGGGACAATCTTTCCGGGCAGTATTATGCCGAGGTGGAGAAGAGAACTATAAAAGCAAAGAAATAGCAGGATAAGCAGAAGAAAAGAACAGCGGAGAAATCCTTCCTACAGGAAGAATTTCTCCGCTGCTTTTATCAGATATCCGGTGTCTTCTGTCCCGGCGGTCTCGTAAGGAGAATGCATGGCAAGCTGAGGCAGGCCGATATCGACGGTGTTCAGTGCCACCCGTGTGTTGGAGATATTTCCCAGAGTAGAGCCGCCTGCCATATCGGAACGGTTTGCGAAAGTCTGAACCGGCACGCCGGCTTCCCGGCATATATCCCGGAACATGGCGGCGGAAAGTGCGTCGGTGCAGTACTTCTGTCCGGCGTTAAATTTGATTACGATGCCTTCATTCAGAAACGGACGGTTGGAGGGATCGGCTTTATCCGCATAGTTCGGATGGACGGCGTGGCCGTTGTCGGCTGAAATCATAAAGCTGTCTGCAAGGTGAATCAGATAATCCTCCTTTGTCATTCCCAGGCTGCAGTATGCCCTGGTCAGGGTATCATACAGAAAGGTGGACGCGGCGCCCTGTTTAGTGGCGCTTCCGGTTTCTTCGTTGTCCAGAACACAGTGGACGGCCAGGAAGGATTTTCCGGGGGAGGCCAGGAAGCCTTTCAGTGATGCAAAAGCACATTGAAGATCGTCCAGCCGGGGGCTGGAAACATACTCCTGAGAAGCTCCCCACACCGTGCCTTTCTGCCGGTTGTATAAAAACAGGTCATGCCCCAGAATCTCCTCTTCTTTTACACCGGCAGCGTCAGCAACATTCTTCATAAATGTTCCCCTGGAGGAAATACTGCCGTAAAGGGGAAGCATATCTTTCTGGATATTGTAGGCATACCCTTTATTGGCTTCACGGTTCATATGGATGGCAAGGCTGGGAATCATTACCAGATCCCGGTCAATATTTACAAGATGCGTTTCAAAAGCCCCGGTATCTTTGTTTTTTGTGATCACTCTTCCGGCGACGGAAAGCGGCCGGTCAAACCAGGGGGCACACAGCATACCGCCGTATCCCTCCACATTCAGACGTATGTAATGACTCTCCGTTTCCAGCTCCGGATTTTCCTTAATCTTAAAAGCGGGAGAATCACTGTGGCTGGCCATTATGCGCATACCCGAAAAATCCTGTTCCGGAACAGTAAAAGCAATAAGGGCAGAACCGTTGCGCACAACAAAATAACGCCCGCCCCGCTGGATATGCCATTTTTCATTTTCATGTAATTGTGTAAACTGTTCCTTTAAAAGCAAATCCTCCATAAATTTCACTGCATGGAAACAAGAAGGACTGGATTCAATAAAATGAATAAGTTCTTTGGAAATTGTGTGGTTCATTGTGAAAACTCTCCTTAAAGGGGACGGACCCTTTTGCAAAAGGGTCCGTCCCCTGTTGTTGATATTTTCAGAATATAATTCCCACCCTGCTCTGTCAAGAGAAATATTCTGTAATCTTTCTTTGTCCCTTTCTTTACAACGGCGGAACTGCAAGGGTATACTGTATGATAACAGCTGTGAAAACAGAGGAGGTGTGGTTATGCGGATTTTGATTGCGGAGGATGAAAGGGATCTGAACCGGATTGTAAGCTCCCGGCTGGAGGAGGAACATTACAGTGTGGATTCCTGTTTTGACGGCGGCGAGGCGCTGGAGTATCTGGAAAGCGCCGGCTATGACGCGGTGGTACTGGATATTATGATGCCGGAAGTGGACGGCCTGACAGTGTTGAAGAAGATGCGCGGCCGCGGCGACGCTACGCCGGTGCTGCTGCTGACGGCGCGGGACAGTATTGAGGACCGGGTGACGGGTCTGGATGCAGGGGCAAATGATTATCTGGTCAAGCCGTTTGCTTTTGAGGAACTGCTGGCCAGGATCCGGGTGCTTCTGAGGAAACCGGCAGACACGCCCACGTCCTGCTATCGGCTGGCGGATCTGGAGGTGCATACGGACACCCATAAAGTGCTGAGGGCGGGGGAAGAGATCCGTCTTTCGGGCAAGGAATTTTCTCTGCTCCGGTATATGATACAGAACCAGGGGATTGTACTTTCCCGGGACAGGCTGGAACAGCATCTGTGGAATTTCGACTATGCCGGCGGTTCCAATGTAATTGACGTCTACATCCGCTATCTGAGAAGAAAGATTGATGAGGGACATGACGTGAAACTGATTCATACGGTGCGGGGCGCCGGATATGTTTTGAAGGTGCAGGAATGAAACGATTGTCTTTAAAAGTGAAACTGACTGTTTTATATACGTTTTTTATGGTTCTTGTGACCTGTGCGGCTCTGGCGATCCTTTTTTCCCTGAGCAGCAGGGAAGTGCTCTCCTCAACGCAGTCCAAACTGGAAAGAAGAGTTCAGGACAGTACGGATGACATTCTGCTCCGGGACGGCGAGCTGAAGCTGGAATCGGATTTTTATTCCGTGACGCAGGATGTATATCTGTCGCTTTACAATGAAGATATGTATTTCCTCTATGGAAAGGTTCCTTATGGATTTGATTCTCAGCCGGAGTTCTCGGATGGGCAGACCAGAAGCATTACAGAGGGAAACACCAGGTGGTATGTCTATGACATGTCCTTCCGTCTGACGGAGAACAATACGGTATATATCCGCGGAATTACCTCTGTCACAGACGCGGAGGCAAGCTTTACGATTACTCTCCGGTTTGCTCTCATTTTGCTGCCGGCGCTTGTTATTGTGACGGCATTTATCGGATACCGCTTTACCAGGCGGACGCTTATGCCGGTTAAGAAAATTACGGATACTGTGCGGGAAATCCGGGCGGATGCGGATCTGTCCCGCCGAATCGGTATTACAGGCGGTCCCGGGAAACAGAGGGATGAAATTTACACCCTGGCGGATACATTCGATGGAATGCTTTCGGAACTGGAGGAAGCGTTCCGGAGGGAAAAGCAGTTTACATCAGACGTATCTCACGAACTGCGCACCCCGGTGAGCGTAATCCTGGCTCAGTGCAGCGCCTGCCTGGCAGATGAAACGCTTTCGCCAAAGCAGCGGGAGCAGGTGCTGCTGATTCAGAAAAAGACGCAGGACATGTCGGATATTATCTCCCATCTGCTGTTCCTTTCCAGGGCAGACCAGGGGAGGCAGCCGCTGCAGAAAGAATATCTGAATCTCAGCGAGCTTACCGGTATGGTCGTGGAAGAACAGAAATTTCTGGCAGAAGAAGACGGGCGGGGTGTAACGGTAGACAGCCGGATTGAGCCGGATCTTTATGCGTGGGCGGATGAGACCTTTTATATCCGAATGCTGATTAACCTGATTTCAAATGCGGTGGCTTACAGCAGAGAGAATGGACATGTTATGGTTTCTCTGAACCGTTCCGGCGGGATGGTTACCGGATGCGTGGAAGATGACGGCATCGGGATTGAAGCGGAACAGCTGCCTCATATCTGGGAGAGATTTTACCGGGCGGACACATCCAGAACCGATCGGAAGGGAGAGAATCATTCCGGTCTGGGGCTGTCTATGGTGAAATGGATCGCAGAGGCCCATGGCGGAAATGTGAAGGCCGAAAGCCGGCCGGGAGAGGGAAGCCGGTTTACGTTTTCCCTTCCGGCGGAAAATGACACAGCCGCTGCAGAAACAGGCGCGCAGAGAGGAACGATTTAATAAAAATTCAAAAAAGTCTGTTTCTTTAATGTTGCTTTAATCTTTCTCATTTATATTTAACTCAACGAAAACAAAGAATAGAAATAGAGAAAAGGATCTGAAAGGAGAAATGAAAAATGAGAAGGAAGATTTTAGCGGCAGCGGTACTGTCGGCAGCAGTAATATCCGGCGTATTTACAGGATGCGGAAACGGCAGTGATATCGGAAGAGATGCGGCTCTGGAAGTGGCCCTTGGCGATGCCGGAGTCAGCGAATCAGATGCTACAAGACTGCGGGTGTCCGAAGACAGAGATGACGGAAGAAAAGTATACGAAATCCGGTTTGATGTGGCAGATAAGGAATATGATTATGAGATCCAGGCATCCAACGGAGCAATTATCAGCTCAGATATAGAGACTGTTGAAAATTACGCAGGGCTTCAGGGAGACGGAACTCAGAACAATAATGCGTCTCAGAACGGCACAGATCAGACATCAGCATCCAATCAGGGAGCAGATCAGACCACAACAGCAGGGAACCAGGCAAACCAGGGACAGAACACTCAGAAGCAGACGGGAAATCAGAACCAGGGAAATGCAGGAAACGGAACCTCTTCCGGACCGGCCCTCAGCCAGAATGAAGCGATTCAGATTGCGCTGCAGCGGGTATCCGGAGCAACGGAACAGGACGTAAGAATTGAACTGGACTGGGACGACGGAAGATGCAAGTATGAAGGGGAGATCATTTATAACAATATCGAATATGATTTCGAGATTGATGCAAATTCGGGCACAATTCTTGAGTGGAGCGAGGAGAGATACTGATCTGCTGATCCGGAAAAAGGCAGGATTCATTCGGAATAAGACGATATACGGATAAGGAACAAAGAGGAGCTTCTTCTGAAATGGAATAACTTCAGGAGAATCTCCTCTTTTTGCAGTTCTTCTTACCGGATATAATATCCTGGATGACTGACGCGCAGCGGAAGCTTCAGCAGCTATATTGACGGAACCTTCGAATAATGCACGGGACAACATAAAAGGAAAGATACCTGCGGATATTTCTGAGCCGGTTGTGGAAATACCACGCTTGCCAGGCAACATATGGGGAACAGAGACTTGAAAATATTTGACGAATGCGGAGAAATCTGGTATACTTTACGAGATTTATAAATAAAATATAAGTGTGGTCGTACCAGAACGGACCAGAATCCGAGAAGGAATGATCATAACACGGCGCAGTAGCCAAGTGGTAAGGCGTGGGTCTGCAACACCCTGATTCACCGGTTCAAATCCGGTCTGCGCCTCTTGTCAAAATAAGAAGAAACGTTGAAAAATCAGCGTTTCTTCTTATTTTTGTATGACGGGCATGCCGTCAGTCTGTGGTGAAAGTCCACAGGGGGCGTAGTTGTCAACGAACCCCATAGCGACTCCCAAGGTTTGTATCGTGAGGTACAG
>ERZ1643247.3077-NODE-3077-length-12255-cov-8.119426_pt1 | contig 12255 bp, 12 predicted proteins | sample MGYA00579264_ERZ1643247 | MGnify/ENA primary metagenome ERZ1643247 (study PRJEB29033, sample SAMEA4952262) | chicken gut metagenome | biome: Broiler Chicken; feature: Gastrointestinal Tract; material: Caecum | place: Ireland | collected 2018 | study: Broiler... | reverse complement strand
GCCCTTGCAAGAGCATTCTGTTAAAAAGAAACATAAAATGATCAGATAAAGTCCGGGTTGAATTATCTGAAAATAAAAGAAATAAACTGACATCAAAAAAGAAGAAAAAGTGCCAACGATTACTTGACACATACTGTGCACTAAAGTATATAAAATGAGAGAGCATGAAATTGTAGAACAGGATGGTGTAGCGTATTGAGAGGAAAAACGCTGAGACAGGGAAATGCCAATGGAAGTATCCTTGTGGATACGGAAATATTTCTGGAGGATATGTGTCAGCTGGTTAAGGAGGGCCGGAAAGTTGTGATTCCGGTTTCGGGAAGCAGTATGACTCCTTTCCTGATCAGTGAAAGAGACTGTATTTCGCTCAGGAAGCCACTTCCAAAAGATCTGAAGAAAGGAAAGATCGCATTATTCAGAAGAACTTCCGGACAATTTGTTCTGCACAGGATTTGTTCTGTTAAGAATGGAGAGTATTATTTTGCAGGCGATGCACAGTATGAAATAGAGGGACCGATCAGAAGAGATCAGATAGAAGCTGTCGAAGACAAAGTTATGAGAAAAGGGAAATGGATTACAGGATTTTCTCCCGAAGCTTTGTTTTTCAGATATATCTGGATTCGGATCATATTTGCCAGAAAATATGTTGTTAAGGCATATCGAGGAATAAAAAAATTGTGAGGTAGATAAGCGTGCAAATGGAATCAAGACAGGTACCGCAAAAGTCGATTCAGACTTTTTTCAGTATTTTAAAGGATTACATAAATCAACAGGAAATGGACACATTCGCCACACCTATGACGGAGGAGCTGCTTGACGATCTATGTTATCTTGGGGCGATACACAGTGTGGCTCCCGTGTTATATTACATGTTTCGGAAGAGAGAATAAGAGCTGGTGGACTTATGGCCGGAACAGATGAACTGGTTGAGACAGCAGTATATCTTTGCGGTGACAAGATCGATCAATCAGGAAATTGGAAAAAAGGAAATTCAGGAAGCGTTTCGGTCACAGGGAATACCGGTTATATTTTTTAAAGGAATTCAAATCCGTTCTTTCTACCTGTTCCGGAGACACGTACGATGGGAGATCTGGATTGCCTGATCTGTGAGGAAGACCGTGGCAGAGCCCATGAACTTATGACTGACCTGGGATATTCCTGCAGTGCTGACCAGGGGAATGTCTGGGTGTACCAGAAAGGCATGGTTGTGATTGAGATGCACAGCCGGATTGCCGGGAACAATATTTCCAATGGCGTTGATTATATGCAGTTTTTTTCAGATGCAATGAACCGGACTATAGAAGAGGATGAGGAACTGTGCCTGAAAAAAGAATATCATTTTTGCTTTCTGATTTATCATATTGCGAAACATTTAAGTTCAACAGGAGCAGGTGTGCGTATGTTTATGGATCTTGTTATCTTCTTAAAACACTACGGTATGGCATTTGATAAAGAAGAGGAGGAAAGATTATTAAAGGAGGCTTCGTTGGATAAGGTGGCTGTTACTATAGGAAATTTGTGTAACAGATGGTTTGGTTTCTGGTGGGGCATAGAAGAGATGCCCGAGGAAGTATTGAATGAACTGGAAGAGTATGTTGTTGCTGGGGGTACGTTTGGATTTGCAACTCATAATATAGGAGATGTTTATAGACGAAAATCCTATGAAAAGCCGGGAACAGGAAGAGACACGGAACAGAAAAGAACAATAAAAATGTTCTGGAACTATCTTTTCCCAGGCAAAGAGTATATGTCCAAGTTTATTCCCGGGGTTAAAAAGCATACATGGCTTCTTCCGGCAGCATGGGTGAAAAGGGGATGGATAGGTCTGTTCCGGAGAAGACAACATACATTTTCCACGATCAGATCTATGACGAAAAACGATGGAAACCGCAGTTACAGGGAATATCAGATGTTAAAGAAAATCGGCCTTTGAGAGATGTCTGGATGTAAGAGGAAAGTGATATGGGAGTAAAGAGAGTATCCGAGCTGACAGCAGGAATCCTGATAGTTATATTTTTGATTCTGGCGATATTTTCTCATCGCCAGAATTTAGCAGCTTCTAATGAAATTCAGGTTTATCGGGAAGGATGGACATATAGTTTCGGAGAGAAAAGTGGAAAAATTATTCCGCCTGAAGGACTTGATGTACCGGAAAATACAGAAGTGGTGTTAAGTAATACTCTTCCATCGGATGTAAAAGATGGAATGGGCATTGTCTTTCGCAGCAGGATGCAGCGGGTAAAAGTATATATCGGGGAAGAGATTGTTTATCAGTATCCGTCTCATAAGATGATCGGGAATGCGATACCGAGTGTCTGGAATTTTGTGCGTTTATCAGAATCACATGCAGGTCAGCAGATACGAATTAGTCTTGAATCCCCATATGGGAGATTTTCCGGGAAAATTGGTAGTATACGTTATGGCAGTTATGATGGACTGGTGAATTATGTGATGTCTGTACAGGCGATAGTGTTTGGCATTAGCCTTCTTGTGGGAATTGTCGGTCTGCTTTTGATACTGATTTTTATAATAAGCAAAAAGCATGAGGTTTGTGGATGGCAGTGTAGTCTTGGTATTTTGCTCCTTGATCTTTGTATCTGGCTATGCGGTGAATCCAGAATGCCGGCAGTTTTTATAGGGATAGAAGCATGGCATTATTTTACGTTTGTATCTCTTTTGTTTTGTCCGGTTTTTTTGACTGCATATTTATATGCGAGATGGAAAGAAATTTTAGGAAAGATAACAAAAGTCTTATTTTATATTTGTCTTAGTATTGGGATCATAAGTCTATGTTCTGTATTGGCAGGTGGCCCTGATCTGGTAGAATGTCTTCCGGTGACTCATACGATGGTGGGAATTACACTTGTTTATACGGTCGTTATTTACTGTCTTGCAGCAAGAAAAACGAGGAAAGGAATGGGGTCAGAGCTGGTCTGTATTTTGTTGATTTTCTGCGCCGGAGTATGGGAAACCGTGTATTTCTATCAGACGAATCAACTGGTGGCTATCTGGATGAGAATGACGCTCCTGATCTATGCTTTAAATTTGCTGCGTATCAGTGTTTTGATGGTTTATCAGAGAATAAAAGAAAATCAGAAGCTTAAACTAAGATTAAAAAAGGGAAAAGCAGAATTGATGACCAGTCAGATTAAACCTCATTTTATATATAATACATTAAATTCAATCCAGGCATTGATCATAATTGATCCGGAAAAAGCAAGGAAGATGGTCTATGATTTTTCCACCTATCTACGTTTGAATCTGGATAATATCGGAGAAAGAGAACTGATTCCTTTTTCAGAAGAGTTAAAACATATCAGGGCATATTTAAATATAGAAAAGATTCGCTTTGAAGAACGGCTCGATGTTGTGATGGATATCCGGGTGAAGAGTTTTATGGTTCCTCCTCTTTCGATTCAGCCAATAGTGGAAAATGCAGTAAAACATGGCCTGTGTAAAAAAATCAATGGTGGGGTCGTTTTGATCAGAAGTTATGAAGATAAGGATTCATATATTGTGGAAGTGGAAGATAATGGGACGGGATTTGACTCATCTCTTCTGGGGATAAGGAATGAAACACAACGTCTGGATGATACTACTTCTCATGTAGGTCTGTCCAATATTCGGTTCCGTATAAAAGAAATTACCGGAGGAACGCTTGAGGTGTCAAGTTGCCCGGGTAAAGGAACAAAAGTAAAAGTGGTCTTTTTGAAAAATAAAATTTAGGATTATTTATAATACATAGGGTAAGACTGGTGTCTTTCCCTTTTTTTTGAATGGATATATGCTTAATATACAAAAATATTGAATGAAATAAGAAATAGTTGTATAATTATACCAATAGAACATATCGGTAATGGGGAAAAGAATATTTTTAATATGGATCAACAGGGAGTGGGACAAATGAGAGTGATAATTGTGGATGATGAAAAACTTGCGTTGAGGCAGTTTCAGTTTGAGATAGAAGGGATTCCATGGGTAGAGTTATCAGGAGCATTCTTAAATCCGGTTCAGGCACTGGAATTTATTGAAAACCATTCTGTAGAAGCTGCATTTTTGGATATTGAAATGCCGGAGATGAACGGGCTGGAGCTGGCGGAGAAGCTGAGAGAACTATCACCAGGGCTGGTAATTATTTTTATTACAGGTTATGAGCAATATACGTTGGATGCATTGAAGATCAAAGCAGATTATTATCTGACGAAACCATATGATAATGAGGATATTAAAGAAGTGCTTGAAAGAGCCAGACTTCTTAGTGCTCGTCAGAAAAAAAGAGTGTATATCAGAACTTTTCCAAGATTTGAGGTATTTGTTGCTGACAGTACAGTCTATTTTCCGAATTCAAAAGCAAAAGAGCTGCTTGCCCTGTGCGTGGATCATTGTGGAGGCATTGTTACGATTGAGGAAGCTGTCGATAAGCTGTGGGAGGGACGCAAGTATGATGCACGTGTCAAAAATTTATATCGAAAAGCTGTAATGCAGGTCAGACAAGTTCTGGCAGCGCAGGGAGTAGAGGAGATTTTTAATGGAAACAGAGGAAGTTGCCAGATTGATATAAAAAAAATAGATTGTGATTATTATGATTTTTTAAAGGGAATACCGGAAGCGGTTCAAAAATGGAAATTAGGAAGGAAATATCTTGAAGAATATTCGTGGGCAGAGGAAACCAGTGCCATGCTGGAATTGTCAGAAAGAGAAGGGACATTATAAACACTGTTGCGGAAAGTAACACTTTGGTAACACATTTTGCGTTATAATATATTCCAAAAATATGATTTTTAGCGATTTGAGAAAAATTAAAGTGAAAGATGAAGTGTTGCAATACGGCACGAATTGCGTAAAAACGAAATCATATTATGACGAAAACACCAGTTGTTAGGGGAGATAAAATGGAATATATGACAGTACGGGAAGCGGCGGAAAAGTGGAAGATATCTGGACGTTTGGTTCAGAAATATTGTTCTGAAGGAAGAATTGACGGAGCAGATAAATTTGGGCGTTCATGGAGGATTCCTGAAAATGCAATAAAGCCAGGGCCTATCCGTAGGAAAAAAGAGTCCTCTATGTCAAAAAGAGAACAAGAAAAACAGATACTTTTTTCGGATCTCATGCCTTTAATGAATACAGCATTTGAACCGGGCAGTTGTAAAACATATATCAAAAATATGGAAGACGGACCGAGAAAAGAGATCGCTCTTACAGAGTACTATTATTTCAGCGGTAAATCGGAGAAAGCAGTAAAGAAGGCAGAATTATTTCTCGACAGCCAAGAGCTGGATCTGAAACTTTCGGCTTGTTTTATCTGTGCTTATGCAAACCTTACGATAGGTCAAATTCACAGAGCAAGGCATTCTTTGGTAGAAATGAAAAATACGCTTGCTTCAGTGAATAAGGATATGCCGGCTATTTATCATGCCGGGGAAGCATTTGTTGCGTTCGCGGCAGTGGTACTTCTGCATCTTCCGATGCCGGAAGAAATTCCACCGATTCAGGAGTTTTTAGCAATATTACCGCCGGGATTACAGATATTTGCGCTGTATGTTCAGGCACATTATATTTATTTAAAAGGAGAATATGAAAAAAGTATTGGGATCATAGAAACTGCGTTTGCAATTCAGCAAAAGATTTATCCGATTCCTACTATTTATTTACATATGGCAGCGGTGATGGATTATATGAGTCTGAAACAGCCGGAAAAAGCACGTAAACATCTTCTTGAAGCCTGGGAACTTGCAAGGAAGGATGATCTCATCGAAGCTTTTGGTGAGCATCATGGATTATTGGGCGGGATGTTGGAGGCTGTGATCAAACCGAACTGGCCGAAAGATTTTAAAAGGATTATTGATATTACTTACCGTTTCGCAGAAGGATGGAGAAAAGTTCATAATCCGATTACCGGACATGAGGTAGCAGACAATCTGACAACAACAGAGTTCACAACCGCCATGCTTGCAGCCAGAGGATGGACAAACCAGGAGATCGCAAACCATATGAATATTTCTGTGAATACAGTAAAACAGTACATATCGACGGCGCTTCAGAAGCTTCATATTGAGCATCGGAAAGACTTGAAAAAGTATATGCTGCAGTAATAATATTTTCCGAGAACCACCCATTTTTCATGAGAGATGGGTGGTTCTTTGGCAATCATTTTGTGATAGTATTAAAAGATAAATGTAAAAAAATTTACAGAAAGAAACATTAATCAAATATTTGGAAGGAAAAAACGGCATGAGAATTATCAGGACGATTTTAGTGATATGCAGTATCGTGGCATTTGGGGCTTTTATCATCTCCGAAGTGATTCAGTTGGGAAGTAGAGACACGACGAAGCCGCAGATTACAGCGGAAACAGATACGATCGAGGTGACAAGTGAATATACAAGAGAAGAGCTGATGGAAGGAATCCGTGCATGGGACGAAAAAGAAGGCGACCTGACTGCTCAGGTAGTGTTCAGTTCTCCGTCGCGGTTTATTGAAAAAGGAGTTTGTAATGTGACTTATGCGGTGTTTGATTCTTCAGGCCAGTCGGCCTCTCTTACAAGAAAGATAAAGTTTGCGGACTATCATTCCCCACAGTTTACATTATCACAACCGCTCGTTTTTGTAGAAGGAGAGGGAAGCAGTCAGGAAGTAATGAGCCGTCTCGGAGCACAGGATGTACTGGATGGAAGTCGGAAAGACTGGATAGTACAGAAAGAATCAGATGTGAATTACCAGTTCCCAGGTACGTATTCTATTACTTTTGAAGTGGAAAATAGTTATGGAGATTCTGTATCGGAGTCACTTCCGGTACATGTGGTTTCTGCGGACAGCCAGCAGATGAGTATCACCTTAAGTACGGGAATCGTTTACATCACAGCGGGGCAGGAAATAGATCCGAAAACATATATCACCGGAGTTACAGGGGCAGGCGGAGAGAATATTGATACGGACAAAGTTTCCATCAGTTCCGGGGTTAATCCGAATGTTCCGGGGTGTTATGAAGTCCATTATCAGGTGAAGGATGATCAGGGATCTCAGGGAGAGACCTGGCTGACTGTGATCGTGGAAGATGGAGGGGAAGATTAGATGAACAGAGAGAGATTTAGTCTGAATGAAATCAGTGTCAGAGGCTTGTGTACTGATCTTCTGAGAAATTTATGGATGATTCTTCTGGCGGCGGCAGCCATGTGGTGTGTGGCTACCGCATGGCACAATCTGACTTTTGAGCCTGAGTATACGTCTTCGGCAACTTTGGTAGTCGGAGTCAAAGGACAGTCCAATGCCTATTCTTCTCTTGGAGTTGCCTCCCAGATGGCAGATGTGTACGGGCAGGTTTTTCAAAGTGAAGCACTGAGGGAAAAGATTCGTGAAGATGTCGGGGAGGATGTTAATGGGACGATCACCTGTTCTTTGATTGAAGAAACCAATCTGCTTGTGCTTCATGCCACCAGTCCGGAACCGAGGCAGGCGTATGTCTATCTTTACTCTGCCCTGGAAAATTATGAGGAGGTATCGGGACAGGTTTTTTCCAATGCAGATTTGAAGATGGTACAGGAGCCAAATATTCCGTATACGCCATCTAACACATCATGGATGCTGAAAAACAGATACCTGCTTATGGTGCTTGCAGCGGCAGGTATGGCAGCAGTGATCGCATTCTATTATGTTATGCGATTTACGGTAAAGAATGTAAAAAGTGCAGAATCGCAGCTGGATGGGAAGATTATGGGCGTGATTCCCTATGAAAGAAAAGAGATGGATCTGCGTGGGCGTAAAGAGTCAAAACAGGCGCTGATCCTTTCATCTCCATCTGTCAGTATGGATTATGCAGAAGCTGGACGGCGGACAGAGACAAGGATTGAATACCACATGCGGAAGAACAGTCAAAAAGCCCTGCTCGTGACCAGTATCGGTGAAAATGAAGGAAAGTCTACTGTAGCAGCAAATCTGGCATTGTCTATGTCAGAAAAGCATAAAAAGGTTCTGCTGGTGGATGGAGACTTGAGGAAGCCGGCTCAGCATAAGATTTTTGAAATTAAGGATGAAAACCGTATCTCCCTCGAAAGGGTGTTAAAAGAGGAAAATGGCTGGAGAGAAGCTGTGTGTCAGGGTAAAGCGCGAGGTGTCAGGGAATTGTTCCAGTTTTCAGCGGCAAAGCATCCGGAACAGTGTCTGAAAGAAGAGCGTCTGGAAGTGCTTTTGCATGAATGGAAACAGGAGTTTGATTATATTATTATCGACTGTTCTCCTGTCATGGTATCAGCGGATACGGAAGTCTGGATGTCTGTTGTAGATACAGTGCTTCTCGTAGTACGTGAAGACTGGGCGGATGTCCGTCTTATTAATGATACCGTAGATATTGTACGTCAGACAGGAAGCGACTTTGCAGGATTTATTCTGAACGCCTTTCACCGGGAGTGGTCGGGGCAGGTTGGAACAGGGCGATACGGCAGCTATGGTGCATATGGAGAAACCGGAAGAAAAGAAAGAGGATAAATATTCATGGATGACCAGAGAAAAATGAAGGAAGGATATAATCAGAGAGAAGAGATTGATCTGTATCAGCTGATCGCTGACACATGGAAGAACCTGCGGCGTCTGTGGTGGATGGTGATTTTACTTGTGCTGATCGGCGCAGCAGGTGTCTTTGGATTTCAGCATATTCTGCAGACTCCGATGTATGAGAGTAGTGCTACATTCACTGTGGCTACCGGAAGCAGTGGTAGCAGAAGTTACAGTTTTTATTATGACAACAGCACGGCTGATCAGATGTCAAAAACATTTCCTTATATTCTGGAAAGCAGTTATTTCTGCAGTGTCCTGACAGAAAAGCTGGAGAGCAGTTCTATCAACGGGACGATTACGGCGGAAACAATTTCTAATTCAAATGTTGTCACAATGAAAGTGCAAAGCCCGGATCCACAGGATGCGTATGATATTCTGACGGCGGCGATTGAAGTTTATCCGGAGACGGCATATTTCGTGTTGGGCAATATCAGCTTCGAAATGTTGACGGAAGCATCGATTCCTTCAGAACCATGCAACCAGTATGGAAAGGTAAAAAGCTTATTGATGGGGGCATGCGGAGGCCTTTTCATTGCAGTAACAATCTGTGGTCTGTTGGCATTATTTATAAAAAACGTACGTAGCACAGAAGAGATGAAAAAGATCACCAGTGTCCGGTGTATGGCACATCTTCCCAAAGTGAGATTTAAAGCCCGGAGTAAAACCGGAGATACAAGGGTTTTCATTTCAAATAAGGGACTTTCAGGTGAATACAATGAAAGCATCCGGGTACTTTTAACGAGGGTTCTTAATTCCATGAATCGCAATCATGGAAAAGTGCTTCTTATTACAAGCACTATTGCAGGGGAAGGAAAATCAGTCACGGCAGCCAATCTTGCTTATAAACTCGGAAAAGATGGAAATAAGGTTCTGCTGGTGGATGGAGATCTCAGAAAACAAAGCGACGGAGAATTGTTGGGGGTAAAAGGGACATTTGGACTTTCAGATGTCAGAAACACGAAAAGCGAGTCGGAAGCGTTGGAAGCCTTTGAAAGGTACGGTACAAAACTGGAAGGAGCAGATGTGTGGATTCTTGAAAATGAAAAGAAGACTGATCAGCCGGCACCTGTTTTGAGCAGTAAAAGAGCCAGAAGATTTTTGGATACAATGAGAAACAGGATGGATTATATCATTATCGACAGTCCTCCGTGTACATTGTTTCAGGATGCTTCGATTCTGGCAGAATACGCAGATGAGATTCTCTATGTTGTGAAATATGACAAGCTTCCTTCCTGGAAAATACGGGATGGACTAAAATCCATAGGAAACCAGAAAGCAGTCGTTTCTGGATATATATTGAATGAATGTCCGGAGATGAGAGGTGGATATGGATACGGACGTTATGGTTATGGTAAGTATAGCTATGGAAAATACGGGTACGGAAAATATGGATATGGACATAGAGGATACGGAGTAGGAAAAGAAAAAGAAGAGGATCAGGAATGATTGATATACATACACATATTATGCCTGGTGTAGATGATGGCGCCGGTACATTGGAAGATGCCCTGCGACTGATCAGACAGGCAGTCGAAGGGGGAACAAGAGAAATCATACTGACGCCGCACTGCGCGCCGTCGTATGGTTTCTTTAATTTTAACGATTATCTGCTGGAAGAGAAGTTTGATATGCTTTGTTATGCGGTGGAGAAAGAGCGGATACCGGTCGTTCTCCATCCGGGGATGGAAGTTTTATATGAGAGTAAAAGAGAGTTTCTGATTCACATAGATGAGTATTTTCCTCTTTGTGGAGGCAGATATTTTCTGATGGAATTCTTCTTTGATGCGTCAGGAGAAAATCTTCTCGAAGGGATTCAGACAGTGAAGGAGCAGGGGTACATCCCGGTGATTGCCCATCCGGAACGTTACGAATGTGTGAAAAAGGACTGGGAATTAGCATTGGAGGGATGTAAGAAAGGTGCGAAATTCCAGATAAATAAAAGCAGTCTGTCGGGAACGCATGGGGAGAAAGCAGCCCGATGTGCAACCTGTCTTCTGGACATGGATCTGGTGGACTTTATTGCCAGCGATGCCCATCATGTATGGGAAAGAGGAAGCGGACTAGGAAGAGTTTGTCGATTTATAGAGAAAGAATATGGAACGGAACGGGCGAAGAAGTTGTTTGTGACGAATCCGAGAAAAGTGGTGGGGAGAAGAAAATAGAGTAAATAAGTCAAGATAAATATAAAAATGTGTCGAAATTATCAACAAAATATGTTAAAATAAACAGGGTTAATCAAGGGTAAGGAGCAAAGAAGAGAAGTCTTCTTTTGTTTTCTTACCCTTTTTTTGAAATGAGGGCGGAAAATGATTAAACGGTTGTACAATATATTGCTTACATTGGATGCTACATTGTTAATGCTTGTAGTATTTTTTGCAAATATAGAAAGTCATCTGGTTTTTGGCATTAATAAATGGTGCGTTGTTTTATGTTTATGTGTGATTATTTTGATACTGACAAGATTTAGTATATTTGTGTGTCGATATTTATCGGATGACAGTATTGAAAATGGTGTAATAGAAATTGAATCGGCAAATAATACATTTCTGCCGGTTTATCTCGGATATTTTTTTGTTGCACTAGGAATTTCTGACTACTGTACGATGTTGTTTGTTTATGGGATTGTGTTTATATTTACCTATTTATCAAGAGCAATGTATTTTAATCCTATATTTCTTTTATTTGGCTTTCAGTTTTATTACGTGGTCAACGTAAATGGTATAAAATGTTTCGTTATTTCAAAACAAACGTTGCGTGACACAGAGAGTATTTATTTTAGTTCATTAAAACGAATTAATACAACGACTTATATTGATATGGAGGAACGATAGGTGAATCACACGATAGTGAAGATAAAAACAAGAGAACGAGATAATAAATATCGTAAATTATTTTCGAACCAAAAGTTATATGAGTTACCGGAAGACCTGGAAAATACAGTAGAATTTATTCCAGATCACAACCTTGATGAAGAGTGCTGGTTTTGCGTCAACAGATTTTCCAGCCAGGATTATTGTATTCCACTTTTAAAAAGAGAATTTTCGTCGACTTCCTATGAGTTACTGGAAAAAAGCAAATTTTCTGATATTGAGTACTTATGCTATATTGAAGAAAATGTTTTCTTCTTACAAAAGGTTTCGCCAACAAATCTGGTGAAGAAGAAGAAAATTATATTAAGTGAAACAGCTACATTTAAGCAGGAGTGTCAGGAAATAGTAATTCATAAAATCCCGGATGCAATATATATACAAGAAAGCGATAAATTGTGTTTTAAAAATTTGAGTAGTATTTGTTCTATTTTTAAAGGAATTGATATGCTGTATCGGGAAGCTACGGAAGAAGAAACATGCAATTTCCTGGATAATGACTTTATTGAACTGGATAATTTCTCTGCCGAAAATGTAAAAAAAGCGAATCGTAAAAGAATTGCGATGGCTACTGAACTTATGAAACATATGAAAAGAAAAAAGAAGAAAATTATCATGGATTCTATAAAGGATTATTGCCCGCAATTAGTATCTGCGGAAGGACGGTTCAGAATTTCTTCAGAGCGTGATCTGAAATTACTTTTATATGGCATAGATCAGAGATTCTACACAACGCCTGACGGGGAAGAAAAACGGATTGCGAATTCGATAATTCGGATGGCGTGAATCAGAACAAATGTAACATAGAAATGAAGGATAATTAGCAGTTATCCTT
>ERZ1643247.3068-NODE-3068-length-12294-cov-4.075251_pt1 | contig 12294 bp, 10 predicted proteins | sample MGYA00579264_ERZ1643247 | MGnify/ENA primary metagenome ERZ1643247 (study PRJEB29033, sample SAMEA4952262) | chicken gut metagenome | biome: Broiler Chicken; feature: Gastrointestinal Tract; material: Caecum | place: Ireland | collected 2018 | study: Broiler... | reverse complement strand
CTGCAGGGCTTTTTCCACGCTTTTTATATTTCCCGCGTCGTAATCAATCAGCGCTATCATGTCATTCTTCTCCGTTCGCCTTTTTCTTCCATCTTTTTATTATACCAAATCCCGGCAGATTAACAACCCATTTTTCCTGTCTTTCACGGGGCCCGCCGGGCAGAGCTATCCTTCTTTCACAGCTGGTCCAGCATTTTCTTCAGCGCTTCCGCCGATTTCTGAATATCCTCTTTCTTCGTGCACTCAATGGTCCATGTCACCTCAGGATTCTGCCGGCGCAGTTCTTCTACAGCCCGCTTCCACGGAACAGTTCCCTCTCCCAGCGCCCGGTGATAATCCCAGGAGCTGTCATTATCATGCAGGTGGACATGACGCACGTATCTTCCCAGTTGCTCCGCCCACTCCATTACAGAATAGTCTGAATAGCAGTGGGCATGCCCAATATCCAGGCAAAGCCCAAAATCCGGATGCGTCACCTCCTCAGCCACCTGCAGAATGCCGGAATATTCCCGGTCAAAGACATTCTCCATGCAGACTGTAATGCCGGATTTTCCATCCAGAAACTCCATCCAGAAATCTGCCATACGTTCCGCCCAGCCCTCCAGATAAACCGTACACGGAATCATGCCGCTGTGGTATATGATTTTTTCAGCTCCAAGAGCCGCCGCGGCTTCATAAGCCTGCTCAAAACGCTCCATCGTCACCTGGCGGATCCTGACATCATAGCTCATGGGATTCAGATCCAGGAACGGCCCGTGCAGTGTCAGCGGCGGATTGCCATACAGCTCCAGCTCTCTGCCGGCAGTCCTTATCTGACGGTCAAAATCCTCCAGATTCATGGATACGCTAAACCGTATTGTCTCCACCCCGGCCTTCAGCTCTTTTACCGTCTCCGCCAGCTCTTCCGGCGGAATTAAATCTGAAATATAGCAGTTTTTCATCTGTATCATCCTTTCGCAAAGCAGTATACCACGGTTTCCGCCGCTCTGTAAACTCTTTCCCCGGCATGCGCCGTTATGGCAAAACTGCCGGTTTTGTCTTTACATCTGGTTTCATAAACTATATACTGTAACCATGGCACTGTAATATACAAAGCGAGGGGGAATATGCTATGAGTATAAATGCAAAAGAAATGCTGAACCAGATGATAAAAGAAATGAAGGAATCCGAATATATACGCCTGGAAGCCATTCCCGACATCAATCTGTATATGGACCAGGTCACAACCTTCATGGACGAGCATCTTGCCAAAAGCCGCCGCCATCCTGATGACAAAATTCTGACCAAAACCATGATTAATAACTACGCCAAAAACCGCCTTCTTCCGCCGCCGGAGAAGAAAAAATACTCAAAAGAGCATATGCTTCTGCTGATTTTTATCTATTACTTCAAGGGTATCCTCTCTATTTCCGATATCCAGACTCTGCTCGGGCCTCTGACTGAAAGATTTTTCGCCGGAAGCGCCGGCGCTCTGACACTGGCAGACATTTATCAGGAGGTCTTCAGTCTGGAACGCCCCCAGATCGAAAAGCTCTGTCTGGATGTGCAGGAAAAATATGCTATGTCCACTACTATTTTTACAGACGTGCCGGAGGAAGAGCAGGAAGAACTGCAGTTTTTCGCCCTGATCTGTCTTCTCGGCTTCGATGTCTATATGAAAAAGCAGATGATCGAACGTATGCTGGATCAGGCCTGCGCCTCCCGTGAAGCCGCGCAGGAGACCGCCTCCAGCTCCCGGCAGAAGTCTGATTCCAGATCCAGAAGCCATTCCCGGCAGAAAGATGTCTCAGGAGAACAGGACCTCTCCTGAGACATCAGAATCATTTCCGGCTCAGAGCTTTTTACACAAACAATCTCTGTATCTTCTTCTGCCCGCTCTCCAGAAGGGCGGGTATACGCTCTGTCTGCCCCATCATTTCTTCAAATATTTCCCTGAGAATTTTTTCAATTTCCCGGGGCTTTACCATCCTCTGATTTCCCCGGTAGGGGTAAATCCTCGAACGCGAGGATTCCTGCCCTGCCTCACTGAGGCTCAGCCATGGATACAGCTTTATCAGCTCATGGTTTTTATAAGGATATATGCTGGCGGACTGACCTGACAAAATCGTCAGATAGTAGCTGTTCTGACGATCGCTGAACCACTGGAAAAACAGCCAGACAGCATCCAGCTTCTCCGTACGGGGATTCACCCCCAGGTTCCAGCCTACATTGGCCGGCGACCGGCCGGGCACCTGCCCGTAGCCGATTTTCGTAATAATATCACTGTGAACTTCATCCTTGATCTGCGACGCGTATTCACTGAAGGAAATCAGCATAGCCATTTTTCCGTTTCCAAAATCCCGGAATATGGTGTCGCTGGGGGTGTCGGTACTTTCCTGCGCCGTATACTCCATGGTCTCCAGGATACTCTGAAAGCCTCTGATATTCTGCGGCGTATTCAGCGCGAGCTTTCCGTTTTCATCCATCAGGCCGCCGCCGAACCCCCAGAGCCGGATCAGGATTTCCAGCACCAGATCCTCTGTCAGCCCGCCCTGTATGGCCGTTCCGGCCACCGTAGGAGAATCCGGATTAAATTTTCTGGTAAAAAAGCGGGCAATTCCGTTAAATTCCGTCCATGTCATGGGCGGCCGCAGAGGAAGATGGTGCTGCTGCTGAAATTCTCTCTGTATTGAAGGGGTTTCAAACAGATCCCTGCGGTAAAATAACAGATGCGTGCCGCCGATGATCGGGATTCCATAGCAGATCTGATGGTAAAAACAGTTGCTCAGGTTCTTTTCCATAAAGCGTTCCTTCAGCTCAGGCATAGAATCCACAAGGGCGGTAATATCCTTCAGCACATGAGCATGAGACAGATAACGCAGCCAGGAAACATCAAACAGACAAATATCGTAGCTGGGTTCCGGACTGTCACCTTCCTGGACAATCCTGTCAAACAGCTCGCTCAGAGTAGCACACAGTTCAAACTCTACCTCAATGTGGGTCCGCAGAGTAAAATTCTCAGACAAAAGCTGCAGCGCCCTGACGGTTGACAGCGTCTTGGATGTAGCCAGGATCCGCAGCACCTCCCTGCACTCCCGGGGCGGCTCAGTGACACGGCGCACCGGCGCGTCTGGAATTTCCAGACGGGACGCTCCCAGATTGTCATCCAGCAGATGAAACTCTTTCTGAAACAACGCAGGCGCCTCCATATCCTTCAGAAGCAGCTCTGTACACTGCACTCCCATGGCATACGCCGACCGGGAAGTGTGCAGCACTCCCGGATAGGTATTGGAGCTGTTCCAGGTTTCCTCCCCCAGAGTCAGCATACAGACATCCTCCGGCACGCGGATGCCACATACGCGAAAGGCTTCCAGCGCGCCCTTCAGTATAGCTTCCGAAGCCGTAATCAATGCCTGGGGCGGCTCCTTGATCAGCCTCTGCATCGCCTCACGAAAAGCCCCTTCCTTGGAGGTATCGGTATAGATAATCATTCTCTCATCACAATCCAGTCCGCGGTCTCGGTATGCATCTCTGTATCCTTTTTCCGCACTGTAGGCAGGGGACAGGCTCCAGGGCACCGTCATGATTGCGATCCGCCTGTATCCCCTTTTCAGAAGCTTCTCGGTCAGATAATAATAAGATTTATAGTTATCAAATGCCAGAAAATTCACATTCAGCCCCTCAGGGCAATGCTCAATAAAGACATTGGAAATATGCCGCTCCAGCAGATTTTTGCGAAAATATTCCGTATTCTCCGACTGGCACGTATCAATAATCAGGCCCTTGACATTTTTCCCGACAAAATCATTAATGATTTTCCGTTCCATCTTGGGTGAATTGTAGGAAAACGCAACCGTAACAGAATAATTCATTCCTTCTGACTGGTCCACAATGCCTTTCAGAATCTCCGAACGATAATAGTCATCAATATTGGGAAACACCACTCCGATTTCCATCGCGGATTCGCTTTTCAGGCTTCTTGCCGCCGCATTGGGAACATAGTTCAGCTCCTCGATAGCCTTCATTACTTTGCCCCGCGTGGCCGCTGAAACAGATTTCGTTCCGTTTATACAATAGGAGACAGTCGCAATTGAAACCCCCGCCCGTTCTGCCACTTCCTTTAATGTAACCAATTTTGCTGCTCCTTTCCGCATACTCTTCCCTTATATATTTACACGTCCGGCAGCATTTGTCAAATTATTTTAATGAAACGTTTCACTTATTTCATTTCTGTTACTTTTTAACAATTTTCACACTCTCTATCCCACTTTTCCGGCAACAGCAAAAAAGCATGAACCCCTCCCTGTGGCAGTTCTGCCCAAAAAAGGATTCATGCTCTCCTGTCCTCCGCACACTGTCAGTCCAGATGATAGATTTCTTCCATATCGGACCAGAATTCGCCTTCTCTGCGGTCATCCAGCGGCTGCATCAGCGGCTTCACCAGATCCCACCAATGCTGTGTTGTGGGATCCGCAGCCATTTTCGCCATATCCGCCTCATAGTCGTCTCCATCATACTCCATATAAGTAAACAGGTAATCGCCTCTCTGATAGATGGAATAATTCTTCAGATGACATTCCTTAATCATCTCGTTAACGCCCGGCAGCGGGTTGGCATGATAAGCCTTATACTGCTCCAGCCCTTCCGGTTTAATCTTAATTACCTGTCCAAATCTCCGTACCATACTGAAACCCCTCCTTTTCACAGACGCCCCCGGCGCCGGCCAAAACCGGAAGCGGGGGCATCCGTCATCACATACTGTCAGTTATTAATATTCTTTTGTCGCCTCATCGAACAGCGCCTTGATGTTTCTCGGCGGTACATCCGGCTGCAGTCCTTCATGGCTGGGAGATACGATCAGGCCGGTGGGGAAATACGTTCTCAGCTCTTTTACCTTGGCCTGTACCTGTTCAGGAGTTCCGTTCGGAAGCAGATCCTGCGTATCCACGCCGCCGCAGAAGGAAATCTGGCCGTCGAATTTCTCTTTCAGGTTTGCAGGATCCATGCCGGCTGCCAGAGCCTGAATCGGATGAATAATATCTACTCCGGCTTCAATCAGCAGCGGAATCGCATCCACGATGGAGCCGCAGGAATGATACATTACCTTCACGCCATAGCTGTGAGCCAGATCAATCAGCTTCTTGGCACCCGGAATAACGAACTCGGAAATCAGAGCAGGGCTGATCATCAGGCCTCTCTGGCTTCCCATATCATCACCGATCAGGATTGCATGTACTTTGCCCTTGGTAGCCTCCAGGAAAATCTTCAGGGCCTTCAGATAGAAATCAACGATGTGATCATCCACATAGTGAACCATCTCCGGCTCGGCAACCATATTCATCAGGCAGGTCTGCATTCCGAAGGCAGCGCAGACATCCTGGAAATGGCAGGCCCAGAGCATACCCATGACTACCTTGTCTGAAGGCGCTTCGTCTACCAGCTTTTTGCACTCTTCCGGATCAATATATTTTTCCGGATCCGGCCACGGGAAATTCACAGCCTTCACATCTTCAATATCCTCGCAGTGAGCAAAGCATCCGTCAGCTGTCAGAGTCCTGTGCTCGGTATCCACATTGCTTCCGTTCATATACCAGTCAAACGCTGCAAAAATAGCGTTGCAGTGCTCTGTATGATAGGGGATTTCCACCGCATAGAAATCGTCGCCGCAGACTCTTTTCAGCTCTTTGATATCATTAACATGATAAAAATCGCAGAGAGCGGGCACCGCTTCCGGCGTCGGATCGCCCAGCCAGCATGCGGGTCTGTCTACTGGCTTTCTCTCAACTGTAGCCAAAAATCTTTCAATACTGTTCATTTCTTCATCCTCCTTGTACTTGTGTGTGCCGTTTTCGGCCTGGCAATTTGCTGCATTCCGCTTGAATCATTTACAGGCGTTTCTGTCATCCCTTGCTCGTTAATCACATTATAGCACAAAGTTTCCCCCGTTACATTAGTCAAAAAAATTTTCATTTAAACGATTAACCAATATAAAATACCTAAACTATTTTTTTAAGAATCCAGCTGAATTTTATTGTAGGAAAACTGCTTTTCTTTTTCAATATTTATTATATTCCCTGTCTCTGCAAGCTTTTCACTGTGCATTGCCGTCCCGGCGGCAATGTAAGAAAGCCTTTCACTATAATGTTCTTTCTTAACAATTCAGTAGGGCGGAGTGACTTGTACGCGCCACTCCGCCCCACTGTTTGTAACTAACAATTTCCACACAGGCGCTTTCGTCTATGCCTTTTTAGCCTTTTTCAGTTTCTTGAATCTGAACCCGCTTCCATCCATGAAAGTACTGAGAATCAGAACAAGGATCAGCAGACCGCCATAAATAAAGTTGCCATGATATGTATTCAGATTGCTGAACATATTAACACCAGATGTAATGATCTGAATAATTATAACAGAGAAAATCAAATTTCCAATTTTTCCAATACCGCCATCCGGTAAAATACCTGCCAGTACCAGAATCAGAATAACTTTCATAACATAGGATTCACCGTTATCTGCTTTTGCACTGTTCAGCGTTGACATCATCAGCATGCTTCCGATACAACAGATAATATCACATACAACGAAGGTGCCGATAATCATTCCGTCTGTATTGATTGCAGAGAATTTTGCAGCTTTCAGGTTTGTTCCGCACATATACAATTTCTTTCCATATGTTGTGAACCGCAGCACCAGCGCTGCTGCCACAAACACAATAATAAAGACAAACAGCGGGAACGGGATGAAGCCCAGCACTGTAGAATGTCCAATCTCAGAATACAGCGGCACGGATGTCAGAGACAATGTATCGCCCTGTGTAACTCCGGTAGACAACCCCAACCATACCATCTGCATGGAAATAGTGGCAATAACAGGCGGAATATTCAGTTTGCTTACAAGCAGCCCATTAATCACACCGCCAATTGCTCCAACTAAAATTACAATAAAAAATGAAACAACCAGAACGCCCATGACTTGTCCATCTGACATTCCCTCTGTTACATGGCTTGTCATATACTGTACGCCTAAAATTGTAGCGAAATTACCCAGCATGACAAAGGACATATCAATGCATCCGATAACAAAGCAGAACAGCAAACCTATGGCCATAACTCCGAATTCAGGGAACTGCATAACGATGCCGTTCCAGGTTCCGAGACGCCAGAAGGTTCCGCCTCTTAAAACCGTAAAGATCAACATAACTACAACCAGCAAAACCAGCAGAATTGCCGTATACTGATTTTTCTTAAAAAACTCTTTCACTTTCATCGAATACGCCTCCTTCCTTAACCATTGCGGCGTTTCGCCTGAACTGCGGATACCGTGATACCAATCAGGATGATAATACCATTAAACAGATCCTGCCATGCCGAGTTGATTCCCAGCAGCACCATACTGTTAGATACTACCGTGATAATTCCCATAGCGCACATTGTTCCAAATACAGAACCTTCGCCGCCAAAAATACTAGCGCCTCCAAGGATGACAGCGGGAATAATTGTCATTTCTTTTCCCACCAGAGCGGAGGGCACCGACTGACTGGTCAGACACACACGAAGCATACCGGCAAAACCGGCAACAGCTCCGACCACTGTATAAAGGATAAATTTAATCCGTTTTACATTATATCCTGCACGTTCTGCTGAAACCTCATTCCCCCCGATTGCATACAAAGCACGTCCAAACATGGTTTTATTCAACACAAAAGAAGTAAGTATGCAGAAGATAATCAGGAAAATAATCGAAGCAGAAAGGCTTGAGCTTATCTCTCGGCTTCCTACTGTCGTTGTCGTTGTCATCAGAGATACATTTCCAAGATCCTTAAATCCCTGCGGAAGCGTTGAGGTAATCTCCTTCAGCTGAAGAACGCCCATGGAAAGACCAATAAAGAAAGTTTGCGTTCCCAGAGTAACCAGCATGGTATTCAACTTGAAATTAGAAATAATCCAGCCGTTAAACATACCCAGCAGACATCCAAAAACAATGGCAAGCACAAAGCCAATGATCGGGTTATCATTACACCAGCCATTATTAAGGCAAATTGTAGTAGCCAGTGAATAAGCCAAAGCTGCAACTGCCGGGAAGGACAGGTCAAAGCCTCCGGATATCATAACTACCAGAAAGCACAGTGCTAAAATACCGTCTACTACCATAGAACGCAGTATGGTAAAGAGACTGTTCGGCATCAGAAGCTGATAGCCTGACGCAATATGAATTCCAATACACAGAATAATCAGTACAATGAAAATATAAAATTCTGTACGTTTTGTCATACGTTTGAATGCAGAGTTTTTCATAACAGACATCCTCCTTATCGAATTATTCCGAGGATATTCTCTTCGGTGAAATCCTCGCCGGACATTTCACCGACGATCAGACCTTCTTTCATAACAATTACACGGTTGCAATTCACTACCACTTCCGGCAGGTCATCGGAAATGATAATTACTGCCAGCCCCTCATTGGCCAACTGATGTACCAGATGGTGAATGTCTTGCTTAGCGCCTACGTCCACACCTACAGTAGGTCCGTTCAGAATCAGAACATCTAGATCATTCGAAAGCCATTTTGCCAAAACAATTTTCTGCTGATTACCGCCCGACAAGGTAGACGCAAATTTATTTACATCATCCGTGGCGATAGAAAATTTTTTTCTCCATATTTCAGCATCTTTCAAAATATCTCGTTTTTTGATAATTGAAAGGGCATTTGACAATCTTTTCAAAGAAGAAAGCGTAATATTGTCTGCGATAGACTGCTGCAGGCAAAGGCCTTCTGTCAGACGATCCTCCGGCACATAACCGATCTTCATCTTCTGAGCCGCTATCGGTGAAGTAATCTTCACTTCTTTTCCGTTCAGATAAATTTTTCCAGATTCGATTTTTTCCATTCCGAACAGCGTCATGGCAAGTTCTGTACGGCCTGAACCCAAAAGTCCCGTGATGCCAAGAATCTCACCTTTTTTCAGCTCAAAGGAAACATTTTTACATTTCTGATTCTTCAGAGTAAGATTTTCCACCTTCAGAACAGGTTCTTCGCTAATATTCTCGGGCACAAAATAATCAGGCTTCAGATTACGGCCAGTCAGATAATATGTATATTTATCCCGTGTCAAATCAGCAGTAAATCCCGAATACACATTCTTGCCGTTTCTCATAATACAAACGTCATCTGAAATTTCAAAAATCTCTTCGGTTTTGTGGCTGATAAACATAATGGCTATCCCGCTGTCACGAAGCTGGCGAACCGTCTTGAACAGGGCGTCTACCTCTTTTTGGGTTAATGACGTTGTGGGCTCGTCCATGATAATCAGTTTGGCATTAAACAATAACGCACGGCAAATTGCCACCAGCTGCTTATCCGCAATGCTCAGGTCTCCCATACGCGCATAAAGGTCAATATCATATCCGATCTTTGACAATGCTTCTTTTGCAGTGGCTTCCCATCTTTTTTTATTAACAACCTTAGCTCCGGAAGTGATTTCAGAGTTAATCGCCAAGTTTTCCATTACTGTAAGATTCGGAAAAATCGAAAGATCCTGATAAATAACCTGTATCCCAAGCCGGGTTGCCTCCGCCGGCGTAATTTTCGTAATTTTCTTCCCCTCAAAAGTTACTTCACCCTCATCTCTGGTATACACTCCTGAAATAATTTTTACCAGAGTTGATTTCCCGCATCCGTTTTCTCCGGCCAGACACATAACTTTCCCCGGCCTCACTTTAAAGTCCACATGATCCAACGCATGGACGCCTGCAAATGATTTGCAGATTCCAGACATCTCGAGTAAGTATTCCGACATAGACGCGCATACTCCTTTCTGCAATTTTCAGGGCAGAGAAATACTTCTCTGCCCTTATATTGTATGTATACTGCTTGCTGCAAAGGCTCAAAATATTCGCAGCCGACCGCTACAGCATTGCTGCCACAGTCTGTTTTTCTGTTATAAACCAAACCCGTCAGAATCAGATACCAGTTGCCAGCCACTCATCAATATTATCTGCATTGATAGTAATCTGTCCATCTCCGGTTACCAGAGTTCCGTCTACCACGCACTCTGTATATCCCTCTACGCCAAGATCAACTGTATCGCCGATTTCTGCGCCCTGATACATCTGAACTGCCAGTTCGCACATAGCCTCAGCGGTCACACCTGCATCCCAGAATCCGACAGACTGCAATGTGCCGTTCTTGATATAGTCGGCAATTTCGCTCGGCATAGCAACAGAAATAGCAAATACCTGTCCTGTCAGGCCCATTTCTTCAATTGCACGGGCAGCTCCTGGAGCATCAAAGGAACCGGTTCCCAGAATACCTTTCAGATTCGGATATTTCTGAATCAGCTCTTTGGTCTTGCTGTAGGCAAGATCCGCATCGGAATCATTTACAACTCTCTCATCCAGATAGGTCATATTCGGATATGCTTCTTCCTGATGAGCAATAGCCTGATCTGCCCAGTTGTTCTGAGACTCCATAGTCAGAGAGCCTACCATTGTTACATACTCGCCTTCTTCTCCCATCTGAGCTGCCAGTTCGTCCATTAGAAGAGCACCGATACCGGCTTCGTCAAAAGCTTCAATATCATAGTCAACGTTTTCCATACCGGATGCTTCAGTAGCAATTACGATGATTCCCTTCTCTCTTGCCGTCTGACAGATTGCTTCGCAGGCAGCAGGATCATTCGGGGAGAACAGCAACGCATCAATTTCACCCTGGTTTACCAGGTCTGTCATGATCTGAACCTGAGCTGCAGCATCAATTTCCGTCGGTGCCTGATAAGTCACCTCAACATTGTTCTCTGCGCCCCAGGCCTCAACGCTTTCTTTCACATGCTCCCACCAAGGCTGCGCCGTTACCTTACCGACAAATGCAATTTTCGGCGTATCGCCGTTTGTCACAGCAGTTTCGTCTGATTCAGAAGCAGAATCCGTAGACGTGCTGTCTGCTGTGCTCTCCGACGTGGTGCTGGAACCAGACGCGCTGTTGGCATCCGCAGCACTGGAGCTGTCGGAATTGTCAGAACCGCCGCCTCCACAGGCCACAAGACCCACTGTCATTGCCGCAATGAGAAGCATAGCAATCTTCTTCTTCATTCTTTTTTCCTCCTATAACAATTATTTTTATAGTCTATATAATACCACATTTTCTTTTATTGCACATTACCCAAAAAAAAAAGTTTTTAAACGTTTAACTTTTTTGTTCTGGCCATATACCCGTTAAAAGTCTGCTAATGCGTTATGTAATTAGCATAATATTTCCCGAACCTTCTGTGCAAACATTATTCCCAGGTTTTTATGCGATTCCGCATCCATATGAATGCCATCCTTTGCTGAAGCCTTCCCATACTCTGCCGCATTGACATAAAACACACCAGCCTGCTCAGCAAAGTGTCGATAAGATTCAGCAAATTTTTCTGAACGTCGATCCGCGTCTTCTCCAAACATGGCATAAAACAACGGGTAATTTCTATACGATGGGCTTATTTGTATTGGAGCCGCTATCAGTATCTTGGGCTTTTCTCCCGCTAAAGATGCCGTGTTCACCACATCCAGAAATCGCTGAAGACCATATGCAATCGTAACCGGCTCTACTCCAAAGCGTGTTTTCAAATCATTTGTCCCTAACATTAAGAGAATCATATCAATGGGAGATTGAGACTCACAACAGGCTCGAAAATACCGGATTCCACTGATTCTGTCCTCTACCGGGTCATCAAAGACAGTCGTTCTGCCTCCGTGTCCTTCTTCGATAACCAGATACTTATCCCCCAGTTCTTTCTGCATAACTCCTGTCCACCGAACCTCTGCAGGATAACGGTTATCCTCAGCCGGAATAGCTCCCCAAGTATTAGAGTCCCCATAACATAAAATTCTTTTCATTCGCTCTTCTCCATTCTTAATAAAATTATCTCACCCCTGTCGTTCCCACGGATCTTAGAACCGACTGCACGGCTGAGGGCAATCGCAGGCATGTCGCCTTCTATTATTTTCTGATAACCTCAGTATAGTCCAGAGTAATTCTTTTTGCAACCCGCTAACAGGCATTCCCCCGATGCAGGGATCGGCGGTATTTCAGGATATTGCGGCCGATTGCGTACAGCATAAACTTTTTATACACTTTTTTTCCTGTGCGATAGTTAAAACGCCGGAAGCCTTTATTCTCTTTGCCATCTCCAAAGTGTCCTTCTGTCTGGATCGACCGGATCTGACGTTTCAGAATCCATTTCTCACTCTGAACATTCGCATTGGGCTCTTCCTTCAGTGTTTCCCACCGTTCGTTGTGCTCTTCATCACTTTATTCCTGTCCGGATTCTTTTCGGCGTTG
>ERZ1643247.3063-NODE-3063-length-12318-cov-23.604828_pt1 | contig 12318 bp, 11 predicted proteins | sample MGYA00579264_ERZ1643247 | MGnify/ENA primary metagenome ERZ1643247 (study PRJEB29033, sample SAMEA4952262) | chicken gut metagenome | biome: Broiler Chicken; feature: Gastrointestinal Tract; material: Caecum | place: Ireland | collected 2018 | study: Broiler... | reverse complement strand
AAAAACTGCGCCACAGCCTTGGCAGGCCATCGCGCAGCGATTTTGTTCAATTCCAGTTTGCAGGTCTGTCCCTCTCTTTGTACTCCCAAGGTAATCTCCCAGCAGGCCAGATTCAGCTTTTCTCCGTCGATATTCATATAAGTCTCGGCTTCGCAGTAACAGAGCAAGGTCTCTTCCCCGAGTTTCTTTTCCCTATAGCCACTGAGTTCATAGACGGCAAAGGAAGGATTGGGATTTTCCCTCATATAGCGCCGGAGCATCTTCTCAAAATCCTCCCGGTTAAACACCGGATTTTCTCCCGGAACGCCAATACAGTAGATATCCCCAGTAACCATATCCAACAGTTTTTGTACATTCTCCTCAATAAAATATTCGTTCAGAAAATGGAGTAAAGTCTCATATGCAAAATACGTTTCTGCCAAATCATACTTCCCCCTTTTTCATATATTTCTGATTAAACTCCCCGGCGGATACAGGCCTGCAGTAGTAATAGCCCTGGCCCAGATCGCACCCCAGATCCCTCACCATACGCCGGTTTTCCTCTGTCTCTATCCCCTCTGCTACTGTCGAAATCTTCAAGCTCTTGCTCAAGTCGATAATATGTTTTATGATGATCTTCTGTCTCTTATAATCTGCCCCTTCCAACTCCTGCAAAAATCCTTTGTCCAGTTTCAACTCATCGATCCGCAGATTTCCCAGGGTGTTCAAAGAAGAATAACCGCTGCCGAAGTCGTCCATAGAGATCCGGAAGCCAATCTTTTTTAGACTGACGATCACCTGATTTAATTTATCGATATTTTCCATGGCAAGCCCTTCCAGAATCTCCAGTGTGATCCAGCCGGCAGGTATCTGATATTTCCGAATCAGCTTTTCCATACGCTCCACATAATCCGCCTCATAAAAGAGAATCTTGGACTGGTTGACAGAGATAGGAAGCAGGGGAACGCCCTCTGTCTGCCACTGTCTAAGCTGCCGGCATACCTGCTCGGTCATATACATATCCAGAGACGCGCAAAAGCCGTTGTTCTCAAAAATCGGAATAAACTGACCGGGATAGATCACTTTGCCGTCCTCCGGTATCCAGCGGACCAGAGCTTCCGCTCCTGCGAGATCTCCGGTTTGCAGATTAAACTTGGGCTGGAGATACATCTTAAATTCTCCCGCCTCCAGAGCCTGGTTCATATGTGTTTCCACGTAATTTTGCAGGATCTCTTCCTGGTGCAGTTCCAGATCATAAAACCAGATGCTGTTTCTTGGCAGGCTTCTGGCCTTTTCCAGGGCAAACATGGTATGGGTAATCTGCATAGTCGCCGTGTCCTTTTTTTCTCCCATGGTAAACCGGGAAATACCGCAGTACATCTGAATCTCATAATTCCGGCTCCAGTTGGAAGAAAACCCGGAGATTTCTTCCATGATCTTCCAGATTCTTTTCTTTAGTTCCTCCTGGCTGCCGTCTTTAAGTAATACCAGGAACATATCTGAAGAATTCCGGCAGAAGGATTCCCCGGCTTCCATATTTTTCTCCAAGACCCTTACTGCATGGCAGAGCAGATTGTCCGCCTGGTTCCTCCCGAAGATCTCGTTGATAAATTTAAACTGGCGGATATTCAAGCCGGCCAGAGCCCAGTCCTGGTTTCCCTTCATAATCCCTTCCAGCTCCTGCTGAAACTTTTCCGCATTATAAGCTCCCGTAAGAGGATCATAATAGGCATACCGGATCAGCTCCCGATTCTTCTTCTTTAAAAGCCAGTAGCCGTAAAAGACCAGGAACAGCACCGCGATCAGCACCAATGCAAAGACTATTCTGGAGATCAGAATCATCTGGTTAGTCAGCTTATTGGAGGCGTTGGTTGCCTCCACTCCCAAAAGGCTCCAATTCTGGATGCCCAGAGGTTCGATAAAAATCCGGTAATTCTCTCCTTCATACCGCACCGAAGCAAAGCCGCTGCCCTCCTCTTCCAGAATTGTTTTCAGTTTTTTCTTCTCTTTTCTGGAAAAATAGTCTCCAGAAAAAATACTGTCCATCTCATAGGAAAGAACATAATTTCCCTGACTGTCGATCAGCTGAATAAAGCCATTTCCGCCGAAAAGCACATCATTGGTAAGAACCTCCTTTAAGGCGTCCGCCTCCTCAGTAGCCGCCAGGGCTCCGATAATCTGTCCCTCCCGATACACCGGCACCCCATAACCGATGACCTCTTTTTTCAGTTCCTCATCATAAAAAACGCCGGAAAAAGCCGCTTCTCCTTCCCAAGCTTTTCGGATAATCCGCTGGATCCCTTTTCCGGTTTCCTTAAGAGATACATCCGTTTCAATGTCCCTGCCGCTGGTTACCCGGATGCCGGTTCCATTCCGGTTAAAATAGCCCATCCGGACAAAACTGTTATGATTGTTGGATTCCAGAAGCCCCCGGGAAAAATTCTCCCGGTCCAGTCCGCCGTTAAATTCCAGGAAGGCAGACAGAGTATAGATAGTCTGGAAATCCACCCGGATTTTCTGGAGCAGATCTTCCCGGTATTTTTCCACTTCGTTTTGAATCCGGTTATTGATTCCTTCCTGCTGTACATGGTTCAGGGAAACTGTAAGGAGACTTCCTGCCAGCAGAATCAAAACACAGATCATGACCACCCAGACCGTAAGTTTTTTCAGATGTTTTTCTATTTTTAACTCGGTCATGTTTTCTCTCCTTATATGTATTCAGTATATAATAGAAAAGAAGAGGGTGTCAAGCTGGCGGATCTCCTGGGAGGGAAAGCAAAGAGAACGAAGGCTTCCGGCGTTTTAACTACCGCTCAGAAGAAAAAGTGTATAAAGATTCATGCTGTATACAATCAGCCGGAGCATTCTGAAACATCACCGGTTTTATACGGTGAAATCAAAAAAGATGAGACGATTTCTCAGGGAATTCGGGCTTAAAAAAGCCCGAATCCTATGAGAACGTCTCATCCCTGTTTCTAAGGGGTTAAAAATTGGTATTAACCGGCATCCCCCTGTCTTTTTTAAAGTTTTTCAGAAACTTTAGTTTTTATTTATCTCTTCTTTTTTCTCCGCTTCCTGTTTACTATTCCTGCGCCGGTCAGCGCGTAAGCAGACATAAGAGCAATCCACAGAAGCGTATGGGCTGTATCGCCGGTTTTGACTTTTCTTGTAGTGGTTGTCTTTGTTGTATTGGTCTTGGTACCGGCGGTCTTTTCGGCAGTATACTTATTCTGGAATCTGGCGGCTTCTGTATTGAAAAGAAGTTCTCCCACTTTCGTATAAACCGCTCTTGTTACCGTAAGAATACTGTCCTGATCTTGCACAGTGACTGTCAACATCCAACGGCTGGTATCATAAGTATACCCTTTCTCGCCGCCATTCTTTTCTTTCAGATAGAACTTGTAGGTTCCTGCCTTTTTAAAGGTAATGTCGCCAAAGCTGGCAGTTCCTTCTCCTTTCACGCAGGTCTGTATAGTCTGAAGTTCCGCTCCCTCCGGATTATTTTCATCTGTTTCCAGGGTAAACCAGAAAATTTTCTCATCTGGAGTTTTATCTCCTGTAATCTTTTTCTGCACAGTCGGCGTAAAGGCTGTGGCCCTAGTCTCACAGACATTTTCAAAGACTGCGCATTGCGCGCCTTCCACAACCTTTCCAGCCTTTGCGTAAGTTACATCTGCCACTGTAAGGAAGCTGTCCTCATCTGTAATCTCTACCGTAACAGTCCAGATACTGGTGTCATAGGTATAGCCGCCTCTTCCTGTGTCTTCCTCAGAGATCTGGAACTGGTAAGTTCCCGCCTTGGTAAAGGTGATCTCATCAAAAGCAACGATTCCGGAAATCCCTGTGTTTTTCTCCACTTCTGCTTCTGCCGTAAGATTTCCAGGAAGCTGTACGCCGTCCGGGTTCGCCGTTCCAACGGTAAGGCTGAAGCGGAAGGTTGCATTCTCAGGCATATCCCCGGTAACTTTCTTTTCAAGTTCAGGTTTCCAGGTGGTTTCTCATCTACCCCATCCTCTGTAATCTGGAACTTATAGGTTCCTGATTTGGTAAATGTGATTTCCGGGAAGCTGGCTTCGTATCCCTCTTTGGCGTATTCTTTTGTCCCTTTCGGGATCGTAACTGCCGCTGCCGTCTTCTCAAGCTCTTTTAATTCTTCCGGTTCATCCGGGTTACCTGCATTGACCCATGCGCCTTTATCCGGATTATCGTCTCCATATGGTTTCAAAGTGAAGCTAAACTGCTTATTCTCGGGAAGCTTATAACTGCCTTCTTCCATAAACTTGGTAATCTTCGGCGTATAATGGGTATCCTGTGCATTATAGTAGTTTGTAAATACAATCTCCGATAGAACCGGCTGCTGGCCGTTTTCTATAGAGAATATCTTGGCCTCCAGCTTTCCTCTCTTGTCTTCTACAGCAACAGTTACATTATATACCAGATCCGAATACTCATATCCATCTAGTACAGCCTCTGGCTTCTTTTCTGTAATCTTAAAGGAATATCTCCCTGCCTTAGTAAAGGTAATCGCTCCAAATTTTCCAGTGCTTTCTGTCTCTCCTTTTCTTACAGTAAGTACTGTCTCTGGATTATCGGGAAGTTTAAATCCATCATTATCAGGGTCCAGACTTTCCAGATAAAAGTTAAATGCTGCATCGGCCGGAATGGCACCATCTTCTATCAGGATCTGTTTCTTCACTGGAATTTCCAGGGAAGTCTCCTCCACCTGATAATCATTAGTAAATTCTGCCTGGTTCTTATCAGTTACGGCGCCAGCCTCATAGGTGGCAGAATCTACTTTCAGCTTCCCAAGTCCGTCATCAGAAACTTTAACCCTTAACGTCCACAGAGTATTATCATAGGTATAGCCATCTTTCTTATTCTCCACAGCGCCATCTGGTATCACTTCCTGTATCTGGAATTCATACTCTCCGTCTTTGGTAAAGGTAATAGCTTTTCCTCCGTTAGAGGCTTTAAAGGCTCCGTTTTGTGGTGAAGATGTACTTGGTTCAAAGGAAAGTTGCAGAGTATCTCCTCCTGTATTGATAACTGCACCATCCTTGCTGTCTGGTTTTTCTGTTAATTTGAAGGTAAATGTCTTAGTCACACCTGCCTGCCGCGGATCTCCTGTCACAGTCTTCTGCACTACAGGACTATATCCTGTTGGATCTGTTTTATAGGTGTTCTGAAAGGATACTCCCGATGCAGATTTTCCTCCTTTATCTGTGCAGCTAGTAACCTTTGGAATAAGAGTTCCCTTTCCGTCATCCGTTACACGAATTTGTACATCAAAGTAATTTGTGTCATAGGTCAGTCCGTCTTTACCTTCTCCGGTCTCGGAAATTCGGTACATAAAAACTCCGGTTTCTTCCAGTGGTATCTCTGTAAACTCGATCTGAACGGATTTTCCATCTGCTGCAGTTTTGCCTTCAACTTTTCCTGTGCCTACTTTTGGGGCATCTGGGATATCATCTGGTTTCAGTCCGGTAATATCTTTTACTTCGAAGTTAAAGATATCTTCAGCTTTTAATTTTCTTCCGATAAGGGTCTTGGTTCCTTCCGGCTTCCAGACTCCCTCTGCCTGATAGGTATTATTAAGTGCAGCTTCTCCGCTTACAGATATCCAGTTCCCATTCTCATTTTGCACTTTATAAACCGGGGTTTCTGCTACCAGTTTTTGCTTTTCAGAATCCCATGTAACATTTACGGTCACCTGGTATTCTGTCCGGTCATAGGTGATACCGTCTTTTTGATTTTGAACTGTTCCTTCCGGTATCTTCTCTCTGATGTAGAAAGTATGGATACCAGTGCGTTGGAGAATCTGTTCTTCAAAAGTTACCAGCCCATTTGCATCATTTTGGGCTTCCTCTACCACCTGTCCATCTTTAACCAGTTCAAAGGTAAATTCACCCGATGCGAGTTCTTTTCCGGTCAAAGATTTCTTTACCTGGAAAGCTGTGGAAGTAGTCCGACGGATATTTGCCACGCTCAGAGTCTCTTCTGTTGTGATCTCTGAAGTTTCAGGAATGTTCAGAAGCCAGCCAGGATAATCTTTGACAGTTCCTGTCTCCCCACCGGCACCGGTTACCTGAATCTTTTGCATATGTGTTCCAGATCCAACTGCGTCATCCAGCTCATAGCCGCTGGCCGCCTGCTGTTCTACGATCACATATTTCTGGAACCAGAGCAGTTCTGCTGTTGCTTCTCCATTTTCATCAGTAGTAATGGTAGCCACCGGCGTCTTTCCGTCAATGCTGAATCCCTCTCCGAGAAGCTCGCTGTCCTCTACTGCATAAATTGCAAAGACAGCTCCTTCTACCTTGGTGTTAGGATCATCTGCCGCAGTTTTCGTGATCTGTAAATCCCGTACAGGAACAACTCCCAGGTCCTTGGAGTTGTTCCAGGTTTCCGGATTTTCTTCCGCTACATTTGTAGACCATAGGTAGAATCTTTCAGAGGATGCCTGGGTACTTCCCGTGCTTATTGTAAAGTTATTATCCTTTAATTCATCAGCAAAGCTTTTCTGCAGTGCATAAGGATCTCTGGAGTATCCGTTTGTTGTCCCTTCCTTGGCAATCCGGAACTTTCCTGCCATTCCTGATGAGCTGTCAGGAATGGCTGCCTGGATCCGGTAGGTAATAGAATTTTCCCCTTTCAGCTTGGCCACATCCAGATTTCCATCTGGATAAATCACATCAGCATAGGGATTATCTTCTGCTCCCTGGATATTTTCCTGGAGCATTGCAGAGCCCAATTCTCTGAAAATGTAATTGTCCCCTGTAAGAGAGCCTTCTATCTCTCCTCTGCTCTGCTCTGTCTCGTCTTCATAACGAAGCAGTTTGATTTTGATATTGTCTTCCAGTTTATTAATAATTTCATAATTTTGCAGATCGTTCAGACTTTCGCCGGTCTCCCAGACTCCGTTATCGTTCTTGTCGATCCACAGATGTCCTCCTACCTGTACCAGTGCCGGCTGGATCGAGGTAGATACACTGTTGGAACTTACCATAAAGCTGGAGTTGCTTGCATTCGCTCTGTTTTCATTTTTATCTCCACTCAGTTTATAATACTGATTCCATTCTCTATCTGTATATACTCATACTCCGGCAGAACCGTATCCGCCAGCATTTTTCTCAGTCTATGAACCGTAACTCTCAGGTTATTCGCCGCGTCAGAAATTTCTTCACTTCCGTACAGTTCTTCCAGAAGCTGATTTCTGGAAATTCCTCCCCGGACGCCGCTGTAATGCAAAAGGATCTGTAGCAGCTTCAATACTTTTGTGGTGCTATTGTTATTTTTCTTAAAGATTACCGGTTGTTCTCCGTATACCATAGAAAATTTACCCAGCATATAAACCTTTAAATCTGTCATTTCATTCTCCATATGATAAAACTCTCTGCTTTATTTTTCTCTATATAGTACCATCGGAACTTAAGCCTAACTTTAGCGTATGGGATTTATATTATTCTTATCTCTAAAAAAAGTCAAAAATTCTCCTTAATATTTCTCAAAATTTACCAGTATTGTCCGGTATTTTTATAGATATACCATTTTCTCCTGCAAGGTGCTTTTTCTCCGTGAAAACCTCTTGTCACCTCTCTGTCGGAAATGGTAAGATATTTTTAATATGAACCACTTACACAGAGGAGGACTGCACATGAAAAAGTCCTGGAAAAAAATATGGATTTCCTGTTTTCTGATCCTGTCCCTCTTTATGATCGGCTGTAACAGGCAGACTTCCGCCCGGTCTGTAGAAACTGAGAAGGGAACAGATTCTGAGAACGGAGAAAGTACTGCGGACGGATGGGATAACACCCCCAGGGTTCTTGTACCCGAAGCTCCCGGAACTTCTATTATGGGAAATTCCACCATTGAAATCGATGTTTCCAATATTTCCCAGGGATATCTTATGGCCAGGTATACAGGCAATGGGGCCAAAGTTAAATTTTTTATCGAGACGCCTGATCAGGTCCGGTATACCTATGATCTGCCTGCCTCCCAGTCATACGCAGCCCTGCCTCTTACTGCCGGAAACGGGACCTACACTCTGGACGTCCGGGAACATGTAGAAAAAGATCTCTATTCCAATTTATATAAAGATACTATAGAAGTTTCTATCGATAATGAATTTTCTCCTTTTCTCTATCCGAACCAGTATACCTGGTTTACTGAGGAAAGCCTGGCAGTGTCCAAAGCTTCGGATCTTACTCAGGGTGTAAAGGATGGCCTGGAGGCAGTAGGCGCTGTCTACGATTTTGTGATCAAAAACATCTCCTACGACCAAGAAAAAGCCCGTACTGTGGAAAGCGGCTATCTTCCTGATGTGGATGAAACTCTGAAAACGGGCAAAGGCATCTGCTTTGACTATGCGGCTCTTATGACCGCCATGCTCCGTTCCCAGGGGATCCCTACGAAACTGGAGATCGGATATTCCGGTGAAGTATATCATGCCTGGATCAGTACCTGGCTCAAAGAAAAGGGCTGGGTGGAAAACATCATTGAATTTGACGGGGAGAACTGGTCCCTGATCGATCCCACTCTGGCTGCAGAGAATAAGCCTTCCTCCGTAAAGAAATATATTGGAGACGCTTCGAATTATACCGTGATGTATTCCAGATAACAGAGAATATTTTAATGAAAGGACGATTGAGCTATGCGAAAAAATAAAGAGAAAAATCTATCATCTGAAGAGCTTGCCCCATTCTGCGCCCAGATCGCTTCTGTACTGAAAGCCGGTATTTCCCCCGGCGAGGGAATCGCTATTATGCTGGAGGACAGCACTTCCGCACAGGAACAGGAAATCCTGGACGTTATACAGAAGACGCTGAATACTACAGGGGTTTTCAGCCTTGGCCTCAAAGATGCCGGGGTCTTTCCGGAATATATGCAGAACATGGTCCGGCTGGGTGAACAGGCAGGACGGCTGGACGAAGTCATGGATTCTCTGGCAGGCCACTACCGAAGAGAGGCGGATCTGTCTGCCGCCTTGAAAAGCGCTCTGACCTATCCATGTATCATGGTCGTTATGATGGTTCTGGTAGTACTGGTACTGGTAACCCGGGTTCTTCCTGTGTTCCAGCAGGTATATGCCCAGCTTGGCCAGACTATGACCGGTCTTTCCAAATGACTGCTGGATATGGGACAGACCATCAACCGTTATTCGCTGATCCTGCTGGCTTTTCTGGTCCTGGCGGTCCTTATATGTCTTTATTTTTCCAGAACTTCTTCCGGAAAAAAACAGGCTTCCCTGCTTTTTTCCAGACTGCCTTTTACCAGAAAATTTTCCCGTCGGAAAGCTACCTGCCGGTTTGCCAGCGGTATGTCCCTGGCACTGAAAAGCGGCCTGACTGCGGAAGAAGGTATGGATCTGGCTGGACTCCTTACTGAAAATTCTGATTTTATAGAACAGCTTGTCCAGTGTAAAAAGCTTATGGAGGAAGGGATCCCTCTTGCCAGAGCGCTCTCCGGTTCCGGCATTTTTACCGGTATGGAAGCCCGGCTCCTGACAGTAGGAGACAGGACCGGATCCTTAGATGAAGCTATGGAAAAAATCGCTGACCGCTGTCAGGAAGAACTGGATATATCCATGGGAAACGCTGTTTCTATTATAGAACCTACTCTGGTGGCAGTTCTTTCGATCATTGTAGGGCTGATCCTTTTGTCCGTAATGATGCCCCTCATGGGAATTTTGTCCGGTTTATAGGAGGAAAAGAACATGAAACGATTTGTAACCCAAAAGCAGCCTTCCCCAGTAAAAAGTCTTTTTCTTTCCCTGGGTATCTTTCTGCTGATCCTCGTCCTGTTTCTATGGGGATTTTCTTCTATATCCAGGCGTTCTGTCCGGGAAGAGGAAAATACTTTGCGGCAGGCCCTGGTGGAAAGTGCGGTCCACTGCTATGCTTTGCATGGATATTATCCGGAAAGCCTGGGGGATCTTGTCCGGGACTATGGCATCACCTATGACAGCAGTTATTTTTTAGTTGACTATCAGCCTCAGGGAGAAAACCTCATGCCTGAGATCACTGTAATCCGAAAGGGGGATAAGAATTGAACCGGTATCTTCAAAAAGTCCACTCCATTGATCTGCTTTTCACAGTTTCTCTTTTTTGTGTATTCGCTTTGACGGCCCTGGGGGTAACGGCAGCGGGAGCTGTCCTCTATCAGAGGACTGTCGCTCAGGAAAGAAGCGATTATAATCTGTATACCGCCCTCGCCTATATTGAACAGAAACTGAAAACCTGTGATCAGACAGGCGGGATTTCACTGGTGGAAGCAGCCCCCGGGACAGTCCTCTGTCTTCATCAGGAAATCGGAGACAGTTCCTACCGGACCTATATTTATTCCTATGAAGGCAGTCTGCGCGAACTATTCATACAAGCGGACCAGCAGCCGGACTTTTCCGGAGGGACAGCCCTTCTGGATATGGCGGACCTGGAACTTACCCAGACCGGACAGGGACTTTTTTCTCTGACAGTTACACAGGCCGGAGGGGTTTCCCAGACCCTTTTATGGCAGTCAGAGACTTTAAAGGCAGGAGGAGAAACATCATGAGAAAATCTCCTCCAAAACGATCTGATCTTTTCCTTCTGGAACTGATCCTGGCGATCTTCTTTTTTACCCTTGCCAGTGCTGTATGTATCCGTCTTTTTGTCCAAGCCAGAACCCTGTCCCTGGAATCTCACAAGGAAGATCAGGCTTTGATCTGTGCTAAAAATATCGCGGCTTTGTTTGAATCCCGGGAGGGTTCTCTCCTGGATATCGCAGAAAAATTTTCCCAGTCCCGGATAGCCGATTCCAGGCTGGAAATCTACTATGATGAAGACTGGGAACCTTGCCAGGATAATAAGAGCAGTTACCTTCTGACCCTTGTTATTTCCGGCTCTTCTTATGAGGAACATTTACTGAAAGGGGAAATACAGGTGTCTGAAGGCCAGAATCCGTTATGTACATTCGATGTGAGTTGTTATATTCCTATAGAAATAAAAGCAGGTGACTAAATCATGAACAAAAAGAAAATTTTTCCTATAACCAATACCGGGACCGTCTCTGTACTGACTGTTTTCGTGATCCTGGCTATGGTGGCTTTCGCCCTGCTGGCATATATGAGCGCGAAGCGGGGAGCCGGGTACTGCAGTCAGTTTATCCAGGAGACCCAGGCCTGGCAGGAAGCCAAAACTCTGGCTTTTGAAAAAATCGCATCCTATGACCAGGAATTCTATAAAGCCTATGAAAACGGTACCTTTTCAGATCTCCTGCAGGAGGAATACGGATTTTCTATCCCTTTCGGGGAAGGAAAAGAACTTCAGGTAACACTGATCCCTGTATCTCCTGGTGAAAACCAGGGGCACCTTTACAGGATCACTTCTTTTCAGGAAGTAAATACAAAGGAATGGGAGGGCAGCCATTCTCTGAACCTTCTGGATCCGGCTGAACTGACTCAAAATTAATGAATCTACTATAGAAAGGGCGAACAGATATGAATGAATTGCACACCAAAGACACCCGGGAGATCCTGAAAGAGATTTCCCAGCTTAAGGCTTCTGATATTTTTGTTGTGGCAGGCCGTCCCCTGTCTTACCGTCTGAAAAACCAGATACGGGAATATTCTCAGGAGCGGCTTATGCCCGGAGACACGCTTCGGATCATACAGGACATTTATGCCATGGCCTCTAACCGCAGCATCTCTCCTCTTACAGACCGTGGAGATGACGATTTTTCCTTTGCTCTACCGGGGATCAGCCGTTTCCGGGTAAATACATACATGCAGCGTGGTTCTGCTGCCGCTGTGATCCGGATCATATCCTTTACTCTCCCTTCCCCCCAGGAACTAGGGATTCCCGAAGGGATCATCCATCTGGGGGATCTGAATAAGGGGATGGTTCTGGTGACAGGTACCGCCGGCAGCGGAAAATCCACCACTTTGGCCTGTATTATCGACTATATCAATAAAAACCGGGAAAAACACATCATTACCATGGAAGATCCTCTGGAATACCTCCACCGCCATGAAAAAAGCATTGTCAGCCAGCGGGAGATCACCACAGATACTGTCAGCTATCTATCTGCTTTGCGGGCTTCTCTGCGCCAAAGCCCTGATGTGATCCTTCTGGGAGAAATGCGGGATTATGAGACTATGCAGGTGGCGATGACCGCTGCTGAGACGGGACATCTGATTTTTTCCTCTCTCCACACCATAGGGGCTGCCAATACCATTGACCGTATCATTGATGTATTTCCTGCCAATCAGCAGAAACAGATCTCCGTACAGTTGTCTATGGTCCTCCAGTGTGCAAATAGCCATTTTCCGCGGCCAGCAGGGCCGCATTTCCCGGCCAGACAGGG
>ERZ1643247.3061-NODE-3061-length-12326-cov-5.190449_pt1 | contig 12326 bp, 10 predicted proteins | sample MGYA00579264_ERZ1643247 | MGnify/ENA primary metagenome ERZ1643247 (study PRJEB29033, sample SAMEA4952262) | chicken gut metagenome | biome: Broiler Chicken; feature: Gastrointestinal Tract; material: Caecum | place: Ireland | collected 2018 | study: Broiler... | reverse complement strand
CCCAGGGCATCACCATCGCCCTGGACCACAACCAGGTGTGGGTGCGGGGGGAGGAACGTGACCTAACGGAGATTGAGTACCAGATCCTACGGCTGCTGATGCAGCGGCCCCAATGGATTTTCTCCGCCCAAGCCATTTACGAGAGCATTTGGAACGAGCCGTACTTCCCCGTTTCCAATGGCACGGTGATGGTGCACATCCGCAAGCTGCGCACCAAGATTGAGGACGACCCTCAAAATCCCGTCTTTATTAAAACCGTCTGGGGCAAAGGCTACCGCTTTGGCTGGGAGGAACGTTATGTCCCTCAATAAGTTGAAACGGGAAAAAAACCACAAGAGTATTTTAGCCCAATTCTTTCTTTTGCTGGTGGGGCTGGGGCTGTTGTGTGGGGCTTTGTTTGCGGTGCTGCACACCGCCATAGGTTCCGCTTTGGAGAACTACCTGCTCTCCTCGGATTTTTTGGAAACTGCCATTGAGAAACGGGTCAACAACCTGCAGGACTACGTCACGGAAAACCAGGTCTCCGCCACGGATTCCCGGGCTCTTTCCCAGTGGATGCGGGGCAAGCCCTTGACCCTGATGGAGATCTATCGCTCCAACGTGCTGGTGTACTCCTCCTACGCCTCGTACAGCCTTTCCGTGGAAGGGGACGACTTTACCTGGACCGCCACTGAGGGGGAGGAAGTCCCCACCTACGACTGGATTTCCTACTACACAGTGGACTTTGCCGACGGTGAGGGGGAAGTGGTTCTCTACAGCAACGACCTGTACCGCTATTCCACCTATGCCACCATCGCGGAAGTCCTCCTGTGCTCGGTGCTGTTTCTGGTGGGGTTTCTGGTCGCCTTCCAGCGGACAGTCAGCTATATGCGCCAGATCAGTTTGGAGATTCAGGCCATGGAGGGCGGCGACCTAAACCAGCCGGTGACCGTCCGGGGCGACAACGACCTTACCGCCCTGGCAGAGAGTTTGGACGCCATGCGCCTGGCCTTCCGCGCCCAGCTGGAACGGGAGTCCAACACCTATGCCGCCAACCAAGCGCTGATCTCCCAGATGTCCCACGACTTGCGCACTCCACTGACCACGCTGCTTATCTACACGGAGATCCTACGCTATGGCAAATACCAGGGGGAGGACCAGCTGCGGGGCTATTTGGACAAAATCGACGAGAAGGCCCAGCAGATCAAGCAGCTGGCGGAAAACCTGCTGGAATACTCTCTGGCCTCTCAAAACCGGGCAGTAGAAATGGAACCGCCTGCCCCCGCAGCGGGAATCTTCCAGCCCTTGCTGCAGGAGATGGCCACCTTTCTGGAGCAGTACGGCTACACATTCCAGTGGGACCTGGCCTTTGGGGAGGGAAAGGTGTCGGTGCACACCCCCTATCTCCGGCGGATTTTGGACAATCTCTCCTCCAACATTTTGAAGTACGCCAGCCTGCGGGAGCCAATCTTCCTCCAGGCCCGGGAGCAGGAGGGCGCTTTGGTCTTCTCCTTCCGCAACGGCCTGAAGGAGCAGGAAGAACCTACAGAGGGCACGTGTGTGGGCCTTTCCAGCGTGGAAGCCATGATGGAGAAAATGGGTGGCTCCAGCCATGCGGAGCAGGCCGGCAAAACCTTTCAGATCACTTTGGTGTTCCCCCTGGCAGGTCAGGAAATCGTCTGAACCGTACCGCGCATGGGACGTCTCTTAAAGCACATGCTGTCTTTACCCCAACCCCGCCATCCGAAAGGGGGCACTTTGTTTTCCCTATCTTTTTTGGAAAGCCGCAGGATGCAACAACCGAAATTGTGGGGAAACTCCCTCAAAACTTGGAGGTCTCGCCGTGTTTTGCGGGCGCACCATTTTGGGGGAAGGAAACACAAAAAGTCAGGGTTCGCATTGGCGGCGCCTGACTTTTTTCGTTGCAGCAGCTGGACATGGACATGAAGGGTGGCTGCACTCCGCGCAGCGCCTGTCGCAGACGAGACAAATCCTTCTGCCCTTGCCAAAAGACCGGCGAAAACACTGGGTTTCCGCCGGTCTTTTTCATTCGTGCTTTCGCAAAAGGCCGGGATTACTCCCGGCCCTGCAGGAAAGTCAATTACCTGCCAAATTTTTGTCGAACTCCATGAAGATGTTGGCCGCCTGGGCCTGGATGGTGGTGCCTCTTGCGTCCAGGGTGCCGTCCTCGTGGCCGTGAATCAGGCCGTTGCCGTTGGCCCAACTCATGGCAGCCTCGGCCCAGTCCGCTACGGTGTCCCCGTCCGGAAACTGGGAAAGGTCGCCCTCTGCGGTCAAGTCGCAGCCTTTGTCGCCGGCGTAGTTGTAGAGCAGTTGGGCGAACTCCTGGCGGGTGATCCTGTTGCCCGGCTGGAAGGTGCCTTCCCCGTAGCCCTCAGCCACGCAGGTTTGGGCAGCCCAGGTCACGGCGGGCTCAAACCAGCCCGAAACATCCGAAAAGCTACTGTCTCGCTCACCGTGGGCTGGCCCTCCAGATTGTAGAGGATCTGCACCGCCTGGGCACGGGTCAAGTGGGTACCCGGGGAGAATGTGGTGGGGCTCATGCCCTCCATAATGCCCTTTTCCACCACATAGTCCACGTCTGTCAGGTGGCAAGAGGGGCACAGCTGGCCGCTGTCACAGCGAAAGGTGACGGAAATGGTCACCCGGTCGCTGGGCTGGGTAAAGCTGTAGGTGCCGTTGCCATTGTCGATGACCTCCACTGGGTTGCCGTTGCGGTCGGTGACGGTGATCGCATCCACCTCCTGGCCGGGGTTGGGCTTGGGGGTGATGGTCACCTCGTCCCCGCGGCTGGGCCGGCTGGGGCTGGTCGCGACCGTACCGCCCTCCCCTGTGTCCACCTGGGGCGGGTAGGTGGGCGGCGGGGTGGGTGTAGGGTCCGGATCGGGTTCTTCCGTTCTGACACCAGCAAAAGCAAAGTCGCCCAAGCTGGTCGTGGAAAAGCTGACAGTACGGTTCCTAACGCTTCGTGCCAGTTCTAACTCTGTGGGGTCCCCCTTTTCATCCAAGACATCCTAGAGGAAAAGGCGTACGCTATTGGCATCGTACCCTTCCGGCACAGGAAGAACCACCCCCCACCGGGAAATCAAGCGCCCCTGTTTGTTCCGTTTCTCCCAGCTGCAGGGAGATGGAAAACCCGCTCTGGTCCGTACAGTCTTCCGGCAGATTCACTAAGCTCTTATCGGCGGCCCCCAGGGTAAACGCCACGTTTTTTTGTCTGCGTTCGCTTCCACGTTCAGCGCGCCGCCAAACAGTTCCACGCTTGGGCTGTTTAGCCATTCCGGGACGTTATTTGCCACGCCAACGCTTATTGGTATTTGGTTCTCTAGAGCATATAGGGTGTCCACCGCGCGATAGTTGCTGTAATACGGATTATCTTTCGTGCCATGATTCAGCGCCTCTTCCTGCAACTGGGTTTTTACAGGCCCACTCACCGCCTTCAAGAGCTTCTCTATCTGGTCCCGCATGGCCGTGTATGAAAGCTTCGCGTGAACATCTCCGCCGGAGGGAGAGACCTGAATCATCCCGTTTAGGACTTCACCCAAATCAGCCAGGGATTCCTCTGCTAAGTTCTCCAAATCCGGCGTCAGCGTATAGCATGCGCATTCGTCGTCCACATGCAGGTATTCTCAGCGCAAGCTGGACGGACGAGCGGTTTGCAGTCCAGACAGCCCTGCAATTTCCAAAGAAACCATGAATACACGCCGGAGATCGCTGTTCATCCACACCGTCATTTTGCTACCTCCCTGGGAGGACCCCCAGCCTTTCCTCTCCCCTGTTCCTTATGATTCTTCCCCACAAACCGTGCACCCGGTAGCACGCAAGCTGCGGCACCGGTCTCGTCTCCCGTCTCGATCGGCGTAAGGCGGTCTCCACCGGGAAGCAGCACCCAAGTTTGCAAATAAGATAAGTACGTCCATGCCTGCCAAAAAGCCAGGTACCGCATTCGCGGTACCTGGCTTTTTTCGTTAGCAGTCTAAGAACCCTGCGCCAAGATACGCCTGTAAGCCCACCTGTAGTGCGTACTAATGGCAAGCAAATTGCAAGCGCTATTCTCAGCAGCCACTCCTACTAGGACGTGGAAGGCTTGCACCCATAAAGGCTGGCTTCTTGAGCAAAACCAGAAGAAGGACAAACTTCTTTTTTCATCGCTCAGCGGCCTTTTACACAAATAGATATGCCCTTCTGAAGAAAACTGAAACACGATCGAAAGGGGAACGAATACGCGATTTTATTTTGTGGTTTTTTCATTAAAAATACATTTTATATTGAAAAATATCGCCGTTTATGTTAAAATTACTGTAAATTCTATCGGTGGAGGTATATTGTTTTTATGAATTATCCTCGCTCTTCTTTCCTTGCTCACCGCACGCCGGATGGAAGAGAACAAACCGTTGCGGAACATTTGCGTAGGACAGCGGAACAGGCAGCCTGTGACGCCTCCTTTTTTGGGGCAGAAACGTTGGCCAAGCTGGCAGGCCTCACCCACGATCTGGGAAAATATTCTCTGGAATTTCAAGAGCGCCTGCAGGGCAAGGCTCAAACTGTGGACCACTCCACTGCAGGCATGGCGGAGTGCTGCAAACAGGGGGCTATCTCCGCAGCTTTAGCCGTGGCAGGTCATCATGCCGGCTTACCGGATGGAGGAGGACAAGGAGACGGACCGGATGCCAGCACCCTGCTGGGCAGAATCTGCCGGGCACAAATGGGAAAACTCCCCTCGTATGAGGCCTGGCAGAGAGAAATCTCCCTGCCCAAAGTGGAAGACCCGCTTCCCAAGATGGAAAAGAAAGAGGGCATTTTCTTCACCAGGATGCTTTTCTCCTGCCTGGTGGACGGGGATTACACCGATACCGCTTCCTTTATGGATAGAATAGACTCCCATCCCCCTGCAGACTCCATCGAAGAATTGTGGCTTCGCTTGCAAGCGTACATCGCCCCTTGGTTTCCCCCTAAAGGAAAGCTCAACACACAGCGGTGCGCTGTACTGGAACAGTGTCAGTCCCAGGGAGAAGCCTGCCCGCCGGGGCTGTTTACCCTTACAGTCCCCACCGGCGGTGGAAAAACCGTCTCTTCTCTGGCCTTTGCCCTGGCTCACGCCAAAAGCCAAGGCCTGCGCCGGGTGGTTTATGTCATCCCCTACACCTCTATCATTGAACAGACCGCCCAAACTTTTCGGAACATTTTGGGAGAGGAAAACGTGCTGGAGCACCACTCTCAGGTGGAAACGGTCACTTCGTCGGAAACCAGCACAGAATGGGACCGGGCTTGTGAAACCTGGGACAAGCCTGTCATCGTCACCACAGCGGTGCAATTTTTTGAATCTCTGTTCTCCTGCCGCCCCACCCAGTGTCGAAAACTCCACAATTTGGCCAAGAGTGTCATCATCTTCGACGAGGCACAGATGCTGCCTTTACCCTATCTGCGGCCCTGTGTGTGGGCTATTTCTCAGTTGGTGAAAGGATACGGCGCTTCTGCCGTCCTCTGCACAGCTACCCAGCCGGCTTTAGAGCCTCTGTTTCGCGAATTTCTGCCGGGCAAAATCCTGACGGAAATCTGCCCTGCCAGCGCCATAGTGCCGGATATCTTCCGACGGGTTACATTTCGACGAGAGGGAAAACTGACCACTCCGGTGCTGTCGCAGCAGCTGCAGGAACACACGCAGGCATTGTGCATTGTCAACTCTCGAAAGATCGCTCAAGATGTATATCACAGCTTGCATGGCGAGGGAAACTACTGCCTTTCCACCTTGTTGGTTCCTGCCCATCGCAGGAAACTCTTAGAAGAAATCCGCCGGAGGTTGCGAGAGGGACTCCACTGCCGGGTGATTTCCACCTCCTTGATCGAAGCAGGGGTGGACGTAGATTTCCCAACTGTGTATCGGGAATTGTGCGGATTGGATTCCCTTTTGCAGGCGGCAGGCCGCTGCAACCGAGAGGGAAAACGACCCTTTACAGAAAGCGTTGTCACCCTTTTCCAAAGTGAAAACAAAGTGCCCGCTCTCTTTGAAACAGCCACAGACTGCGCCAAAGAAATCCTGGACCAACACGAAGATTTTTCCACTGCTCAGGCGATACATGCCTACTTCTCCCTGCTGCTCTACCGAAGAGGGACAGCTGCTCAAGATACCCAAGGAATTCTGTCTCTGATGGAACGGGAACCCTTTCCCTTCCGCAAAATAGCGGAAAATTTTCATTTGATCGACAGTCCAACGCGGACCATATACATTCCTTTGGAAGCAGGAGAAGCCTTGATACAACGCCTTCGGATGGGAGAAAAAAACCGGCAGTTGTTCCGCTCTCTGGGACAGTATGGGGTGCCGGTCTACGAGCCCCACTTGCACGCTTTGGAAATGGCCGGTGCTTTGGAGCATCTGGAAGGAAACCTGCTCGTCCTCCGGGATCTAACCCTCTATTCCGAAGAAACCGGGCTCGCTCTGGATGTAACCTCCGGCAATGCCCTCTTTTTGTAAGCAGCCGAAACAGGCGGAAAACCACCGGCTTCTGCCTTCCCCTATGATGTACTTGTATCTTACTTTCCCTCGCATCGCTGTAGTGACAGGGAAAAGTCTATCACCAAACAGGAAAGGAGAGATCGTTCTGTGGGAATATGTTTAGAAGTTTGGGGTGATTACGCCCTCTTCACCCGACCGGAATTTAAAACAGAACGGGTGAGTTACGATGTCATCACTCCCTCTGCCGCCCGGGGGCTTGTGGAAGCTATCTATTGGCACCCGGGGCTGAAGTGGCATGTGGACCGTATCCACGTACTGGCCCCCATCCGCTTTAGCAACATCCGCCGCAACGAGGTGAAGTCGGTACTCTCCGCCCGTTCCGCCCGGACGGTAATGGAGCGGGGCAAGGGAGAACTTTTTCTCAACACCAAAGAGGACATCCAGCAGCGGGCTTCTCTCCTGCTGCGAGACGTCCATTATGTGCTCGAAGCCCACTTTGACCTGGTGCCGGATCAGATGGCGTCGGGAGACAACCCGGGGAAATTCCAGGATATTGCCACCCGACGGATTCGGAAAGGCCAATTCTACCACCAGCCTTATTTTGGCTGCCGGGAATTTCCCGCCCACTTTCAATGGTGCGAAAAACTGCCGCCCTGTCCTGAGGAACTGAGAGGGACAAAAGCCTTGGGATGGATGCTCTACGACATGGACTACTCCGATCCCGAGAACATCCGCCCCCTCTTTTTCCGCGCCGTTTTGGAGGACGGGGTTCTCACCGTGCCCAACCACAACAGCCCGGAGGTGAGAGGATGATTTTACAAGCCTTGGTGGATTACTACGAAACCTTGAAAGTCGCCGGCTCCCTTCCCGCCCCGGGGTGGGATAGCGTCAAAGTTAGCTACGGGTTGTCGCTGGGAGCCGGCGGAGAATTGAAGCAGGTGGTTTCCCTCCAGGTTCCCTCCGCCCAAGGGAAAGTGCTGCCGCAAACCTTAGAGGGGTTGCCTGCACCTGTGAAACGCTCCAGCGGCACGGTACCCAATTTTCTTTGCGACAACTCTGGCTACTTACTGGGTGTGGACAATAAGGGAAACCCCCAGCGGAGCCTAAAGTGCTTTGCAGCGGCAAAAGAATTGCACCAACGGCTACTGGAGAAGCTCAATTCTCCAGCAGCAAAGGCAATTTTTGCTTTCTTCCAAACCTGGAATCCTGAAAACGCCCCAGAGCACCCTGCTCTGCAGGAAAAGTGGGAGGACATTCTCTCCGGAGGAAACCTGGTGTTTCTTGTAAACAACTGCTACGCCCAAGAGGACCCGGAAATTCGCAGGGCATGGGAGCGGGAATTTGCCTCCAACGGAGAGGGCCCATTGGGTTTTTGTATGGTTACAGGCACAGAGGCGCATTTGGAAAGAATCCATCCTGTCATTAAAAAAGTGACAGGGGCACATACCGCTGGCGCGGCTCTTGTGTCCTTTAACGCGCCAGCCTTTTGTTCCTATGGCAAAGAACAAAACCTCAATGCCCCCATGGGAAAATATGCCGCGGTTGCCTACACAACAGCTTTAAATTACCTGCTGTCTCACCGAGATCAGGTCTTTCGTCTGGGAGACGCCACGGTGGTGTGCTGGGCCAAGGGTGGCGGCGACGCCTATCAAAAATTCTTTGCCTCCGCAACTTTTGGACAGACCTCTTACAGTGGAGAGGACTTGTTCCAGATGCTCCATTCCCTCAGCGTGGGAAAACCCGTTGTGTTTCAAGAGGAAAAGCTGGACCCGGCCATGGACTTCTACATTTTGGGAATCTCCCCCAATGCGGCACGGCTTTCCGTCCGCTTTTTCCTGCACAACACCTTTGGCGCCATCTTGCAAAATGTAGAGAGGCACTATAGACGTTTAGAAATTGTCCGTCCCTCCTACGACAAGTTTGTTTTTTTGCCCGTATGGAAACTACTGGAGGAAACGGTCAATAAAAACGCCCGGGATAAATCCCCCTCTCCCCAATTAGCTGGAGAAACGCTCCGGGCGATCTTGCTGGATACACCCTATCCAGCCACCCTGTTAAACGGCATTATCCTGCGCATCCGGGCAGAAAAACGAATTACCCGTGGGCGGGCCGCTATTCTCAAAGCCTACTATCTCAAACTGCAAGAAATTCATGGCAGGGAAACCCCCGCCATTCCCGAGGAGGTATTGCAAGTGAAGTTAAATTCTGAAGCAACCCACATTCCCTACACCTTGGGCCGGCTGTTCGCCACGCTGGAATCCCTTCAGCAGGCCGCAAATCCCGGGTTAAACGCTACCATTCTGGACCGGTATTTCAACGCCGCATCCGCCACCCCTGCTTTGATTTTTCCTGTTTTACTGAATCTGGCGCAAAAGCACCTGAAAAAGCTGAGAAGAGACAACAGAGGCCTGGCGGTCTACTACGACCAAGAGATCACCACTCTTTGCACTCGGCTTGGCAATGTAGCTTTTCCCGCGCGGCTAAATCTACCGGAACAAGGCTCTTTCCAGCTAGGATATTATCAGCAAAAGCAGGCCCGCTATGAAACAAAGGAGGAGAAAAGCAATGGCTGAACCCATTAAGAACCGCTACGATTTTGTGATCTTGTTTGACGTGGAAAACGGCAATCCCAACGGTGATCCAGATTCCGGCAACATGCCCCGGATTGATCCAGAAACTGGTCTGGGTTTGGTGACGGACGTCTGTCTAAAACGAAAAATTCGCAATTACGTGGAAACCGTCAAAGAGGACGCAACCGGCTACCGTATCTACATTAAAGAGGGCATTCCTCTCAACCGCAGCGATAGAGAAGCCTATGCCGCTTGCCACGTAGACGAAAAGAGCGTGAAAGAAGCAAGGAAAAAGGACGATGGGCTGGACCGGAAAATCGCAGCTTGGATGTGCCAAAACTTTTACGACATCCGCACCTTTGGCGCGGTGATGACCACCTTTGTGAAAGCCGCTCTCAACTGCGGTCAAATTCGCGGTCCGGTACAGCTGGGGTTTGCACGCAGCGTAGAGCCCATTGTTCCCCAGGAAGTGACCATCACTCGGGTGGCAATCACCACGGAATCCGACGCCGAGCGGAAAGATACAGAAATGGGACGCAAATACATTGTGCCCTACGGCCTCTATCGGTGCGAGGGATATATATCCGCCAATTTGGCCCGGAAATCCACAGGATTCTCCCAGGAAGATTTGGACCTGCTGTGGGAAGCTATATGCAATATGTTTGAAAACGACCGCTCTGCTGCCCGGGGAAAAATGGCCGTGCGAGAATTGATCGTCTTTAAACACAGCAATGAATTAGGGCAGGCACCCGCCTGGAAACTGTTTGACACGGTGCAGGTGCGGCGCACCGATCCCGAAAGTCATGGCCCTGCCAGAGCTTACAGCGATTATACCATCACCGTGAACGAAGCTTCTCTGCCCCATGGCGTGGAGTGCTTACGGTTGGTATGAGCTATGGAGACGACGAGCTGCTGATGCTCTCCGGCTTGCAGCACTTTGCCTTCTGCCGCCGGCAGTGGGCGCTGATTCATGTGGAACAGCAGTGGCAGGAAAATCTGCGGACGGTAGAGGGACAGCTGTTGCACCAACGGGCACACGACATCACTCTGCGTGAGCACCGCGGAAATGTACTCCTTCTGCGAAGCATGGCCGTGGTCTCTCGAGAACTTGGCCTTTCTGGGCAATGCGATGTCGTGGAATTTCATCAGGATCCCACGGGCGTCCCCTTGCAGGGCGAAAAAGGGCTGTGGATACCCTATCCTGTGGAATACAAGCGAGGAAAACCTAAATCCAACCAAGCAGATGAGATCCAGCTGTGTGCCCAAGCTATCTGCTTAGAGGAGATGCTCTGTTGCAGTATTCCGGAAGGAGCCTTGTTTTACGGGGAACCACGCCGCCGCACTTCCGTGGTTTTTTCCTCAGAACTGCGCGAACGTGTGAAAACCTACGCCGACGAGATGCACCAACTATTTCGGCGCGGGTATACGCCAAAAGCCACGCGGACCAAGTCCTGCAATGCATGTTCCCTAAAAGACCTGTGCCTTCCGCAGCTTGCCCGCAGAAAATCGGTTTCTCAGTATCTGCATGAGGCCATGGAGGAAGAACAATGAGGCATCTTCTGAACACGCTGTTCATCACGAGTGAGGACATCTACCTCTCCCTAGACGGAGAAAATGTGGTGGCTAACAGGGAAAAGCGGGAGGTTGCCCGCTATCCGCTACATACACTTGCCGGTATCGTCTCTTTTTCCTACGCAGGAGCGTCTCCCGCTTTGATGGGAGCCTGCGCAGAACGGCAGGTTTCTCTGGCGCTGTGCACCCCCCGAGGAAAATTTCTCGCCAGGGTTTCCGGAAAGAGCAACGGGAATGTGTTGCTGCGAAGAGAGCAATACCGCACAGCGGATGATCCCAAAGCTTGCTGTGGAATCAGCAGAAATATGATATTTGGAAAAATACACAACAGCCGCTGGAGCATAGAACGGACACGGAGAGACCACAAAGTAAGAGTGGACGATGAGAAGCTTGCCCGAGTCTCTGACCAGCTAAAGGGCATTCTCCCCCAAATAGTTTCGTGTGATTCTCTCGAAAAGTTGCGCGGACTAGAAGGGGCAGCTGCCACCGCCTACTTTTCCGCTTTTGACGAGATGATTCTGGGAGAGAAACCGCTGTTCTCCTTTCCAACCAGAAATCGAAGGCCGCCAACTGATCCGGTCAATGCCCTGCTGTCTTTTGCATACACCCTTTTGGCAAACGAGTGCGCCTCTGCCTTAGAGAGCGTAGGGCTGGACTCTTATGTAGGATTTCTCCACCGGGACAAACCTGGGAGAACATCACTTGCATTGGACTTGATGGAAGAATTGCGCCCTTGCATGGCAGACCGGTTTGTGCTGACGCTCATCAACAACCGCATGCTGAAAAAACAGGAGTTTGTATTTTTGGAAAACGGCGCTGTCATCTTGACAGAGACCGGCCGGCGAACCTTTTTAAGCCGGTGGCAAGAGCGCAAAAAGGAGAGCATCACCCACCCCTATTTGCAGGAAAAGTGTCCTTGGGGGCTAGTTCCCACGTTGCAAGCCCTTTTGCTGGCACGATGCTTGCGGGGGGATTTGGAAGCCTATCCGCCATTTCTGTGGAAGTGAGATTCTATGTTAGTATTGATCACCTACGATGTAAATACAGAAGACGCTGCCGGCCAAAAAAGGCTGCGGAAAATTGCGAAACAATGCATCAATTATGGGCAGAGAGTGCAGAATTCCGTATTTGAGTGCCTGCTGAATGAAGCCCAGTACAGAGTGCTGCAAGCAAAACTTTTGTCGATTATGGATCCGGAAAAAGACAGCCTGCGTTTCTACAATTTGGGAAAACAATACGAAAAACGCATAGAGCATTTTGGATGCAGACAAAGTTATCTGCCAGAAGAGCCCCTGATCTTGTAGTGCGAAGCCCAAGTAAACAGGCAGAACCCCAGAGGTTCGCACCAAAATAGTTTCTGGGGTCCCCTCATAAAAGCGTATACACGGTTTCTCATTTCAGGAAAAGCAAATTTTCTTTGTGCACTTCCATTTTTTTCGCCAAAGTCTTTCCTAATCTTTTATCACTTTTTGCTGTCGCTCCCCTCACGGGGAGCGTGGATTGAAATATCTCTCAGCGTCTCTCCCTCCCTGACCTCTACGTCGCTCCCCTCACGGGGAGCGTGGATTGAAATTTGAGACCCAGTAAAAGTTACGTGGGAGCCAGTGGTCGCTCCCCTCACGGGGAGCGTGGATTGAAATCAGCCAGCGGCCCGCAGGCTGGCTCCGTTCTCCGGTCGCTCCCCTCACGGGGAGCGTGGATTGAAATAGTCCAGAAAAAGAGAAACACCA
>ERZ1643247.3058-NODE-3058-length-12329-cov-32.273668_pt1 | contig 12329 bp, 6 predicted proteins | sample MGYA00579264_ERZ1643247 | MGnify/ENA primary metagenome ERZ1643247 (study PRJEB29033, sample SAMEA4952262) | chicken gut metagenome | biome: Broiler Chicken; feature: Gastrointestinal Tract; material: Caecum | place: Ireland | collected 2018 | study: Broiler... | reverse complement strand
CCGCGGCGGCTTTTTTACTTTCTGCCTCGGCGGCGGTTTGCATTCTCCGTCAGCCGCGGCGGCTTTTTTACTTTCTGCCTCGGCGGCGGTTTGCATTCTCCGTCAGCCTCGGCGGCTTTTTTTGTTTTACTTCCTGCCTCGGCGGCAAATTTTGACCTCTTTCCGGCTGCCGTAACGGCCGTCCGTTTACTTCCTTCTCTTCCTCTCCTTAGGGTCGATGCCCTCGCAGGCGTAGGCGCGGCGCAGCTTTTTGAGCAGCACCAACAGCATGACGACGTACACCGCGGCGATGACGGCGGCGATGACCGCGAACACGATGCCGTAGGTGAGGCCGTTATCGGGCATGACGAACAGGTACACCGCAAAGGCGATGAAGAACAATTCGATGACGACGAAGGTCGCCGTCAGGCTGACGATCATCTGGCGGTATGCCGACGAGGGCAGCGGGGTGTTGGGTTCCATAAGTCTTTCCTCCTTTTTTGCCGCCCGCAGGCGGCGTTCCGAACGGTAAATAAAATGCGGCGGCCAGAGCGCGGCGCTCTGCCTTACGCGGGCGCAGCCGCGGCGGGCGCGAGCGGCGTTCAAACCATACAATACAGGCGGCGCAGCGGGCTTTGGCGCGGGCGCAGCCGCAGAGGTCTCCCCTGCCGGGCGGTCACATGGCCGCCGTCTTGTAAAAATAGAAGTACGTTTCGTCTTCGCCGCAGGGGCGCATGCCGGCGGCGCGCAGGGTGCGGGCGGAAGGCTCGTTGGCGCGGAAGCACTTGGCCTCGATGCGCTCCAGCCCCAGCTTGATAAAGCCGTACTCCATCAGCCCCAAAAGCGCTTCCCGCGCGTAGCCGTTATGGCGGTAGGCGGGCAGAAGGCGCATGCCGATCTCCGCCTCGGCGCGGCAGCCGAAAGCGTGCAGCACCACCTCGCCGACCAGCGTTTCCCCTACATAGATGCCCAGGGGCAGTTCGTTCTTCTTTTTGAAGTCGCTGCGGAGCTCTTCCAAAAACCACCTATCGTCGGGGTTTTCGGGCGCGTCTTGCCGCCAGTCGTAGCCCCAGTACTTGTTCTCTTCGATATCGCGCGCCAAAGACGCAAAGGCGGCGGCGTCCTTTTCTTCCACCTCTTGCAAGGTGAGGCGCTCCGTATGCAGTTCCGGCAGCTTGGTGAGGGCGTCGATGCTGCGGTGCACGGCGAGGTTGTACTTATCGGCGATGCGCACGGGCAGGTACTGCATCTTCGACTTGCGCAGGCCCGCGTCGCCGCCGTCGTCTTCGCGGTTGATATAGGCGACGCCCTCCGCGCAGGCGCAGGCGAACATCTGCGCCACGGCGGGATACGCGCCCTCGACGCCGCGCAGCGCCTTTTCCACATGCACGAACAGCGTATCGCCGCACACTTCGCCCACGCTCATGGCGACGATCCTGCCGCCCGCGCGCAGCGCCCCGCAGCGCATGCCGTATTCGAACACGTGCGGCAGCATGGAAAAGACGCCGTTCATCTCTTCGCCCGCCAAAGGGTCGCCTTTGGCGTATTGCACGGCGGAATATTCGTGCAGGAACGCGCACAGTTCGGGGATGTCCGCCTCGGTGCAGAGGGAAAAGGAATAGTCCGGGTTGTTCTTTTTGAATTTGTTGACGTGGTTGCGCTGTCCGCTGTACCTGCCGCCGGAATAGGTTCTGAAGTCTTCGGCGGCGTAGATATAGTCGCGCCAGCGGCGGATGTTGGAAATGTGCAGGTCCGCCCCGTAGCGCAGCGCCAGCAGGGGCAGCTTTTCGCGCGGAATGGCGGTAAAGTGCAGGCGCACGTTGTTCCCTCGGCAGTACGCCTCGATCTTTTCCAGGGCGCGCTCTTCGGCGATCTCGTCGCCCGCGCAAGAGAGCGGGTAGTAGAAGTAGTAGTTGTTCACATAGCGGTCGCGCAGCAGCAGGCAGCCGTCTTCTTCGGCAAAGTGCGTGTTCATGAAGCGCTCCCACAGGTACAGATAGCCCGCCGTGTAGTTGCTCAGGCGCGACTTTTGGGCGCGGAAATACGGCAGCAGGCGCAAGATGTCTTGCGGGGTCAGTTTTTGGAATGTCATACGATGTTTATAATAGTAAATGAAATAGTTTTTTAGCGGGTCAGCACAGTTGCACCCGCGCAGTCGAAAGGGGCTCCCGCCCCTGTCACCCTGAGCGGAGCGGCGAACTGCATGTGAGCCGCGCAGTCGAACGGGTCTCTTTCAAATGTAGAATGTAAAATGTAGAATGGTAAATTGAAGATGCAATAAAAATAATTCTCGCGCAAGCAAAACCACGCTTTTGCGCCGGCGCACCCAATTTGCGCGGCAGCGCTCGCGCAGGAAAGGTGAAGGCGGTGCGCGTCTTACACTGGTGTGCCCTGAAAAAGCGCACCGCCGAGGAAAACTCCGGCTGCTCCGCCAAAGGCGGACAGCGGGGTTGTCCTCAAATCTCGACGATTTGTTTTGTCAGCTCAAAACAAATCGTGAGAACCTTTTTATTATTATACCACTTCCCCGCCCCCTTAGGCAAGCCCTTTGCGGCGGACTTTTTCTTCTTTTCCGCCTGCGGCAGGCAGCGCGCAGGCTTCGGCTGGGCCACGCGGCGGCAGCAAAGAGCGGCGGCGCGACGGCGGCAACAGCCCCGCACAAGGATGAGAGGCGGCGGAATTTTCGACGAGTGTCGAAAAATTTTTCGTTCTTATTACACTTTTTTATCAAAAGCCTTGACTATGGCGGTTTTCTGTGGTATGATGAAAAAAAAGGCGCCTTTTTGCACATACCTGTGCGGAAGCGTCTTTTTGAAGGGGAAACACAATGCAATATGCGATCTTAATTGCGCCCTGTGCGGCCGTGCTCGCGCTGGCATTCGCGCTGTTCTTCGCCCGTAAGGTGCTGAAAATGCCCGAAGCGGAGAATACGCGCGGCATTGCCGCGATCATCCGCCGGGGCGCAAATGCTTTTTTGAAGCGGCAGTACCTGGTCGTGGCCATCTTTTTCGGGTGCATGTTCGTGCTGCTGGGCATTCTGGCGCTGGTCGGGTTCGTGGGGCCGTTCATGCCCTTCGCCTTTGTGACGGGCGGCATCTTTTCCGGCCTTTCCGGCTTTTTGGGGATGAAGATCGCCACCGCCGCCAACGCGCGCACCGCCACCGCCTGCCAGAGCAGCCTGAATAAGGGCCTGCGCGCCGCCTTTTCGGCGGGCAGCGTGATGGGCCTGGTGGTCGTGGGCCTGGGGCTTTGCGACCTTTCCATCTGGTATTTTGTGCTGAAGGGCTTTTATTCCGTCAGCGAGACGGCGCTCACCGAGGCGCAGTTCATCGCCACCAACATGATCACCTTCGGCATGGGCGCCTCTTCGATGGCGCTGTTCGCCCGCGTGGGCGGCGGCATCTTCACCAAAGCAGCCGACGTAGGTGCAGACCTCGTGGGCAAGGTGGAAGAAAACATCCCCGAAGACGACCCGCGCAACCCCGCCGTCATCGCCGACAATGTGGGCGACAACGTGGGCGACGTGGCAGGCATGGGCGCGGACCTGTATGAATCGTACGTCGGCTCTATCCTCTCGGCGATGGCCCTCGGCGTGGCGGCAGGGCTGGACTTCCGCGGGGCGCTTTTGCCCCTCGGCATCGCCGCCATCGGCGTGCTGTTCTCCATCATCGGCACCTTCTTCGTGCGCACGAAGGAGAACGTATCGCAAAAGGGCCTGCTGCGGGCGCTGCGGGCGGGCACATGGTTCGCCGCCGGCGGCACCGCCGTCGCCTCCGCCCTGTTCATCTGGCTGGTCATGCCGCAGGGAACGAGCGCGGGCGACATCTTCCGCCTCATCGCCCCCGTGCTCATCGGGCTGGCTGCGGGCGTGCTCATCGGCTTTTTCACCGAATTTTTCACCAGCGCCAGCTATTCCCCCACCAAAAAACTGGCGGAGTCTTCCGAAAGCGGCGCGGGGCCGGTCATCATCAACGGCACGGCGCTGGGCATGCTGTCTACACTGGTGCCCGTGCTCATCATCGCGGCGGCGGTGCTGGGCGCCTATTTCGCCTGCGGCGGCATGAACAATAGCGAGATGGGCATGTTCGGCATCGGCATTTCCGCCGTGGGGATGCTCTCTACCCTGGGCATCACCCTCTCTACCGACGCCTACGGGCCGGTCGCCGACAACGCCGGCGGCATCGCCCAGATGAGCGGCATGAACGAAGAGGTGCGCACCCGTACCGACGCGCTCGATTCGCTCGGCAATACCACCGCGGCGACGGGCAAGGGCTTTGCCATCGGCTCTGCCATGCTGACGGCGCTGGCGCTGCTCTCTTCCTTCATCGCGCAGGTGAAGCTTTTGGAGCCGAATTTTCAGTTCGACCTCGCCGTCGATAACCCCGTGGTGCTCGTGGGCGTGTTCGTGGGGGCGATGCTGCCCTTCCTGTTTTCCGCCCTCACCATGTCTGCCGTGGGCAAGAGCGCGCAGCATGTGGTGCTGGAAGTGCGGCGGCAGTTTGCCAAAGACCCCGGCATCTTGGCGGGAACGAGCGAGCCCGACTACGCGCGCTGCGTGACCATCTGCACCAAATCGGCGCAGAAACAGATGATCTTGCCGGCGGTGATCGCCGTGCTCTCGCCCATTTTGGCGGGCACGTTTTTGGGTGTGAACGGCGTCACGGGCCTGCTGCTCGGCTCTACCGTGACGGGATTTTTGCTGGCGGTGTTCATGAGCAACAGCGGCGGCGCCTGGGACAACGCCAAAAAATATGTGGAAGACGGCAACTTCGGCGGCAAGGGAAGCCCCGCGCACAAGGCCGCCGTCATCGGCGACACGGTGGGCGACCCGTTCAAAGACACCTCCGGCCCTTCCATCAACATCCTCATCAAACTGATCTCGGTGGTCGCCATCGTCTTCGCGCAGGTGATTTTGGCGATAGGGATATTATAAGGGTTCACAAATTTTGTTTCAAGCTGATGAAACAAAATTTCGTGATTTTGAGGAAAACCCCAACCAAAACGCGCTATCGGAAGATAGCGCGTTTTCTGTTCGGAATTTTCCTCAGCGGCGCGCCCTTCGCGGCACGCCTTTTAATGTGCGCCGCTTGCGCCTTTCCTGCAAGAGCGCTGCCGCGCAAATCGGGGCACCGGCGCTTGCAATGCTTTTATATGAAACGGTTATTCGGCTGTACCGCCCTATTCCACCACCTGCAAGTCTGTAGCGGCGACGGTGTAATTGCGGCCCTCTATGCGCTCGCCGTCCCGCTCCAGCACCAGCGACAGCGAGCTGCCCGCCCGCACTTGCAGCAGGATATCGGCGATCTCGTAGCCGCGGCGCAGGGTATATTCCTCTCCGTCTACGACGACGGCGCGGATGATATCCCCTGCCTGCGCGCCCGCCGCCGCGGCGATGGAGCCCGCCTGCACTTCCAGGACGGTGACGTCGGCATAGACGTGCCCGTGGCCCGCGGACTCGTCGAACGAGAAGACGGCGTCGTTTTCTTCCACCGTCACGCCCAGCTTGACGTTATACACGCTGACGGCGCCGCCGCTGCCTTGCGAAAAATGATCGATGATATTTTCCGCCGCGTTTTGGGCGGCGGCGAGGGGAACGGCGAAGTTGATGTTGTCCATATTGGTGCGGCCCGAATTGCAGACGCCGATGGCCTTGCCTTCGGCATTAAAGAGGATGCCGCCCGAATTGCCGCCGTAGATGGGCGTATCCATACGCAGCAGACTGTAGGTGCGGGTGACGCCGCCGATCTCTAAATCGACGTCTTCGCGCTCGACGGAGAGGATTCCGCGGGTGGCGGTCATCTCTTTGCCGTTTTCGTTGCCGATGGTGAACGCCGTTTCGCCGATGTGGTACTCGTCTGCCCACTCGATCGCCCGCGCCTGCGGGTTGACGGCGAGGATGTCTGCCGTCTTGGCGCGCAGCACGGCGACGTCGAGCGAGACGGTGCCGCCTAAATACTCGCAGTCGATGGCATATTTGCCGTAGTCGTAGGTGGGGTAGCCCAGCTCGTCTTTGACCTCGGTATTCTTTTGGGGGACAGATTCGCTGCCGTAGATATACACCGTCAGCTTGCGGCCGATGCCGGGGGCGGGGCCGTCGTTGTCTTCATTGGCGGTCTCGCACAGGGCGACGTGGTAGTTGGTGAGGATGTAGGTGTATTCCTCTTCCATGCGGTAGATGCTGCCCGAACCGATGCTGATGGTGACGTCTTTGCCGCCTTCCACCTCTTCGTCCGTCTCGCGCGCCTCGCTGTATACGCGCAGGCAGGAGAGCGCCGCGCGGTTGATGACGGTATCCGTCAAGCCTTCATCGGCGGAGATGAACATGCGCAAAAACTCTTCGTACGAGAGTTCGCCGTAGAGCTCTTGATAGTATTCGTACAGCTCTTTTACACCCACGGGGTCTGCGGGCTGCTCCGCTTCGATGGTGGTGATGCTGCCGTCGGAATATTCGACGATGACCTCGCCGTCACTTCCGGGGCGCACCGACACCACATACGGCCCCTGCGGCGCACAGCCCGCAAAGGCGAGCACCAGCGCCAGCAGGCAGACGAGCAGCCCCGCCGCCATCCTTTTGACCCATTTGTTCGTTTTTTTCTGTTGCATGACAAATATTCCTCTTTTTATGTTGGTTCTGTCGATCGGCTTTGGACGGGATCGGTTTTTTCCTGTCATCCCGAAGAGCAAAGCGACGAAGGATCTCTGAAAACAAATACCCGAAAAAGTAAAAGTCGCTCTTTTTGCTTTTTCACAGTACAAATATACGGATGGAGGAGAGGCGGCGCCCCCTTTGGCCGCGAAATTTTGTTTCATCAGCTTGAAACAAAATTTGTGAACCAGCTCTACTATTATACCCCAAACGCGCAAAAAAGCAAAACGTTTAACGGCAGTTCTATGGATAAAAACGCCGCCCGCAAAAGGGGCGCCGCACTCCTTCTTCTTCGCGAAGCCTTCCGCGCGCAGCCGTTTTGCGCTCGCCGCCGGCGCTCGCGGCAAACAAAAACGGGAGACGATCCGTCTCCCGCAAATATGGCGATCGGTCAGTCGATGGCGGAACAGTCGCCCGCTTCGGCGAGCACGGTGGACGATTCGCACATCTTGCCGTCTCGCAGATAGGTGAGAGAGCAGCTTTCGCCCGGCTGCAGGCGGTAGAGCGCGTCGTCGAGGTCGTACTGGCGGTCGATGGAATACGTTTTTCCGTCGATGGTGACGGACTGCAGCACGTCGCCGGCCTGCAGGCCCATTTCGTCTGCGAGCGAGCCGCCCGTGACGCCCTGCACGGTGATCGTCTCGCGGATGCTGCCGTAACCGGTGGAGGCGTCGTACTCGTAGCGGGAATTATCGTACTGCACGGTGACGCCCAGCGTCACCTTATACACGCCCTCGGTAGAGTCGTCGCCGTCGGTGGCGTAATAGTAGATGTTTTCCGCCACGCCCGCCACCGTTTCCACGGGGATGGCAAAGTTGATGTTCTGCGCCTCGCGCGAGCCGGAGTTGAGGATGCCGATCAGCTTGCCTTCGGCATCGAACACGCCGCCGCCCGAATTGCCGCCGTACGCGGCCGCATCCACGCGCATCAGCTGGTAGGTGCGGGTGACGCCGTCTACATCGCTGAGTTTGACCTTTTCACGATCGACGGAGACGATGCCCTCCGTGACGGAAGTGCCCAGATCTTCGGCATTGCCGATGACGATGGCCGTTTCGCCCACGCGGTAATCTTCGGCAAACTGCACGGCGACGGCGCCCGCGTTGATGCGGCGCAGCTCTTCCGTCTTTACCCGCAGCAGCACCAGGTCCGCCGTGGCGGAGCCGCCCACGTATTCGCATTCGAGAGCGCTGCTGCCATAGCTATAGATGGGGTAGCCCTGCGAATCGTAACGGTTGGTGGCGGTGGGAGTGCCCTCGCTGCCGTACAGATAGCAGTGCAGGGTGCGGGCGATGTTGCTGTCGCCGTTGTCGGCGTTCGCGTCGGCATTGTACACGACGTGATAGTTGGTGATGATATAGGTATAGTCGTCGTCGATGCGGTAGATGACGCCCGAACCCGTAGACACGCTGATGCCGCGGTTGACCTGCCCGAACCAGCCCTGTTCGGACACGGTGAATTCGGAATAGACGACGACGGACGAGCGCAGCAGGCCGTTGATGACGGAGGCGTTGTCTGCCCCCACGTCTACGGTGAGGTATTTCTGCAAAAATTCTTCGTACGAGATGTCGCCGTATTCCTCTTTGTAGCGCTCGTACAGCTCGTCGATGGTGATCTCGGAGCCGCCGCCGGCAAGGGTAGACATGGTGCCGTCGGAATAGTACACGATATAGCCGTTATCGGTGGCATAGACGCCGGTCACCACGGGCGTGGTGCTGCCGCAGCCGGCAAACGCCAGCGCTGCCGCCAGCACGACCGCCAGGACCGCCGCCAAAAGGATATTTTTACGCTTCATATTACATGCCTCCTGCGGAACGTTTTCCTCCGCGCATGCGCCCGCCGCCTTATACCGCCGCGGGTGCACAAAAGCTCGAGCGGGGCGCTGCCGGCGAAATTTATTTTTCGCTCCGCATATGCGCCCATAGGCGCACAAAAGCCCCTTCGTTTCGGCTTTTCTTCATTATAACCCATTTATTTGAAAAAGTATTCTGTTTTTTCTGAAATTGATGTGAAAATATGGGCAGCCTGCCGCCCCGAACTGCCCGCCCCCGCGCGGCGCGGCGGCGCAAATGTAAAATTTAGAATGTAAAATGGTAAGTTGAGGGTACATGGAAAAATGTTTTTTCTTTCATCCGTAATTCTACATTCTACATTTTACACTTTACATTCCTCTCTGTCATCCCGCGCCGCATTCGCGACGCGCCCCGCCTTTCCTTCCCTGTCAAACATTTTACTTTTGCCTGCGGGCGGAGTATAATAGAGGCAAGTTCAAAAGAATAAAAGTAAGTTCAGAAGACAGGAGGCCGCCCCATGCGCATCTGCGGACTGCAAAAGACGACGCTTTTAGATTACCCCGGCAAAGTTGCCTGCACCGTATTTTTGGGCGGGTGCAACTTCCGCTGCCCCTTTTGCCAGAACAGCGAAATTTTATCCGCCGCTTCCCCCGCCGCATATACGGAAGAGGAGCTGTTCGCCTTTTTGCAGAAGCGGCGCGGCATTTTGGAGGGGGTGTGCGTTTCGGGCGGAGAGCCGCTGCTGCACGAAGAGGCGGAAGAATTGCTGAAAAAGATCAAGGCGCTCGGCTACTGCGTGAAGGTGGACACCAACGGCTCTTTCCCCGCGCGGCTGAAAAAGCTGTGCGCCGCGGGGCTTGTGGACTTTGTGGCCATGGACATCAAAAATTCGCCCGCAAAGTACGCCCAAACGTGCGGCGCGACAGTAGAGCTTGCCGCCGTGCGCGAGAGCGCCGCCTTTTTATTGGAAGGAGGCGTGGACTACGAATTCCGCACCACCGTGGCGGACGAGCTGCACACGGAAGAGGACATGGAAGAGATCGGCGCCTGGCTGGCGGGGGCAAAGCGCTTTTATTTGCAGAACTTCCGCGACGCCGAAACGGTGCTTTGCCCCGGCCTGCACCCCTGTTCGGAAGAAAAATTGCAGGCCTTCCGCGCCGTTTTGCGGCGTACCATCCCGGAAGCGAAGATACGGGGGGAATAGAGAGTTGTTCACGAAAATCTCGGCGGGCTGCCGCCTGCGATTTTCCGTGATCGAAAGACAACCCCGCGGGGCGCCATTCGGCTAGCCGCGGGGTTTTCCTCTTTGCGCGGCAATTAAGGGCTCACGATTTATAAACGCCGCGCAAATTCACCTTTCCCCGTGCAGCTCTTCGCTGTAAAGTGAAAAAGCAAAAAGCGCGGTTTTTGCTTTTTCAGTGGTCGATGGGACGATAGAGAGTTTATTTCAAGCCAGCGCGGCGGAGCGCGCGGGTGCGGACTCTCTCCTTTGTCACCCTGAGCGAAGCGGCGAAGGCACAGCCAAAGCCGCGCAGTCGATCCGTCTCATTTTGTCATTTCGACCGAGAAGGGCAAAGCCCGCAGGTAATATACAGACATATTACCAAGGGCTTTAACGATGCAGACGCGGTGAGATACCCGCTTCCGATCGAGTCCTCTTTGCTTTGACTTGGTTATGCACATTTCCACAATATATTGTGCATAAGTTAAAAATTTTTCACAAAATATCGAATAAATTGTGGCATAAGCCATTGACAGGCCACCGTATACGGTGCTATAATAGGAAACGAACCGAAAGCCCCGCCGCACTTTGGCGGGCAAAGCGCCGCCCGCGCGCCTAAGGCGGGCAAATACATACGGGGCCAAAGCCCCGAAAAGAAGGGGTGAACCATGTACCAAGTGATCAAGCGCGACGGACAAGTCGCCGAGTTCGACATCAAAAAGATCTCTGCCGCCATCACCAAGGCGTTCGACGCGGTGAACAAGCAGTACCACCCGAGCGTCATCGACCTGCTGGCGCTGAAGGTGACGGCCAATTTTGAGCCGAAGATCAAAGACGGCAAGATCGCCGTGGAAGACATTCAGGACAGCGTAGAAGAAGTGCTTTCGGAAGCGGGGTATGCGGATGTGGCCAAGGCGTACATCCTCTACCGCAAAAACCGCGAAAAGATCCGCAACATGAAGAGCAGCATGCTCGACTACAAGAAGCTGGTAGACAGCTATGTGAAGGCGACCGACTGGCGGGTGAAGGAGAATTCGACCGTCACCTATTCGGTGGGCGGGCTGATCCTTTCCAACAGCGGCGCCATCACCGCCAACTACTGGCTTTCGGAGATATACGACGAAGAGGTCGCAAACGCGCACCGCAACGCGGAGATACACATCCACGACCTTTCGATGCTGACCGGCTACTGCGCGGGCTGGTCGCTCAAACAGCTCATCCAAGAGGGACTGGGAGGCATCCCGGGCAAGATCACCTCGGCGCCGGCGAAGCATTTGGCGACGCTGTGCAACCAGATGGTCAACTTCCTCGGTATCATGCAGAACGAATGGGCGGGAGCGCAGGCGTTTTCCTCCTTCGACACCTACCTCGCGCCCTTCGTTAAGACGGACAATTTGAACTACGACCAGGTGAAAAAGTGCATCGAGTCGTTTATTTACGGCGTGAACACCCCCAGCCGCTGGGGCACGCAGGCGCCTTTTTCGAACATCACCTTAGACTGGACGGTGCCGAACGACCTGGCGGAGCTCCCTGCCATCGTGGGCGGCAAGGAGCAGGACTTTAAGTATAAAGACTGCCAGAAAGAGATGGACATGGTCAACAAGGCGTTCATCGAGATCATGATCGAGGGCGACGCCAACGGCCGCGGCTTCCAGTACCCCATCCCCACCTATTCCATCACCAAAAATTTTGACTGGTCGGATACCGAAAACAACCGCCTGCTCTTCGAGATGACCTCGAAATACGGCACGCCGTACTTTTCCAACTACATCAATTCGGACATGGAGCCGAGCGACATCCGCAGCATGTGCTGCCGCCTGCGCCTGGATCTGCGCGAACTGCGCAAAAAGTCGGGCGGGTACTTCGGCAGCGGCGAGAGCACCGGCTCGGTGGGCGTTGTGACCATCAACATGCCGCACATCGCCTATCTGGCGGCGGACGAAGCGGACTTTTTCCGCCGTTTGGATAAATTGATGGACATCGCGGCGCGCTCGCTCAAGACCAAGCGCACCGTCATCACCAAGCTGTTGAACGAGGGCCTGTACCCCTACACCAAGCGGTATTTGGGCACCTTCAACAACCATTTTTCCACCATCGGCCTGGTGGGCATGAACGAGGCCTGCCTGAACGCCAAGTGGCTGCGGCAGGACCTGACCAAAGCGCAGGCGCAGGAGTTCACCAAAAAGGTTTTGAACCACATGCGCGAACGGCTTTCCGACTACCAGGAAAAATACGGCGACCTGTACAATCTGGAGGCGACGCCGGCGGAATCGACCACCTACCGCTTTGCCAAGCACGACAAAGAGCAGTTCCCCGACATCATCACCGCCAACGAGAACGGCACCCCGTACTACACCAACAGCTCACACCTGCCCGTGGGATTCACCTCCGACATCTTTGACGCCTTGGACATCCAGGACGACTTGCAGACGCTGTACACCTCCGGCACCGTGTTCCACGCCTTTTTGGGCGAAAAGCTGCCCGACTGGAAGGCGGCGGCTTCGCTGGTGAAAAAGATCGCCGAGAACTTCAAGCTCCCCTACTACACCCTCAGCCCTACCTATTCCATCTGCAAAGACCACGGGTACCTCGCCGGCGAACAGTTCAAATGCCCGCACTGCGGCGCCAAGACGGAAGTGTACAGCCGCATCACCGGCTACTACCGCCCCGTGCAGAACTGGAACGACGGCAA
>ERZ1643247.3055-NODE-3055-length-12333-cov-4.846310_pt1 | contig 12333 bp, 11 predicted proteins | sample MGYA00579264_ERZ1643247 | MGnify/ENA primary metagenome ERZ1643247 (study PRJEB29033, sample SAMEA4952262) | chicken gut metagenome | biome: Broiler Chicken; feature: Gastrointestinal Tract; material: Caecum | place: Ireland | collected 2018 | study: Broiler... | reverse complement strand
GAGGGCGTTGCGGACATCCGCGACGAATCGGACCGCGACGGCATGCGCATCGTCATCGACGTCAAGCGCGACGCCAACGCGCAGGTCATTTTGAACCAGCTGTTCACCTATACCCAGCTGGAGGACACGATCTCGATGATCCACATTGCCCTCGTGCCGACCGGCTCGACGGGCAAGCTGCAGCCGCGCGTGCTGACCCTGCGGCAGATCATCGACCAGTATGTCGCGTTCCAGAAGGACGTCGTTGCCCGCCGCACGCGCTTTGACCTCAAAAAAGCGCAGGACCGCGCGCACATCCTTGAGGGTCTCAAGGTCGCGACCGACAATATCGACCGTATCATAGAGATCATCCGCGCCTCCAAAAACGAGGCCGATGCCAAGGTAAACCTGATGGCGGAGCCGTTCTGGATCGACCAGATAGCGCTGCTCGGCATTGTGGACGGCTCGGAGCACTTTGAGTTCCATCTGGACGAGCCGCAGGCGCAGGCGATCGTAGACATGCGTCTGGGCCGTCTGTCCGGCCTCGAACAGGAGAAGATCCGCGACGAGTACAACGAACTCGAGAATAAGATCGCGGGCTTTAACGAGATCCTGTCCTCGGATGCAAACATCCTTGCAGTTGTCAAGCAAGAACTGCAGGAGATCAAGCAGAAATACGGCGACGAGCGCCATACTGAGATTGCAAACGTCGCAGACGAGATCGACATCGAGGATCTGATCGAGGAGCAGGACTGCGCGTATACGCTGACCCACTTCGGCTACATCAAGCGCCAGCCGACCTCGGTTTACCGCGCGCAGCGGCGCGGCGGCCGCGGCGTTTCCGCGATGAGCACGCGCGAGGAGGACTTTGCCAAGGATATCTTCACTGCCTCGACGCACGACACCATCCTGTTCTTCTCCAACCGCGGCAAGGTGTACAAGCTCAAGGGCTACCAGATCCCGGAGACCGGGCGCAGCGCCAAGGGCATGAACATTGTAAACCTCTTGGAACTGGAGAGCGACGAGAAGATCACAGCCATGTTCCCGATCAAGGAATTTGCAGATGATAAATTCCTGTTCTTTGTCACGAGACAGGGCATTGCCAAGCGCGTGGTACTGTCCGACCTGCAAAATATCCGCCGCGCGGGCCTGCGCGCCCTCAACCTCAACGAGGATGACGCGCTGGTTGACGTGCGCCTGACCGACGGCGAACAGAACATCCTGATCGCCACCCACGAGGGCCGCGCGATCTGCTTTGATGAGAACGAAGTGCGCGCGATGGGCCGCACCGCGACCGGCGTGCGCGGTATCCGTTTGTCTGAGGGCGACTATGTGGTCGGCGCGGCGCGCGCGCGCAAGGGCGCGTACGTACTGTCCATCACCGAAAACGGCTACGGCAAGCGCACCCCGGTGGAGGAATTCACCATCCATCACCGCGGCGGCGGCGGCATGATGCTGCACAACCTGACCGCAAAGACCGGCCTTGTGGCGGGTATTGCGGTCGTGGACGGCGATAACGACGTGATGATCATCACGGACGACGGCGTCATCATCCGCACGGGCTGCGAGGAGATCCGCGAATGCGGACGTGGCTCGCAGGGCGTTATCGTGATGCGCACGGGCGAGGACGTCAAGGTCATCTCGATCGCACGCACGAGCAAGGAGGAAGAGGACGAAGTTTCCTCTGAAGAAGAGGAATCCGGGGCACCGGAAGACTCTGAATAAGCCTTAATTTTGGGGCAGGCCGAAAGGTCTGCCCTGTTTTTTTCGCCCGGTAGGGCGAGGTGTGCCCACTTTCCAAAGTGGGTGGAAGTGCCGCTGCGCGCGGCGGGCGATCCGCCTGGACAGGGCGGACGGGGTGCCCGCGCATCACGGGCGGGGATGCGGCCTCCGCGGCCGCACTGCGCACAAGAGGAGAGGGAACCAGATGGTTCCCCCTCCTCTTGCGAATCACCTTCCCCTCCTTCAGGACGCGCTGCGCGCGTAAAATTAGGTGACGCCTTCCATCTGCCACCCAATCGCTGTTGCGACAGGCAGGGGATTGGCTGCCACCCCAGAGGGGCGCGGTGCGCTTTGCGCGCCCGCCCAGCACCCGGTTGGAGCGTCGCCTTCACGGAAACAACAGGCTTAAACCATACATCGTCAGCACTCCCGCCTCCCGGGTCAGGCGCAAAACGAAACTGCCGCGACGTAATCGCAAATCAAATTTTTCCACAGAATGTGGATAAAATTTGTTTGCGGTCGCGGGCATCCGCGAACCTCCCCCGGCGGGGGTGATTGACAAGAGGGGGTAAGGCCCCCTCTTGTGCGCCCGCGCCGCGCAGGCGCACCGTTCCCGCCGCCCGCTGGCGGCGAAACCCCTGCCCGTGGAGTACGGACACTTCCGTCCGTCTTTTAAGGCGAAAAGGTAAAAGAAAAGACCGCCTTCCAATGGAAAACGGTCTTTTTGTATCCTTTTTATAAAAACGAAAAACGAAATTACTCCGCGGTGTAGGGCAGCAGAGCAATGTGACGCGCACGCTTGATCGCCTCGGTCAACTGGCGCTGGTGATGCGCACAGGTGCCGGTCATACGGCGGGGCAGGATCTTGCCGCGCTCGGACATATACTTGCGCAGGCGGGCAGCATCCTTGTAGTCAACGTGCTCGACTTTATCAACACAGAAAGCGCAAACCTTGCGGCGGCGACGGCCGCGCTGCGGGCGCTCGGAACGCTCCGGACGGGGCGTAAATTCCTTCTTGGTTTCTTCCATTGTCGCGTAACCTCCTTTTTAGAATGGGACATCGCCGTCGTCGTCAGCCAGCTCCTGAAAATCCGAATCGCCCGCGGGCAGATCGAATGCGGGAGCAACCTGGGACGCGGCAGGCTCGGGCCGCATCTGCGATCCGTTATCATAGCCGCCGTAACCGCCGCCTGCGTAGCCGTTTGCTTCGCGGGACTTTTTGGTCTCGCCGAAGGAAACCTCGTCGCAGTTGACCTCAATGGCCGTGCGGTTGTTGCCGTTCTGATCCTGCCACTGGCGGGACTGGACACGGCCGACGACAATCGCCAGCATACCCTTGGTAAACCACTGTGCAACGAATTCCGCCTGACGGCCCCATGCGACGCAGTCGATAAAGTCGGTCTGGCGTTCGCCGTTCGGGCCCTTGCGGTCTCGGTCGATCGCAAGGCGGAATGAGCACACAGCCATGTTGCTCTGGGTGTGGCGCAGTTCGGGATCACGGGTCAAACGACCCATCAGAATTGCCTTGTTGAGCATGCTCAGTTCACCGCCTTAGTCATCCAGGCAGACGATAATCGAACGCATGAGGCCGTCCGTAATCTTGTAGATACGGTCCAGCTCAGCCGGGAACTCCGGCTTGGACTCAAAACGGACCAGCGTGTAAACGCCCTCCGTCTGATCCTCGATCGGGTACGCCAGACGGCGCTTGCCCCAATCCTCAACCTCTACGTTCGTGCCGTTCGCCTCGATGAGGGACTTGAACTTGTCCTGCACAGCGGTAGCCGCTGCCTCTTCCAGCGTGGGGTTGACAATGAAGATCGTCTCATACTTGCCAGAAATCTTTGCCATTTTCTTAGCACCTCCTTTTGGACTTTTGGCCCATATCCTCCGATATGAGCAAGGATACCTTACTATTATATCGAACGGACGCAAAAAGTCAAGAAAAAATTAAAAAAAAGATTGACGAAATCAAAAATGCGTGATATACTATCATGGCTGACATTCAGTAATGCTTGCGTGGCTCAGTTGGTAGAGCAGCGCATTCGTAATGCGCAGGTCGCCGGTTCGAGTCCGGCCGCAAGCTCCACAAAACCCCGTCATTTCTCCGGAAATGACGGGGTTTTTGTTACTTTTTTGGGTGCTTTATTTTTTCAAACCGGCGAGCCTCTGTTTATTTGGTGTTTACGCTGGTGTTGATAACTGCCGGTAACTGCGCATAACCTGCGCCTTAGAGCTGATATTTGTTGTGCAACGGATTATGATGAAATATTCTTTTTTCTGTTTTTGCCTGTTTTCGGTTGAAGGATATTCTCCAGATATTGCAAAGCCGCCTCATCGGCTGATTTGATTGCATGGGCATAAATTTTGCTTGTTGTGTTGGCATTTACATGTCCAGCACGGACTGCAACGGTGGTAATCGGGATGCCTCCGGCGATCTGCAGCGTGATATTGGTGTGGCGCATACTATGCAGGTGAATATCAGGCAGATCGGAATTACAAATAAATTTATGGAACCAGCTTGTTACCGTACTGGGATGAATCGGAGCGCCGTTCCACTGGACAAGAATTCGTCCTGAATCCTGCCGCTGGTCTCCCAGCTTCAAACGCTGTTCTTTCTGCTGAAGCCTGTATTTTTTGAGCAGCTGGATGACATAATCCGGCACTTTGACCGGTCGTATCGAAGAATTATTTTTTGTTTCATCGGTAAAAATCCCCTTTTCCGGGAGGTATAAAGAGGAACGATTTACATTGATGATCGAATGTTTGAAATCTATATCCTTCCATTCCAGAAATCCGAATTGACGCATTTTTGATCAGCTCCTATATGATATAATTCTTCTAAAAGAAAAGGACTGGGGTACCTCAGGTGAGGTAGCATCCAGTCCGTTTTCTTATGATCACAGTATAAACAGGGAGTCAAAAAGTTGTCAAATTTCAGATTCCAATGGATGCGCTGCGTCATACATAGGATCGGTAGCTTCCAATTTGGCAGGGTGCTGCGCAGACATTACAAATGTGACTGCAGCTTATAGTTTTATTGACGGATAGTCATCAAGAGTGACGCATACCGTGATGGCTGCGATATTCCTTAGGCGTCATTTTATAGTAATCCTTAAACTTCTTCGTAAAGTAACTGGAGCTGTTAAAACCGGTCAGGTAGCAAATATCCGAGACGCTCTGCGCAGTGGTTCGCAGTAATTGTGCAGCCTGTGTCAGGCGATACTGGTTGACATATTCGATCGGAGACAGCTGAGACAGTTCAGCAAAACAGCGGAAGCATTCGCTCTTGCTGATATTGGCAGAAGCCGCAATATCGGTAATAGTAATGGCGTTGGGATAATTTTTTTGAATATAACCCAGCATATCCTTCATACGTTTCTCCCGCAAAACCTTACCGTTGTCGTATGTTCCTTCACTGTCCTTCGGAAAAATCATAATCAGGTTGCGCCATATTGCAAGCAGGTTTTCCATCAAAAACAGTTCATAGCCATAATGTGAACTCTCGGTATAATACATGCGCTTGAGCGATTCCAGAATGACGTTGCCCTCCTTGCTTTCCGGCGAGATGACCTGTGCGGCAGGCCGATGGATCGCCAGAGGGACGGCAAACTGTTCGCATTGCGCGGTCTGCATCAGGCTGATCAGAAATTGAGGAAGAAGAACAATATCATATCCGACCGTATGAGCGGATAATGCCGTTGCCATGTGGACGGCTTCAGGGCCGATATAGATCGCGCTTCCCTCCGATACCAGATAGGTTTCTCCATTGACGATATACTCAGCGCTGCCCTTGAGGATAATCTGTATTTCCATCTCAGGATGCCAATGGGTCGGAAAACTGCCTTGGGAAAACCGGTCAAACTGGTCAACAAACTCTGAAATTGGAAACAACTGATTCGTATGGCGGAGATTTTCCATGACCGCATGATTTGCGATGTATTGCATGGCGCACCTTCCTTCGCATTGCTTATCGGATATGGGATAAAACTATTACAGATAAAATGCATAAATACCGACAGAAGAAATATAAAAATATTGCAAATCCAGATTGGATAACTTCGCAAAATATACAAACTTCAAAAGATGAAATGAGCATTTTGCATAATCGGAGTGAAAGAAAAATCTGGATATATCAGACGAATTGAATAAAACTATAACGATTCTCTCAAGAAAATGAGGGGATCGTTATATTTTTTGAAAGAGAATTGACTGCATCATTTGTGCGGATGGAGTACTATACCAGTATAAAAGAGTTGCCGGTAATTTTCAAGAAGGTTTACTTAGAAATCTGTGTCCAATCAGGAAAGGGGATATAAAAGTGCGGAAACATGGTTGTAATCCGAAAAAACGCTGGTTATCCGTATGTATCATACGCGCACTGAAAACGGATAGCTGTATCGCTGAAAGGCAAATGAGAAAGCTGTCCTACTGATGTAGCAGCTCTGTTTGATACGACAGCAACAGCAATCCTTCCCTGCAAAAATGGGAATCTATATAAGATGATATTCCCAGCAAAGAGAGGAAAGGAGTGTTCGAAGTGGAAAATACTTCAGAGATCCGTCAGCGCAAAGAGGATCAGGTAGTCAGTTTACGGGAAAAAATATGTTACGGCCTTGGAGACTCGGCCTGTAACGTTGTATATGGGTTATGCAGTACGCTGCTGACTTTCTTTTACACAGATTATGTTGGTGTCAGTGCGGCGCTGGTCGGTGTCATTTTTCTGATCACCCGCGTCTTTGACGGCATGTCAGATATTGTCATGGGCTTCATCACAGACCGCACCAAGTCGAAGTACGGCAAGGCGCGGCCGTGGATTCTGTGGATGTCGGTTCCTTATGCAGTGACCTTTGTCCTGCTGTTCCTGGTTCCGGCAAACGCTTCCGTCATGGTGCAGGCAATCTACATTTTTGTTACTTATAACCTGGTCAACACCGTGGTTTACACGGCGCTCAACCTGCCGTATTCCACGATGGCTTCGCTGATTACGCGCGACCAGAAATCCCGCACTTCTACGCAGGCAATCCGCATTTTCTGCGGGCCGATGGGTAAAATGGTGGTCACGGTTTCCACGATCCCGTTGGTAGAAGCGTTTGGCGGCACACAGCGAAGCTGGATCATTGTTTCGATTATTTTTGCAGTGATCGCACTGATCCTGTTGCTGGTCTGCTTCTTTAATATTGAGGAGCGCGTGGTGATCGAAGCCGCAAAAACCCAGAAGGTTTCTGTGGGGCAGAATCTGAAGGCGCTGTTTTCCAACCAGTATTGGGCGATCTGCCTCGGCCTGTGGGGCTTCATGGTCATGATGAGCACAGTGACCGGTACGATCGAAACCTATTACTGCAAATATATTTTGGGCAATGAATCATTGTACAGTCCGATTTACGCAGCAGAGCTGATCGCGCAGAGTATTGTTGTGCTGATCGTGCCGCATTTTGTGCTCCGCTTCGGCAAGCGCAACCTGACGTTGAGCGGCATTCTCCTTGTCATCGTCGCACAGCTGGTATGGATGGCGGCTCCGATGAGCGTGCCGGTTGCAATGGTCAGCGCGGTACTGCGCGGCATCGGCGTAGCGCCGCTGTGGGCGTGTGTATTCCCGATGATCGCAGATTCTGCGGAATTCGGACAGCGGAAAACCCATATCAGGCAGGACGGCATGATTTTCAGAGCTGCTTCGGTCGGATCCAAGCTGGGCGGCGGTCTTGCATCGGCGGGTATCGGCCTGTTGATGGATTCGGTTGGCTATAACGGCCTGGCGGCTACGCAGAGCGCGGAAGCCCTTTCCATGATCCACGCGATCTGCATGTATGCGCCGATTATCTTCTCTGTGATCATCATTGTCCTCTGCCTGCTGTATAAGCTGGATAAGCTGTATCCCCAGGTTATCGCAGATTTGAAAAAACGCGATGAGCAGGGCATCCTGTAACGACCTGACAGTTGCGGAGACAATGAATCAATAAAAAATGTCAGCAAAGGATGAACAGTATGATTGATTGGGCAATTGACATTGAGCCCCTGTATTCGGGCATGGATATCTGTGAAAAAATTGAAAAGGTCGCCGCAGCTGGCTTCCATGCCGTTGAGTTTTGGGGCTGGAAGGACAAAGATATCACAAAGATCCGGGAAACCTGCGAAAAAACAGGCGTTAGCGTACGCGCATTTAGCGGCATGGAGAAATATTCCCTGTGCGACAGGGACCATACGGAGGACATGGTCGAGTGGATCAAACGCTCGATCCAGACAGCCAAAATGCTGAAATGTAATACGCTGATCCTGTTCCCGAACCATTTTACCCCCAGCGGCTGCGCTGACTTCCGCGACAAGTACAGCCACGACGCAATGGTGGCGAACGTAACGCACACGCTTACGCGGATTGCGCCGATTTTGGAAGAGAACAACATAACGGCCCTGTTGGAACCTCTGTGTAATACCGGCGCGGATGCCGGAATGTCTGTAACAAGCACGGCCTTGGGCGCGGATATCGTACGGGCGGTGGCATCGCCCAATGTAAAGCTGCTGTGTGATGTGTTCCATATGCAGATCATGCACGGCAACCTGCTGAACAATATCATGAGCAATATCGATATTGTCCCGTACATTCATATTGCGGATGTTCCTGACCGGCATGAGCCGGGCACGGGGGAAATCAACTTTGACTTCCTGCTCCCGGCCATACAGGAAAGCGGTTTTGAGGGGACGATCTGCTTTGAGTATTTCCCGGAAGGTGATACCGAAGCAGGCTTCCCGGCAGCAAAACGCTTGTTTGATCTGATCAAATAAATAACTATAACAACCAAACAAAAAAATTATATTTAGGAGGATACGAAAATGACGAATCAAGTGACTTATGGTATGGTAGGCGGCGACCTCAAGGCTCTGATTGGTGAGTGCCATCGCAAGGCTCTGGGACTGGACCCGCGTGCAAAGCTGGTATGCGGCTGTTTCTCGGCGGACAACGATCTGAACGACGAATGCGCAGAAGCGTATCACGTTGACAAGTCCCGCGTGTATTACGATGCAGAAGCGATGGCTGAGGCCGAAGCCGGCAAGATCGACTTTGTCTCGATCTGCACGCCAAACTTCGTTCATTACTCCGCAGCCAAGACCTTCCTGGAGCATGGCATCAATGTAGTATGCGAAAAGCCCCTGACGCTGACTGTGGAAGAGGCGGAGGATCTGGCGCGGATCGCCAGGGAAAAGAATCTGGTATTTGCAGTGGACTACTGCTATTCCGGCTATGTCATGTGCAAGGTGATGAAGCAGATGATCGCCCGCGGTGATATTGGCAAGATCATCGCAGTCAACGCCAACTACATCGAGAACAGCTTCCTCGATCTGCTTGCCGAGAAGGAACAGGTCAACGGCCGTATCTGGCGCACCGATCCCAAGTACAGCGGCATTTCCAACACCTGCGCGGATGATGGCACGCATGTGGAGCATCTGGTCAACTATGTTACCGGCCTGAAGATCAAGCGCCTGCTGGCCACCGCGGATACGTTCGGCAAAAAGCTGGATCTGAACGACAACATCATTCTGGAATACGACAACGGTGCACACGGCGCATACTGGTTCACCCAGGTGGCCTGCGGCTGCCCCAATGAGATCGACCTGCGGATCATGGGTACGGAGGGCTGCCTGGAATGGCACCAGACCCGTCCGGACGAAGTGATTTACATCAAGAAGGGCGAAGCACCCCGTACCCTTAACCGTGCTGGAGACGGCATCGACGTTCCTGCGGGCAAGCTGGCACGCGTGCCGTTCGGCCATCCGGAGGGTTATTACATTGCAATCGCCAACATTTACCGCAGCGTTATCAATACCATCCTGAAGATCAAGAATGGCGAGACGCCGACCGAGGAAGATCTGGACTTCCCGGATGTGGAGACCGGCGTGAGCGGCGTGAAGTTCTTCCACGCTGTCATCGAGAGTGCGCATAGCAATTCCAAGTGGGTAGAGCTTGACTGATCAGATTTAACAGGTATGCGGACGGGACCGGAAAATGCAGTCCCGTCCGCAGAACCGGCATAAGGAGGAAACGGCAATGGCAAAAATGCAGAAAGCAATTGTTTACAAGGGGCCGGGCCATTTCGCATATGAAGACCGCCCGATTCCGGAGATCAAGGATAACAACGACGTCAAAATCCGCAGCTATGGCTGTTCGGTGTGCGGCACGGATGTCAACATCTTTGCAACACCGCAGAAGCACCCCTGCAAACCGGATATTATTTTCGGCCATGAATTCTGCGGTGAGGTTGCAGAGGTCGGCGAAGGCGTTACCAACCTCAAGCCCGGCGACAAGGTGGTCATCGACCCGCATGGACCATGCGGCGAGTGCGAAAACTGTCTGGCAGGCCTGCCGGAAGCGTGTAAAAACGTTATTTCGCGCGGTGTGTTTGCGGACGGTGGCCTGACGAACTATGTCGTGCTGCCCAAGCAGTACTGCTATAAGGTTGCACCGGAAACCAAGCCCGAGCTGATGGGTGTGGCGGAGCCGCTGGCCGGCTGCGGCTGTGCGCTGGAAAAGCTGAATGTACATGTAGGCGATACGGCATGTGTACTGGGCGCAGGTCCGATCGGCCTGATGTTCATTGCGCTGCTCAAGGCAAACGGCTGCCGCAAGATCATTGTTTCCGAACCGATCGAACACCGCCGCAATCTGGCGCTTAAGATCGGTGCGACCCGCGTGGTCAATCCGGATACGGAAGACCTGCAGAAGATCGTAAAGGAAGAAACCGACGGTCTCGGCGTGGATCACTGTGTGGAAGCGGTTGCGGCAATGCTGGTCGACTGCATCTATCTGGTCCGTCCGCACGGCAAGATCCTGCAGTTTGGCCATGACGAGCTGGCGCGTCCGGAGTTTCCGGTCGCCGAGCTGCTCAAGAACGAGATCGAGGTCTACGGCGGCTATCTGGGCAAGTACTATATGCGCAAGGTGGCGCAGATCATCGAATCCGGTATTTTGCCGCTTGATCAGATCGTGACCGATGTTATTCCGGCTTCCCGTTATCAGGAGGCGCTTGATCTGGCGGCCAGCCGTCAGTGCGGCAAGGTTTTTGTTTCTATGGACCTGTGAGAAAGGGGACAATCGAAAATGGCAGATAAAAAAGAGGTACTGCGTCTCCTGGAACTGGCACATCAGGCGCGGCGTGATCTCTGCAAGCTGTGCGGCATGTACAGCGGCAATATCCATATGGGCGGCGACATGTCCATGATCGATGTGCTGACCTGCCTGTTCCACCGTACGATGCAGGTGGGGCCTGATTTGGTACAGGCTCCCGAACGTGACCGCTTTATCCTGAGTAAAGGACATGGTGCTGCCTGCATGTACATCATCATGGCGCAGAAGGGCTTTTTCGACTATCAGGAAATTTGCGATACATATGGACAGGTAGGAAGCAAATTCGGCCAGCACCCCTGTAAGACACGGCTTCCCATGCTGGATGCATCGACAGGCTCGCTTGGCCACGGGCTTCCGCTCAGCGTTGGCCTGGCAGCATCCTCCCGTCAGAAGGGACGCCGGAACCGTGTATTCTGTATGATGGGCGACGGCGAAACCTGCGAAGGCTCGGTTTGGGAGGCAGCAATGTCAGGCCACGCGCTGAAGCTGGGCAATCTGGTTGCAATCGTCGACCGCAACAAGCAGCTGATGACCAGTTTTTCCGAAGATTCCATCCGGATGGACCCCTACGCGGACAAATGGTGTGCGTTTGGCTGGAACGTGATCGAGATCGAAGATGGCAACAACATGGCGCAGATCGTGGAGGCATTCGACCGCCTGCCGAACAGCGACACGGAGATTCCGACCGTTGTGATTGCCAATACCGTTAAGGGCAAAAATGTGTCGTTTATGGAGCGGCAGATCAAGTGGCACGCGGGCAGCCTGAATGAGGCTGATCTTGCAACTGCGCTGAAGGATATTGATGAAGCATTTGAAAAGCAGAAGGAGGGGTTATAAATGAAACAGTCTTATACACTCGATGAATATAACTCCGCACGATCTGTGGTAGGAGATACGATTACAGAGCTTGGCGGGAAGGATGAACGCGTATGGCTTCTCACGCCGGATATCGGCTTTGGCTGCAAGGACTTCCAGACCAAGTACCCGAACCGTTTTATCGACACCGGTATTGCGGAGCAGGATGTCGTTGGCATTTCTGCAGGACTGGCGTACGACGGCAATATCCCGTTTATCATCGGCATGATGCCCTTTATGAGCATGCGTGCGCTCGAGCAGGTGCGCACGGACATATGTTATCCCAACCTGCCGGTTCGCATTATTGCCAACTATGCTGGACTGACCGGCAACGGCGGCTCGACCCACTATGCAATGGAGGATATGGCGCTCTATTCCTCGCTTGTTAACATGACGGTGTGCGCAGCATCCGATCCGGTTCAGCTGCGGCAGATCATTGAAAAGAGCCTGAATTATATCGGCCCGCTGTCCATCCGTATTGATCCGGGCAAGGAGAACCGCGTGCTGTATCCGGCGGATACGGTCTTTGAGATCGGCAAGGGATACCTGGCAAGAGACGGAAAGGACATTACCATCATTGCATGCGGCGAGATGGTAAACTATGCGCTTCAGCTGCATGATCTGGCGAAGGATGCAGGGATCAGCGTGCGTGTGATTGATAT
>ERZ1643247.3047-NODE-3047-length-12343-cov-10.948486_pt1 | contig 12343 bp, 13 predicted proteins | sample MGYA00579264_ERZ1643247 | MGnify/ENA primary metagenome ERZ1643247 (study PRJEB29033, sample SAMEA4952262) | chicken gut metagenome | biome: Broiler Chicken; feature: Gastrointestinal Tract; material: Caecum | place: Ireland | collected 2018 | study: Broiler... | reverse complement strand
TTTCACTAGCAAAAGCAATCCATCCCGAGAAATATTAGGGGGCTTAGATTATCAAAGAGTTTTTTTCACTTACCGATCCTTGTAAACTTCCCTCCTGTGGCCCACAGATAAAGCTAAGATCACCAGCTCATTGTCTTTGATCTCGCAGATAAGGCGGTAATCTCCGATCCTGTATCTCCACTGGCCACTGCGGTTCGCCGTCAGACCCTTTCCCTGTTTTCGGGGGTTATCACATCCTACAAGGTTCTTGCCGATCCAGGAATAAATCATTTGCCGGGTGTACCTATCCAGCTTTTTCAGTTCTTTGATAGCTCTCTCCGTATACTCTACGCTATACTCTATCATAAGTCCAGAAGCTCCCTCACTTCCTCATGAGTATAGGTTTTCGGATTTTCAAGGTACTCCCGGTACGCTTCATCAGCTACGCTAATATCGTACTCATCCTCGATCCTCTCAAACAATGCTCTTTTGAATGCTTCCGCTAAAGATACAGAATGAAGCCTTGCATAGCTCTCAGCAAGAGCTTTTTCATCTTCTGTCAGTCGAATAGAGAACGCCATAAGATCATCTCCTTTTGTACTACATTGTACTACACATTTCCTTTTTTGTCAATGTACGGTCTACAGAACTAAGAAATTGCAAACTTTTGTGGTCGTCTGCGATCTCCTGTCTGTACTCACTTCTTAGTTTGTCCCAATCAGCCCCGTAACATAGGAACGCCAATTTTCTTCTATATTTTCGTGCAGCAATTCCCAGACACGCTCTAAAACCGCTATATTTCTTCTCCACACTAGATCACCTTTATTTTCTCCTGAATAATCTCTGAAACCATCCTATAGATCCCCGGGATAATTCCGGTTCGTCACTAGTCTCGCCAATTGCCGTAAGTTCCGGGTGCATTTGGGCAAGTTGTAACCGTTGCGCCTGATCTGCGAGAACAGCTAATTTTTCCGCCTGCTCCCGGCCGTGTTTCCGTTCTTCAGCCAATTCTTCATACAAGCGATCTACTTGTTTCTGCATATCCTCGATCTGCTTATCCTTCGCCGCAAGCTGATTTTTTAGAGCATCAATCGTACTCTCTAAGACCGCCAAAAAGGCATCTTCTTTTTGGCAGGCGCTCTCTAAAAATGCCTCCTCACCTGGATCTTCACCGTCAACCGATACCGTCAACCTACCGTCAACTGGTTGTCGCCAACCACCGTCAACCGGTTGATGATTGGTTGACGGTTCATCTTTAAAAAACGCCTGTTTTATCAGCTTTTCGCCGTCAACCGATACCATCAACTTACCATCAACAGTTGTCGTCAACCCCTGTAAACTGGTTGACAGGGGTTCACACTTCATTTTCTTAAAAATCGCCTGCTTTGATACCCCTATTTCATTGGCTATTTGTCGGATTGTTTTCATTTTTCATCAATCCTTAAAATCGTTTTTAGAACTTCATATCGTCTGGAATTGTTCCAAGTGGCTTTGTATGAGCAATTACAATCTCCCAATATCCTGATCTAAAATTTCTTTTGAATCTCTGTTGTGCAACTAATGCAATATTTCTTCTATAAAATTCATCTTGTGGATTTTTCGCTCTTTCTAACATCAGCATTCCATAATCCCCACCATATTTTCCAGTTATACCAATGTTTTCGACTAACCATGTTCCTTCCTTTGAAAATAATTCATTTGGAATCTGCACTCTTATAATATCTTCTGAAAAATCTACCGAATATGGACTCTGAATAATTGTCTCCCAAATAAACACACGCTGAATGTGCCGGCCATCTTTATATCGATACTCTTTTTCTTCGGAATTTACGATTACATATCCGGTTCTCTCTTTTTTGGGTCTCAATTTTCGATCTGCATTGGCTCGCTCTTTTGCAATTCTCAATAAATTTTCGTTCAATTTCTTTTGATATAAAACTTTTTCCTTTTCCGATTCCAGTTCAGTCTGTAAATCTGCCACTTGCGTTTCAGTAGAATCTAAGACTTGGCGAATTTTATATTCCGCCTCATTTTTCATTAAAGCAATCTTATTTTGAGCCTGATCTCTTTCATTTCCTGCCTCAAATCTTGCCTGATCTCTTTCGCTAACAAGCCTTTCATATTCCTGCTTTGTTAAGATCACATGGGTACATTCTGGATCTGATAATCCCCCAGAAACTATTTTATACCCGCCAAAAGCTCCTGCCTTTACAAAAGTCCCCATAATATCTCCCTGTTATAATCCGCGGATATAATTATTCGCTACAACTTCAATGCGGTTATGCCCCAATGCTTTACTACAAACTAACATGGCTGCTTTATCCAACTTCCTACCCGCTTCATCTTTTCTGCAGGTATAAACTTCACTCTGGTATTTTCTGCCCGTTCCACGATTCACACGATCGTATGGGATCTTCTCTATTGGGCGGGCAAAGTCTTTGTAAATAGCCGTTGCATAATCCCCACGATAACTATGAATATCCGCGCTCTTATGAACATGCTGCCAAACTTTTTCATCCGGCAGTGTATTCTTCATCCGCGTTACGATCTGTTCTGTATTCTGTCCTATAATTGGACTTAAACGCTCCCTGCCGCCTTTTCCGTTCCGAACGTGGATAAAATATTCCCCTTTAAATAGACAAGCATCCCTCAGCATGGAGAGCCTTTTTTCCTCCGCTGTTGTTCGCTTATCCTCCGGGATCTGTGAAAGGCGAAAAAGTTCTGATTCTATCTGTTCTTTTGTTACCAGATCTTTTCCTCGTAACTGTTCTAACTCACTTCGACGAAGTCCTGTCCCTTTGCAAAACTTGATTAGTTCATCATTATTTGTTTTTGAAAAGTGGCGATCGCGTACTCTATCGCCGCGGCTCCGTTTAATATCTTCTCGTTTCCTCTTTGGAGGTTTAAAATAGTTTTCATTATCTGGGCTTATTCCGTACAGTTTTCCCATTGCTTTCGCTTCCAGCTGCACCGTCCAAGCAGATAACCCCTGATCAACCCGTGTCTGAAGCCATTCATTTACATATTTTTTTGCGCTCTTTAGCGTTGTACATTCGGGATGTTCTTGCTTGATATAGGAAAGAAAATATTTTGTATGTTTCCAATAAGCTTGATACGTACTAAAAGAAAAAATTTTTCCCTGTTCTGTCCCAGCGGCTATAGCTTCCCTTTTACTTTCGCCAAAGGAAAGCATTTTTTGAAACCTCTCATACGCCTGTTGGTGAAGATCCTTATAGTATTCTTTATTTTTTCTTCCCATAACCAGAAATCACCGCCCAGCAAGGTAAAAATGTTAAAGCTAAGCCGCCTCCTGCCAGCTCCATAAGGAAACTCGACAATCGGCAAAAACACTTTTTTACGTCTTGTGTGTGACGCGGTCTGACACTTTTTATCACGCTTATGTGTGCGGCCCTATTTATTAAATTCTACGGCAGTTCGGGTTCTGTCGGCTCCCTTGTAGAGCGAGCAGCTCTCCGGCAATTTTTACAGTATGTCCGGCTACATTCAAAAGGGCCTATAACTTACCGATGCGTTTTACTTATCAGCACTTTCAAAAAGATTACTCATGCTGAGTCAATGATGTGCTTTCCATTTCACAAAGGTTACTACGGCAAGCCCGCACACCATATAGGAGCATCACGCCTAAAATGGCTTCTGTATTAGCAAACAGCTAAACCCCTGGCCGATATTCCATCGGCCAGGACGCTCTGGGCCTAATTACTATTTATCCTCGCCCAGACGAGCACTCATAAAATTCCCGATTCAATATTTAACATAGAGATTCGCAGCTTCATCCACAGACAGATCTTCAAATGCTTCTCTGTATACTGATAAAACCTTTTGAATACACTCCTTATCAACACCCGCAATCTGTGCAGCCCGAATAAAATACCCCTTACAGGCATCACTATTCCATATTTCCGTCGATTCCTGCATCGCGTCCACGAAGCTAATTTCTCCCGATTCTACTGGCTTCAGATTTGCTGACTTTAATCCCTGTAAATATTTTTTAATTGTCACCTCATTGACCTCCCCTTATTTTCAATATTTTTCCCAATCTCATATTACCATGAAAAAAATAATAAGTCAACATATTAAGAAAAATAACCGAATATCGGTTTACCCGTTCATTCATAAACGGGTAAACCGATATTCGTCTGCAACTAGAAGGGGATAGAATGGATAGTGTCCATTCTATCCCCTTCTCATCCCACAGTTGAGGACTTCAGATTACAATTGACTCACTAATTTCTAATCCATATAAATCCAGTGAGGATCTTTAATCATCACACTACTAAGAGCTCATCCATACTTTCAACAAGCTGTAGAAAGTATCATTCGACAACCTCTATCACGTCGTACACAAACGTCTTGCTTACACACATAGAGGTTATTGACGTCATTGATGCAGGTCACCTCGTACATACTCCGACTCTGGCTTTTCAAATTTGGCGATTGTTCGTCTCCATCTCCACCACAACTTCTGTATCGGTACTACTACACTCCGTTTAATGTTGCTGTTGTCAGCATTTAAATCCGCGATCGTTTCCATGCCAGATTTGTGAAAAACGAGAGAGTTTATAACGAATTTTCCTTCATTCGGTAACAATTTCAAAAGTTCACTGTTTTCCCTTATATAGCTTACACATGCTGTTTCTCTGATCGGCTAAATGACCAAGTTCCTGGCACTTCCCATCAACCTCATCCCACTGCCCAGAAACAACAGAAGCATGTAACTCCTGTATGATTGTCTGCATTTGATATTCTAACGCTTCCAACTGCATTGTACTCATCGGATCACTATAGCGTATTTTTTCATAGGTCCGGTGTAAATTGTTTCGTACCGATTGATTCTCTATCTGCATTTCTAACCAATGAAGCTGCTCTGCCATTTTCAAGATAGTTTCTCGTCTGGACCTCACAGTATTATCCACAGCTTCAATGTAATTGCGAGCACCTTGCACTGTAGCCAATCCAATAACTGTGACACCAAGCAGAAAGATCTGAATCAATGTTGAAACAAGCAAAGGAATTTCCCGAACACCCATAAAAATTAGACTTGCAAGAGTCTGAAAAAACGCGTAAAAGAAACCTGTCTGATGAAGAGGTAACCCTAAAAAACGATTTGTCGGAGAAATATTTTTAACAAATACCAAAACCGATAGAACAAAAGAAAGAATATAGGAAACGCACGTCGCGGTATATGAAATCCAAAATACAGGAAGACGAGGTGGTGAAAAAACTGAAAATACTAATATAGAGTACAGACTTAATACAACCGCATAGATAGCGATCAAAAAAGGCAGTGCACGGTTCTTTTTCATATGAAATTCCCCTTTTTTCACAGTTTAGTTCCACATTCTGCGCAGAAACGTGCCTGCGACGGATATTCTTTTCCGCAGGAAGGGCATGTCTTCTGAAGAGAAGCACCACATTCTACACAAAATTTCCCCAACGGAACCGTTTCCCCGCACTGGGGACAGACAACACTTCTCTCAGGAGTCAATTTTGCCCCGCACTGCAGACAGAATTTTGCGTGTTCTGTCTGCGGGCTTCCACATTTTGGGCATACATTTTCCGGCTGCCGACTTTCCTGAGGAGCGATTGGAACCGATTGAAAACCATGCTCTACGGTCTGCGTCACATTTTTTGCTACTGCGCTACCAAGACCTGCAGCTACACCTATACCAAGCCCCATGTTAGATAGTTCCGCCATTCCCTCATTAGCAGCCATAGTCTGTGCTACATCAAAGCTTCGTTCCTCCTGGAAAGTATATCCTTCCTGCGCCCGCTTTGTCGCCAATGCCTGAGACTCCATAATGATTTGCTGATTCTTCGTTGATTGGTTTATGAGAGCCACTTTCTGAGCAATCTCCGCATTTCGCACATCTGCAAAGGAAGAGAAATGCAGCTGCTTAAATTTTTCGTAGGTGCTTTCCCCCTCTGGCTTTGCAACACGCACAATCATAAAGCGCTCTAGTGCAAGGCCATAATCAAGGAACGGTTCGATTAACTGAGTATGAACTGACTGAGAAAGAGAATCCAAATGCTCATCCATGTCGAAAATACTGATGCCTTGAGTCTTAATCTCATGTGCAAAAATGGATTTAAACTTTGTCAGCAGAATTCCGCGCATCATGGTTGTAAGAATTTCCTGTGTCAAAACAGATTCTGTTCCTATGAGTTTTACAACCAGTTTTCTAGAATCCTCTACCCGCAAACTCATTTCTCCACTTGCTCCAAGAGACAAGGGAAACTGATAGGTTGGATCCATATATTCGACATGCTGATCGGTACCCCACTTTACCGCCATTTGTTCTGTTTTATTGATAAAATAGACTTTACAACGAAAAGGTGTAATCCCCCCTGTTGAAAGATTCAACACACGGCTTAAAAGCGGAATATTCTGCGTTTTAAGAGTATGACGTCCTGGGCCGAACAGATCAAGTGCCTGCCCATTCAAATAGAAAAGCGCTTCCTCGGATTCATCAACCACTAACTGCGTCATAGTATTGAAATCTTCACACTGAGATTTCCAAACCAATAGCTTATTAAATTTACTGTACGCATCTCCGCCAGCCGAAATCCCGACGGAAGCCAAATAATTCTCTTTATCCTCTCTGGAACTAATGACATCAATTATCTTCCCCATAAGTTACGACCCCCAAATACGGCCTCAGCAACTGATAGTAATGTACATCCTTTTGATACAGATCATCCGTAGTAAACAAGAAACTCTTAAAGAAATTATAAGGAAACGCCCAAATAATACTGGAAATCGTCAAAACAACCCAAAAGCCTACTGGATCCTGCTCTCCAGTTTCTCTGTCCTCGAAAGCGTGAACTAAATCGTAAAAGAATGCGTGAAGTAACCAAAAAATGATACAGAACACTACAATCATAAGAACAACAAAGATGATTTTCTTTCGCCGAATAGATCCACGCAGTCGCTTTAGATCATATAGATAAAGGTGTTTACCTCCATTTTCAATAATTTCTCTAAGATATTTTGTGCGTTCTGAATACAAGGTAAAATAAATGAGATCAATCATTCCATTTCCATAAGGAATCTCCTTTTCAAAATCTGCACCATGATGATGGCAATATTGAATCATAGAGGAATCTTCCGCATAAATCATATTAACGAAAACGGGAATTCCTCTTGACATCTGATTAATATTCGCACCATTTTGAAGCAAAATATCACAAATTTTCTTCCGCCCCTTCTGAATGGCATGAGCAAGAGGAACACCGCATGGATCATATTCCCTTCCGACACCTGCACCATGTTCCAGAAGTTTCTGCACTCCATCTACAAAATCATGTTCAATACACGTTCCAATAGGCAAGGTCCTCATTTTCGTGTTTGGAATCTGATAAGAAATGTTTGGAGAGGCACCTTCCTCCAACAGCATTTCAAGAATTTTTAAATTACTCGATTCGCAAGCCGCAGCTAATGGAGTCAGCGTATCTTCACAGCACGGCATATCAAGATTGATAGATGAAATGTGACAGATAGCTTGTGCAATTTCGTCGTTTTTCGCCTTAATAGCATAGCAAAGAGGCGTATAACCGTCAATAATCACGTTAAAATCAACATCCGCAATATCAAGACAAGCCCACGCACATTTATCATCACCAAATGAAAGAAATGTCATCAGATATTCTGGTACATTTTTTTTACATTTCATCAAATATTCTTTCATTTTTTCCCTGTCCTCCGATGTAGAAAGACTAAGAAATTTTTCGCAATAATATTTCTTTTTTTGGGGTTCATCTGCAACGATTAAACCTAGATATGGGAAACAACATTTTGGTTCCAAAGCGTTTGCTGTTTCAAAAAATGTCATCGCTTTATTCCGGTCTCCCATGCCAAGATGCTGAAAGCCCACCTCCAAATATCCGTATATATTATCGGAAATCGACTGTTTTTTTTCTTTCCCCAAGAATCTGCTGATACCCGCTATTAAATCCTGATAATATCCCAGATCATTTAAATTCTGAGCCTGAAAGGGCCCAAGTTCATCCGGAAGATCATAAGGGGACATTCCCTTATAAGCGGGAATCAGGAGTTTTTTTTCTCCTGCCTGTATCTGAGCTAAGAAGCGGTTCCACTCATTTTTTACCCAAGGAGATTCAAAATATTTACGCTGGCTTCCAATAACGATCATTACTCTCGAACTTTTCAGTGCGGCATATATGTAAGGTTCGTAAGCTGTGCCCGGAACGCTTCGAAGCGTTTGCCTGGAAAAAAAAACACGATATCCATTATCCTCCAACCTATCATATATTTCCTGAGCAGCCACGCTATCTATTGTACGCGCCCCATTATCATCGCTTTCCTTGTAACAAATAAAAATATCATAAGGCTCTACCGTCTGAGAAACGCTTAAAATATCCTTCTGAAGATGATCGATCACCTCAGCTTCCCTCTGGTAAAGAATCTTAGCTTGATCCGAAGCAAATTTAAGCGCGCTCAGGTAATTAGGATTACTGGAAATGGGAGAAGCGACAGTTCGATGGCATGTTGGAATTCTTTTTCCGGTTAACGGATCCTTAACATACTCAATTCCATACTCACACAAAAGGATTGACCAGTAAATCTCGGAATCTTCTTTAGAATAATTAAGCAACATATCAAACTGTTGACGTGCCCCATCATAGTCGTTTTGCAGACGGTATTGATTCGCACGATTATATCGAAAAATCTTTTGCTCATCATCTAAGTTCGGCAAGGTAAGCTGTGAACCACAGTATTCACATGTATATACTGTCAAATTTTCCACATGTGAAATCTGCATATCTCCTCCACACATTTTACATTTTACCCACATAAGAACTCCGCCTTTCTGATATTTTTAAACATATTTATCTGAAAATTTTATTCTATTCATTAGAACATTCCAAAACTTTAAAAGAGAACTTTTTATTGTGATAATTACTATAGATTTTCGTACTTTCTTGCCATAATCAAATGGGATGAAAAACGAAAGGAGAGCGTCGCATATGTTCTACACGGAAGAAGTGATGATTTTTTCGGAATACCCGCACAAAACAGAGGAGAAACTGATCCCTATTTTGGAGTTCAGCATCGAACAGGCCAGAGCCGAAGGAGACGTCTATATCTCGGAGGTCTGCAGCTCCGTACTGCGGAAATCCGGCGGAGCGAGCCGAAAAATTGCCACAAGGCATTAAAAACAGCGGTGATCCTCTTGGATTGCCGCTGTTTTTCCTGTACGCCTCTGTACAGCGTTTTCAGCGATTAATCTGTAAGAGGGGGGATTCTCATTGTCAGAAATCGTCTCAGAGGCCAAATAGACCCGATTCTTATATTCGTCAGGCTTACCAAAAGAGATGGAGGTTGAACTTTTCTTTAAGACTACCAAATCTCTTTTACATTTTCATAGGCTTCGCCGCTGCTCCCCTCCATGGGCATATCGGGTTGTTTCCCTCTGGATGGCTTTTCTCCTTTTTATTTCCACTTTACTTTAAACGCTTTAATTTTCACATTTTCCGATAAGTATTTTCATCTTTTATATAGTTATTACCTTGATCATCGCTTGCAAAAGGCCCTATTTCATCATACAATCTTCTAAAATCCCCTTTTGAATCCACAAAGTACCCATTGGTTACTTCACGATGGAAACCGTATTCATCTTGAACATATGTATCAGTATTTATTTCTTTTTCATCGTTATAATCCAAATCCCTATATGGATGAAGAATGTCTTTATTAGAAATTGAAAACAATGAATAAATTATAAAAGATAACCAACTCATTCCAATTAAATACCCTAATAAAATAATCATACTGTTTCCTCCTCATCAAAAAATAAACCAATCTCCAAGAAGATATAGAATAATTGGAATACTGGCATGGATAAAAAATGCAAATAAGTCACTCGCCTTTTCAAAAGTAGCTAACTCTTCGATCAAAATCTCATCTGCCCGAGGTTTTAAATAATAAATCGTAACCTTTTCTGGAACTTCTTCTGGTTTTGAATTGAGATCTATATTAAAATAAATTTCAACATCATGCAAAACTTGTCCTATTCTGTAATTATAAGTGATACTCGTCTGGTTTTTATCGACTAACCAACCAGTAGTCACAAATTTCTTACTGATAGCCTTTCGACGAAATTTTCGATTAAGTCTATAAGGTAACGCAAGAAATAATCCAATTATATACGAAATATATACTGGTATCAAGATAAAGACCAGCACTATTTCTTTCGTTCCCACTAAAATCCCTCACATTCAGTAAAATTTTGGCAAATACTCTTCCTATATAAGTCTGGCATTCTTTGCTGAATTCGCGGCACCACTTGGAGATACTGGCTTTGGACACGCCATACTCTGCGATGATGCTATTGGAAGTTCGTCCATCTTCCTAATGGAGGCGGACAATCTTCTTTTTTAATTTGGGAGTGTAGTTCTGTGACATGATGAGTACCTCTTTCCTTGTGATTTTAATTATACTTTTTTAACATTACCGTTCGATTCCGAAAAAGAATCAAACGGCTTTTTTATAAATTTTCATAGTTGTTTTGACGTGTTAAAAAAAGTATCATTTTCTCCATATTTTTTAAGTTTATCATTATTCTTAGCTTTTTTCAAGAAACCCAATAAAAAACTTCACGAAAATTTTGTAGATCTACAATAAACAACTTGCGATTTATATAGATCACAAAGAATAATAAAAATATGAGTAGTATAAAAATTACCATTTAAGAGTAAAAATCCATATTGAGACATTCTATAATCAAAAAACGCTCTTAACCCCACCACTTTCGGATCGTTGGATAACTTAACTCTGTTTCGGCCTTACACTGACTTTTTGTCCCTTCTGGGTGCTGATCCCGCCAACTATGAACCTGTTCTCTTGCCGATGGGCGACCTTGCGATTTCTCACCAGCATCTTTCAAAATAGCAAGTTGCCCCCTTGCCAATCTCAAATGTAATTCCTGTTTTCTCCCGTTACGCTTATTCCGTTCAATCCGTACATTAGTCAGCCTCTCAATATCGGAAATTGTAAAATTATAATACTCCTTATCATAGGCTTCCAGCGCGCTACGAATATCATCCTCCGTCAAAGCATTTTCATGCTTCACTTTCTGCAACTCCGCAAAGGCTTTCTTTATATCATGGCGAAGCTGACTCTTTGGAACGCTGCACTTGTAGGCGTAAATCGCAAGGCACATCATATAAAAATACCTGTGTCCACCCTCAATCCCTCCGATCTGCCGAAGCCACCAATGATAAAGTGCATACGGATCTCCACCATGAACCTTCCCGGCAATATCCCACTTCTTTCGCCCCGTCTGCCCATTCACAACAACACGCTCGTACCACTCCGGGTACGCCTCTTTTGCCTGCGCTCTTGTCATTTTAGAAGGCCGGAACGGCTTATTCACGTCCACACGATTTTCCGGCTTTGCATAAGCATTCAAATAATCCAACGTAACACGATCCCCAGTCCGGAAAGCGATAAGCCTCGTATTATGCTTATCGTTAAAACTCCCAACCATGCGGAAACACTGGTTGATGGACTGGTACTGTATCGATTTCTGCTTTGATGTTCCCTTGTACTCCCACATACGGAACGTCAAATCATACTTTAAACTCTTTAGCTGAACCTTGATATTCGGGTATAAATCCACCGGCTCCTGGAAAACATAGTACACATGAAGCCCCGTGCCGGATAAAACGAGGAACGTTGGCATAGGCAACCGCCGCAAACGTTCCGGATCACCACCAAACCGAAGAAACAAGTTCCGCAACTCAGAAAGCCCTACACCGTCCAAATCAAAAATCAAGGCATTCATGCGCTGAGCGTGCTCCAACTTGTTGCTTCTCCCACGATACACAAGACCGCTACACAGAGTCAAGGGGTTTTCCTCCACATAATCTATATAATCCTGCTCCCATGTATCTTTGAGCATAATCCGACGACGCTCCCGCTTTCTTTCTTCGTCACAATAAAGGTACACAGCGTTTGGACAAGAAAAATCACCATATAACTTCCCACTGATTTCATTATCCGGGAACAACTCCGAATAAAATTCACAACCGCCTACTTCCTCAAACCGGGCACTCAAATACACATAACAATCCATATAATCCTGCGGCACACTCATACTTATCACCTCGCAACAAACTAACTGAGAAACGACAGGGGGAAAGGGAGAGCCAAAGAGCGGCCTCCCGCTGGTCGGCCTTAAAGAGAAAGCCACCTCTCCCTTTCCCCCTGTACCCCCTTTTCCTCTCCGGCTTTCTCCCTACCACATAGAGAATAAAAAGAAAAATCAAAGGGGGCTTAGATTATCAATAGATTTTTTTCACTAGCAAAAGCAATCCATCCCGA
>ERZ1643247.3046-NODE-3046-length-12350-cov-9.758032_pt1 | contig 12350 bp, 10 predicted proteins | sample MGYA00579264_ERZ1643247 | MGnify/ENA primary metagenome ERZ1643247 (study PRJEB29033, sample SAMEA4952262) | chicken gut metagenome | biome: Broiler Chicken; feature: Gastrointestinal Tract; material: Caecum | place: Ireland | collected 2018 | study: Broiler... | reverse complement strand
CCAAAATTGCTCCGCAGCTCTTCATATGTCATATCTGCCGTATCCCTGCCGTCCAGAAAAATCTGTCCGCCGTTTACCTCATAGAACCGCATCAGAAGATTGATAAGCGTAGTCTTACCCGCGCCCGTACTCCCGACAATAGCAATCTTCTGCCCCGGATGTACGGTGAAACTGATGTCATTCATCAGAAGTTTATCCGGCAAATACCCAAACCGTACGTGGCGAAATTCCACCCTGCCTTTTGCCGCAGAGAGCTCATCTGCATTCTTCGCTCCGGATACTGCTTCTCCCGGTTCCGCTTCTGTCTGCCGGGGATCAGGCCGAATTTCTTTCTCATCCAGAAGTTGGAATATCCGCTCCACAGATGCAATGGAAGACTGCAGGGAATTGATCATGTACGCCGCCTCTGTCAGTGGTTCTGACGCCTGGTACACATACTGAAAAAATGCCTGGAATATGCCCACACTCAGCACTCCGTCGATCAGAAGCTTTCCGGCAAATACCGCGATCACCGCCTGTCCGAGACGGTTGACCAGACGAATAAACGGATTGACCGCATTCATCATAAAGTCTGCTTTTCTCGAGGTCTCCGCGAGCTCCGCCACCGCTTCTCTCATATCTTCGGCGCTTCTTTCTTCCCGGTTAAACGCCTTTATGACAGTACGTCCGCTGTAGGACTCTTCCACCTGACCGGTCACACGGCTGACCGCCTGCTGCCTCCTTGCGGCATATAGCAGTGTCTTTCCGGCAAAAAATCTGGTGGATACCATAGAAAGCACGGTAAACACAAGAAAGACCAGTGTCAGTCCGATATGGAACCGGAACATCATAATCAGAGATCCGACTACCATTCCCACCGCCGTAAACAGCTTTAAAAGTCCGGTCTGCATCACCTCGGACATTTTATCCAGATCGTTTGTCGCCCGGCTCAGCACTTCCCCGGTCTTATGGTTATCAAAAAACGACAGCGGAAGACGATCCAGTTTCCTGCTGATCTTTGTCCTGAGCTCCAGGCTGAGTTTCTCGGCAAAGCTTGCCATGAGAAAGCTCTGAAATGTATAAAGGATACCGGTCACTGTATAGATCAGAAGCAGGATCATGATTTCCCGTCCCACAGGATCCCATGTCACCCGGAAAGTGTGTTTCCCTGATACGGCCGCCTGTATCTCCCGGAAAAGCATGTCCACGATCTTCGCACTGTACACCGGAGCTGCCACAGAGAGTATAGTATAAAATATCACGGAAACTGACACGATAATCAGCCGGATTCGCTGTCTGCCCATAGATCTCCAGAGACGCTTTACCGTCGTCCCTGCATCGGACGGTGTCTCAAAGTCCATGTCATCCGAATACTGCATTGTCTCATTCTCTGCCATGTCATGCGCCTCCTTTCATCTGTGATCTCGCGATATCCCGGTAGATACTGCATTTTTCCATCAGTTCCTCGTGTCTTCCGATTCCCGCGATCCTGCCTTCGTCCAGTACAATGATCTGATCCGCGTTCAGGATCGTATTGATCCTCTGGGCAATAATAAGCACAGCAGCATCCGATACCTCCTGTTTCAGCGCTTTTCTAAGCGCTGCATCCGTCTTAAAATCCAATGCCGAAAAGCTGTCGTCAAAAATGTACAGATCCGCCTTTTTCATCAGCGCCCGTGCAATGGAAAGCCGCTGTTTCTGTCCGCCGGAAAAATTCGTTCCTCCCTGAGCGACATGGGCGTCCAGCCCGTTTGCCAGACTGCTCACAAAATCCGCCTGGGCAACAGAGAGCACGCGGCGCATCTCTTCCTCCGTTGCATCTTCATTACCATAACGGAGATTGTCCGCGATCATACCAGAAAACAGCCATGCTTTCTGAGGAACATAGGCAATCCGGCTGCGCAGTTCTTTCTGAGTCATATCCCGCACATCCATACTGTTGACCTCTACAGAACCTTCCGTCACATCATGAAAACGCAGGATCAGTTGTGCAAGCGTAGACTTTCCGCATCCGGTTCCACCGATCACAGCTGTAGTCTCTCCTCTCCTGCATATAAAATCAAGATCAGAAAGAGCATACTCATCCGCATCCGGGAACCGGAAAGATGCATTGCTAAACCGCACCACAATATCCTTAATATGCGGGGCCATCCCTGTTGTACAGTCCGCTTCCGCACTTTGCTCTGTAATCTTCCCGTATGTTTCCGTATCCTCTGTGTCCTTCTGTCCGTCACATATCTCCGGCTCAGTCTCAAACACTTCCTGAATACGCCGGATGCACACCCGCGCTCTCGGCAGGAGTATAATGACCATCTGTGCCATAATGATATAAAACAGGATCAGGATCGAATATTCCGTAAGAGCTGTAATATCTCCAATTTCCATATATCCGGCACCGATCCTGTCGCCGCCCAGCCACAGGATGGCGACAATACAAATATTGATCACGAAAAAAGCCGTACTCTCCAATCCGGCGAACAGAAGATTTGCACTGATGGAGGTCTCTGCATAATCTTCAAAGGATTTCCGCATCCGCTTCTCTTCATCCTTTTCCTTGCGAAATGCGCGAACTACCCGCACACCTGTCAGATTCTCCCGGAGTACAACGTTCATACGGTCGAGGAGCTGCTGAAGTCTGCCGAAAATCTCGGACGCCCTGCGAGTCACGATAATTGCAAGCACAATAATCAGAACAGTCACTCCGATCAACAGGAACCCCATCACCGTGTCGATGGCAAACGCCATAGCGACGCCCATCACACACACTGCCGGGACAGGCAGCACCATCTGGATACACCAGACAACGGACTGTTGGATGATATTGATGTCATTGAGGGTGCGTGTGATCATAGAGCCCGTTCCGAACTGACTGAAATCATGTGCCGAAAATGTAAGCGATTTTTCATAGACAGCATTGCGCATATCCCGTCCCAGCTTTGCCGACAGATCCGCGCACAGCCAGCTCCCCAGAAGTGCCCCTGCTCCGGCGAAGATCGTAACCGCCAGCATGGCGATTCCCTTTCCTATGATGTATTCAAGGCTTCCGCTCTCCACACCGATATTGATCATATCCGCAGTGAGCCGCGGCACAAGCAGACCTCCCGCCACATCCAGCAGCATGGCAAGAATGGTAAACACACACAGCCGCCTGTATGGTTTTAAAAAGTGAAGAATCAGCTTCATATCAATTCCTCCAGCAGTCTTTTCTCTTTTCGGGCAAATCCGTCCACGTATTTCTGTGACAGGCGGATAAATTCCCTGCGTTCTTCCGGTTCCATCTCCAAAAACGCATCGTTCTCTATCTCGATTACCGGTCGGATTTTCTCCTCGACGAATCCCCTGCCCATATCCGTCAGAAAGATATTTTTCTCTCTTCCGATACCCTGTTTCAGATAGATAAATCCCTGTTTTTCCAGGTTTCGTACAGAGGAATTGATCGTCTGCTTGCTCATATATGCCTCCCGGCAGATATCTCTCTGCTGACAGCCGTCTCCCAGCACGCACACCACATACAATGCAGCAAAAGCACTGTCCGAGAGTCCCATTGCAAGCGCGATTTCATGGTAGAGATCGTCCAGCTCCTTATATAAATGATTAAACTGCTGTACTTCCGTATCCTGATGCATCTGCATATTCATCACTCCTTAGTCCGATTTCGTACCTGTGATTATAGTCCGAAATCAGACTAATGTCAAGCATAAAAGGAGAGGATGCTTTCACCGCAGAACAGGCAAATCAAAAATGGGGGGGGGGCTACATATTCCACCTACTTGTTGTTCCTAAAAAATGGTAAGGTGCGTTATAACTGCAGTATTCTTGACCTATATGAATTTTGTACCGAAGAGGCATTCTATCAGACGGTGCAGGAATTTGCATTTGCCATGTATAATCAAGTGCGCCCTCATAGTTTCAATGAGTATCAAAAGTTACAAAAGCGCTTGACTACACCAAATCACTTAGTTCTACCTACCGAAAACCAAACAGAGGCATGTTTTTCCCAGCAATACAGCACTGCTGAAAGCACTATATCTGGCTACATTAAGGTCACGAAAAATGGGCAATGCCAATCGACACTGGGCTCAGGTCTATGGTGAAATGACATTATGTATGAAGGCAGACTGCCAGATTGAAATCGATACTTTGGTTAAGGCAGACGGGAAAGCCGCCTGTTATTAACTTGCCGTTTTACGGACGGTATATATAAAACAAGGGTGAAAAGCTCTGCATTTAAGCCTTTCACCCAATCTCATCATAGAAGAATCTTATTTACAGACTTTTCTTCATATTCTCGAGAAGAGGCAGTCCGTTGGAGAATCCGAGTCTTGAAAAAATGAATTCTCTAAGCTCTTTTCCAGCCCGTCTGACCAGTGCCCCTAGCACTTTCTAGGTTCCAGTCTTTTTCTCCATCCAATCAATTCCTCGTTCCATTTCCCACAGTCTGCGCAATTCATCAATTTCGACAGTGATTATATCACATACATGCCTCTAATTCATAAATCACACAAGACTCTATCAAGACGGTACCATTTTCCACAAAGAGTTTAATCTCATATTTTTTTTCCGGAAATACAAGGTTAGTCATAACCAGTTCACCATCATTGATAAAAAGCTCTGTCTGCGACACATCCAGAAGTAATTTCACGGAAATTCTTTCTTTAGAGAAGTCCATTTTCCCTTTATATATGCCGGGAAACTTCTCATGTGCATTAACGCCTGAATTTCTTCGATCTACAGTACAGGTCTGTGCTTCCGGATCAAACTCAAAACGGAATTCTTTGCCCTCCCCTGTTCCGATCCTGATTCCAAAGCTCTCCGCTTGTATATTCTTTTTCAGGCAGCTCATATTCAGCTCCATGCATTGCTTATCTGTGCCTAATATCCATTCCTCGCCGGATCCGATGCACAATTCTTTGTATTCTTTCTTATTTTTACGCAATGATTCCATCTCTTTTACAGGCATCTGTTTTATGGAATATCCGGCTTCGCCTTTGCAAAGCGTCAGCTCTCTCACGCAGGACAGCTGTCCTTTAAACGGACTTGTCGGCAGATAATCACGATACTGCCAGTTATCAGCCCATGCAATCATCAGCCTTCTTCCATTCGGAACATGATTCCAGGTAACCCCCGCATAAAAATCTTTCCCATAGTCCATCCACCTTCCATTCGGCTGCTCTGCATCCGGCTGAAAAACTGTCCCGTCAAACGAGCCTGTGAAATATTGCATCCCGGTTCCTCCCGCAGGGGATCCGTCATTTATGCTCACAGTCAACACCCATTTCTCTTTTCCGTCATCTGCCTTCATAGGGAAAAGATCAGGGCATTCCCATGTTCCGCAGCGAGCTTCATCATTTCCGGAAAAGGAAGACAGAAGGTTCCAGTGTATCAGATCCCGCGATTCATACAGCAAAACGCAATCTCCGCCGGACAAGACCATAACCCACTTATCATAACAGTAAATCACCTTGGGATCCCGAAAATCCATACGTTCACTTGTGAGGACAGGATTTCCCTGATACTTTTCCCATGTCATGCCCTCATCATAGCTGAATGCAATTCCCTGACTCTGTCTGCCCGTCCCGTGTTCACTGTACGTAAAAGCTGCTGCCAGCCTGTTATTCTCTTCATCTGCAACCACACTGCCCGACCAGATCTGTCCGATCTTATCCGGAAACAATGCCAGCGGAAGCCTTTTCCAGTGTACGAGATCTGTACTTATGGCATGTCCCCAGTGTATCTGCTCGTCTATATTATATTGATGAAACAAATGATATCTGCCCCTATAATAGACAAGCCCGTTCGGGTCATTGATAATGTATTTCTCTGCCGAAAAATGTATTTTAGGTCTGTAGCTTTCCATGTTGTCACCTTACACACGCAGGCATTCACCCAATGCGTAAGCACGATTGGTGAATGCCTGCTCCTTTCATCGATATTTTAATTTCCGCTCTTAAGGTCTGCAAAATCGGTTCTCAGCTTGTCAACCATCTGATCAAATGTATACTGACCGCTGAAATATCCCTGGATATCAGCTGCTGCCAGCGGTTCATATCCTGACGGAAATCCGCCCATAACCCATGGCATTGTCTTTCCTTCATCAATGTATCTTTTTACTTCTTTAGACAACGGATCTGTGATTTCAATGCCGTCATAATTAGTAAAAGCAGGAACGAATCCCAGTTCATCTACTACAAGCTGTTTTCCCTCGTCAGACTGGAACAGCCAGTTAAGGAACTCTTTTGAAGCTTCTTTCACTTTGTCATCAGATTTACTGTTGATACACCAGTATATCGAAATTCCCGTTGCGATACAATCCTCTTTTACGCCTTTAAGCGGAATCGGAAGCATTCCCATCTTCTGCGCAACGTCTTCAGAGATATTTTTCAGTTCAGGTCCGATCCAGTTTCCCTGCTGAGTCACGGCAACACGTTCAATTGCAAGACCGCCTCCAACTGCTGTTGAAAAATCTACAGCATTTAACTTGGCAAGATCATCTCTGGATGAAGTATATTTTGTTAACAAATCAAGAAGATCTTTAAATCCTTCTGTATATTTCAAACCTAACTGATCGGAGTTTCTCAGTTCCGTTGCACTTGAATATTCATTTGCCAAAGGAACATTTAATGTATGGAGCCCCGGGATGTATGTATCTTTTGCGGCATATTCTTCAACTGCTTCAAGCTGCGGATATTTGTCCTTAAGTTTTCCTGAATTGATCTGATCCTGCAGATCCGCAAATGCTTTATCGATGGCATCGTAACTCGTTAAAGTTGAAGCATCGATTCCCGCCGCCTCAAAAATTTCTTTATTGTAAACAAGCCCATACCCTTCCACACTGATCGGCATGCCGTATACTTTGCCATCCAAGGTTACATCTTCGAGGCTTCCGTCAACCGCGTAATCCACCCACGGTTCATTACTCAAATCCTCTACATAATCTGTCATATTAGTAATATTATCTCCCAAAGCATAAATATCAACAGCGTTATCACTGATCAGTTTTGCTTTCAGGTTCGTATTATAATCATTTCCTGAGATGGTTTCCACATTGATCGTCACATCCGGATTCTCTTCCATGTACTTATCTACCACATCCTGAAGCTGAGTAGATATCTCGGCTTTATTCTGATACAGATTTATCGTAACCTTATCAGAGGAAGAGCCGCTGTCTCCGCTGCTTCCACATCCTGCCAGCATGCCCACTGTCATTGCTGCGACTAATAAAATACTTACTGCTTTCTTTTTCATTATTGTCTCCTCCTTGATTTAATATTTTAGTATTTTACAGGTTTTCAAATAAAATCACTTTAGCCTCATACGGTTCCAGTGTGACATGTTCGCCAAACTGATATTGTTCCGTATCATTATCTGTTAAACCGGGCATATTCGTAATAAGAATCCTTCCCCTCCTTTCCTGAAACTGCACCGGAACTCTGATGTCCTGAACTGATTCGGAAAAACTGCATAATACCAGAAGCTCTTCATTGCTATATTGTCTGGTATAGCAGAAGTTTTCCCCGTTGTCTGCAAACAGCGGCGTATAATCTCCATATACTATGATCGGATATTTCTTCCTCAGCCGAATCAGTCTTTTATAATAACTTAAGATGGAATCTTCATCCTCCAACTGGCTGCTGACATTGATCTTCTTATAATTGGGATTAACGGCAAACCAAACTCCATTGTTTCCAAATCCGGCAAACGGTCCGTCATTCCACTGCATTACTGTTCTTGCATTATCTCTGCTTTTTTTGCGGATGCACCGCATCATATAATCTGGGTCTTCCCCCATCATCTCTGTCCGCTGCCGGAAAGCTGTGACAGTTTCCACATCTTCGTAGTCTTCAATATGATCAAAACAGCAATTTGTCATTCCAATTTCTTCGCCCTGATAGATATAAGGCGTCCCCTGCATCATATGCAGGCATGTTCCCAGCATTTTTGCTGACCTTGACCAGAATGTGCCGTCATTTCCAAACCTCGAAACTACTCTTGGCTGATCATGATTATTCCAGTACAGGCTGTTCCATGCCACACCGTCAAGTTCTGTCTGCCAGCAGTTCATAATCTCTTTGAGCTTCGTCAGCTGAAATTTCTGATCTGACCATTTAGAATCTTTTCCGTTGTCTACATTCATATGTTCAAATGTAAAGATCATGTTCAGTTCATGTTCGTTAAATCCAGCATATTTTTTCCCGTCTTCCGCTGTTGTCTCCAGTGTTTCCCCGACTGTCATAATCGGATATTTTGAAAATACATCTCTGTTCAGTTCCTTAATAAATGTATGGGCTTTCGGAATATTATGCGTATAAGGAATCATATTTCCAAAAGGTTCCCCTTCTTTTTGCTCGCCGTCCGGAAAACGCTGATCCTTTGCGATCAGATTGATTACATCAAGACGGAACCCGTCTACGCCTTTTTCCAGCCACCAGAGCATCATTTCCTTTACATCTTCCCGCACTTTTGGATTTTCCCAGTTCAGATCCGGCTGCTTTTTAGCATACATATGCAGATAATATGCATCACGGGATTCACAGTATTCCCATGCTGATCCTCCGAAATAAGACCCCCAGTTGTTCGGCGGACCTCCATTTTTTCCTTTTTTCCAGATATAGTAGTCCGAATAGGGATTATCCTCACTCTGGCAACTCTTTTGAAACCATTCATGTTCGTCAGAGGTATGGTTAACAACAATATCCATCATGAGCTTTAATCCTCGTTTATGTATCTGACAGATCAGTTCGTCCATATCTTCCATTGTGCCGAATTCTTTCATGATATCTTTATAGTCACTGATATCATATCCGTTATCTACATTGGGAGAACGATATACCGGAGAAAGCCAGATGACATCTACCCCCAAATCCTTTAAATAATCAAGTTTCTCAATGATACCGGGGATATCTCCAATGCCGTCTCCGTTGCTGTCTTTAAAACTGCGCGGATAGATCTGATAGACTACCGCTTCTTTCCACCAATCCTGTTTCATTACGACCCTCACATATCTCTTATTTTCCTGCTCCAGCAGTAATGCCTTTTACAATGTGTTTCTGGCAGCTCAGATAGAAAATAATGATAGGTATCATACACAATACCAGAGCGGCCGTTGCCAGATCCCATTTCTTTGAATACTGTCCAAAGAATAAATAAGTACGTAACGGTAATGTCTGCATCCCGTTTTTATTGATCACAAGGGACGGGAGCAGGAAATCGTTCCATATCCACATTACATTGATTACAGCTACTGTTGCCATAATTCCTTTCAGTAGCGGCACTACGATCAAAAAGAACGTCTGGAACATATTACATCCATCAATCGTTGCGGCTTCTTCCAGTTCCGCCGGAACATTTTTGATAAATCCGTGAAACAGCACGATCGACATGCTGCATCCGAAACCAACATACATAAACACCAGCCCCGGGCGATTCATCAGATGCAGTTTACTCATGACATCCACCAGTGGCAGCATCACACATTGAAACGGAATAAGAAGCGCAGATGAAAACACTAAAAACAAGATCTTACTCGATCTCATCTTGTACCTCACGAGCACCCATGCCGCCATAGCAGATACAAGGAGTATCAAAAGGGTAGACAATATTGTGATCACAAGCGAGTTTACAAGGGACGGTAAAAAATCCATCTGCTCAAACGCCTGAATATAGTTATTAAATGAAAACTTTTCCGGTAAAGCCAGTATATTAATATAAATCTCCTGAAGCGTCTTAAATGAACTGTTGACAAGGAGAAGTACCGGTGACACAAACAGAATCGCCAATACAATTCCTATAATCGTAAGAACGCCTTTTTGTATATGATTTTTCCTCTTCATTACGCTTCAACCTCCCGTTTCTTTGTGACTGTAAGCTGAATGATCGAAATAGCCATAACTACGATCATAAAAATAACCGCCTTTGACTGTGCCAATCCGAATCTGTTCTCACCGAATGCCGTATTATATATATTCAGCGCAAGCATCTGCGTACTGTTCACCGGTCCTCCTCCCGTCAGTGAAAGATTCTGATCAAACAATTTAAATGAATTCGAAATGGAAAGGAATAACCCGATTGTAAAGGCCGGCATCATCAACGGAAAAATGATTGACTTCAGCTTTTTCCATCCTGTAGCCCCGTCTATCTGCGCCGCTTCGAGCACGGAATCCGGTATATTCTGAATCTGAGCGATATAAATCATCATCATATAACCGGACAGCTGCCATGTGACCACTATAAGAAGTCCGATAAATCCGGTCTTCTGATCAGTAAGCCATCCCTGCAGCCAGGTAATATTAAAAGTCTCTCCAACTGCCTCGAATACCTGTACAAAAATGAACTGCCATGTAAATCCAAGCAGGATTCCTCCGATCAGGTTCGGCATGAAGAAGATCCCCCGAAGCAGATTTGCTCCCTTAATCTTCTGTGTAACCAACAGCGCCAGTCCGAATCCGATCACATTGATTGTGATAACCGCACATATGGAAAATAAAAATGTAAATATGAATGCCTGGCGGAACAATGGATCATCCGTCACCGTTGTGATATAATTCTGCAGTCCGACAAATTTTTTCTCTGACCCGATCCCATTCCAGTCGGTAAATGAATATCCTATTCCCATAAGCGTTGGTATCACCTGTACAACTGTAAAGGCAAACAATGCCGGAAAAATAAATATCCAAAATCCCTTTTTCGACCTGTTCATAACTTAAAACCTCCTTCACATCTCAAGCAGTTTTCCTGTGGTTTTCACTATACCATTCTCTTATTACAATATCAATGGTTTTATATAAAACCTACTTTTTATACAATGGTTTTTGCTGTTTTTGTGTATATTTCATATAAAACCTTGGCAAATAAAAAATACAGAAGCAAAAGTTTCTGCTTTTACCTCTGTACTTCGTATCCTTAATTATTTTTCACCGAAGATCCTTTGATCAGAGTTACAGGCTGTTTAACTTCCACCCTGCCTTCCATCCTTCCCTCAAGAACGGCAATCAACATATCTACTGCAATTCTTCCCTTTTCATTCATATTTTGTCTTACCGTGGTCAGACGGGGATAGCAGTATCTGGCAAGAGGGCTGTCGTCAAATCCCGCGATTCCCAGTTCCTCCGGTATCATTACCCCCTGACTCTGAAAGAAATGCATTGCTTCAACGGCAAACATATCTGCCAGGAAAAATAATGCGGTATTCTTATTTACAAATTTTAACATTCTTTTATAATTTTTATTTCGTTCGTTTTCCGTGTCATACAGCGTGATGAAATCATTATCCCTTAGAGGATGTCCGCTCTCGCCCCACGCCTTTCTAAATCCTATCCAGCGGTCATGATCGACCCCCACATTTTTTCTCGAACATACATAAATGTTATCATACCCGCACTCCAAAAGGTATTTTGTCATCATGTAACCGCCGTTTTCATCCTGAAGACCTACATTAATGAAATCTCCCTCTTCCTTGTCTATGAGATCTATCGCGACAATAGGTTTGTTCGTCAGTACTTTCAACTTCATATATTCCTGATAGCGAAACGTTATCACTATCAGGCCGTCCACATTCCAGGCAAGCGCCATATGATAAATGTCTTCTAATTCGCTTGCTGAATACAGCATCATATAATATCCAGCATTCCGCAACGACTCTTCTAATGCGCCGATTACATGACTGTAAAACATATCGGAAATTACGGTATCTTCATAATGCCGCGGGGTATGGATCACCACACCGATAATTTTTGAGCTGCTGTTTTTCAGTGCGCTCAATCCCATTTTAGGCACATATTGATACTCTTTAAGTAATGCCTGTATTTTTTCCATATTTGCTTTTGATACCTTTTTAGCGTTGCCATGGATCACATTATATACAGTCGTCATACTCACGCCTGCCATCTCGGCAATTTCTTTAATCGTAATCATTTTTTACACCTACTGTTGAAATACCAATTTTCGTTTTTTTTAATCTGCTGACAGACAGATTCTTAAACTCATAATTATAAATATCAATGAACATTACTCCATCACTTCTTTGGTCTTTAGCATTACTGATATCAGTTTGTGGTTTACTACACTCGGCGGCAAACACCCGTGACTGAACTTTCACCAGTAAGATTAGTACCACACTCGGCACACAAGAGAAAAAGATGGCTAACGACAACCATCTTTTTCTCTGTTCCATATTATAATAGAACTACACGAAAACATGATTATTATAACGATTTTTTTCAAATTAATCAATAAAAAATTAACTTCGATTTCTTCGACCTATTTATCCGAACACTTTCTGAGACACTACAGTATATTCAGCGCCGGTATCCCGTCTGCTGCAAGATTGTCAAAGCTCCACACATCCTCACTCCAGCCAAGAATCTCCGTATAGA
>ERZ1643247.3041-NODE-3041-length-12366-cov-4.794736_pt1 | contig 12366 bp, 9 predicted proteins | sample MGYA00579264_ERZ1643247 | MGnify/ENA primary metagenome ERZ1643247 (study PRJEB29033, sample SAMEA4952262) | chicken gut metagenome | biome: Broiler Chicken; feature: Gastrointestinal Tract; material: Caecum | place: Ireland | collected 2018 | study: Broiler... | reverse complement strand
GAACCGAACAATCTTTCCGCGATTCGGTTTAGGCTTGTAATGGCGTACCAACAGCCTGTCCGTCGGACAGGCTTTTTTGTTGCTCTCTGCCGAGGGTGCCCTTGCAAAAGGGTTTCGGCAGATTCCCAAACCTAACCAACGCTCAAAGGGGCAAGCAAAATGCTTGCCCCTTTTCACAAGGTCTCCCGCCGGGATACTGAAATGACGTGTCGCGATTGACACTCCGTGTAACAATCGCTGTTCCGTCGCTCCGCTCCTTGCGATTCTCGCCGGGAGTACCAACAGCCTGTCCGTCGGACAGGCTTTTTTGTTGCTCTCTGCCGAGGGTTCCCTTGCAAAAGGGTTTCGGCAGATTCCCTGTTCAACCAACGCTCAAAGGGGCAAGCGAAACGCTTGCCCCTTTTCACAAGGTCTCCCGTCGAGATACTGAAATGACGTGTCGCGATTGACACTGCCGTGTAACAATCGCTGTTCCGTCGCTGCGCTCCTCGCGATTCCCGCCGGGAGTACAACCCAGCCCACGTTTATGGCCGAATATCCCAAAGATTCCGGCTGTGAACGCGGTTTTTTCATCTTTACCGCTTTTCCCCGTCATGGTTTTCGCGCCACTGTAAATTTCGTTCCGCCGCCGTCTTTGGCGCATTCGGAGTGCCTTCCGCCGCGCCGCCGCATTTTTCCCTGAAAGCGCTTTCCCGGCGAAACAAACGCCGCAATTTCAAATGAAAAATGAAATTGAGTTTGAAATCGCATAATATCTGTCAAATCGCCCGCGCCGTATTGTATAATTAATATATTAAAGACGAAAAGAGGAATCACTATGAGTTATCTGAAACTGACTGACATCTGCAAACAATTCGGCAGCGGCGAGTTTGTCGTAAACGCCCTTGCCGACGTTTCTTTCGAACTGAATAACGGCGAATTTGTCGTCATTCTCGGCTCATCCGGCGCGGGCAAGACCACTCTGCTCAACATTCTCGGCGGTATGGACAAGGCGACCTCCGGCGAAATAGTCGTCGACGGCAAAAACATCACCAATATGGACAAGCGCGGGCTTACCGAATACCGCCGCAACGACGTGGGCTTTGTTTTTCAGTTTTACAATCTCATGCCCAACCTGACCGCGCTGGAAAACGTGGAAATCGCCGTGGAAATATGCAAAAACCATCTGGACCCGAAAGCCACCCTCGCCGAAGTCGGTCTTGACGAAAGGCTGAACAACTTCCCGGCGCAGTTGTCCGGCGGCGAACAGCAGCGCGTGTCGATAGCGCGGGCGATAGCCAAAAACCCAAAACTGCTGCTCTGCGACGAGCCTACCGGCGCGCTCGACTATGTGACGGGCAAAAAAATTCTCAAACTGCTGCATGACGTATGCAAACAGCGCGACAAACTCGTCATCATAGTCACGCACAACCAGGCGCTTAAAGACATGGCCGACAAAGTCATTTACATCAAAAGCGGCCGTATAGAACAGGTGGCAGTCAACGATTCCCCTAAGCCGATTGAGGAGATTGAGTGGTAATGAAAACATATCTTAAAACACTTGGCAGGGCGTTCAAACGTCATTTCGCCAGATTTTTGTCGCTGATTATGATTGTGCTTGTCTGCATCGGCTTTATATCGGGCATAGGCATGTCGGCGGGCGTGATAGAAGAATCGATGACGGATTATTACGTCAGCGCCAACGTCAGCGACTTTATAATCAAAAGCACGTCGCAAAACGGCTTCTCGCAGGAAGATATCGACGCCGTGGCGGAACTTTTTCCGGGGGCGGATATCGACACGGGCATGACAATAGACATTGCCTCCGGCGAAAAGCGCTCGCTGCGCCTGCAATTCATGAATCTGTCGGAAAACACCGTCAATAAACTGGAAATAATAGAGGGTGAGGCTTCCGACTCCCCTTACGAAGTTTACGCGCTCAGGGCCAGCGACGAAATCGAAGGCTACGAAGTCGGCGACACAATCGTACTTGACTTCAAAGAAATCCTGATAAACCTCAGCGAACAAAACGGAACGGAAATAGACAGCGCGACATCGGCAATGCTTGACAGGCTCGAACCCGTCACCGTAACAGTGTGCGGAATTGTGCAAAGCCCTGTCGCTTTCGCGAAATCAGGCGAACCGAGTTACAACAACGACGCCGACGCTTCCGTCCCCGACGACACCGCGGCGATAAAAGAGATGGATTTGCTGAAAAACCAGCTGTATATTTCGTCCGAAGTCATTCCGACAATGAGCGACATCATGCCGGGGCTGCCGGACACTCCGCTGATACCGACGGGCGATATATATGTTGCGGTAGCGGACAGAACAATATTTGACGCGTATTCCGCCGGTTACGAGTCTTTTGTCGACAGCGCCAAAACGCAGATAAGCGGCGCGCTCAGCGACACCGAAATAATCACCCTTTACGAAAATTACAGTTTCAAGTCGCTCAAAGCGTACAGCGACAAAACGAGAGACATCAGCCTGATTCTCATCGCCGTATTCCTGCTTGTCACCGCGCTGGTGGTGTTCTCCACCATGACGCGCATGGTCGACGAAGAACGCTCGCAGGTGGCGTGCCTTGAAACGCTGGGTTACTCGGCGTTCAAAATAATTTTCAAATACCTGCTGTTTGCCTTCATCGCCACGTCGATAGGCGGTTTCTTCGCCTACTTTGTGGGCTTCGGCATATCCTGGCTGGTATACGTCGTGTTCGGTTACAGTTTCTTCATGCCGGCAATGACGGCGTTCACCGCGCCGATATTTTACGTCATATCGCTGGCGGCGATAATCATCGGCACGCTTGTCGCGACCGGCATTTCAGGCGTCCACATGACAAGAGAAGCCCCCGCCAACCTGCTGCGCCCAAAAGCGCCGAAAGCGGGCAGAAAAGTCTTTCTGGAAAAAATACCGTTCATCTGGAACAGACTTTCTTTCAAATACAAATCGACCTTCCGCAACGTGCTTAGGTACGTCAACCGCTTTATCATGTCCGTGGTGTCCATCGCCTTCTCCACCGCGCTGGTGCTCACCGGACTGACGCTGCTCGACATGAGCCTGTTTCACGGCTACGACGCCGCCGCGATTGTCGGTATAGCCGTCGTTATAGTGGTTTTCGCGGGGCTTGTCACGGCTGTCGTCATCTATACGCTTACCAACATCAACATAAGCGAACGCCAGAAAGAAATCGCCACGCTGATGGTGCTGGGATATCACGACAGAGAAGTCACGGGATATATTTACCGCGAAATTTACATCAACTCAATCATCGGCATAATTTTCGGCTTCCCTGCCTCACTGCCGCTTATGTACATTCTCTTTGACGTAATGGGCACGGGGTCTTTCGGCGAAGTCAGCTGGTTCATGTGGGTGGCGACGCCTGTCATCGTGCTGCTGTTCACCTTTATAGTCACGCTGCTGCTCAGGCGCAAAATCACCAGGATAGACATGAACGAAAGTCTCAAAGCGATAGAATAAAACACAGCAAAAGCGGGCTCAGCCCGCTTTTTGTTTGCCAGCGCGCCGCGCGGCTGGTATAATATGCAGAGCGACCCTGCCGGACAGACATTGTCCGGCGCTTTCGCGTAAAGGAGAACCCATGAGAGGCAGCGGAATGTATTTGTCCTTCGGCAACGAAGCGATATACGAAGACGCGGCGTTCAACCTGGACAGCCGCGACAAGGTGGGCATAGTGGGCGTCAACGGCGCCGGCAAGACCACCTTTTTCCGCCTGCTCACGGGCGAGATAGAACTGGACGCCGGCAGCATTTACAAAGGCAAGGCGCGCGTCGGGCTGCTGCCGCAGGAAATCGTGCTTGACGACGAAGACATAACCGTGTGGGACTTCCTGTTCGACGGCCGCCCCATCAGGGCGATTAACGCCGAACTGGGCGAAATATACGGCAAACTCGAAACGGCAGACGGAGAAGAACAGAAAAGACTGCTGTCCCGCATGGGAAAATTGCAGGAGACGCTGGACTATTTCGAGCAATATGAGGCGGAAGACATTTTATTGCGGCTCATCGAAGACATGATGATAGACCCCGACCTGCTCGGCGTGCCCATGCGCCATCTGTCGGGCGGCCAGAAATCCAAAATGGCGTTTGCCAGGGTATTGTTTTCCAAGCCGGAAATTTTGTGCCTTGACGAACCGACAAACCACCTTGACGCCACCACGAAAGATTTCGTCACGCAATATCTCAAAAACTACAAAGGCATGGTGCTCATCATCAGCCACGACGTGGATTTTCTGGACAGCGTGGTGAGCAGAATAATGTTCATCAACAAGGTGACGCACAAAATTTCGGTGTACGACGGCAACTACACGGCTTACAAAAAGAAATACGCCGAGGAAAAACGCGCCAAAGACCTGCTTGTGTCGCGGCAGGAAAAGGAAATAAAAGAGCTGGAAAAATTCATTCAGCGCGCCAAGCAGGCCAGCCAGACCAACCACGCGCTGAAACGCATGGGTCAGGAAAGGCAGCTCAGGCTGGAAAAGAAAAAGAAAGAACTGCAAACGAGAGAAGGCGCGTACAGGCGGGTTAAAATGAACATAAAGCCGCGCCGCGAAGGCGCCCTTTGCCCGCTGGAAGCGGAAGACCTTTCTTTCGCCTATCCCGGCGGGCCGCTTCTGTACGACAAACTGTCCTTCCGCATAAACGGCGGCGAGCGGTTTCTCATCGTGGGCGAAAACGGCGTGGGCAAATCAACCCTGCTCAAACTGCTGACGGGGCTGCTCACGCCGCAAAGCGGCAGAATACGCTTTAACCCCAAAACCGACATGGCGTATTACGCGCAGGAACTCGAACAACTCGACCAAAACCTCACCGTCATTCAAAACGTCCAATCGCCCGAATACACCCCGTGGCAGCTGCGCGGGGCGCTCAGCAACTTTTTGTTTTACGACGACGACATAAACAAAAAAGTCGGCGTGCTTTCGCCCGGCGAAAAGGCGCGGGTGGCGCTGTGCAAAATTCTGCTGCAAAAAGCCAACCTTCTGCTGCTGGACGAGCCTACCAACCACCTCGACCCCGAGACGCAGCAAATCATCGGCGGCAACTTCAACGAGTTTGAGGGCACGATAATAGCCGTGAGCCACAACCCCGCTTTTGTCGAACAGATAGGCATAAGCCGCATGCTTATTCTGCCGTACGGCAGGATAGAAAACTACTCGCGCGAACTGCTGGAATATTTCTATGAAATCAACACCCCCGACGAAGAAAAATACTGACGTCGGCAAAAAAAGCGGCGCTGACAGGCGCCGCCGTTTTTTTACCGTTAAAGCGTTTGCCCCACTCTGCCGCCGGCGTAATCTCTCTGCCCTTTCGAGGCGTCGAGATTCGTCAGGTTGAGCACGCCCGTCTCCATGTCGCAGCCGGTTATTTCGCCGCCGTCACGACAGCCGGCAAGCCCGCCGATTCTCGGTTTGAACGAGCGCGAACCGTTTGTGAAATCAACGATTATGTCGCCGTAAAACCCGCAGGTCACCATCGTGCCGCCGTCCAACTCGCCCACGAGCCCGCCGATGCGGTTATATGTTTCATAAGAAGACGTATAGTTCGAGTCATAGTATATTATCCCGCGGAAAAACGCCCCGTCCAGCGTACCGCTGGACAGCGCCGCCACCCCGCCGACGCAGTTCGTGCCTCTTATGACGACTTCGCTGTCGCTCGAAATAATGTCGCCGCGGTTGAAGCCGGCAATTCCGCCGAGATATACGCGCCCGTCGCCCGTTATTTCCCCTTTAGCGGTCACGTCGTCAAGTGTGCCGCGGTTATAGGCGCAGACGCCGCCCACCGCCACCAGATAGTTTTGATACGACGCGTTTTTGTGGAAAATGTCAAAATCCACGTCGACGGTCAGGTTTTCAATAGTACCGTAGTTCACCGTAAACAGACCGAAATACTCCGCCCCTTTGCTGAAAACGGCGGTTTTGTCGACGTTGTAAATGATTTTTCCGTTTCCGTCAAAACGTCCCGAAAAACCGTCGGCGCCGGCGCCAATCATCGTCCAACCGCCCGGCAAAAATAGATTGTTCGTCAGTTTATAACAGCCGGTTACGAGTGTGGTGTGATCATATTCGTCATAAACCGTTATTTTGTTTATGTTAGCGAATTGAGCGGTGTTTGCGATAATATACGGATCCTCCGCCGTGCCGAGTCCGCCGTCAAAATAACGGTTGTAATAGCAACTCAAATCAAATCGCGTATAATCGCAATATAGCGTGCTTACAGGCTGTGCTGCCGGCATAAACGGAATCTCCACCCCGACAAGCCTGATGTAAAATATCGGAACTTTAATGTATTCGCTTATCGACATTTTATATATGGAGTAATTTTCGCGCACGAAAGAAAATTCTCTTGTCCCGTCTTTGTCGATTATTTCAAAATAAAGTTTCACCGCGTCATACATTTCCGTCCACGATAGCGTCAGTGAATCGTTATCGCCTTCCTGAACCGACATTTGCGGCAAAGAATATTCATATTCCAGCACGATTGTTATTTTACATGACGAGTCCAACAGACAAAACATCTCATGATAACCGCACGGCTCCCACTCATTGTTTGTCCATTGTTTATAGTCCGTTACAACCGGCATGTAAAACGCCTCGCCCCTGACCTCATGGCTGACGTCCGCCCCGTTCAGATATAATTCTACGGAAAATATTTCACCTCTCGTCACATGCGCCTCGCCGTTTACCACAGGCTCGCCGTTCACATACCACTCGGCGACGTTTTCGGCCGAATCGGAATTCAGCTGATAATCGTCCTTATTGTTCGCGGCGATATCATCATCGGCAAAAGCGGCCGTGTTTTTGTCAAACGTATTGTCCAAAGCGTGCCCCGTATTTCCCGACTGATAAATTCCCGCCGGCGCGCCGACGGAATTTTCGTGTTGTGAAACCGTTTCGACTCCCCACAATGAAAGCGCGCACAAGGCGAATAGTATAACAAACGTCAATTTTCTCTTCATAACCGTTTCTCTCAAATTATTTCTATCATTAACTCCATTTCACCGTTATATGTCGTTTTCGGTCAGGTATAACGGTAGTTTTTATATGTATGATAGCCGTGAGTTATTTTGTCAGGTCGCTTTCTATGTCAAAAACAAACACGGTGGAGATGTTGCCCACCTCGGTGTTGGCTCTCGTGTCCACGTAAAATCCGTATTCCGCCCCCACGTAAAAATACTCGCCCCTGTGCGTAAACAACTCTCTCGGCACAATTTGCACTATGGGGTTGTCCTGCGTATAAACCGTGGTGAACAGTGGATAAATCTCGGTTTTGTAATCTTCAACCTTAAACACCTGACTCGACGTCGCAGTCATGCGCGCTTCATCTCTTTCGGTATAATCGTCATACTTGCCCTGATAAATCTCAACCGGCGTATTCAATGACGAATCGACCGCGGCGGCATATACGTTTGCCGGCGCGGCTTTGATTCCACACAAAGCCGCCGCGCACAAAATAGCCAGTGCCACACACATCAATTTTCTTTTCATACCCTTTCCTCCTTCAAATAATTTCTATCGTAAAGCTTGCGCTATCATGATAAATAACACGCCCATCTGCGCGTACATAGTTATACGAAAGTTTTATGCCATACCTGCCTTTATCAATAGGATCATGATAAATAATATCTGAAGGATCATGATATCCAGTATCTGAATCCGTTCCGTCCAAACTGCCATTATAGGTGATTCTGATTCTTAAGTACCCCAAATCGTTTGGTATCCTTTCCCCTGTATGTTCATCATAGATTGTTATATCCGGAAAATGCGAACCCTCGTCATATTGATAGGTAATTGTTTTTGCCGCGATACCTGCGCCAACCGTCCGGCTGTCCCAATAGAAATCCACCCGCGCGTCTTGGACAATAAAATAAACATGCTGCCTTTGCTGAACGGGCTTCGGCCAAAGCACCACCGCCAAGATTATTATCACCGCCAAAAAAGCAACAACCATGATAATCTGCCGGCGGGTGATTTTTTTGTTTTTCACATCTGTCTGTTCCATTCCACACCTCAAAAATTTAATAAATGATTTTTTCTTTTAATATATCTCAACCACAATTTCACCATTTTTCCACTTAAATAATTTCTATGGTGAACTTTGTTTCGCCGTTATGCGTCACTTTCGGTCAGGTATAACGGTAGTTTTTATATGTATGATAGCCGTGAGTTATTTTGTCAGGTCGCTTTCTATGTCAAAAACAAACACGGTGGAGATGTTGCCCACCTCGGTGTTGGCTCTCGTGTCCACGTAAAATCCGTATTCCGCCCCCACGTAAAAATACTCGCCCCTGTGCGTAAACAACTCTCTCGGCACAATTTGCACTATGGGGTTGTCCTGCGTATAAACCGTGGTGAACAGTGGATAAATCTCGGTTTTGTAATCTTCAACCTTAAACACCTGACTCGACGTCGCAGTCATGCGCGCTTCATCTCTTTCGGTATAATCGTCATACTTGCCCTGATAAATCTCAACCGGCGTATTCAATGACGAATCGACCGCGGCGGCATATACGTTTGCCGGCGCGGCTTTGATTCCACACAAAGCCGCCGCGCACAAAATAGCCAGTGCCACACACATCAATTTTCTTTTCATACCCTTTCCTCCTTCAAATAATTTCTATCGTAAAGCTTGCGCTATCATGATAAATAACACGCCCATCTGCGCGTACATAGTTATACGAAAGTTTTATGCCATACCTGCCTTTATCAATAGGATCATGATAAATAATATCTGAAGGATCATGATATCCAGTATCTGAATCCGTTCCGTCCAAACTGCCATTATAGGTGATTCTGATTCTTAAGTACCCCAAATCGTTTGGTATCCTTTCCCCTGTATGTTCATCATAGATTGTTATATCCGGAAAATGCGAACCCTCGTCATATTGATAGGTAATTGTTTTTGCCGCGATACCTGCGCCAACCGTCCGGCTGTCCCAATAGAAATCCACCCGCGCGTCTTGGACAATAAAATAAACATGCTGCCTTTGCTGAACGGGCTTCGGCCAAAGCACCACCGCCAAGATTATTATCACCGCCAAAAAAGCAACAACCATGATAATCTGCCGGCGGGTGATTTTTTTGTTTTTCACGTCTGTCTGTTCCATTCCTCACCTCAAAAATTTAATAAATGATTTTTACTGACGCACCACAGCGCCTGCTGACAAAAGCCAATTATATTATAAGCCTGCGCCCCCGAAATCTCCTGTCAGTTTTGTGTAAGGATTGTGTAATATTTCGGTAAAAAAAAGACCGGCAAAAGCCGGTCTGACAAAAACAAATTCAATTTACAAACAGCGACGCCGCGCCGATGACGCCTGCGTTGTTGCCGAGTTTCGCCTGCAAAATTTCAACCTGCGGCGTCGTGTCTTTGGCGAACAGATGCCCGTTGACATACTCACGGACGGGCGCTATGAGATAGTCGCCCTGGGCGCTGAGCCCGCCGCCTATTATGATTGCCTGCGGGCGGAAAATATTGCCCAGATCCACAAGCCCTTCCGCAAGGTTGACGATATAGTCGCCCACGATTTTTTTGGCGAGTTTATCTTCCCGGCTCATGTCGAAAATGAGTTTGGGCGTAATCATTTTAGATTCGTCCATTATTTTCCACAGTTTTGTTTTGCGGTCTTTCTGCATGGCCTCGATGGTCTGGCTGACCAGCGCGCCGCCGCTGACGTATGCCTCAAAGCAGCCTTTGCGCCCGCACGAGCACTGCCTGCCGCCCTTGCAAAGCAGCATGTGCCCTATTTCGCCGCCGGCGCCGCGGTTGCCCGTAAGCAGTTTGTTGTCCACTATAATGCCGCCGCCCACGCCTGTGCCCAGCGTAACGAGAATCATGTCGCTGAAATTTTTGCCGCTGCCGAACTTCCACTCGCCGAGGCAGGCACAGTTGGCGTCGTTCGCCACTTTGACGGGCAGACCCAGCGCTTCTTCGGCGACGGACGCCAGCGGAAACCGCTCCATTGTGAGGTTTGCCGCGAAGCACACTTCGCCGAGCGACGAATCCACCGCGCCGGCGGAGCCGACGCCAACGCCGATAATATTTTCTTTGGTGATGCCCGCCTGTTCGGTCAGGCGCGCGGCGATGGTTTTGAAAACGTTTTCCATCGACCCGACGCCCACGCTCATCGGCGTGGGAATTTTCATTGAAGCGACTATTTCGCCGTCATATTTGACAATGCCGCTTTTTATGTAACTGCCGCCTATATCTATGCCGATGATATAATTTTTCATTTTACCGTCCCCGCCGCAGAATTTTTCTGATTAAAATTTATCCAGAGCGCAGTTGAGCATAGGCGGAAAGATTTTTTCCAGCCGTTCGTCATACGCGCCTTTGTCATAGCAGCCGCACACGAGTTTGGTCAGGTCTTCCACAGTGAGGGCAATTTCGCCTTTCGGTGCATCGCTCACCATACCTTTGCCGCCCGCCACAGTCAGGCTGTAAACGCCGCTGTTTTCCGCGTAAAAACTGTCTTCCACCGAAAAAGTGACCGTCATGTCAATGTCAGCGGGGTATTTTACGCTGCCGAGCAGCAATTTGTTGTCACATATACGCAACATATTGTCAAGTTCGCCGCCGGGGCCGACGTTTTCTTTGACGCTCTCGAAATGCGTGTCGTATTTTTTGATGACGTCGGGAGTCACGCCGCAGTATTCGTCGATTTCCTCGTCGTCGAAAGTCAGAATATACCCTTCCATTCTGCCGCCGTCAAACAGGCCGTAAGCCTTGCCGCCCTCGCCGAAAATCTCTCTCAGGCGCAGGTCAAACGCCGCCTCGTCACGGTAGAACCAGCCGTTTTTGTCACGCATGAAACCGTCGTAAACGGTTTTCATTTGCGCAATGTCGCCGAAAGAAATTTCTTTCATCGGCAGCCCGCCGCCCTCAAGCGGCACGTCTTTGTAAAACGAATGGGTCACAAAGCACTGACGCAGATAAAAATCCGTGTCAAACGGCATGAGTCCCGTAAACGGCCTGCCCGCCGCTTTGAGATTTTTGAAGTTTTGCAGAATCACGCCGTTGAATATGCCCCTGCCGCGGTATTCCGGCAAAGTGCCGCCCGCCACCATGTAAGGCACGTCAAACACCACGCCGCGCATGACCATCTTCTTTTTGACGAGAAACAGCATGTTGACGAGAACGTCGCCGTCAAACAGCGTCATGCAGTTTGTCCCGTCGAATTTTTCGTTGATGAAAAAGTCGGCGTAACTTTCGCTGTCTTCGGGAAAGCATATCATATACAGTTCTTTGAGTTTTTTTCTGAGCTCGGTAATATCCATCTTTTTGTCGGCTGTCATAATTCTATATTACATCCTTTCATGTTCTTTTGCAATACGGGGCAAACAAGATAAAAATTTAACTTTTCCGCTCTTTCTCCGACAGAAAATCGGCGACGCCTGTTTCAAAACGCATTTCGGAGTATTCCGACAGACTTTGTTTAAGCGCGGCAAAAGTTTTTTCCGTTTCTTCCGCGCCGTATCTGATGTAAACCGCCGTTAAAAGATACATCGGCAGACCGACGGCGTGTTTTTTACTGTGCACAGTCGAACAGCCCTGCCCGACTGCGTGCAGCACCGCCCCGTCAAACCTGTCGCCGCAGCGTCCGGCCGCCCCGTGACACGCCAGAATGGCGGCTTTCGCCAAAGGCATTTTTATTTTGCCTTCCGCCCACAGGCGCGAAAGCCTGACCGCCTCCGCCGCTTCACAGGCGCCGCATGTGACAAGCCCGGCGCACCGTTCCGCCGCGTCCAGCGCCCAGAAGGCGCACGCCGCCCTCGAAGCCTTTTCCGCCGCGCAGGCAAGTTCCGCCGTCATGGGGTTGTCTTTGCCGAACAGAATCTCCCTGCCGCGGGCGGCTTTTTCCTTAACTTTGTCTTCCCATTCCATAACCGCGCAAAGAAAAGCGCCGTAAACGGCGCTTTTCGCTCCTTCAGTTTTCCGCGCCGTATTCTTTGTAATACGCCGCTATTTTGGCTAGTTTTTCGTCGTTCAGCACGCCGCCGCCGAGATACTCGGTAACTTCCGCCATGGTGACTATCGGGGCGGCCTTGAAACCGAAAGTATCCGACAGTTCTTTAAGCGCCGATTTCGGCGTTTTGCCCCTTTCCATGCGGTCGACCGACACCACAAGGCCTTTGACGCTCACGCCCATGTCCTTAACGATGTCCATCGTTTCATAAACGCTGGTGCCGGCGGTGGTCACGTCTTCCACAATCACCACTCTGTCGCCCGCGGCGAGTTTGCTGCCCAGCAGAATGCCGCTGTCGCCGTGGTCTTTGATTTCCTTCCTGTTGGAGCAGTACCTGACCTTTACGCCGTATTTGACGTCCAGCGCTATTGCCGCGGCGGTGGCTATCGGTATGCCTTTATA
>ERZ1643247.3040-NODE-3040-length-12369-cov-4.090872_pt1 | contig 12369 bp, 14 predicted proteins | sample MGYA00579264_ERZ1643247 | MGnify/ENA primary metagenome ERZ1643247 (study PRJEB29033, sample SAMEA4952262) | chicken gut metagenome | biome: Broiler Chicken; feature: Gastrointestinal Tract; material: Caecum | place: Ireland | collected 2018 | study: Broiler... | reverse complement strand
CCGTCATCGATGTGCTGCGGCCCCTGCCCTGGCAGATTCCCGCGGCTGTGCTGCTGGTCCTGGCCGCCGGGGTGGCCGCCCTGAGTCTGCGCTGGATGCGGCGGGCCACCGTATAATAGCCACCTGCCCTCCATACTATGCCAACGAAAAACGCCTGTGCGGAATGTTTCCGCACAGGCGTTTTGTATCTGCCTTATTTTTTGCTGTAATCCCGGGCGCCGTAAATAGCGGTGCCCACGCGCACGATGGTAGCTCCTTCGGCAATCGCCATAGCGTAATCATGGCTCATGCCCATGGAAAGAATATCCATCTGCGCATTTTCATAGCCGCGGCCTGCCGCAGCAGCCAGCAGTTCCCGCATCTGCGCAAAAAAGCGGCGGGTCTGGTCATCATTGGCATCGGCAGGCGGAATGGCCATCAGACCGCGCACCTTCAGGTGCTGCCGGGCGGCAGCCTCATCCAGCAGCGGCCACAGATCTTCCGGCCCCACGCCGCTCTTGCTTTCTTCCGCACCGATGTTGATTTCCAGCAGGATTTCCTGCGTCAGTCCCAACCGGGCTGCCGCCGCTTCGATCTTGTCCAGCAGACGGACACTGTCCACGCTCTGAATCAGCGCCGCGCGGCCCACCACTTTGTTGACTTTGTTGGTCTGCAAATGGCCGATGAAATGCCCCGGTTTGCCGTTGTAAGCCCCGGCATCGGTTTTTTCCACCAATTCCTGAACGTGATTTTCGCCAAACAGGTCAATGGGCAGATCAGCACTGTACCGCACTTCTTCCACCGTGCGGGTCTTGCAGGCGGCGCAGAGTTTCACTTCCGCAGGGTCCCGTCCTGCACGGCGGGCAGCTTCCGCCATGGTTTCCCGGATCCGGGCCACAGCTTCGGCCATCTGTTGTTTTTGTGCTTCGGGAATCATCGCGTTTCCTCCTCACTGTAAACGGCACGGACCCCGCCAATGAAGGGTGGCCGGGTACGTGCACAAAGCAGGATGGCCTGCCCGATATGGTCCAGACTCAGCCGCACCGGCACAGCCACCCGGCGCAGATGCATACCGATCAGCGTACCGCCGATGTCCATACCGGCTGCTGCGCGGATTTCTTCCACCAGAACAGGGTCCCGGAAGGTGCGCCAGCAGTTGGTGGCCCAGCTGCCGCCCGCATGAGGCTGGGGAACAGCCGCCACGATCTGGTAGCCATAAGCACGGGCAGCTTCCCGCTCCAGCACGATGGCCCGGTTGAGATGTTCACAGCACTGGGCGGCCAGATAAATGCCCCGTTCCTGCAGCGGCGGCAGAACCCCTGCCAGCACGGCGGCGGCAGCCTCCATACTGGAATGGTGCCCGATGCGGCCCCCGGTAATTTCGCTGCTGGAACAGCCCACCACAAAAATATCGCCTTTTTCCAGATGCGCTGCTTCCAGCAGTTCCTCTGTAGCACGGCGCGCCTGCGCTGTCAGTTCCGAAAGTTCCATCTCTATACCCCCTTATACAAGCCGGTCTGCCCTGCCGCTCATTCCTGCGGCGGCAGGCAGGTGATTCCCCGCAGCGTCACATCGCAGCAATACTGCAGCGGCAGCCGCGGCGCCTTGGCCGTAATGGTCAGGCCGTCAAAGTTCACATCCCGCAGGGCGTAGGCAGGGCCTTCAAACCCTACCAGTTCCACCGGGGAAACATCCTTCCACTCATGTTTGTTGTTCAGTGCGCGCCCGGTCAGCGTCAGGCCCGCAAAGGTAAAATGCTCAAACACCGGCGGCGTCCGGGCGGCGTCCCCGTCATCATTGTAAGGTACCGCGTGTACCATGACCCGGGGCGCCTTGCAGTCCCGCACCGTTACACCGCGCACATATCCGCCGCGCTTGGCCGTGCCTTTGATCTCGATGCCGGAGAAAGAATTTTCCAGGTCACAATCCCAGACCTGTACATCTTCCACACCGCCCGACATTTCGCTGCCCACACAAATGCCGTGTCCGAAGGTGCTGCGGCAGTCAAAAATATAGATGTGGGCGCTGGGCCGGGCAATGACATTGCCCTCGGGATTTTTACCGCTTTTGACAGCCACCGCATCATCGCCGGTGGCAAAATCACAGGCAAACAGCGTGCAGTTGGTGCTGGAATCCGGATTCCAGCCATCCCCGTTCCAGACTCCTTCCGAGCGGAAGGTGCAGTGATCGGTGACCACCTGGTCGGAGTAGATCATGTGTACGTTCCAGGAGGCACTGTCCCGCAGGGTCAGGCCGCTGATCCAGACATTCTGGCTGTTGCTGATGTTGATCAGCCGCGGGCGAACCCGGCCCGGAATGGTGTTTTCATCGTCACAGCTGGCCACCAGCTCCGGATTTTCGGCCAGGTAATCTTTCAGGCATTCCTTTTCATCGGCAATGATCTTGTCGGCCAGTACCTTACCGCCGCTGGCGATGGTACCCTTGCCGCGAATGACCACATTGGAACAGTTGTAACCGTCTTTGCTGTCCAGTTTGCCCAGATTGAGTACGCTGGAATAGCAGCGCATCTCGATGCCCTCAAACCGGCTGGGGATGCGGGGCTGATAGTCCACGATCTCCTCGGTGCCCTGCAGCACCGCCCCCTCATCCAGATACAGTTCCATGTTGCTGTGCAGCCGCAGCGCCCCCGTCAGGTAGACGCCCGCAGGCAGGTAGACGGCATCGCCGGGGCCGCAGGCATCGATGGCACGCTGCAGGGCCGCGGTATTTTTGGTCTTACCGTCACCCTTGGCCCAGTATGGCGCTTCAGTCACGTTGATACGCTGTTTTTCGACACCAGTGCGCAGCATACAGGCACCCACGGGCTGGTTGTCAAAGACCACATCCACACGGTACTCCGTCTGGGGTTCCAGATTTTCCAGCGTATAGTGGGTACGGTCGGCCGTGCCCACCGGTTCGTTGTTCAAATAAACGGTATATTCTGCCTGCGCGCCGGCTGCGGCAGGTTTATCCCAATACAGCACGGCGTGATGTGCCGTGCAACGGGCAAACAGATGACTTTCAAACATTTGGCATTCCCCTTCGTTGTCAGTCCGTTGCTTTTTTCAATTCTGTATACAAAAATATTGTACCACACAATTTCCTGTGCGGAAAGACGGAAAAATCGCCAACATTTATATGGTTCGCTTCACGGATTTTGGCTGGACGGTTCCTGTAAAAAGCAGCCCGGCTCATGGCTCCACAGCACGCCCACCGCCTGCAGATAGGCATAAATGATCGTCGAACCCACAAATTTCATGCCGCGCTTTTGGAGATCCGCCGAAATCGCATCCGAAAGGGGCGATGTTGCCCGGCCGGTCTCACAGATGGTCCGGCCATCGGTCCAATGCCAGAGATAGGCATCAAAACTGCCGTATTCTTCACGGATGGCCGCAAACACCCGGGCATTGCCCACCGCCGCCGCAATCTTGCGCCGGTTGCGGATGATGCCCGGATCTTGGGCCAGGGCTGCACATTTTTCCGCTTCATAGGCCGCCACTTTTTCCCAGTCAAAGTCATCGAAGGCCTGCCGGAACGCTTCCCGTTTATTGAGCACACACTCCCAGGAAAGCCCTGCCTGGAATCCTTCCAGGATCAACATTTCAAAAAGCTTGCGGTCTTCATGTACCGGTACGCCCCATTCATGGTCGTGATAGGCCAGATACCGGGGATTGTCGGGATTCGCCCAACGGCAGCGGGTACGTCCGTCCTTCCATTCCATGGCAGACTCCTTTCCGAATACAAAACCGCCCGCCGGCATGGGCGGGCGGTACAGATTACACCAATACGTCTTTGATCAGCAGGCTCAATCCGCCGGTTGCCGAATGAATAAACTCCACGGCATCGTCGGAATTGCACAGCTCGGCAGGGATTTTGATTTCGATGCCGGATTCTGTTTTGAAGCTGCGGCTTTCCAGCTTTTTGATTCGTGCGGGACTCACCGTCACCCGGTCATTTTCCAGCACGCCGGTCTCGGCCAGGGCGGCTTCAAATTTCGGGGCAGCCAGCGGGTAACTTTCCCGCATGCGGGTGCGCACATCTTCCACCGAGATGGTGTTGTCCACCGCCTGGTTGCGGACCATCAGTTCCACAGCGGTTTCGGTACCACCGTCAAAGGGCGGCACATCGTCCAGTTCCTCCGGTTCGGGATACGCTTCCTTCACAGCCGCCACCGCCGTTTCGCAGACGGCCTTCAGCTTGGCTTTTTCCTGCATGGCTTCGGTACAGCCAAACACCCGGGTGGAGAGATAGAAATCTTTCTTTTCGTCCAGGTTGAACTTTTTCTCGATCAACCGTACGGTGCCGTTGGCCCGGTCGATCAGCGCCGCTTCGTCGGCCTTGGGGGTGCCGGGCAGCAGGGTACGCTGGGGCACCATGCTGCTGAACCGGCCGTTGCCCATGGTTTCGGTATGATGGGTGTAACCGGGGCGGTAGTTCAGTTTGAGCACGCCGTAGTAGGGCACACCATCCCCGGCGAACTCCACCACCGCCAGGTCACCGGCGGGAATGGCAGGGTACTGCAGCATCTGTTCAAAAATGACACCGGCAATCCGGCGGGACAGATCCACAAAATCCTGATTCTGGGCCATCTCCTGCGCAAAGGCAGAATCCGGCAGGAACCGGCAGTTCTTCACCTCGTCGCTGACAAAGGCTTTTTCCAGAATGGCGGAAAAATATTCGTACAGGTCTGCGTCCATGTCCATGGGGCGGTCAGAGAGAAGCGGTTCCGACGCCCCGGGGTCCAGAAGATGCAGAATGACCTGATTGATCTTGACTTCCATGGTTGGCAAAGCTCCTTTGGAATAAAATGGCAGCGCGGCCGGTTGCCAAAGCGGCAAGGCCCGCATAAAAAACATATAACAACCGCAATCTGCGGGTATTATACCACAATTTGGCTGGATTGGGTAGCGCCCCGGCGGGGCAAGCTAGGCAGGAAGGGAGGGAGCCCGCGTGAACGAACCGTTGACCCCAAACGAAAAAGAAAATCTTCTGGAGCATACCGCCCCCTGCCGCCAGAAGCAGGCCAAAGCCTACCTGCGCGGCCAGGTACCCGGCGTTATGCAGCACTATGCCCCTGACGCCACCGCCGACCCGGAACAGGGCTGGGTGGAAAGCGATGAAACCGTGCACCGCCTGGCCCACTGGCGGGAGGACAGTCCCTACTGACCCGAAAGGACGGCCCCGCTTTACCGCGGGGCCGTCCCGTTTATTCCGCTGTCAGTTTGGCCGATGCTTTCTGTGTAAAGCGGTCGTTATCTACAATGTAGCGCTCATGGGTGGCATGGGCCACCTGGCTTACATCATCATACACCCGCGCCGTAAAAGTCAGCCTGCGGTCTTCCACTGCTGTCAGCTCGCAGTCACAGTGCACCACCATGCCAATGGGGGTAGGCGTCGTATGCGCCAGCGAAAGACTGGTCCCCACGGTCCCGGTCCCCATATCCAGTTCCTGTGCCACGGACTTCCAGCAGGCTTTTTCGATCAAGGCCGCCACGGCCGGGGTAGCCAGCACCGGCAGTTCTCCGCTGCCCAGGGCCTCGGCGGTGTTCTCGGTGGTAACGCGCAGGGCCGCGTGCCCTTTGATCCCCGGTTCCAACATCTGTAAACGCCCCTTTTGTTGCTTTTTTCTAATAAAGTATTATACCTGTCCCCTTTTGGATTTGCAAGCCGCTGTGTTTTTTCTGCACAGCCTTGCGTTTTGGCAGCAAACCCGGTATACTGGGAACCGTAAACAGGGAAGCGGCGTTTGTGTCAGCTTCCTTTTTTGCGGCAGGACAATTGAATTACAGGAGGACGATCATGAGCGAAAAAACGATTGATTATTCCAAGGGCATTTATAATGCCCGCGAACTGGGCACACCCAAACTGTTGATTCTGGGCGCACAGCACATGTTCGCCATGTTCGGCGCTACCGTGCTGGTACCGCTGCTGACCGGCCTGAGCGTGAGCACCACGCTGCTGTGTGCCGGCCTGGGCACCTTGCTGTTCCACTTTTTGTGCAAGGGTAAGGTTCCCGCATTCCTGGGTTCCAGCTTTGCTTACCTGGGCGGCTTTACCATTGTGACCAATGGCGGCGCCAACCCGGAGAACCTGCCCTACGCCTGCGCGGCCGTGGCCTTCTCCGGTCTGGTATACGTACTGTTCAGCTTCCTCATCTCGGCGTTCGGTATCCGCCGTATGATGAAGTTCTTCCCCCCGGTGGTCACCGGCCCCATCATCATCTCCATCGGCCTGATTCTGGCCCCCAGCGCCATCAGCAACTGCCAGAGCAACTGGCTGCTGGCTTTCGTAGCCCTGGCTACCGTTATCATCTGCAACATCTGGGGCAAGGGCATGATCAAGATCCTGCCCATCCTTATCGGTGTTCTGGTTTCCTACGCGGTGGCCCTGGTCACCGGCGCCGTGGATTTTGCGGCCATCGGCGCAGCCAGCTGGTTCGGCGTACCGCTGCATAAGGCCGAAATGGGCCTGTTTGCCATCGACGGCAGCGAAACTTTCATCAGCGCCCTGTTCACCATTGTCCCCATCGCGCTTGCCACCATGATGGAACACATCGGCGACGTGGCAGCCATCAGCGCCACCACCGGCAAGAACTACATCCGTGACCCGGGCCTGAACCGCACCCTGCTGGGCGACGGCCTGGCCACCACCATGGCCGGCCTGCTGGGCGGCCCCGCCAACACCACCTACGGCGAAAACACCGGTGTGCTGGCCCTTACCAAAATCTACGATCCGCTGGTCATCCGGATTGCAGCCATTTTTGCCATGATCCTGAGCTTCTGCCCCAAGTTTGAGGCCATCATCAACACCATTCCCTCCGGCATCGTGGGCGGTATCAGCTTTGTGCTGTACGGCATGATCTCCGCCATCGGTGTGCGCAACGTGGTCGAGAACAAGGTGGACTTCACCAATTCCCGCAACCTCATCATCGCCGCCGTCATTCTGGTCTGCGCCCTGGGCTTCAACTCGGTGGGCGGCATCACCTTCGCCGTCGCCGGTCTGACCATCAACCTGTCCGGTCTTGCCATTGCCGCCATCGCGGGCATTCTGCTGAACGCCATTCTGCCCGGCAACGACTATGAATTCGACGAGGGCACCAACGACGGCGAAGGCGCCAGCCTGCGCGTCTGATTCCAACACCTTTACAAGGAGGACCGGTCCATGACTGCCGCGGATTTTACCAACCTGCATCTGCAGTACAAATCGGAACAGGCCGAGGGAGAAGTCCCTGCCACCATCGAGCACGACTTTGACGCCGGGCGCATGGTAGACCACTATTATGTAACTCCCTCCCCCGCCTTCTGGGCAGACGAAGGAGTCCAGGGGTTGGGCAGTGTTTCCGGTATTCTGTTCCTGCAGCAGCCGGACGGTGCCCCCTGGAAAATTCTGGTGCACGAACCGGCCATGATCCGGGAAGTGATTTTTGAAATGCCGGATGAGGAATTCCGCAAAATGCTGCAGGCCAGCGGCGTGATTCTGCCCGGCGAACCCGGATTTGTGCCGCCCCAGTAACTTTGTGCCCCCGCCGGGCCGGTGTAAAAGCGAAACTTTCATCCCTGCAACGCTCCCCGCAGCAATGCGGGGATTTTTTGTTTTTCACTCTTGACAGGTAGGCGCATCAGGTGTATCATATGAACAAATAATCATATGAGAGGATGTTCTTCATGGTGCAACCCGAAATTCCCTTGAGCGTTGACGGGCAGTTGCTGGACGAACAGACCCTGCAAAAGCTGCAGGATGATTTGCCCAACGACGAAGTGCTCTACGATCTGGCGGAACTGTTCCGTGTATTCGGCGATACTACCCGGATCAAGATTCTGTACGCACTGTTTGAGAGCGAGCTCTGCGTCAACGACATTGCCCAGGTGGTGGGTTTGTCCCAGAGTGCGGTCAGCCACCAGCTGCGGCTGCTGAAAGCCAGCAAACTGGTAAAGTTCCGGCGCGAGGGCAAAGCAATGTATTACTCCTTGGACGACGACCATGTGCGCAGTATGATCGCACTGGGTATGGAACACGTAGAAGAATAATTTTATTTTGAAGCGAGGGTGTTTGTTATGCAGAAGAAATTCAAAATTGAAGTGGATTGCGCCAACTGCGCTGCCAAGATCGAAACCGCCGTCAAGGCCCTGCCTGGGGTGAACCGGGCCAGCGTCAGCTTTATGACCCAGAAAATGCTGCTGGATGCCGACGATGCGCGCTTTGACGAGATTTTGCAGCAGGCTGTACGCACCGCCAAGAAGATCGAACCGGATTTTGAGATCGAGCTGTAACACAGCGCGGATTTTTCTGTCGGACGGAGGAATCTTTTCATGACAAAAAAGCAGAAAAAGATGCTGCGGCGCATCCTTTTGGCCGCGGCACTGACTTTGTGCGCCGTTTTGGTGCTGCAGTTCGTTGCCCTGCCCTGGTACGGGCAGCTGATTTTGTGGCTGATTCCCTACCTGGTCATCGGCTACGATGTGCTGCGCAAGGCGCTGCTGGGTATCAGGAACGGCGAGGTATTTGACGAAAACTTCCTGATGGCGGTGGCCACCGTGGGCGCTATGGGCTGCGGGGAATACGCCGAGGGCGTGGCCGTTATGCTGTTTTACCAGGTGGGCGAACTGTTCCAGAGTTACGCGGTGGGCAAAAGCCGCCGCAGCATCAGCGAACTGATGGACATCCGGCCAGACAGCGCCAATCTGGAGCAGCCTGACGGAAGCCTGGAAGTGGTAGACCCCGACGAAGTAACCGTCGGTTCGGTCATCGTGGTGCGGCCGGGCGAAAAAATTCCTATTGACGGCAAAGTGCTGAGCGGCGAAAGCACCCTGAATACCGCGGCCCTGACAGGCGAAAGCCGTCCCCGCAGCGTACGCCCGGGGGATGAAGTGATCAGCGGCTGCGTCAACGAGGATGGCCTGCTGCGCATTGCCACCACCCGGCTGTACGGCGAATCCACCGTGGCCAAGATTCTGGACCTGGTGGAAAATTCCAGCCTGAAAAAGGCCAAAGCGGAAAACTTCATCACCAAATTTGCTCATTGGTACACGCCTGCTGTCTGCCTGGCAGCTCTGGTTCTGGCAGTGCTGCCGCCCCTGGTCCTGGGCGGCGGATGGACCGTCTGGGTGCTGCGTGCTCTGACCTTCCTGGTCATCAGCTGCCCCTGTGCGCTGGTCATCTCCATTCCGCTGACTTTCTTCGGCGGCATCGGCGGTGCCTCCCGCTGCGGTATTCTGGTAAAGGGCGGCAACTATCTGGAAGCCCTGGCCCACACCGGTGTGGCAGCTTTTGACAAAACCGGCACTCTGACGCGGGGCGTCTTTGAAGTAACCCGGGTTTCCCCTGCCGAGGGAATCAGCCGGGAGGACCTGCTGGAAACCGCCGCTCTGGCGGAACGTTTTTCCAGCCATCCCATCAGCAAAAGCCTGCGGGAAGCCTGCCCCGATGTCGATACCCGCCGCGCCGCCGATGCCCAGGAGATTGCCGGGCAGGGTGTGCGCACCCTGGTGGACGGCCGGGTGGTGTTGGCCGGCAACGCCCGCCTGATGGATGCCAACTGCATCGCCTACACTCCGGACGACGGGGCCGGCAGCATCGTCTATGTTGCCCGGGACGGTCAGTTCCTGGGTTCCCTGCTGATTTCCGACGAGGAGAAACCCACCGCCGCTGCCGCCATGAAAGATCTGCGGCAGCAGGGTGTGCGTACCGTCATGCTTACCGGTGACAGCCCCGCCGTAGCCGACAAAGTAGCCAAGGAACTGGGCATTGACGAAGTACACGCCGGCCTGCTGCCCGCCGACAAAGTGCAGCAGGTGGAAACGCTGCTCACCCAGAAACCCGCCGATAAAATGCTGGTATTTGCAGGGGACGGCATCAATGACGCACCCGTGCTGATGCGTGCCGACATCGGCATTGCCATGGGCGCCCTGGGCAGTGACGCCGCCATTGAAGCCGCCGACGTGGTGCTGATGGACGATGACCCGGCCAAGATTGGCCTGGCCATGCGCATTGCCCGCAAATGCATGGCCATTGTGTACCAGAACATTGTATTTGCACTGGGCGTCAAGTTCCTCTGCCTGCTCCTGAGTGCTGTGGGCGTGGCCAACATGTGGTGGGCCGTTTTCGCCGATGTAGGCGTCATGGTGCTGGCGGTGCTGAACGCCACCCGTATGCTGAATGTAAAATCTTACCGATAATGATAAAAGCCCCTTCCGCTTTATCCGCGGAAGGGGCTTTTTGTTTCGGTTACTTCAGGCTTTCGGGGTCCTGGTAGGCATTTTCTTTCAGACATTCCAGGTGGATATGGCTTTCCGTCTTGCTTTCGGCCGGAAGCTGCCCCACCTTGCCCAAGGTGGTGGCGGCAGTCACACCTTCCCCGGGCTGCACGGCAGGTTCCGTCAGCCCGCAATACCGCCAGAGCACCTCGTTTTCATCGGTGATTTCCACCACCGTGCCCCACAGGGCATCTTCGGTGACCGCCGTAACGGTACCACCGACCGCAGGGGTCACCTCCGAACCGGCTTTGGCAGCATAGTCGGCACCGTTATGGGTGCGCCAGTCCCCCATGGTTTCGTTATACACCAGTTCTTCACCACTGAAAGCGGTCAGCGGTTCCTGCTGCCAGAAGGCAGAAGAGGCGGCAGGCTGCGCGGACGGCGCGGCAGTGGCGCCAGGTTTGGCCGATGCAGCGGCAGACTCCGACTGCGCCCCAGATGACGAGGAGGAGGCAGACGGCGTTTGCGAGGGTGCGGCTGTAGGTTCCGGCACATCGGTAGCCGGTTTGTTTACGGTGGTATCGGGCTGCGTCCATGTGCTGTCCTCCTGCAACGCATCTTTGCGGAGCTGTGTCAGCTCCGACATGTTGTTCACGACGCTGCGCAGCGCCAGTATTCCTGCCGCCGTAGCGGCAAACACCAGCGCCAGACAGAACAGGTAAAGGCCCTTCTCCTTAAAAAATGATTTGATGTGGTTCATCGTTCCCCGTCCTTTACGGCAAATTTTGTGTATGCCTCTAGTGTGGGACGCAGGAAAGGAATTTATACATACCGGCGGATGAAATCACCCATTATGCAGCGTGTCCAGCAGGTCCATGACCGCCAGGGTGCGGGCACGGGCTGCCTGTTCGGCTGTGGTATCCCCTTCCCGGATGATGCGGGCAAACTCCGCAAACTCGTATGCCATCCGGTGGCGGTCCGTTTGCGGGCCATCGGTCCGGGTACCGCCGCCGCGCACGCCGCCCGCCACGCTGTACACAACGGGCAGCGCGTTGGTGCCGCCTTCCGCTACCAGGCGCCCGCCGGGACCTTGCAGCACCATGCCGTTGATGCCTTCGCTGTCTTTGGCTGCCAGCGCCGCCGCGGTAACATCCCCGTAATCCAGCAGTACCGTGCCGGCGGTGTCGATGCCGTTCTCCGCGCAGCTGGGGCGGTATTCCGCCCGCTTGGGCACTCCCAGAAGGCCCGTCAGCAGGTGCAGGTTATACACGTTCATATCATTGAGCGCACCGCCCTGGCAGGCCGGGTCAAAGGTGGTATTCCAGATTCCCTGCAGGAAATCATCATACCGGCGGCTGCGGGCACAGAAACTGGCCATAGCACCCCGCACCGGGCCGATTTTGGGCAGTTCCGCCTTCAAAAAGGCATATTGCGGCAGATAATACGTGGTAATGGCTTCCAGCAGCATGACGCCTTTTTCATCAGCCAGGGCGTAAAGTTCCCGGGCTTCGGCAGCCGTGCCGGTAAAGGGCTTTTCCAGAATGACGTGGTACCCTGCCGCCAGCGCCCGTTTGGCGGCGCTGTAGTGCAGATGGTTGGCAGTGCCGATATACACCGCATCAAAACCGCCTGTCCGGTAGCAGGTTTCCTCGTCGGTATACACGGCGGGGATACCGTACCGTTGCGCCCAGTCACGGGCCTTTTCGCCGCTTTGCGGGCGGCAGCACAGCGCCTGTACCGAAATTTCCGGCATGTCGGACAGATGCTGCAAAAACTCATCCACGATACGGCTGGTGGACAAAACAGCCAGTTGCAACGGTTGCATGAGCGTTCCTCCCTGTAAAAACAAGTGTTGGTTTGATTATACCACGCGAAATTTCCCGTTGCAATTCCACCCAAAACCATGTATGATAAGGTACGTTAGTATTGTAGAGGAGTGTGCCCCGATGTGACATTGCTTTATGGAACATCCGTCACATGTATGTAAAAGTTAAGGAGTCATCTTTCATGGCATCATTGCGCGAACAAATTGAAAGCCGGCGAACCTTTGCGATCATCTCGCACCCGGACGCCGGTAAAACCACCCTGACCGAAAAATTGCTGCTGTACGGGGGCGCCATTCAGACAGCCGGTTCTGTCAAAGGCAAGCAGAGCGCCAAACATGCGGTGTCCGACTGGATGGACATTGAAAAGCAGC
>ERZ1643247.3038-NODE-3038-length-12370-cov-4.442225_pt1 | contig 12370 bp, 11 predicted proteins | sample MGYA00579264_ERZ1643247 | MGnify/ENA primary metagenome ERZ1643247 (study PRJEB29033, sample SAMEA4952262) | chicken gut metagenome | biome: Broiler Chicken; feature: Gastrointestinal Tract; material: Caecum | place: Ireland | collected 2018 | study: Broiler... | reverse complement strand
ACTGGGCGGTCGACGCCATGAAAATCCGAACCCCTTCGCTCTCGACGCCGATAAAGACTCTGTCGGGCGGAAATCAGCAGAAAGTCATTCTCGGCCGCTGGCTGCTCACGAAGCCTCAGGTGCTCCTTTTGGACGAACCGACGCGGGGAATCGACGTAGGCGCAAAATACGAGATTTATCAGTTAATTATCGGGATGGCGAGGGAGGGAAAAGGAATCATAATGGTCTCTTCCGAAATGCCCGAGCTGATGGGCGTGTGTGACCGCATTATCGTGATGTCCGGCGGCAGAATCGCGGGAGAAGTGGACGGGAAAAACTGTACGCAGGAAGAGATTATGGCTTTGGCTGCCAAATATGTATGAGGAGAGTTTAATTTATGTCTGAGGAAACAAATATGAAACAGGAAAAAGAACCTACGGGTTTTCTATCCCGGAAAAGGGGGGAATGGAGGGAGTTTCGGGCTCTTTCCAAAGCGGAGAAGAAAAAACGAATTATAGAGTGGTTTCTCAATAATGCGCTTTATATGCTGATTTTTGTCTTTGTCATCGTGGTATTTATTTACAATCAACGATTTTTATCGTTTGACTCTGTCGTCAATATCGCGATGCAGTCCGCTTCGCGTCTCCTTATGGCACTTGGAGTCGCGGGCATCATTGTCTTGACGGGCACCGACCTTTCCGCCGGAAGATGCCTCGGACTTTGCGCCTGTGTCTGTGCCTCTCTTTTGCAGGCAAACGGCACCGCAAACAAAATGTTTTCGGGGCTTTCATTCGGAACTTGGCTGATTCCCGTTGCTCTTATCGTCTCCATGCTCATAGGAGGTTTGGTCGGCGCCTTCAACGGATTTATGGTATCCAGATTCAAATTACATCCGTTCATCGTTACCCTGGGTACCCAACTTATTCTTTATGGACTCGTGATGTGGTATGTTTCTCTGGGGCAAAATAACAGTGCGCCCATTGCCGGATTGGACGATCGGTATCTCGATCTCGTAACGGGAGGTTTCAAAATCGGCGGCGTAAAAATACCCAATTACTTTTGGATAGTTCTTGCCGTGGCCGTCGTTATGTGGTTTGTCTGGAACAAGACGCGGCTGGGGAAAAATATGTTCGCCGTCGGAACCAATCCGGAAGCGGCCGCCGTTTCCGGCGTCAGCGTGGCGAGGACGATCGTCATTGTCTTTGCGCTCGCGGGAATACTGTACGGCATCTCCGCCTTCGTGGAATCCGCTCGGGTTTCCTCCAATTCGACCGCTACGGGCGTCAATTACGAGCTTGACGCAATCGCCGCCTGCGTGATCGGCGGTGTTTCTTTCATGGGCGGAATCGGAAAAATAAAGGGGGTCGTCATCGGCGTTGTTCTCTTGCAGCTCGTCAATGCCGGGCTGGTGTTTCTCAATCTCAAACCGGAAATACAGACCATCGTGAAAGGGGCGATCATTCTGATTGCCTGCGCGATCGATATGCGAAAATATATCGCCAAAAAATAAATCTTCGTTTTATGCGCGGGGGGGGGGACAGAAAAGCCACCGGGAAGCATATAATTTTTCGGTTTTCTTATTTTGCAAGAAATTATCAAAAAAGGCTTGATTTTATCAAAAAATTTTGCTACAATAATAAGAAAATCGTCGAGAGTGAATAATTTATGACTTACGAACAGGCGGAAAAGTTGCTGAAAGAAAAGGGACAGGAACAACTTCTCCGATTTTATAAAGAACTGAACGAGGCGGAAAGATCCCGTTTGTTGGAAGGGATAGAAAAAATAGACTGGTCTTTTGAAGAAGTATTGAGAAATCCCGAAGATCTCAGCGGAAGGGGGAGAAACATCCGACCCATCGAGGGAATGTCTTTGAAAGACATCGAAAAGAGGCGCGAGGAATTTTTTGCCGCGGGTGCGGAAGCCATTCGGAACGGTAAGGTGGCCGCGGTTCTTTTGGCGGGAGGACAAGGGACTCGTCTGGGGGTAGACTGCCCCAAAGGAGCTTATGACATTGGAATTACTCGTCCGCTGTATATTTTTGAACAGCAGATGAGAAATTTGACAAACGTCGTGAAAGAATGCGGAGCATATGTTCCCCTTTACGTCATGACGAGCGAAAAAAATCATGAAGAGACCGTCGCCTTTTGGCGGGAACACGATATGTTCGGGTATCCGGCCTCGGAAATAAAATTTTTTGTACAGGACATGGCGCCTGCGGTCGATTTTGAGGGGAAGATTTATTTGGAAAGCAAGGACTATCCCGCTCTTTCTCCCAACGGCAACGGCGGCTGGTTTTCTTCCATGCGGCGCGCCGGTCTGTGCGAAGAACTCCATGCGCGCGGGATAGAGTGGATCAATATTTATGCGGTGGACAACGTATTGCAGCGAATCGCCGACCCCGTTTTTGTGGGAGCGACGTTGTTGAGCGGAGTCAACTGCGGGGCGAAAGCGGTCGCAAAGGCTTATCCCGAAGAACGGGTGGGGGTTCTTTGTGAGGAGGACGGACGCCCGGCGATCATAGAATATTACGAACTGAGCGAAGAGATGGCGAACAAGCGGGAGAAAGACGGCGTGCTTTCCTATCGTTACGGGGTGATTCTCAATTATCTTTTCCGACTTTCAAAATTGGAAGAGACGGCGGACAGACGGATTCCCGTGCATATCGTAAAGAAGAAAATCGAATATGTGGATGAGCGCGGAGAGACGAAAAAGCCTGAAAAAGAAAACGGATTGAAATTTGAGACGCTGGCAGTCGATCTCATTCGGCCGATGGAGAGCGTTCTGCCTTTTGAAGTGGAACGGGAAAAGGAATTTGCGCCCATCAAAAACAGAACGGGGGTGGATAGCGTGGATTCCGCCAGGGAACTTTTGAAAAAGAACGGGGTAGAGTTATAATGGCTACGGATTTGGTCGGAAACGAGAAATTGCAGCGCTTCATACAGCTTTTAAGCGATCTGAATCACGAAACCGCGGAGGTATTTTCTTCCGGAAAGACAGAAATTTTCCATAAAATGAACGATACGATTCTCGAAATGTATTCGATTCAGCACTATGGCACGGAGGAAGCATATACGGCGATCGAAGAAGATTGCCAGGTCATTTATCAGAATTTTAATGCCATCATCGCTATGCTGAAAAGTAACGACAGTATATTTATAGATAATGCGACCAATACCGCGGTAAAAAAATTTCTGCACAATATTTTTGACGCGCAGATAAATATTTTGACCGCTTACGGGTTGGTATGAAAAACATACAGGCATGATGAAAAAAGGTTTTCGCAACAGCGAAAACCTTTTTTCATTCGAAAACTACATTATCAAACAATCTTTCGATCGGTACCCGAAGCACTTTTGCAATGATAAAAACTTCTTTGTCCGTGGCTATCCGTATCTGTCCTTCTAATTTCGAATAACTTGTGGGATTGATGTCGAGTCCCGCTATCTGTAATTTCGCGATAAAATCTTTTTGCTTTATTTCTCGCTCTTTTCTCAGTTGTTCAACGTTTTTTCCGATGACGTTATAGGTTCCGTATTTTTGACTTCTTGTTTTCATGCTTGATCTTTCCTTAATTCATTTTCGGAATTATAACCTTTATTTCAATCGACATAATTCTGATTCAGAATTATGTCGATTTTTTGAAAAAAATTGTTGCATGCGGCTTTTATTCAAGATTATTTTTTTACAATAGTTACGAGGCTAAACATGTTTCGCAATATGGGAAACGGAGTGACCGGGGACAGCGCGGGAAAAGAATTTTTTTTGGTAAAAATTTAACATGACTTTTGCTTTTCCACGGTTGATTTTTTTTCGATTTTGTGATATAATATAGCTGTTCCCGAAAGGGACGAAAGGTTTTTACCGTATATACTCGGAAGGGGATTTCCTCCTTTCCGGTCGAGAAATTTTATAGTAAAGAGGCTTTTGATGTCAAGATTATTGGGAATCGACGTAGGTTCTACGACTGTCAAAGTGACGGTGATCGATCCGAAGACGAATGAAATCCTATATAAAAGTTATGAGAGACACTTTTCGAAAGTCAAGGAATGTGTTTTAGGAGAATTGAAAAAAGTTGCGGCTCTTTTTCCCGACGGGCGCTTCCGTGCCGCCGTCACGGGAAGTGCGGGGCTGGGTTTGGCGGAAAAGAGCAGCATTTCCTTCGTGCAGGAGGTACAGGCCGCTTTTATCGCCATTCGCCGCTTTTATCCCGACGCGGACGCGGCAGTGGAGCTGGGCGGCGAGGATGCGAAAATCATTTTCCTGACGGGCGGAACCGAACAGCGCATGAACGGGAGCTGTGCGGGCGGAACGGGCGCGTTTATCGACCAGATGGCGACGCTTCTCAATATTTCCGTTTCCGAAATGGACGAATTGGCTTTGCATGCCGAAAAAACTTATCCCATTGCGTCCCGGTGCGGAGTATTCGCAAAGTCGGACATTCAGCCGCTGCTCAATCAGGGCGCGGCAAAATCGGATATTTCCGCTTCCATCTTTCAGGCCGTGGTGGACCAGACTGTGGCGGGATTGGCGCAGGGGCGACGGATTAAGGGAAAGGTGCTCTTTCTCGGCGGCCCGCTGTATTTCTTGAAGGCGCTTCGCCGCGCGTTCAGGGAAACGCTGAAACTCGATGACGAGCATGCGATATTTCCCGAAAACGCACCCTGTTTCATGTCTTTGGGGGCCGCACTCTATTCGGAAAATGCGGACGAAGCGTCCATGGACGAGATTATCCGTAAAATCGAAAGCAGTAAAAACAGCGACGACATCGTTACGGGAGAACCGCTGTTCAAAGATCGCGCGGAATATGATGCGTTTATTGCGCGCCATAAGCGCAGCGACCTCGAATTTGCGGATATCCATATCTATTGCGGCGACGCCTATCTCGGAATCGACAGCGGATCTACGACGACGAAGATGATTCTCATTACCGAGGATTGTAAAATTTTATATTCTCATTATCAGTCGAATAACGGTCAGCCGCTCGATATAGTCGTGGAGAAGCTCAAAGAAATTTACGAGCTCGGAGGGGACAGAATCAATATCCGCGCCGCCGGTGACGGGGTACGGCGAGGATCTCATCAAGGCGGCCTTAAAGGCCGATTTCGGTATCGTGGAGACCGTGGCGCACTTCAAGGCCGCCCTTCATTTCAATCCGAAGGCCGATTTCATCATCGACATCGGCGGACAGGATATTAAATGTTTCAAAGTCAAAAATCATGCCATCGATTCCATTATGCTCAACGAAGCCTGTTCTTCGGGGTGCGGTTCGTTTATCCAGACGTTTGCCAAGGCCATGAATATGGACATCGAAACCTTTTCGCGGCTCGGACTTTTCGCGAAACATCCCGTGGAATTGGGTTCGCGCTGTACGGTGTTCATGAACAGCTCCGTCAAGCAGGCGCAGAAAGAGGGCGCTACCGTTGAGGACATCTCCGCGGGACTTTCGTCGTCCATCGTCAAAAACGCCATTTATAAAGTCATTCGGGCAAAGACGCCCGAAGAACTCGGGGAACATATCGTCGTGCAGGGCGGAACGTTCATGAACGACGCCGTGCTCCGTTCCTTTGAAAAAGAGACGGGGAAAGAGGTCATTCGCCCCGCGATTGCGGGATTGATGGGCGCGTTCGGGGCGGCGCTTTACGCCAAGGAGACGCAGCCCGCTTACGTCGCGACGAGTTCCCTCGCCTCTGCGATCGAGCTTGCCGATTTTACCTATACCTCTCGCTGCGCAAATTGCCACGGCTGTACGTCGAATTGTAACATCAACATCATCACGTTTGCGGACGGCAGGAAATACATATCGGGGAATAAGTGTGAAAGAGGCGCGGGGAAAAAGCTCCGTTCGGATGCTTTGGATATGTTCGCCTATAAATACCGCAGATTGCAGGAGAGCGTGACGCCGTCGGACGGGAGACCTCGGACGGGAACGCTCGGCCGCGTGGGACTTCCCTTTCAGCTCGTCATGTTTGAACAGCTTCCCCTGTGGGCGGGATTTTTTGAAAAGTTGGGCTTTGAAGTCGTCCTCAGCGACAAGAGTTCGCGGGAATTGTATTTCCGCGGACAGCATACGGTGGCGAGCGATACGGCATGTTATCCCGCGAAGCTCATGCACGGACATATCGAGAGCCTTTTGGATAAAGGGGTAGATTTTATCTTCTATCCTTGCGAGAGTTATAATATCGACGAGCACGATTCCGTCAATCACTATAATTGCCCGGTAGTGGCGTATTATGCGGAACTTCTGAAAGCGAATAACGAGCGCTTGAACGACGATAATTTCGTCATGCCGTATATCGATCCCAATATGCGGGAAACGACGGTTCGAAACCTGCGCCGCGCGCTGGGAAAATATAAGTTTCCGAAAAGAAAGATTGAGGAAGCGCTGGACGAGGGGTTTGCCCGCCTTGAAAAATATCATGCCGACGTTCGGAAAATGGGAAAAGAAATTCTTTCAAAAGCCCGCGCCGAAGGAAAGCAAATCATCGTTCTTGCGGGGCGTCCGTATCATGCAGACCCCGAAATCAATCACGGAATCGGAAAACTGCTGACGTCGCTGGATCTCGCCGTGCTTTCCGAGGACAGCATTTTTGAGGAGGCGCCGCTCGTCAAAGTCAACGTTCTCAACCAGTGGACGTATCACGCGCGCCTTTACCGCGCGGCGGAATACGTTTCCCGCAACGAAGATATGAATCTCGTTCAACTCGTCTCTTTCGGCTGCGGCATAGACGCGATAACGACGGACGAAATGCGTTCCATACTCGAAAAGAACGGGAAGCTGTATACGCAGATCAAAATAGACGAAATCAACAATCTCGGCGTGGTGCGTATTCGTCTGCGCAGTATGCTTGCGGCGATAGAGGAACAGAAGGCCGCTCGGGAAGCCGCTGCAAACGAAAATCTGGCTCGTTCCGAAATCGAAGCGGAAGCCGCGGCGGCAGACGCTTCTTTGGAGGCTTAATCAATGCAGGAAGAAAAGAAAAAGACGGTGGATTACACCGACGACTATCCGAAATTTACGCCCGAAATGAAGGGGACATATACCATACTCGTTCCGAACATGCTCCCGTATCATTTCGATATCATCAAGCATATCGTAGGCCGCCGCGGCTATCGCATGGAGGTCTTGAAGAACGATTCGCGCGCCGTCATCGACGAGGGGTTGAAGCACGTCCATAACGATACCTGTTATCCCGCGCTCTGCGTCATAGGGCAGTATCTGGACGCCCTGAAAAGCGGGAAATACGATGTAAATCACACGGCGGTAATGATTACGCAATCGGGCGGCGGATGCCGCGCCTCCAATTATATTCCGCTTATCAGGAAAGCGTTGAAGGCGGAATTCCCGCAGGTGCCCGTCATGTCCTTGAATTTTTCGGGACTCGAAAAGGGCAACGGAATCGAAATGGATTTGTCCTTATTGTTGCAGCTCGCGTTCGGCATTTTTTACGGAGACACCTTAATGACGCTGTATAACCAGTGCAAGCCGTATGAAAAAATTGCGGGAGAGACCGACAGAGTTAGGGAAGAATGTTTTGCGGAAATTAAAAAATCTTTCGATAGTAAAGGATATAAAAAATATAAAAAGATTATCCGTCGCCTGATTGAGCGGTTCAGACAGATCGACCGCAAGGACGAGGAAAAAGTAAAGGTGGGAATCGTCGGGGAAATTTACGTCAAATATTCTCCGCTCGGAAATTCTCATTTGGAGGAATTTTTGCTCTCGGAGGGCTGTGAACCCGTCGTCCCCGCACTCATGGATTTTGTTTTATATTGTATCGTAAACAATATCAATGATACGAAATTTTACGGCAGGACGAAAAAAATGGGCTTTGTTTATTCGTTGGTCTATAAATATGCCTATCATATCCAAAAACAGATTATCAAAATTTTTGTCAAAGACGGAACTTTCGAGCCTCCTCACGATTTCCAGCATCTCCGCCGCTGTGCCGATAAGGTCATCAATCAGGGCGTAAAGATGGGGGAGGGCTGGCTGATTCCCGCAGAAATGGCGGCTTTGGCAGAAACGGGAACGGATAATATCGTCTGCGCTCAGCCGTTCGGTTGTCTGCCCAATCACATTGCGGGAAAAGGCGCGGTGCGGGCTCTGAAAAATCTTTATCGGGACGAAAATATCGTTCCCATCGACTACGATCCGTCTGCAACACGCGTCAATCAGGAAAACCGCATCAAGCTGATGCTGGCCACCGCAAGGGAAAATCTGAAAAATCGCAGAAAAGAACCATAAAAAAGAACTGAATGCGTCTGAATCGGAAAACGGATAAAAAAGCGTCCTTCGGGGACGCTTTTCTGCTTAAAAAATATTTTCGAAACTGAACGAATAGGACTTGGGAATTTTTTCGGCCATTTCGATGAGAACTTCTATTTTCGGCAGTGCGTCGTCGTATTTTCCTTCATAGAGATATCCCAGCGCTTCGTTGAGCTGATAATCGATGTTCTCTATACTGGTGTGGGGAATCCAGACGTATAATCCCTTTTTTTTGTCTTTCCAGAACGTTCTGACCGCCCGCCCGTCCTCGTAAGAAGCCGTTTTGTTTTCCGTTTTGTCATAGAGGGATTCCAAGGCCGCCGTGAACGTGTCGAAGGTTTTTCCCACCGTGTAGATGTCGTAAGCGGAAATTCCGACGATCAAAGCCAGCGAGACGAAAATACTCGCCAGAGTTTTTACCATAATTTTTCCTCCCATTGAAGATCGAACACTTCGTATTTTTTGCCTTTCTTTTGCAGATAGGCTTTTCCGTTTCCGTCCACGGTCATTACGAGCACTTGCTTTTCGCTCTTACAATCCTTTTCTTTAAGGATATCGAGAAAATACGATTTGCTCTTTTTCGTCAGCGCGAGGTTCTTTTTATCGAATTTTCCTCCGTCTATTAAAATGACGGGGAGGGAACTTTGCATGTTTTCGTAATCCGATTTGGGCAGAGCGGAAAAAGAGCCGTTTGCTTCATAGAGCGCGTAATCCACGGCGTCGAGAGAAAAATAGCCTGCGCCGCGCAGGCTTTCGATCAGGTCGGAAACGTCGAGGTTGTTCTTTTTGAGCTGCGTGTCGTCTATGCCCTGTTTATTGAGAACGATGCTGGGCGAACCGCTTAAAACGGATTTCATGGACTTGAATCCGAGGTCTAAAAGGCAGACGATCTGATGCAGAAAATAAATCGTCAAAATGGAGATAACTCCGTACAAGAGAGGAATGGACGTATCGGACATGGGAATACAGGCGAGTTCGGCGATGAGGAGCGTAATGACCAGTTCAAAGGGCTGCATTTCTCCGATCTGCCTTTTTCCCATCAGCCGCATGATGACGAGCAGCGTTATGAAAACGATGATTGTTCTGATGAAAATCAAACCCATATAGGCAGTATTTCCGAAAAATTTCCTTTTATGTATTTTTTGCCTTTCAAACGCTTGCAAAAAAGCGGAGGAGGGATTATAATATATCCAAGATTAAGAGTAGCCTTAGGCGCGTAAAGTGTCATCGAACGGGACGTTGTCGATGAACGAAAGAAAAGCAAATCTCAACGGCTTTTCTGCGGTGCCGTGGCGCGTCCGCTAAACCCTTGGGAAGTTTTCGCGTATTCCGGAAGGCGCGTTGAAAAAACTTCCGAATCTTTCGCGGACCTCTCGATTTTGGGAGGTTTTTATTTTATGACCAAAACACAAAACACAGTCCTTAAACGAACCTTTTTTTCCGAACTGATTTTATCCAAATCGTCGGGGCAGAGAATCGCTTACATAGCGGTGATAACGGCTTTGTCCGTCGTTACGAGCATGTTTCTCGAATTCAAAATGTTTGACGTGCAGTTCTCCGTTACGATTGTCGTATCGGCGCTCGCGGGAATCATGCTCGGGCCCGTCTGCGGGCTTGCCGCCTGTTACGTCGGCGACCTGATCGGATACATCTATAACAATTGGGGCCTGATGTATATGCCGTGGGTGGGCTTGTCTACGGGTATGATTGCTTTTCTTTCGGGCCTCATATTCAATGCGGCGAGATGGAAATTCCGTGGCGCATTATATGTGAAGCTGGCGATAGTCTGCGTGCTTTCTTTTTTTGTATGTACGATAGGAATCAATACCACCGGTTTTTACCTTTATTATAAAGAAACGGGTTTCACCTCGGCGGCAATCGAATATATTACGCAGAAATTCGGTTCGGGAGTGAGCTATTTTACGTATGTTTTTTATCGTCTGTTTGTCGGCGGTCAAATTTGGAACAGCTTGGTCAATTTCGCTCTGCTGTTTGCGGTCATTCCTTTAGCCAATAACATCAAACCGTTGAAAATCAATATTTCGTAAACTGTAACAACTTCCGGAAACTTCAAAAAATCGTCGGGCAGTCCTTGACGATTTTTTTTTGTTGTGGTATAATAATAAAAACGACATCGAGAACACGAGGAGATAGGTCTATGCCTAACGCTCTTTTGCAGTACGAGAATCCCGGAATCTCTATTTTCGGATTCAAAATTTACGCATATGCAATCATTATCGTCTGCGGTATGGTTGCGGCTTTTTTTGTCATATCTCTGCTCTTTAAGCGCAGAAATATGTCCTCGGATTTGTTTTTGACTTACTTTTGCGTCACTTTGCCCGTGGCGCTCATCACTACCCGTCTCTTTTACTGCATTACCGACGGACTGCCCTTAAAGGATTGGTTTTCCATGGAATCCATTCGCGAGGGAGGCCTTTCCATTATCGGCGGAATCTTGGGCGGAACGATCAGCGTGCTCGCGGTCAGTTATTTCAAAAAGGTGAATTTCTTCCGCGCGGCGGACTGTATCGTAGTGGGGCTTCTGCTCGCACAGGCAATCGGGCGTTGGGGCAATTTCGCCAATCAGGAAGTTTACGGCGCGGAAGTCACCAACGAGGCTCTGCAATTCTTCCCGTTTGCCGTCTACATCAATAAGACGGACGGCGGAAGCTGCTTGCAGACGTTTGTCCTCACTTTTGAAAAAATCTTCGGCGGCAACAGCGATATCTCCGGAGGAACGTGGCACTACGCTTTCTTTTTCTATGAAAGTTTTATCAATCTCGTCGTCGCGATTCTCCTGTTCGTTCACGCTTGGAAAAATCCTAAAAAACCCAACGGTCTGAACGTCGCTTTCTATTTCATCAATTACGGACTCGTCCGTTCGATTATGGAACCTTTGCGCGATCCGTCGTATATTTTGGGCGATAAAGTGCAGTGGTCTTTCGTTTTCTCGCTCCTTATGCTGTTCGGCGGAATTGCGCTGTTGTTCACCTTGCTGTATCTCAACAAGAAAAAGGAAGGAAAATATATCGGCTCGGCCGTCGGCGATCCTTACGGCATTACCGCCTATATCAAGGATAACAAAAAGGAAGTCGCATATCTGACGAAAATCAATATGATGTGCAAAATCTTTCCCGAAAATTATGTAAAACCCGCACCGGAAGGGGACGAGGCCTCGGAAGAAAACGACGAAGAGCAAAAGCTCGGGGAAAACGACGGGATTGACGGGAACGGCGGAGATGGCGAAAGCCCGGAAAATCACCGCATCGGCGAAAACGGCAAAAAGGACGGAAAGGGGGCGGACGAGGAATAAAATGAGAAATCTCACCCTTTTGACCGACCTTTACGAACTCACCATGGCCTATGGCTTCTATAAGCATGGAAAGCATGAAGAAGAAGCGGTATTCGATATTTTTTTCCGCCAGAATAAACTTATAACCTATTCCCTTGCGGCGGGGCTCGAACAGGCGATGGAGTATCTCCTCAACTGGCGCTTTTCCGCGGAGGATATGGCGTATCTCCGTTCTTTGGGATTATTCGGCGAAGATTTCCTCGCCTATCTCGAAAACATGCGCTTTACGGGCGACGTCTATGCGGTAAAGGAAGGGGAGCCCGTCTTTCCCGGCGAACCCATTCTGACCGTGAAAGCGCCTCTCATTCAGGCGCAGTTTGCGGAGACGGCGCTGCTCAATATTATCAATCACCAGACGTTGATTGCGACGAAGTCCTCCAAAATATGCCGAGCGGCTGGAAAAGGCTCGGTGATGGAATTCGGCCTGCGCCGCGCTCAGGCGCCCGATGCGGGCATTTACGGCGCGCGGGCGGCGGTCATCGGCGGTTGCTCTTCGACGTCCAACGTCCTCGCGGGACAGATGTTCGGCGTTCCCGTTTCCGGCACCATGGCGCATAGCTGGGTGATGGATTTCGACAGCGAATACGAAGCCTTCAAGGCCTATGCGAAAAGCTATCCCGACAATTGCCTGCTGCTCGTCGATACCTATGACACGCTCAGGAGCGGCGTCCCCAATGCGATAAAGGTATTTAAGGAACTTGCGGCGGAGGGGTATCGTCCCCGCGGTATACGTCTCGACAGCGGTGATTTTGCCTATCTTTCCAAAAAGGCGA
>ERZ1643247.3037-NODE-3037-length-12371-cov-26.404108_pt1 | contig 12371 bp, 10 predicted proteins | sample MGYA00579264_ERZ1643247 | MGnify/ENA primary metagenome ERZ1643247 (study PRJEB29033, sample SAMEA4952262) | chicken gut metagenome | biome: Broiler Chicken; feature: Gastrointestinal Tract; material: Caecum | place: Ireland | collected 2018 | study: Broiler... | reverse complement strand
ACCCGCGGGAATCAGCTTGGGAAGCTGACGCCATACCATTAGGCGACTCTCGCATTTTTTATTTTGTTTTAAGTTTTTAGGAGCGAGAGACGGGTATCTGCCGAAACCCCTAAAGGGGTCCCCTCGGCAGGGCGTCGAACGCTTACGCGTTCTCGCGCGAACCGCGACCAGCCTTCAAAAGCTGACGCCATACCATTCAGCGACTCTCGCAATCGATTTACCGATATAGTATACAATATTTTCCTCAAAAAAGCAAATAAAAAAGGGCGACTGTACGAAAATTTCCTGTAAATCAACGATCGCGGCAAGAGCGGCGCTTTTTCCGCCATAAAAACCCCGCAAGCACGGACTTGCGGGGCGGGTGCATATTTTGCCGCACGCGCGTCGGGCTGCGCGTGGTGATCATTCTGCCGCACGCCGAAAATCGGTGCGCGGCGATCATTTTGCCGCACGCCGACGGCGCGCGGCATATGAAGCTGTTTTTCGGTCTCATTCCCACTCGATGGTTGCGGGCGGTTTGGAGGTGATGTCGTAGACGATGCGGTTGGCGTGCTCCACTTCGTTGATGATGCGGGAAGAGATCTTTTCCAGCACGTCGTACGGGATACGCGCCCAGTCCGCCGTCATGGCGTCGACGCTGGTCACGGCGCGCAAGGCGATGACGGGCTCGTAAGTGCGCGCGTCGCCCATCACCCCCACGGTGCTGGTCGAGGTGACGACGGCGAAGTACTGCCAGATGTCGCGATCCAGCCCCGCTTTGGCGATCTCTTCGCGGAGGATATAGTCGGCGTCGCGCAAGGTGGCGAGCTTTTCTTCGGTCACTTCCCCCATGATGCGGATGGCGAGCCCCGGCCCCGGGAAGGGCTGGCGCTGCACCACCGAATCGGGCAGCCCAAGTTCTGTGCCGACGCGGCGCACTTCGTCTTTGAACAGGTCGCGCAGCGGCTCGACGATCTCCTTAAAATCGACCACGGAAGGGAGGCCGCCCACGTTGTGGTGGCTTTTGATGACGGCGGAAGCGCCCTTGCCGCTCTCGATGACGTCGGGATAGATGGTGCCCTGCACCAGATAATCGACGGCGCCGATCTTTTTCGCCTCTTTTTCGAACACCTTGATGAACTCTTCGCCGATGATCTTGCGCTTGCGCTCGGGATCGGATACCCCCTTGAGCTTGGAAAGGAACAGCTCGCCCGCGTCCGCCTTGACAAGGTTCATGCCCAGCCCGTCGCGGAACACGGAGACGACCTCTTCCGCCTCGCCCTTGCGCAGCAGGCCGTGGTCGACGAACACGCAGGTGAGGTTCTCTCCCGCGGCGCGGTGCACGAGGGTGGCGGCGACGGCGCTGTCTACCCCGCCGCTCATGGCGCACAACACCTTTTTGCCCGCCAATTTTTCTTTCAGCTTTTCCACCTGCTCGGAGACGAAGTTTTTCATCGTCCAGTCCCCTTTCGCCCCGCACACGCCGTACAAGAAGTTGTGCAGGATCTTTTCGCCCTCGGCGGTGTGATGCACTTCGGCATGGAACTGGATGCCGTAGATATTGCGGGCGGCGTCTTCAAAGGCCGCCGCGGGGCAGGTCGCCGTCATGGCGGTGACGGCAAAGCCTTCGGGGACGCGGCTGACGTAGTCGGTATGGCTCATCCAGCACACGTTTTCGCGCCGCATGCCCGCAAACAGGGCGCTGCCCGCGTAGATGATGTTGCTTTTGCCGTATTCGCGCGTGTCGGCATGCGCCACCTCGCCGCCCAGCGTATAGGCGATGAGCTGGCAGCCGTAGCAGATGCCGAGCACGGGAATGCCCAGATCGAAGATGCGCGCGTCGACGTGCGGCGCGCCCGCCTCGTACACGCTGTTGGGCCCGCCCGTGAAGATGATGCCGATGGGCGCGTATTCTTTGATCTTTTCGATACTCATGTCGCAGGGCAGAAGGTCGCAATATACCCCCTGCTCGCGCACCCTACGGGCGATCAGCTGATTGTACTGCCCGCCGAAATCCAATACTAAAACTCTTTCGTGCTGCATAGATGTCCTTCCAAATTCAAATAAAGCGCTTGTACGAAAGAATGTACCGCACGCGGCGGTACATTCCGTTTGATTTTACAGTCCTCTCGGGCTGTAATTGGGGGATTCTTTGGTGATGGAGATGTCGTGCGGGTGGCTTTCGATGAGGGATGCGTTGGTGATGCGAACAAAGCGCGCGTTCTTGCGCATGTCCTCGATGTCGCGCATGCCGCAGTAGCCCATGCCGGCGCGCAGGCCGCCCATCATCTGATAGACGATGTCGGCAAGCCGCCCCCTGTACGGCACCCGCCCTTCGACGCCTTCGGGCACGAACTTGCGGGAACTTTCCTGGAAGTAGCGGTCGTTGCCGCCCGCCGCCATGGCGCCCAGAGAGCCCATGCCGCGGTACACCTTGAAGTTGCGGCCCTGGTAAATTTCGATCTCGCCCGGGCTTTCGAGCGTGCCCGCGAACAGGCTGCCGATCATGACCACGGAAGCGCCCGCGCCGATGGCCTTGACGATGTCGCCGCTGTATTTGATGCCGCCGTCGGCGATGATGCGCTTGCCCATCTTGTCCGCCTGTTCGGCGCAGTCCATGATGGCGGTCAGCTGCGGCATGCCGATGCCGGCGACGATACGGGTGGTGCAGATGGAGCCGGGGCCGATGCCCACTTTGACTACGTCTGCGCCCGCGTCGATGAGCGCCTTGGTGGCTTCCGCCGTGGCGACGTTGCCGGCGATGAGCGTCAGGTGCGGGAACTTCGCCTTGATCTGGCTGACCTCCTCGATCACGCCCCGCTGATGCCCGTGCGCCGTATCCACGACCACCACGTCTACCTTGGCGGAGACGAGGGCGGCGATGCGCTCCATGGTGTTGGCTGCCCTGCCCACGGCGGCGCCTGCCAGCAGGCGGCCGTTCTTATCGCGGGCGGAATTGGGGTATTGGATGCTCTTTTCGATATCTTTGATGGTGATGAGGCCTTTCAGGTAGCCCTGCTCGTCGACGATGGGCAGCTTTTCGATGCGGTGCTTGCCGAGGATCTTCTGCGCCTCTTCCAGCGAGGTGCCGACGGGCGCGGTGACCAGGTTTTCTTTGGTCATCACGTTGTCGATAGGCTGGTCGTAATTGGACTCGAAGCGCAGGTCGCGGTTGGTGAGGATGCCGACCAGCTTGCCGTTCTTGGTGATGGGCACGCCGCTGATCTTGTAGCGCTCCATCAGCGCCACGGCCTCGCGGACGCTGTTTTCGGGAGAGAGGAAGAAGGGGTCGGTGATGACGCCGTGCTCGCTGCGCTTGACCTTGTCTACCTGGCTCGCCTGTTCTTCGATAGACATATTCTTATGGATAATGCCTATGCCGCCCTCCCTCGCGAGGGCGATCGCCAGTTTGCTCTCGGTGACGGTATCCATCGCCGAACTCATCAGCGGGATGTTCAGGCAGATGTCGTCGGTCAGCTTCGTCTTCAGGTCTACCTGCGAAGGCACCACGTCGGATGCGGAAGGGATCAGAAGAACGTCGTCAAAAGTCAAGCCCTCTTTCACAATTTTGCTCATAAGCATCTCCTCGTTTTGAATTTGTCTTTCTATGGTGTAAAATTTCAAACAAAGAAAAAGCAGGCGTCGCCGCCCTGCGGCAAAGAACGGGCAAACGAACAATGCTGCCCTGCGGCAAAGGACAGGCAGGCAGACGGCGCAGCCCTGCGGCAAAGGACGGCAAAGCGCCCTGTCCTCTCCCAAAACAGCCTTCACCGCGGCGGACAAAGGACAAACGGGCCGCCCGTTATTCGCCCGCAACCTCGCGCAGCATATCCTTAAATTTTTTCAGATCGAGATCCAGATCTTCATCCAGCTGCATGCCGTCTAAACGGGATAGGATCTGACTGCAGAAGGCGGCGTCCTCTTGTTCGGCGGCCACCACGCCCAGATAGACGATGGCACTCTGTTGGCGGAATTCGTTGTTGGCCGCCGCGCAGACGAGGTTCAGGGCGTTCTCCTTTTGGTTCGTGCGGTACAGCGACTCGGCGACGATGCCGATCAGATACTGGTCGGTATCGCCGATGTCGTCGGATGCGATCTCGTTGTCGCGCTTGGCGCAATAGTCGTCGAAGCCCTCGTCGGAGAGAAGCTTGCTGCCGTACGAGGCGGCGTTTTCATAGTCGCCGACGTTATAGCAGCGCTCCACCGCCACGGCCAGGTCGTCGATCTCGCCGCTGCGTTCGTAGACGGAAATGCTGTACGAGGCGCAGGCGCCTTCCAGCCCCAAGTTCTCGGTGATGGTCACCATGATGCCGGGTGCAAACCAGCTGAACATGCCGAGCAATACCAGCGCCAGCGCCACGATGGCGGCCAGCGTGATGCCCGCGGTTTTTGCGATCAGTTTACCCAATTGTAGATACTCCGTTCTTTTTTGATTCGGTCTTTTCCGACGGCACTGCGCGCGGCCGCATGTGTAAAAAAGTGCGAGCGAGTCCTCTTGCGTGAGAAGCCGGACTGCACGGCCGATCGCGCAGAAAAGTGTGAGCGCGTTCTCCTGCGCGGCGAGAAGCCGAACTGTACGGCCGCCTGCATAGAAAAAGGGCGCAAATGCCTTGTATTTAAACTATTTTAGCATACGCGGCGAAAAAAAGCAACCGTTTCAAAAAAAATAATCATTTTCCGCCCGCCAAAAAAATAAAATACTGTACCGATACGGTACAGAGACTCATGACGGGAGGAGAAAAATGCAAATAAGATCACGCCTGCGCACCAAGACAGCCGCGCTGACGGCCGCGGCGCTGTGCGCGTGCGGCGCCCTGCTCTTGTGCGGATGCTCCGCAAAGCCGCAGATGACAGACTATGTTTCCGAATACAGAAGCCATATTTATGAAGGAACGCAGGGAGAATACTCGGTGTTCGCCGCCTTTTCGCGCCGCGAATACCCCTACCTCGCGGACGGCTGCGTGGGAAAGATGCAGGATTTGTTCGAGATCGCCGTGACCGTGCCCGACAACACGAAGACGTACGCGATACGATTCGGCTGCGGCGGCAAGGAATACGAGGCGGAGCTTTCGTACAACAGCGTGGAGATGACGCACGAATGCAGCCTGAGCCTGCCCGAACCAGCCGAAAACGCCATCGATTTTACGGTGACGGCGGAGGAGGAAGAAGGCGTGAGCGTGCAGGCGGCAGATATGCGCGGCGAAGGCGCGCTGGAGCTTGCGCCCCTATTGGAGCGCGTACAGGCGGCCTGCCCCGACACCTTTTCCGCCCTGACAAGCGGCCGCAGCTTTGCGGGCGAAGTGTATGTGCGCCTGCTGTGCGAAGACGAGCGGCGCTTCTTCTATGTGGGCGTGACGGACAGGGAAGGCAAGACGGCTTCCATGCTCGCCGACGCGGCGACGGGCGAAGTGCTCGCCACCCGCGACGGGACGTAAAGGACGACCGTTTTTTGAAAAAAAGCTTCTTCAAGCGCGATCTATGCCTGGCATAGTACTGTGCATCAGTGCAAAAAATCGACGATGATCTCGTTCTGCACGAACAGATACTGCGGGCGGATGCGGACGCATCCGCCCGCATATTCGAGGTAGTCGGCGTTTTTGACCAGCGCATCGTGAAAGTCGGCGGAAAAGTCGGAACCGAAGCTTTTGCGGTATTCCTCGCAGTCCAGCCCCCGCGCCGTGCGCAGGGCGAGCATGACCGTTTCAAACTTGGCATCCTCCCCTTCGATCTTTTCGTTATCGACGACGGGATAGTAGCCGGAGAGGATGCACTTGATGTATTCGTCTAAGTCGCGCGTGTTGGTGAAGCGCCTGCCGCTTATGAAGGAGCTCGCCGCCACGCCGAAGCCGATGTACTCGCCCCTATGCCAATAGTTGAGGTTGTGGCGAGATTCAAAGCCGGGTTTGGCGAAGTTAGATACCTCGTAGCGCCGATAGCCGCGGGCGGCGAGGTGTTTGCACGCCGCCTCGTACTGGTCGGCGACGGCGTCGGCGTCCGGCAGGTCGCCGTTCAGATAGTCGCTGTACATGGGCGTACCGTCTTCGGGCGTCAGCGCGTACATGGAGATATGGCGGGCGCCGCAGCGCTCTGCAAGGTCGATGGCGCGCAAAATGTCCTCCGTCGTCTGCCCCTTGAGCCCGATCATCACGTCGGCGCTCTTGTTGGCGTCGCCGAGCAGGGCGCAGGCGTCTTCAAAATCTTTCGCCGTGTGGATCCTGCCGATCTCTTCCAGCAGGGCGTCGTTTGCCGACTGCAGCCCCACGGAAAAGCGGTTGACGCCCGCCTTTTTATATGTCTCCGCCTTGGCGGCGTCTACCGTGCCGGGGTTGAGCTCGATGGTGACTTCCGCTTTTTCGGAAAGGCGGAAGCAGGCGCGGATCTGATTCATGCAGCCCGTTATCCACTTTGCGTCGATGACGGAGGGCGTGCCGCCGCCGAAATAGACGGTATCGAAGGACTTGCCCTGCAGGTCTTTGGCGCGGAACTGCATCTCTTTGAGCACGCAGGCCATATAGGCGTCGACAAAGCCGAGTTTTGCGGGATAAGACACGAAGTCGCAGTACCTGCACTTCGACCTGCAAAAGGGTATATGGATATAGATGCCCGCCATGTTCTCTCCTGTTAAAAAATCAAATGTTTGCGCGATATATGCCTGACATAGTACTGCGCAAAATGGCGATTTCCGCGTTTTATACGGTAAAAATCACAAAATTTTCGCCGTTCAGCGCAGGACGCGTGAGAGCTCGTTCCAGTAAAATTCCTCGCCGCCGATGGTGCAGGAGCACTGCTTTTCAAAGGTATAGCCGTGCCGCAGATAGAAAGATTCGGAAGAAGGAACAGCCTCCAGCCACGCCTTTTTATACAGCTGCGCCACCCGCGATTCGGCAAATTCGAGCAGCGCTTCGCCGAAGCCCCTGCCCTGATACAGCGGCAGCACATACAGGCGGGAGATGAGGTCGCTGCGCACCGTCACCGTGCCCACAGCCGAGACGCCGCAGCGGATATAGTACACGCAGCCGCGGTCGATGTCCGCCAAGATGGTCTGCGGGTCGTTGCTCTTGATGAATTCGTCGACGACTGCCTGCGAATAATGGCGCGGATATACCTGCAAGATGGTCGAGCGCACGATGCGGCACACGTCTTCGGCGTCGCGCCGCTCGGCGCGGTAAATTTCACTCATGCTCATGGCTTTGTTCCCCTTCTACTTATTCGTCTTTAAGATGGACATGAACACCTCGGACGGCACCTCGACCGAGCCGATGCTGCGCATGCGCTTTTTGCCCTCTTTCTGCTTTTCGAGCAGCTTCTTTTTGCGGGTGATATCGCCGCCGTAGCATTTGGCGAGCACGTCTTTGCGGACGGCCTTGACCGTTTCGCGGGCGATGATCTTGCCACCGACCGCCGCCTGTACGGGGATCTCGAACAGCTGGCGCGGGATCGCTTCCTTCAGATTTTCGCACAGTTCCCTGCCGCGAGGGTACGCCCTGTCTTTATGCACGATCATGGACAGCGCGTCGCACACGTCGCCGTTGAGCAGGATATCGAGCTTGACCAGGTCGCTGCGCTCGTAGCCGATCAGCTCGTAGTCGAAACTGGCGTAGCCGCGCGTGCGCGACTTGATGCCGTCGAAAAAGTCGTAGATGATCTCGTTGAGCGGCAGCGTGTACAGGAGGCGGACACGCTTCGCGTCTAAATACGACATGTCTTTGAACACGCCCCGCTTTTCGCGGCACAGGTCCATGATGGAGCCGATATACTCGGGCGGCGAATAGATCTCCGCCTTGACGAGCGGCTCTTCCATATACTCAATGTCTGTAGGGTCGGGAAGATGCGAGGGGTTGTCTACATACAGCTCTTCCCCGTCCGTCTTGTGCACTTTGTACGAGACGCTGGGCGCTGTGGTGATGATGTCGAGGTTGAATTCGCGCTCGATGCGCTCCTGGATGATCTCCATGTGCAGCAGCCCCAAAAAGCCGCAGCGGAAGCCGAAGCCGAGGGCGACGGAGGTATCCGGCTCGAAGATGAGCGAGGCGTCGTTGAGCTGCAATTTGAGGAGGGCGTCCTTCAAATCGTTGAACCTGCTGCCGTCTAAGGGATAGATGCCGCAGAACACGACGGGCTGCACCTTCTTATAGCCGGGCAGCGGCTCGGCGGCGGGCGCCAGCGCCCCCGTCACCGTATCGCCGACGGCGACGTCTTGGATGCTCTTGATGCTGGCGGCGATGTAGCCGACTTCGCCGGCGCGGAGGATCTCTTTGGGTGTCAGCTTGGGGCTGAACGCGCCCACCTCGGTGACGTCGAACTGCTTATCCGAGCGGAAGGTGCGGATGACGTCCCCCACCTTGACGCTGCCGTCTTTGATGCGCACGAAGAGGATGACTCCCTTGTAGTTATCGTAATAGCTGTCGAAGATGAGCGCCTTGAGGGGGGCTTCGGTGTCGCCGTCCGGCGGCGGGATCTGCCCGACGATCTTTTCCAAAATGTCGCGGATGTTGATCCCCTCTTTGGCGGAGACGCAGGGCGCGTCGGAAGCGTCGAGGCCGATGACCTCTTCGATCTCCTTTTTCGTCCCCTCGATGTCGGCGGAGGCGAGGTCGATCTTGTTGACGACGGGCACGATCTCCAGATCGTTTTCCAACGCGAGGTAGACGTTTGCCAGCGTCTGCGCCTCGATGCCCTGGGTGGCGTCGACGACGAGGATCGCCCCCTCGCAGGCGGCGAGCGAACGCGAAACTTCGTAGGTGAAGTCGACGTGACCGGGGGTATCGATGAGGTTGAGCTCGTACTCCTGCCCGTCTTTGGCGGTATAGTACATGCGCACGGGCGTGAGCTTGATGGTAATGCCGCGCTCGCGCTCTAAGTCCATCGAGTCGAGCAGCTGGTCTTCCATGTCTCGATCGGAGACCTGCCCCGTCAACTCCATGATGCGGTCGGCGATGGTGCTCTTGCCGTGGTCGATATGGGCGATGATGCAAAAATTCCTGATAAATTTGCTGGGTTTGGGCATAGTTGTTCCCTCTCTGGCGCCGCCTCTTTTGCGGCGCCCGCTGTTACGGCACTTTCGTTTCCTATTATTATAGTAGAAAAGCGCAAAATTGTCAAAGATTCATCCGCCGCCGCCCCGTTTTTTGCCCTTTCCGAATATAAAAAACACGCTTTTTCTTTTTTGAATAGAAAAGAGGGTTCGCCCTTCCGAACAGAAAGAGCACGCTTCCTCACGGAAAGAGCACGCTTCCCCTGCCCCGTATGCGGAGCGCCGCCTGCGGGGTTCCGCTTTTCAAAAATAAGAAGCGTTCTTCTTCAAAATAAAGGGCGTTCTTTCTTCAAAAATAAAAAGCCTCCCGCCGATACGGGCGGAAGGCGATGCCGCCATCGTTCAATCTTGGCGGCGGTTATAGACGACGGGCATCTGCCGCACATAGGCGTCCTTTTGGACGCAGTCGGCAAGGCACTCCGCCAAATTTTCGATGGAAACACCCGCGCGCGTCTTGTCGCCGGGCGCGGCGGAGAGCAGATACCCGCCCTTCGATTTCTTCAAAAACGGATTCATGTAGCGGATGACGGTGTATTCCAGCCCGCTTTCCCGCACCAGCTGCGTCGCTTTGCTGGCGTCGCGGTACAGATGCGGGGCAAAACGGCGCAAAAACCCGGTAAAAAAGCGCACCATGCGGTTGTCGCTCTCCCCTTCGCAGGCGGCGCAGGTGAGAAAGATGCGCTTTTTGCCAAATTTCTGCATGACGGCGATGACATTCTGCAAACCGTCGTAAAAGGGCGTAGACTCGTCTTTACGATTGCCCAGATGCCGCGAGCCGATGCAGCACACCACCACGTCTGCCAGCAGCACCGCCCGTTCCATCATCACGGGATCGTCCATCCGCCCGTGCTGCACCTCGTATTCGCTGCTGTCTACCTTGATCTCTTCGGGCGTATCGGTATAGGCGTACACGAAGCAGCCGCGCTGCGTGAACTTTTGCAGCGCTGCCCTGCCCGTTTCACCGCAGGGCCAGAACAATGCGATCTTCAAAGCCTTCCCCTCCTTTGCTTGGATGCAATTCTATTGTATACAATTTTTTCAGAAAAGTCAACCCCCTGCCTTGACATCTTCAAAAAAATGATTTAGAATAGAGCCATACAAGCGGCAATATATAAACGGCGGCAAAATAAGCCGGGCGGCGAGCCGCGCCGGCAAAACGAACCGAACGGCGAGGCGCAAGCCGCTGCGAAGAAGCGGCGGGCGGCAAGCTGCGGCGGCAAAATGAGCCGGGCGGCGAACCGCAAACCGCAGCGAAGAAGCGGCGGGCGGCGAGCTGCGGCGGCAAAATGAGCCGGGCGGCGAGCCAAACTGCGGCGAAGCAGCGGCGGGCGGCGAGCTGCGACGGGAGAAAAAAGATGAGCGACGATATTTTGAATTTAGACAACGAAATGACCTTTGCCCTGTACGCCTGCTCCAAGGGGCTGATCCAAAAGTACAGCCCCGTTTTGGAACGGCTGGGGCTGACGTACACTTCGTATTTGGCCATGCTTGCCCTGTGGGAGCACGACAGAGTGAGCATTTCGGAACTGGGCAAAAAGCTGTATTTAGATTCCGGCACGCTGACGCCTCTCCTAAAAAAGATGGAAAGACAGGGGCTGATCGTGCGCGAGCGCAGCGGAGAGGACGAGCGCATCGTGTATATCAGCCTGACGGATGCGGGAAGGCGGCTGCGCGACCGCGCGGAACGGACGATATCCGCCCTCAAAAGCTCTCTGCCCGAAAACAATTCCCTCGCCGAAGCGCTGAAAAAACTGCTGCCCTACCTGTACGGCATTTGAGGCGGCAGACTGACGGCCGAACGGGCGGCGCGGCCGCACTCGCACTGTACGATCCGCCCCTTCTGATACGGCGTTTGCGGCGGCAAGCCGGCGGTGAAAATCGAACGGGCGGCGCGCCCCGCCTGCACCGCGTTGAGCGCTTCATAATTTCAAAAGACAGGAGGACAACCCATGCAAGGACCCGACCCGAACCAACTGTTCCCCAACAAAAATATCCCGAGTGTCTGTTTTATCAAAAACGCTGTCACGCGGCCGAACATCATCGTCGGCGATTACACCTATTACGACGACTGCGACGGCGCCGAACGGTTTGAAGAGCACGTCACCCACCACTACGAATTTATCGGCGACAAGCTGATCATCGGCAAATTCTGCGCCATCGGCAAAGGGGTGGAATTTATCATGAACGGCGCCAACCACCGCATGGGCTCGGTCACCACCTACCCCTTCAATATCATGGGCGGCGGCTGGGAAAAATCGACGCCCGCCCTGTGCGATCTGCCCTTGAAGGGCGACACCGTGGTGGAAAACGACGTGTGGATCGGACAGAACGTGACCATTCTGCCCGGCGTGCATATCGGCAGCGGCGCCATTATCGGGGCAAATTCCGTCGTCTCGAAAGACGTGCCTCCCTACTGCATCGCCGCCGGCAACCCCGCGCGCATCGTCCGCAAGCGCTTTGACGAGGAGACTGTCGCCTTTTTGCTCGATCTGCGCTGGTGGGATTGGCCGCCCGAACGCATCTTTGAAAACCTCGACCTCTTGTGCAGCGGCGACATCGAAAAGCTCAAACAGCTCCGTTTGGAGCGGTGAAAGCAAACAACTTCACATCCGCCGGGCACAACAGAATAAATTCCATTTTTATCGGATCTTTCATCGCAATTCCTATGATCGTTTTACAATTCTCCTTTTGACATTTTTTATATTCTATGGTATAATACGCTTGCTAAGGGGAGGTTCCCCCTCCCCCGTGCAACTGTCAACCGTTATTCGTTCTCGGTTGATCCAGGCTCTTTGGCTTTGTCTTGTGGCTTTAATCGAATTGTTATGCTGGACACATTGGTCAATTCGAGTAAAGATTTTAAGACTTCTGCCAAGGAGTCTTTTTTCTTTGCCCCGCCGATCTCGCCTTCTTCATTTTTTCGCTCATGTTATAACAAACATTTTGCCTGCCGTCAACTATTTACAAGCATTCTGCTTTTGTATCTTCCCTAAAATGCCCCTTGCACCTTCAGGGTATCCGCCGAAACCCCGCAAGCGGGGTCCCCTCGGCGGAGCGTCGGATGCTTCGCGTTGCCGTTTCCCTTCGGGAGCCTCGGCAAAGCGTCGCGGCCGTTGGCCGCTCGCGCGCGCGAACCCTACGGGTCTTGTATTTATAAAAGTGCACCTTCAGGGTATCCGCCGAAACCCCGCAAGCGGGGCCCCCTCGGCGGAGCGTCGCAGGCAAAGCCTGCTCGCGCGAACCCTCCGGGTTCTCGCCCTTGCAGACATACCAAAAAAGAAGCACAGGTATGACCTGTGCTTCTTTTTTTGGTGCACCTTCAGGGACTCGAACCCGGGACCCACTGATTAAGAGTCAG
>ERZ1643247.3034-NODE-3034-length-12382-cov-69.804656_pt1 | contig 12382 bp, 20 predicted proteins | sample MGYA00579264_ERZ1643247 | MGnify/ENA primary metagenome ERZ1643247 (study PRJEB29033, sample SAMEA4952262) | chicken gut metagenome | biome: Broiler Chicken; feature: Gastrointestinal Tract; material: Caecum | place: Ireland | collected 2018 | study: Broiler... | reverse complement strand
AATTACAGACTCACTATTGACACGATCCATATTTTTCTATGAACTCTTGTATCGAATATGGTTCACCTTCCCCAAAATCCCACTCTTTCTCCGAATCAATATCCAGACGGCCGTCCGCCGGCAGGGGTATCGGTTCAAGAGTCAGGATAGATCCAAAGAAGTTTACGAGTATTCCCTTTGCAATCTGTGCGGGATCACACCAGTCCTCATCGGCGTGTCTTACCTCATATAAATATAATTCTTTCGGAACCGTGCTCCGGTCAATCCGCATATCTGTAAACAACACAGGCTTTCCCTGTACAAAAATCTCTGTATATTTCTCTTTCATTGCATTTAATCTTTCCATTTTCCTAATTCTCCTTCCATTTTTTAAATATAGTACCTTGATTCTTTATCTGTTTTCCTTCTCATAGCCGGCAGATCCGGAACGCGATTTTTCAGTTGATGCGCATTCCTCGATTGTCTCCCACACACTGTCCATATACCCAGTCTCTTTACTGTCAAGCCTTTCATAAACTTTCTGCAAGGGCTGATCCAGTTTTAGAAGTGATTCTGCCTGGATATCCTCCAAATCTTTATATTCCAGAGATAATAGGATATCCTCCTTCAATTTGTACTCATATGCATATTTCAAAATGATTTCAGGCGGCTGGAACATCAGCCATTTGCGGAATTCTTCCTGCTCCGCATACATTTTTTTATAAAGTGCTGTATTTATCTCCTCACTCGTCATGATCATCCTCTCCTTATATTTGTTACCACTGCATTAAGCTTCTACATATGTTGCTAAAAAAAAGCACCAGCCTCCACAGCTGATGCCATTTACCGTCTTACTGTATAAACTAAACTGCCCTCCTTTTTGACATAATAAAAGCATCCGAGTGAAACCTCAGATGCCACTAAACCTGTTCCCAGGAATTTTACGCTATAATCTGCTAATGCAGATCCATATTAATAATAAGATCGGTATCACAAATATAGTACCGAATAACTGTGATTTTGTCAAAATATTAGGCTACTCTTTTTCGATAATGTTCAGCCTTACCTTAAGGCAAATTACGATTCATATCTTTTTGGCCGGCATATTTCCGAATACTGGCTCTTGATCACTTCATAATCAAGGGCTTCCTCCGCAGTAAAATCAAGCGTTCTGTTATCGACTTCATTGGGCATTATCACTCCCGCACCCCGTACACAATTAATATCTCCCGACGCTGAAATCCAGATGATCTCTTCCGGGATAAATGTCCGGTCACTGCTTGCTTTTGTTATTCTATACGGTTTCATCGCAGACAACTGCGCATAAGTCATTCTAACCGCCCTCCCTGCTGTTTACTCTTTCTTTTTACGATTGCTGTCACATCGGCAACTTTTATACAGTAACGCCTTGCAGTAGCCCTTTTATCCTTAGTTTTTTCATATTCGTTAATAATATCCTGATCAGATATAAGTGTTTCCACTGGTTCATTCATAAACAATTCCACTTAGTCACCCCGTTTCTTCCATAATAGAATAACAGAGGGTTTCCGCCTCCGTCAATTAAATTCCTCGAAAGCAGTAATTTATAGAAACAAACTCATCTGCTTATATTCCGTACTGGATTTAAGCATAACTGGAGTTTTATGCAGTATAAATTCCGTCGCTCTGTCATCTAATACCCAGCTTTCCAATTCGTCCGGTTCTAAGATAAGCGGCATCCGCTCGTGTACCGGGGAAACAGATGGGTTTGCATCTGTCGTCAAAATCACAAAGCGATCCTGATCATACTGATTGTAGCAGCCAGCCATGAACAAAACTGGAGAATCGTAGCGTTCAAAAGAGAACTTTTCTTTGCTTTTATCCCATTCGTAAAAACTTTTTGCCGGAATGATGCAGCGCCTGTGCTGCACGCTGTTCCGAAAAGTCTTTCGTTCCATAGCGCTCTCTGCCCGGGCATTGATCAATAGTCCTTTTCCATCGAAGCGAGGAAATCCCCACGCCATACAGTCTGCCATTAGATGGATTACGCCTTCTTCCCGATACTTAAGCATTTTAGGAATTGTTTTGCCCTTACTCGTATACCAGACAAAACAAGCGATTTCTCACTTTTCTCCAGCCCTTCTCTACTACTCTGATTTTATTGTATGAAGCAGAATTGGTTCTTGCCCTGCTGCCTCAAAAAGCAATACCTCAACAGCTTTTTTCTCAGGATTATATTGAACTCTAATTTCAGGTTCTTCTTTTCCATCATCTCTCAATGTTATTTTGATCCCCTGTAACACTTTCGCCTGAACAGTTTCAGCTTCAAGCGAGCCCAACGGAGTGTCCACAAATAATACATATCTGTTTATGCCCATTTTATTATCCTTTCGTTGCAAATTAGAGGCTAAATATAGCATTTCTGCTACACATATTAGGATTTTATCACACAGATTACTGTAAGTAAATGAATTTCCACTCCTTTGCCATATTCGCATGGGCACTCGCTTGTAACCACACGGGCCCCATTTGTTCCATCTTTATCAAGCTTGCCGTTATGCTAATCTCCATGAGGATATCCGCTGGCTTATCATAAGATTGATTATGAAAAGCCAGTATTTGGACCGGTCTTCTGAAACAGTCCCTTATCTGGCGCCAGAAAAAGGACGCATCCACTTTGGATACGCCCGATAGCTGGTTACAATATTTTCTTTCCCCGGCTGGTATTTTTATTTCATCTCTTTCCGGAGTTTCTCGATTTCTTCCTCACTCAAGCCGCTAGCTTCCTTGATCACCCGAATCTCGGCTCCTGCTTTCAGGAATGCAAAGATCATTTCCCGCTTTCCTTCTGCTCTTCCTTCTGCTCTTCCTTCTGCCCTTCCTTCTTCACGGCCTCTTTCTTCCAGTTTCTCTAATGCTGTACACATATTCATGCCTCCTTTGCTTTCATATGCCCGTTCTACGATCAGATCACTGTCCGTCATCACTCCGATCATGGCTCCTACGTCAGATTTCACTGTCCGATCCCCGAACATTTCCTTCACCTGATCAAACTCTCCCTTGTATATGAGCCTTGCTGTCTCAAACACGTCCTGTACATCCTCGTTATCAAAATGGTATCTTTCACTTTCCCCGACCTGCAGCAGGTTCATCCGGTAATCGGAAAAGACCCTGCTGATCTCTTCCGGCATCTCTACCACCAGATCCTTCAGGCTCTTCGGCCCATCCCACGGTTTTTCACTGTAATAAATAACAATGCTGATGATCGGATGCAGGCGGTCTTCCTTATGCAGCCCGGACAGGAACTCCTCCGGGGTCGCTCTGTCTCCGTCTTTCCGGTGCTGCCGGGCAATCTCCCGGCACTCTTTCAGATAGCCCAATGAATCATAGAGCATGACCCGGAGCGGCATCCCATAGTGAACCCGCGTCTGGTTCTCGATTCCCATGATCACGAAATCCACGCCATACGCAGCCCGCTTCACAATGTCTCTCGCCCTTGTCAGCGTTTCTTTATATTCTCCCAGTTCCACGACATTTGATACGTCTGTATCCAGCTCACTAAGTTCCTCCGGCTTAATTATCTCTTTCCCTCCAAATACCACTGTATTGAAGAGGCTTGCAAATCGGTCGTTTTCTCTCCAGAAGTCCTTAAATATCACATCCGGTTTTATCGTTGTCTTTTTCATATCAGTTCCTCTTTGTCTCCGTTATGCCTGTATTTTAAGCTACAGATATCCCGGATTTTTCTTCTGTTCATATTCAGTATAGCACAGGACCGCTGAAATCGGAACACAGAAACATAGTATTTTCAGAATCACGCATTCCCATCTTCCTGTATTTTCTATCTTTCAAATGCTACATAGTTGGTAAAAAAATATGACTTTATAAAATCAGTATTTTCAAACACGGGTACCAGCTTCACATTCCTGCCAAATCATGAAATGATCCGGACCGGATCTCTGTGATCGACCCACAGCTTATCTCCTGCCCCTGGACCCAGATGGAAGATCCGGAAACTCCCTCGATTTCCCCTGAGACAGTGTAATATTGTCCCCTGCCTGGTTTCACCGGACTTTGCAAATAAAACTCCACCTCCACTTCCATCCCTTCTTTCAGCATGTGGAACGTTCTGTCCAGTTCCTCCAGTTTTTCTTCCGGAAGGATCCGCTTTTCCTCATATCTGATCTCCTGCTCATGGATTTCGTCCTCAAAGCCTTTAAGCGCCGCAAATGGCGCAAACTGTTTTGCTCTCTTCTCTACCGCCATGGGATGCCTTCCGGACACCGGACGTGTGCGATGTAATATCTTCTGATATTCTGTTGACAGCATGAAATCACCTCCTACGCTTTATGTCCGCCGATCTGGTTGTTCCTCTCTGCATATGTGGAGCACTTTAGCAGGTTCGTTCCACGCATGATCGCATTTTTCCCATATCGTTTCTTCACTCTCAAAATTGCTTCCTGAAGCCGTTTCTCTTTATCCTGCTCCACTGGGTCTGAGAACAGGTCATATTGGCAGTAAGTTTCAGGGAATACTTTCCCTGCATAGATCTCAACCCTGCGTATCCCGGTATGGCGGTCTGTCGTCTCCTGATAGATCTGTTCTACTGCCCCGATCAGCTTTTTCGAGCTGTTTGTGGGGTCTGGAAACTTTGCGCTTCCTCTTGTTGGCTCCCTTCCAAAGCGGTGGTCGTATGCGATCCAAAGTGTCACTGAACTTGTCGCCAGGCCCTTCTCAACCAGATCAAGGCTCAACACATCCGTCATTTCCTTTGCGATAACGATCCCTTCCTCAAAGCTGTAATTTCGCATAAGGACCTGCCCGTTCGACAGGCTGTGCCCCTCAGCCCGGTAATTCTTGATGTCCTCCATCCGGCAGGATTCACAGCCCCAGGCATGGTCGATCAGCAGCTCCGCATCAATCCCAAAGATCTTAAAAAGAAGGTCCTCAGAGGATAAGGATGCCAGGGCAATGTCTCCCATGGTATGGATCCCATACCCTGCAAGTTTACGTTCCGTCCTGGAACCGATCATCCAGAAATCCCGAAGCGGCTGGTGATCCCAGAGCTGCTCACGATAGGTAATCTCATTCAGGATTCCGATGTGGTCCGGCGAATGCTTTGCAATGATATCCATGGCGATCTTCGCCAGATAAAGATTCGTCCCAACACCGGCCGAGGCTGTAATCCCGGTCTCCTTCTTGACCGCATCCATCAGCACGACCGCCATTTCTTTCGGGGTTTTCTGATACAGCTGCAGGTAGTTGGTCACGTCCATGAAGCACTCATCCACACTGTACACATGGATGTCCTCTTTTGAGAGATACCGCAGGTAGATGCTATAGATCCGTGCGGAGTAGTCCAGATATAATTGCATCCGCGGCATGGCAGTGATATAGGTGATATTCTCCGGGATCTCATGGATCCGGCACCGATTTTTGACTCCCAGCTTTTTCATGGCCGGGGTGATCGCCAGGCAGATCGTGGACTTGGACCGTGTTGGGTCTGCTACCACCAGATTCGTTGTAAACGGGTCCAGCTTCCGTTCCACGCATTCTACTGAGGCATAGAAGGATTTCAGATCGATGCAGATATAATAGCGCTCCACAGCATTCTCCTTTCCGGGATTTCAGCCTGCTGCCCATAGCGGAACACAGCATCGGGCAGCAGACAGATCCCCATATTTCTTGACAAAACAGGAAAACAATCTTATCATATAGGCAAGTAAGTTGCCGGTTCTTTTGATACAGATTATAGGCTGATGTTTCTTGATTGTCAAGAACATATGTTCTGTTGTTTGAGGAATTTATTTCCTCTTTTGCCAAAAAGAACCAGCGAATCCTTCTAAGGAGAGTTCAAAAGATGACATTTGGAGAAAAAATACGGGAATTAAGAAATGCGAAAGGATGGAGCCAAACACAGTTGGCAGAGGCAGCAGGCGTGTCCCTCCGGACGGTCCGGGGATGGGAAAAGGAAGGGCGATATCCGAAGAAACGGGAATTATACCAGAAACTGTCTGAAGTATTGGACTGTGATCCATCCTATTTGATGTCGGATGGCGCTGAGTTTATCTCCACTGCTGCGGAACAGTACGGATCCCGCGGGGAGCGGCAGGCACGGTTGATCCTGGATCAGGCCGCAGCCATGTTTGCCGGAGGAGATTTGACCGATGCGGATAAGGTTGCATTCATGGAAGAAATCCAGATGTTGTATCTGGATTCCAAGAAACGGGCCAAAAAGTTCACCCCGAAAAAGTATCGTAAACACGATAAGGGGGATAGGGCATGAGATGCGATTACATATACAGGCAGGTAGAACGACTGGTGCAGAAATATAAGACACGTGATCCGATCGAACTGCTGGAAGCACGCGGCGTTATCGTTAAAGAGACATCCCAGTACCAAAACCTGAAGGGATATTGCTTTGTGAGCTGCCAGACCGTCTATACCATACTCAGCAGTTTCCTCTCAGATGGGGAGAAACGGATCGTGGCCGCTCATGAACTGGGGCATATCGTGCTTCATCACAATGAGTTAAAAATGGCTCCAATGCTGGATGACAAGCTCTATAACATGGTGGATGATACAGAGTATCAGGCCAATCTTTTTACGGCGGATCTGCTGATCTCCGATCAGGATGTGGCAGAGCTTGCCCAGAATGAGGATCTGGACTATTTCAGTTTCTGCAGCGCACTGCAGGCCACACCGGAGTTAATGAGTTTCAAACTTTACAGTCTGATCCACCGGGGCCAGAACTATAACATGCCCCTGGATCTGAACAGTCGGTTTCTGGCAAAATAGGCACTACAAATCCCGTTAGACAGGAAATGTAATGCCTATTTTCAGAACAAAGTCATCTGTTCATAGTCGGTAGATGAAGTCAGTAGAACAGGCGCCTTATGAAGCAGTCCGCTTACCTCCTTCTCTTTGGACAGCCACTCTTCTATCTCATCTTTTTCCAGGATCAGCGGCATCCTGTCATGGACAGAAGAGACCGAAGAATTTGCTTCAGTTGTGATAACAACAAAACTTTCCCGTCCCTGATATACGTCATAGCATCCTGCCATCCACAATACAGGGGAGTCCTCTCTTTCGAATCGAAATTTCTCCTTCCTGCCATTCCATTCATAAAATCCTCTTGCCGGGATGATGCACCGCCTCTGGCTGATACACTCCCGGAAGGTCTTTCGTTCCGTGATACTCTCTGCTCTTGCATTGATCAGAAGTCGTTTCTGGTCATATTGCGGGAATCCCCACTTCATCAGGAGCATTTCAGGCTGTACCGGTCCTCCGGTAATGACTGCTGCTGTCTGCGAAGGAAAGACGTCACCATACCGGATCAAGCCCTTTTTTCTATCAATATTTCTGACAATCTTCCAGATTTCTTCCTCTGTGTCTGGATCAATATAATAGCGTCCACACATAATTATTCCTCCTCGCTTAATGTGTTTATGTTATCAGTTTTCGTCATATTCGTAGCCAGAGGTACTCAAGCAGATGAATCTGATATGGATATCGCTTTAATTGTCAAACCTTATACTAAAAATATACATTCAAAAGATTGAGTGTCAGACCCTTGTGTACAAGCATGGTATTTGCCTGAACTTCATATGTCCTGGCTAAGATTTTCTGGATACGAGCAAGGAGGATCTGTCCATTGTATGGCTTGGAAATAAAGTCATCGGCGCCAATATTGAGCCCCATTAATTCATCAAAGTCCGTATTACGGCTGGTTAAAATGATGATCGGCACAGTTGATTTTTGGCGTATATACCGGCAAATATGAAAACCATCCTGATATGGGAGATTAATATCCAACAAAATCAAATCTGCTTCTGAAGATAATGCTCGTTCCCCTATGTTCTGAAAATCATCTGAACTGGAACATTCATACCCGTACTTTTGAAGCAGTTGTGTCAATTCTTCGCGAATAGCTATTTCGTCTTCTATGATATATATTTTCATATATTTATCACCTGCTTTTTGCTATTTCATTTTCAAATTTCGTCGTCTAATAATTGAATCTGCTCGACTTGTGTAATTTGAGCAGGAGAGCTCTCCAGAACATCACCAGAGAATGTAACTGCTATCTTATCTCCCACATCCAGATCTTCGAATGAAAGTTCCGTATATCGCCACACAATTTTTGTTTCTTCAACTATATCCAAAACAAAATCGCCTCTAAAATTTATATCATTCACATCCATCCCCTGCACTGACAATGTGCTGTCTCGTATATCTGATATGGACGCATAAAATGTTTGTGATTTTAAAGTAGTTGTTGCAGCTTCAATACGATCATAAGCCGTTTTATAACCGATAGCAAAAAATATACCTGCTACCGCCACCACACATAAGACTATGAGAAGTATATAAACAACTTTTATTTTTTTCACTTGTAAATACCTCCTTCATCAAATCTAGGAACTTTGTTTTGTCAGAGGAAAGATCTAGAATCGATATATTTTATATGAATCATACCATATCCGGCTATTCTAAACTGAACCGCAGCATTCAGAACAGGCGAGGAATAATCGATATTTCCCTATTAGTAACAAAATTCATAAGTGAGTTTTTGTTTTGCCATGTGGTTTTTCCCTCCAAATTCCCGTTTTATATCCGTTTTTCCATAACGTCATAGCATAAAAAGTCGTTGTTCCCAGTAAGAATAGTATGAAACTCCGTGTCTCTGTAGCCTCTCTCGAGGTACAGCCTCTTCCCTGGTAACGATGCATCCAAAATAACTTTTGAATATTCTTTAAGGATCCTTCTCTCTGCAAAATTAAGCAATTCAGTACCATATCCCTTTCCTTGATACGATGGCAGAACGAAAAGCCGGCAGATTTCATTGTTCCGTATCGTAACTGTACCAACAGGCTTCTCCGATATATCAAAATAAAGAAACACGAGGTCTTTCTTGATATCTTGCCGGATGTTTTTCTCGCTATGATGTGCCAGGAAAAAGTCCACCGCACCTTTAGGATAATAGCGTGGATAGATCTCAGCAATTGTGACTTCTGTGATTTTTTTAACTATGCTCAGGTCTGATAAAAAGGCTTGTTTTATACTCATTCTCTCTTCTCCGCAAACGAAATCGCATCTCTCCAACTATGATCATCTATTGATTCCCTCCGCAATCGGCTCCAATGTATCATAGTCAACAAAGTCCACTTCTGAATTAAAAGTCTCTATCATCGCTCTCACTTCAGCAGTCTTCTCCTCCTCAGGGAGATGCTTTGCTTTATTATATAGAAGAGTCATCATTGCCCGGTGTCTCAGATTGAGCTTTTTATAATCTATCCCTCCCCTTAAATGGAAAATTACCACCTCGTTATATAACCTCTCAGGAACCTGCTTTCTTATCGCCTTCTTTATATTATCCGTATTTTCCTTATCATGTACATCTGCCAGACCAACAGTTACGATAATGAGTTTTGTTCCGTCTGATAATGCTTTGAGCGTATTTTTTAAACCTTTGACACCGCCGGCATACAAACCGCCGAAATGTATCACCTTGTCATATCCTGCTAAGTCTTTTAATTCTTCATAATTCGTACAGGGGATGCCTGTCATTTGAGAGAACTTTTCAGCATAGCGTTTTGTTGTCCCATATTGGCTTCCATATATAATCAATGCTCTCATATATCTGCCGACTCCTTAATATATTAAATGATCATTAAACAACGCGGGATCTTTCACATAGTCAAGCAGCGGATGTAATTTTCCCCGGTGATATAAATCCAACAAAGTTTCACGATTCACCCATCTCGCCGCAACCACTTCTGTCGACTGCAACCGCAACTTGTCTATATCCACATCATATGGGAATATCCAGACATCATAATAATCCTGACTCTGATCCCGTCGTGTTTGGAAAAGGATTTTTCCTTTCTCAGGGGCAAGCGTAATCCCCAGCTCCTCTTTCACCTCACGCAATGCTCCGTCTAAACTGCTTTCGCCGGCAAGGACGGAACCTCCAGTACATTCCCAGCATAGTGGGTATTCTTTATCCGGATGACGCTGTGATAACAGGAACTCGCCCTTCCGGTTTACAAGCCATACACTGACACATAAATGATAATATCCTTCAGGTAACGCTTTTCCTCGTTCATGTATTCTCCCTGTTTTCTCACGCTTATCATTATACAAATCCCAAAATTCCATCGCTGCTGCCCCATTCATCAATCAAACTTCTCTATTACGCTCCTATTTTACCAAAAGGCTGAAACAAATACCATACTCTATATAAAAGGAGCTCTGCACATTACATTTTTCCTGTAGAATTTGACAATGCGACACAAGTGTCGTATAATTATTTTGCGACACTCGTGTCGCAATCAAGAAAAAGAGATGACGACATGGGTAAAAAAGGCGAAGATACGAAAAAACTAATAAGAGAAAGAGCGGCTTATCTGTTTGCTCAAAAAGGGTTTAAAAATGTAACTATGAAAGATATTTGTGCTGCTACCGGTTTGAGTAGGGGCGGTTTATACAGACATTACGACAGTACACGGCAGATTTTCTTAGAGATTATAGAAGCGCTTATGGGGGCACAGGATAATGAACTGACAGAAAAAATGAACGCAGGACTTCCCGCTTCACAGATACTTAATGAAATTTTAGAACGCTATCGCAAGGAAATGTTAGACAATGCTGCATCCTTAAGTGTGGCAATTTATGAGTTTTTTAGCGAGAATTACTCCAACGGACAAGACAATTTACTTTTGAAACAATATCAATATTCTGTAGATATGTGGAATGAGTTTTTATCCTATGGAATAAAGCGGGGAGAATTTAAAACAGTGGATTGTATAGAGGTTATTGACATCATTCTGTTTTCATACCAGGGAGTTCGTATGTACAGTACGATTATCCCTATAGATGAGCAAATACCTGCGAGGATTATCAACCATATCAAAAAGATATTATTGACTTAGGAGGTGTATTATGAGAACTGTTTTTCAAAAATATCCACAAGAGAAAAGAGCATTTATTAATCCAGAGGATTTGACAAAGCAAAATCCTGATTTTCCTGCTCTCTGTGTCTCCACATTCTCCTTTGGGATTATTGACAAATTGGCTTCTTTAGACAGTGTCGAAATAATCGACCACTTATATACCGCAAATGGAAGCGTACCCGTTTATCAAATCATTTACAAAAATACACCGATTGCTTTTTATTTGTCGCGAGTCGGAGCTCCCGCTTGTATCGCAGGGATAGAAGAAATTATCGCTTTAGGGGCGAAAAAGATAGTGTTGTTCGGAAGTTGTGGGATTTTAGATAATTCTGCTGATAATAAAATCATTATTCCGACATCTGCAGTTCGTGACGAGGGCACGAGTTATCACTATTTAGAAGCAACTGATGAAGTTTTTGCAGATCAGAATAGCATAAATAAAATGGCAAAATGCCTTGAAAAGTGCGGATATCCCTATATAAAAGGGAAAACTTGGACAACTGATGCAATATATCGGGAGACAGAGTCAGTAATTGCGGAAAGGAAAAAAGCTGGATGCATTTGCGTTGAAATGGAATGTGCTGCCGCCTTAGCTGTGACACAATTTCGTAAAATACCATTTGCACAGTTTTTGTATAGTGCAGATAATTTAGACAGTCCTAAGTGGGAGCCTCGTGATTTAACAGAATACGGATTATCAAATGCAGAAAAATACATGGTGTTAGCCTTTGAATGTGCCATTAATTTATAATGAGTGATTATGACAATAGTAGTTATCAAAGAATCAGGCGCATAAACAGAGGGGCAATATGGGGGCAACGGCTTTGCGATGCGGGCCGTTGCCTTTGCTTATATCAATTGCCTTTTAATGCTCAATCCTTTTTTTATAATCAGCCTATTGTACCAACCTTATTCATAATTTTTACTACAATGATTGTGATACTAATTTCAGTCATTGCAACTTATAAAACCTTTAGAAAACATCAAGTCGTATAAAATGTCAATTCCTACAGTTTGTAACAGTTTCATCAACGAAATCTACCGGCAAGGCCCCAGGATAAGTACCTGCCGCCCTGCCGGCTTATTAGCTATAATGGAACTGGTTATTATTGAGTATTGATATTAGCAACAATAGACATCCGTCCCAGGCGCTTTACCGGTCCTCGTACGGAAAGTAATGATGCAATAATTACAACTCCTATGATCAGAATAAGCGGAATCACAGGAATACTCCAAGCAGTTCCCCATATATTTGTTATCAGGCTTACGAAAATCATCCAATGCATAGGCAGTCCCAAAATGCATCCTATAACCACACCGCTTACAGCATAAGTTCCTGCTTCTGCAACAACCATTTTTGCAAGCTGATGATTACTCATGCCGATTGCTCTCATAGCACCATACTCTTTCATTCTTGCCGAAACTCCCATACTGATCGTGTTCATAATATGGAAAACAGTAATTGCAAC